>Ga0315289_10002182_pt1 | contig 30253 bp, 22 predicted proteins | sample YL17G11_40_MG_FD_203452 | JGI IMG/M metagenome (GOLD analysis project Ga0315289, IMG submission 203452) | Sediment microbial communities from Yellowstone Lake, YNP, Wyoming, USA - YL17G11_40 | ecosystem: Environmental > Aquatic > Freshwater > Lake > Sediment | place: USA: Wyoming | collected... | reverse complement strand
ACCCTTTTCGCGCTTCTGCGAAAAGGGGACTGTCCCCTTTGCCGCGACGGAAAAGGGGACAGCCCCCGTTTCCAAACGGCCGGAAACGGGTGCAGCCCCCTTTTCCTCACCGCGCTAAACACGTACCACGCCACAGCGTGGCCGTGCCACCCCTTTCGGGCGTAATCGCTTGCGTAACCCGGGGGGGGCCACTATGTTTAATCCTCTGTGGCAGGGCACGCCCAATGAACCGAGGGGGTGAAAGGGGCCTGAAATGTTGATGACGCGCCGCTTGTTTGTCAAGGGCACCGCCGCGGGCTTGGCCGGCGCGGCCCTGGCGACTCGCGTGCTGGCGGCCGACGGCAAGCCTGGCGCGAAGATTCGCGTCAGTTCGTGCAGCATCGGCAGCCTCGCCAGCGCCAAGAAGGCCGGCCTGGACGGCATGGAGGTCGGCGCCGGCGGCCCGGCCCCGAAACTGCCCATCGCCGACCCGGCCACCATCCAAAAGTACAAGGACCAGATGAAGGAGACCGGCCTGGTGGTTTCCTCCATTATGATGAGCATCTTTAACTCCAACCCCCTCGCCTCCGACCCGAACGGCCCGGCGTGGCTGGAGCAGACCATCGACGCCGCCAAGGAACTGAAGGCCCACACCATCCTCGTGGCGTTCTTCGGTAAGGGCAGCCTGGGCTCGAAGGGCGACGTGAAGAAGGCCGACGTGGACGTGGTGGTGGAGCGCCTCAAGGCCGCCGCCCCGCGTGCGAAGGACGCCGGCGTGTTCCTGGGCATCGAGAACACGCTGCCGGCCGCGGAGAACGTGAAGATCCTGGAGCGGATCGATAACCCCGCGGTCAGCATCTACTACGACTGCTACAACCTGGCCGGGCAGGGCTACGATGTGCCGGCCGAAATCCGCCTGCTGAAGGACCGGATTTCCATCTTCCACTTCAAGAACGGCCCCGATTACCTGGAGGGCGGCAAGATGAAGTGGGAGCCTATCGCCGCGGCGATGAAAGAAATCGGCTACCAGGGCTGGATCGTCCTGGAGACCAGCGCCCCGTCGAAGGACCGCGTGGCCGACGACAAGAAGAACGCCGAGTACGTCCGCAAACTGTTCGCCTGACGCGGACGCAGGCCGCCCCCGCGTGCGGGCCCTCATGGCCGCGCGGCAGCGCCTCTCCGGGCTGATGGACGGCGGCCCTGCCGCGATTATCCAAGGAGTCTGGCGATGTCTAGAATCATCTGCGGTCTGGCGATACTGGGGCTGGTCCTCTCGCTGCTGGCAGCGAGCGTGGCGGCGCGGCCTGCGCCGCCTGTCAAGCCGCAGCCCACAAGGCCCAAGCCCGGGCAGGTGCCGCCCGTGGTCCCACCGGCCACACCCCCCGCGTCGGCCCCGCCCGCGGCGCCGAAGGGGCCGGAACCCCTGGAACCGGGCTACGGCCACTTCTTCAACGGCAAGGATTTCCTGGGCTGGGACGTCGACCCGGAGTACTGGTCCGTCAAGGACGGCGCCCTCCGCGGCGAAGTGACGACCGCCAAGATGCCGCGCGAGAACACCGCTTGCGTCCTGCAACTGGCTCCGCTCCGAAACTTCATCCTGCGCTTCAAGTTCCGCGTGACCGAGGGGGTCTGCGGCGTGGTGTACCGCTGCCGCGACGCCGGCAACCGGCGCGTCTCGGGATACACGGCGGAGATATCGGGCGTCCCCGGCAGCGTCGGCCTGCTGACGCACGAGGGGCGCGGGGCGCTGGCCGACGTCGGCGAGTTCGCCATCATCGACTCCGACGGCAAGCGACAGGTCTTCGGCGCCGTGGCCGACAAGGCGGCCCTCGCCCGGGCCAACTACTACAAGGGCAAGGGTGCCGACGAGACGCCGGTCTGGAACGATTACACGATCATCGCGCGCGGCAGCCACCTGGTGCACCTCATCAACGGGTACCAGACTGTCGAGTTGATCGACAACGACATCCCGAACCGCGACCTGGAAGGGGGCCTGGCCTTTCAGATCCGGCCCGGGCTGCCGGCGACGGTCGAGATCAAGGACATCCGCGCCCGGCGCCTCCAGGTCGACTTCGGCGATGCCGCCAGGCTCTTCAGCGGCAAGGACCTCTCCGGCTGGACGCTCTCCGGCGACCCACTCAAGAACACCTTCGGCGCCAAGGACGGCGTGCTCACGGTCAGCGGCGCGCCCTCCGGCTACCTGCGGACGACGCAGGACTTTGCCAGTTTCGTGCTCTCGCTCCAGGTGCGGCACGTGAGGCCGGGGGGCGGCAGCGTCCTGCTTCGCCTCATCGGCCCTGACAAGGTCTGGCCGAGGGCGATCGAGTGCCAGATGCAGCCGGGCACGATGGGCGACGTCGCGAGCCTCGGCGAGTTCACGATGTCGGCCGCTGCGCCGCCCAGTACGGGCCCGTACGGGCGGACCGCCAACCCTCAGGCGGGCAAGCCGCAGGCCGGCCAGAGGGCCCCCGGCGGGGCCCCGATGACGGCCGCTCCGCCGCCCAGTACGGGCCCGTACGGGCGGACCGCCAACCCTCAGGCGGGCAAGCCGCAGGGCGGCGAGAGGGCCCCCGGCGAGTGGAACCGGGTCGAGATGATGCTCGATGGCGGCAACCTCGAGGTGGCCGTCAACGGCCTCATCCGCGGCACCGCCACCGGGTGCCAGGACACCCCCGGCAGGGTCGGCCTGGCGTCCAAGGGCGGCGCAGTGGAGTACCGCAATATCGTCCTGGTGCCCATTCTGCGCGACGGGGCCGCCCCTGCGGCGGCCGGCGGGCAGTAGGCGGGCTCGCGGCTGCGGCGGGCGCCTGTGGCCGCGGCGACCCCGCGACAGGCGGGGCCGGCGAATCCACCGATTCCCCCGCCGACCTGGCGGGTTTGGTAGAGAGAGTCTTGGGGTCGCGCAGCGGACAACGCACCCATCTCCCGGACGCAACACCGCGAGAGGGCCGGGGCGCGATAACGAAACGCGGTCTTCATCCTCATGGAACAGGAGAGGGTCATGGCACGGGGTCTCAGTCGTCGCCGTCTGCTGAAGCGAACCGCCGTGGCGGCCGGGGCGGCGGTCGGGGCCGGCCTCCTCAGAGGGCCCATCATCTTGGCCGAAGGATCGCCCAACGCCAAACTCGGCGTGGTCCTTATCGGCTGCGGCGGCCGCGGCACCGGCGCGCACCTGCCCAAGTGCGCTGAGCAGCGCCTTGTGGCCGTGGTCGATGTCGATGAAAACCAGTCGGCCAAGGCCCTGAAGTACCTCAAGGACAACGCCGGGAAGTTCAAACTCTCGGGCCTCGACCTCTCCAAGGTCAAGGTCTTCACCGACTACCGCCGCATGTTTGACGACTTCGCCAACCAGTTCGACGCCGTCGTCATCGCCACGCCCGACCACCAGCACGCGCTTGCCTGCATGATGGCCATCCAGCGCGGCAAGCACGTGTTCTGCGAAAAGCCCCTGGTGCACAACCTGTACGAGGCCCGCGTCCTGGGCGAGGCCGCCAAGAAGGGCAAGGTGGCCACGCAGATGGGCAACCAGGGCCTTGGCACGGGCGGCGACCAGGCCCTGGCCGAGTACCTGGCGGCCGGGGCCATCGGCGCCGTGACCGAGGTGCACACCTGGCACGGCTTCGGCGACCGCTTCGGCGGCAGTTTTCCGCGCCCGCCGGCCGAGCCGGTCCCGCCGGGCCTCGACTGGGACGGGTGGATCGGCCCCGCGCCCTTCCGCCAGTACCACAAGCGCTGCCACCCCGGCTACTGGCACGGCTGGAAAGACTTCGGCACCGGGTCGCTGGGCGGCTGGGGCACCCACGTCTGGGACGCCATCGGCTTCGCCCTTAAACTCGGCTACCCCACCGGCGTGGAAGTCCTGAAGATGGACGACCCGAGCGACGAGCGGTTCCCGATGCTCACGACCCTCTGCTACGAGTTCCCCGCGCGCGGCGGCCGCCCGGCCCTGAAGGTGTTCTGGTACGAGGGCGCCCACGTCAAGGGCAAGGACGTGGGTCCCGAGAGCGGCAGCGAGGACATCACGGGCATCAACCGCCCGCCCCTTGCGGCCGAGATCGAGACGAAGTACGGCCGCAAACTCGGCGGCGCCGCCTCCATCTTCGTCGGCGCCCAGGGCCTGATGACCGCCAGTTCGCACGGGTCGGCCCCGCGCATCGTCCCCGAGGAACAGCACAAGGCGTTCCCCGTGCCGGCGCAGACCCTGCCGCGCATCAAGGGCGGCATCTGGGCCGACTTCCTCCGGGCCTGCAAGGACCCCGCCCAGCCTTGCATCTCGGACTTCGCCGCCTTCGCCTGCCCCCTGCTGGAGGCCATGTACGTGGGCCACCTGGCCATGCGGGCCGGCGTCGGCAACAAACTCCTCTGGGACGGCCTCAACATGAAATGCACCAACATGCCTGAACTCAATCAGTACGTCAAACGCGAGCCCCGCAAAGGCTGGGAACTGTAGCCCGGGATTGTTTACCACTACAACGCCACTTCGCGCGGCGGGTCTCCTGACCCGCCGCGCGATCCCACGCCACGGGGCCGAAATCGCAGGTTCCGGCGCGGTGGGTCAGGTCGAAGATCCGCCGTGGCGGGAGACCCACCGCGCAAAGCAGCAAGTGGCGTTGTAGTATTACTGACTCGGGTATAACTATTGTCCGAGGCGACGCCGTGTGTTTGTCATTCTGAGCGCAGCGAAGAATCTCGTCTTAAGGCCCGTGCGACGCCGAGATTCCCGTACGGCTCCGCTCAGAGCCTGCCCTGAGCCTGCCGAAGGGGCAGGCTTCGGCCCCGCAACCGGGGCCTCAGAATGACAATCCCTGGCGGTGTGGGACATTAGAGCATTTCACGCTCGGATGTGTCCTTTGCCAATAGAGTAGGCATGGAAACCTACTCGGACGCCCGCAACTGGTTCCAGTCGTGCGGATACATTCAAGCGTGAAATGCTCTATTATCTATGCTGAGGAGGTGCCGGACCGGCGGGCGTTCTTGCGGGCCGCACAGGACGAGGAGACGCCGGCGTTGCTGCGCTGGCACGGCCTCACGGGCCCGCCCTTTGAGGCGACGCGCGGCCGCGGGCCGCCTGCGTCACCCCTGCCGGCCGTGGATAAACCAGTGCACCAACAATTCCGCCGTGCGATCCTGGAGCGCGGGCGTGCCTGTGCGAGAGGCCGCGAGTTCCTCGAACCGCCCGCGCGCCTCGGCCATCCGCGAGGCCAACTCGCGGACCGCCTGGCGGCAGGCGGCGGCCTGGGCGGGAACCGTAACCTCCCCGCGCACGCCCAACTCCGCCAGCACTGCCACGAGAGCCGCTTGCTCAACGCTCGAATATACAACCTCTTGCCGCGCGCCCGCCGACCGGAACACGACCGCGCGCGGCTCAAAGAGGTGACCGGCTCCGTTGGCCACAGGTTTGCCCTCGGGTATCGCGATCGTCTCGCTTGCCGCGCCCGCGCTGGCCAGCCAGGCAAGCAGCGATTCCCGCTTTTCATCGGGAGCCAGCGAATCCCAGATGCCCTCGGCCAGGTCCTGGGCCGTGAATTGCTGCGCCCCGAACGATCTTGCGCGCTGCTCCATCTTCTGAACTTCCACGATGCGAATCCGGCGGTAATGGCGCGCCGTTTCCAGGTACAGTTCGTCCAGCAGCGCGGCCCGCTCGCGCGCGCTGCCGATGCCGATCATCTCCAGCACCGCATCGTCAAGTTCCCGGCGGTCCGCCTGCCGCAACTCGGCGCTTAACTCCAGCGGCGTCTCGGCCAGTTGCTTGACGTGCGCGGCCGTGTGGCAGTTCATGAACGCCTCTTCCACGAGGCGGCCGACCTCGCGGCCTTGCATCGAAAGAAGCGCCGACCGCAGGCGCTTGAGCACCCGCGCCGAGATGCCGCGCGGGTCAGGAACGTCCAGCAGGTTTACGTCCACCACTTCCGTCTTCAAGTTACCTTCCGTGCCCGCATAGCGACCGTAGTACGTTTTGATAAGCCCGACAATTGTGCAATTAAGAACTGCGACCAGCGCGTCAGGCCGTGTTTTGTCTTCCGGTTTCGCTGAGACATAGAAGAGGTTGTGGTTGCACACGAGCGATTCCGGATTCGCCGGTATGATGTGGCGGTAATGCTGCGCCATGGGCCAAAAAGCCATGCCCACCTTGCCGCCCGTCAGATCGTACCAAAGCGGCCGCGCGGCGCAGGAGATCCGCTTGGGCACGGGAACGGACTTCGACTTGTTCGACTCAAACGTCTGCCGCGAGCCCCAGCGGATATACCGGGCCGCATAACTGCCCGCGAGTTCCTCCAGGGGCTTGCCCACCCACAGGACCACGCGGTCCAGGTCCGGCGCGCGGATGACCGGCCGGTCCACCTGCATCGGGCTCTGGACCTCCGGGCGCACGTACTCGGCCTCCACCGGGTGCAGGGTGCCGTCGCCCGCGCGTACGATGCGCACGCGGCCGCTCTCCACCTCGCGCCGCGGGCACGGCGCCATAAGGCCGATGTCCTGCCACGGCTCGCCGCCCTTGGCGCGGGCCAGGACCTCGGCGGTCGCGTCGCGCGGCATGAAGAAGGCGTCACAGCCGCTGATGATGCCGCAGCGGATTTCTGCGATCTCGCCCAGTTTGACGAAGCGATGCCCGTACTGGCGCATCAGGCAGAAGTAAAAGTCGGGGGCCCGGAGGAACCGGCCCCACTTTCCTGCCGCGTACGTGCGGGCCGATTGCGCCACAGCCTCCATCCCCGTGGGGGTCGGCGGCGCGCCTTCGCCCTCGTCGCCTTCCGCCTCGCCCTCGCCGGGTGGCGACCTTACAAGAATCGCGGCCGCACGCACGCCTTCTTCCCACAACCGCCGCTGCGGAACCGGAATGATGCGCAGCCGGCCGTCCTTGTACTCGTCTCGCGTCTTTTCTATGAGGTCGCGCAGGCGCTGGGCGGCCCGCTGCCGGGCCGCTTCATCCCCGGCCGCGCGCGGACCGAGGATCTCGGCCAGCGGCTTTTCCAGGCGCACGAACTTCACAACGTTTGCTTCGCGGGCCTTCGCATCTCTGCAGCGCTGGAGGATGGTGACGGCGGTCTTGATGCGGGCATCCTCAAACCACGGTTCCTCGACGCTCTCAATGACCGCCACGAGCCGGAAGTTCTGAAGCACCCACCGCTGAAGCGCAAAACCGTACTCGGCATCGAGCCAGGAGGAGGACGTAAGGAACCCGAAGTACCCCCCCTCGCGAAGGAGACCCGTTGCCACGGGCCAGAAGTAGCAGTGCAGGTCGCTGCGGCCCGAGAGTTTCAGGCCCGGCCATGCCTGGACGCACATGTCGGCCAGGTTTTCCTTGGTCTGACGGCAGCGGGCCGCGTGGGAGTCCGCCGATTCGCCCTTGCCGAGCCGCACGTCGTGCAGGCGGGGGATGAGTCCCTGGCGCAGGTACGGCGGGTTGCCGACGACCGCATCGAGGTCCGGCAGCGCCACGAATCGCGGCTCGTAGGAAAGGGCGCCGCCGGTTTCCGCATGGCGAGGGCCGGGAATCCGGCAGAAGTTGTCACGGTCAGCCGCCGCATCGAAGAAGTTCGCCCGCGCTACCTGAGGATAGTTCTCTTCCTGCGTGATCTGCCGGGCCGCCAGGTTCAGCGTGGCCAGGTGGGCCGGGAAAAGGGCGATGTCGCACCCGAAGATTTCGCCCAGAAGTTGCTGGTGCGTCTTACCGTGGTCAATGTGCCGCTGGCCCCCGCCCGGCTGCTCCGAAAGCCACGCCTTGCGGTGATAGGCCCGCACCAGGAAACTCCCGGAGCCGCACGCCGGGTCGAGTACGGTGTCGCCCGCGCGCCGGATGCAGAAGGCGTTGATGACGTCGACGATATCGTCCTGCGTGAAGAACTGGCCGAACCGCTGCCGTTCCTCGGGCGAAATGAGTTTCTGGAAGATGCGGCCGAGAATATCCGATGGAATCTCCCGGAAATTGTACTCGTCCAGGCTGGCCAGAAGGCCCTGCCATCCCTGACGCGCCTTGGGCGAGGCAAACACAAGGCTTCCGGCCCAGTCGCTTACTTGCGGATAGAAGATGGGTTCGTAGTCGCCGCTGGCGCGGACGGCATTTTCAAACATGCGCCGGAAACCGGCATAGACTTTTTGCGGATCGGACGCGCGGCCGGGCATTGCAAGCGGTGGCAGGAACGACGAGAACCGCGCCCGTAGCGAACCGTAGAAGATCGCCCGGTTGCAGAAGACGTAGCAGAGCGTCTTGGCGGCCCGCTCCAGGGCGGCGTGCCAGTCGTCGGCATCCTTGGGGTTGAAAGTCCAGCCCATGTCGCCTGCCATCCAGGCTTGCAGGTTTGCGGCAAAGGCCGCGTCGGCCGCGCAGCGCTCGGCCAAATACTCCGCGGTTCCCTCGACCGGCCACTGGACGTGCGAGTGCAGCGTGCGGATGAATACCTCGTCGGGCGGAAGGGCCCAGTCAGGCGCCTGCCCGGCGTAGATGCGGGCGAACTCGTCTAGAAACGCCGGAAGGAAGCGATCACGGACAGCGGCTTCCACGTCAGGGCGGTCGCAGGCGGCCGCATCGCGAAGGCCCAGGCCCAGGTCCCAATCTTTGAGTCGGCGCTCGATGAGCGCCACCTGCCACCGGCTGCGGTCGAAAAGGACAAACCCGTTGACGTTCCAAGTGAAGAAATACTGCGACTGGATGTTCTCGGCCTTGCGGAAGGCATCCTGCATCAGGTCTTCATCGTAGGGGCTGCGGCCTTCGGGGGTGCCCGGCATCTTGACTTCGCCGCAGAGGATGGGCGTCTGGCTGCCGCGGGCAAAAAGGCGAAGGTCCGATCGCTTCTGGCTGCCGCGGCCGAAAGTCTCGATTGCCACGCGCTCAAACGGCCAGTCCGGATGGGAAGCAATAATCGCGTCCATCCACGACTTGACGCGCCCGCAGAACTCGACCTCATGCACACGCACTTGAGCCGCCGCAGCCATGAACGCTCTCCGCCCAACTTGTCCATCATCGGCCTGCCTCTATTATCGCCGCCGTGCGCGGAAACTCAACTGCTTCTTTGCTGCCCGCGCCTCGCGTCTCGCATCCCGCCCTTCCCGAATCCCGATTCCCGAATCCCGATTCCCGGCCGTTGGCTGCCGTCTGCCATTTTGGCAGTTCCCTCGCCCCGCAGCCTGCCCGCCTCTGATGCGTTTTCTGTTCCCTGTTCCCGGTTCCCCGTTCCCGGTTTCTGCCTTTATTATCCTCCGCACTCGTAACTCCTTTTCCCGCCTATACTTCCGGCCACAGGTGTCCCCAGGTCTTCGGTTCCCCGGCCTGCCCGCCTCTGGCCTTTGCGTGAGATCGCCGGCGTTGCCTTTGCTTGAGTTTTTCACTCTGCACTCCGCACTCTGCACTCTGCACTCGTAACTCCTGTTCCCGCCTTAACTTACGGCTACAGGTGTCCCCAGGTTTCCGGCGCCCCGTTCCCCGTACCCGGTTCCCCGCTTTTGGGAGTTATCCACAACGGCGTATGGCCATGCGTCGATGTTAAAAACCATCAAATTCGGGTCAAAATCGGTCAAAAAGGCGACGTTTTCCGTCAAAAAGGCATCAAAAAGGCGCGCATTTCGTCATGCCCATCTTAACATTTTGGGGGGTCACCCCCTCTGGCGCTAGCGCCAGGGCCGTTTTGGGGTTCCGAAAGGTCAAAAAACGTGTTTTCGGGGGTCCAAAATGCCGTGTGGATAAGTTATCCACAAAATGTGGAAAACTCTGGCGGCGCCCGCCGCCAGGGAACGGCCACCGCCCCGCGTGCCGCGCGGAGCCGGTACGCCGCCCAGTACGGGCGGGCGTACTGGCCCGCAGGGCCTGGGGCAAGGGCTTGCGGCCGGCGGCCGGAAGCCCTAGACTGCACTGACGGGCTGATTTCCGCGACCGGCCAGGGGGCGGCTGCATGGCGAGACGAGCGAAACGGGCGGCCTTGGTCCTCTCGGCCCTCTTTCTGGCGGGATGCTTCGAGGGCAAGGCCGACTTCACGTTCAACCCCGACGGGTCGGGCAAGGTCGTGGGCGAGATCCTGTTTCCGACGCGGCCCCCCTGGCTGCCCGTCCGCCGCACGTTTGGCAAGAGCGAAACGCCCCCGCCCCCGCCGAGCCCCGAAGACGAGATGAAAGAGTGCGTGACCCAGATCATCAAGCGGTCGTCCGGCATCGACGCCTGGAAAGACGTTTCGTTCGAGCGGGCCGCCGACGGCCGCGTCCGCCTCAAGGCCACGCTGTACTTCAAGGACCTGGCGAAGGTCCGGTTCTACCCGGACGACCGCTCGCGCCTGACCTTCGGCCCGGACGGCACCAACGCGCTGCTGCTCATCCTGAGCCGCGCCAAGCCGGTGACGGAGCCGCCCAAGCCGTCGCACCCGGTGACGCCCGAGGATGCGGCCAAGCGCATGAAGGACATGCGCGAGCGCTACGCCCAGACCAAGGCCGCCGTGACCATCGAACTGGCTCTCCTGAAGGTCGACCTGGCCTTCCACACCCCGGGGATGCTGGAAGAGGCCCGCGGCCTGGAGCAGCAGGGCACCACGCTCTCCTACGCCGTTGAGGGCCCCAAGATTGCCCAGGCGATGGACGCCCAGATGGCCGACGGCACGTACCTGAAGCAACTCATCCTGGCCGGCAAGTCGGCGACCGCCAAGGACCTGATGAACGAGAAGGTCTTCGGCCTCAAGGGCGAGGTCTGGGCGCGGTGGAAGGGGCCGTTCAAGGCCCGCTTCGATTACCAGGCCGAGGCCGATGCGGCCCGCAAGGCCCAGCCGCAGATGATGCTGAAACTGGGCCTCGAGAAGCCGCGCCAGAGTTCCTCGCCCGCGACGGCGCCCGCCCCCGCGCCCGCGCCGGCGCCCGCCCCGGCCAAGGACACGCAGCCGCCCACCAAGAAGGATGCGACCCCCGCAAAGAAACCGCCCGATGCGCCTTCCACCAAAGGGCTGCCGACCATCCCCATGCCCGACCCGACGAAGATTCCGGTCCCGATCCTACCCTTCTGACGGGCGGCCATGCCGGCCGCCTGCGTGGCCTCCGCTCGGAGCGACCTGGTAGTGTGCCAATTAGGGGGTGGCATGCCCAGGCCGCCGTTTGCCTGGGCATGCTCTGCGCCGCAACCGCTCGCATGCCCACGCATACAGCGGGTCGCCTGGGCGACCAGGCTGTGGGCATGCCACCCGGCGAGGGGAAGAACCCCCCATAATTGACGCGATACGCGATCCGCCCTTTTTCGCTTGGCAAGGGTGGGCGCATGTGACACATTGTTGGCGCCGGGCGCCGGCGACCGCGCGGCGGGCGACCCGGAGGGGCAGGGCGCGGGCGCGATGGAGGCGGCCATGCGACAATTCCTGGGCATCGTGGCAGGGCTGGCGGCGGCCATCCTCGTGGCCGGATGCATCGAGGCCAAGCAGGACTACACGCTGAACCCGGACGGCTCCGGCAAGGTCCTCCTGGACCTCCTGATGCAGGACATGCCCGCCGGCCTCGGGCAGGCGGAGAAAGCCGACCCCGAGGTCCTCAGCAAGCAGGCCGTCCGCCGCATCCTGAATTACTCCTCCGGCGTCAGCGCCTGGGCCGACGTGGCGTACAACCGCACCGAGGACGGCCGCACCCACTTCAAGGGCACCGCGTACTTCAAGGACTTCTCGAAGGTGCGGTTCCCGGTGGCCGGCATGTCGGGCATCTCGTTTGCCAAGGACGAGAAGGGCGGCATGGTCCTGGAGATCGAGGGCGGCCGCGACGAGGCCAGGCAGCCCCCGGCCGCGCCGCCGACGTTGACCGATGAGGAGATCGCCCAGCACATCAAGGCCCAGCGCGACAAGTTCCAGCAGATGCGTCCCATGATGGAGATGGTTCTGGCCAAGACGCGGATGGACCTCTCGTTCCGCCTGCCCGGAACGGTGGCCGAGGCGTCCAACCTCCAGCGGGAGTCCGACGGCACCGTGCGCCTGGTGCTGGAGGGCGCCAAGATGCTCCAGACGCTTGACCAACTCATGGCCGACGATGCGTACATGCGCGAGGTGGTCACCAGCGGCGCCGACGTCGGGCAGGGCAACACCCGCCTGAGCGCGGCGGTCAACGAGAAATTGTTCGGCACCAAGGCACCCGTCCGCGCCCGCGTCGCGGGGGACCTGAAGCCCCTGTTCGACTACGAGGCCGAGGCTGCGGCCGCCAAGGACGGGTACCTGAAGATGGTGGAGCGTCTGGGCCTGGACCAGTTGCCGTCGGAGCAGCCGCGGTTGCTGCCCCCGGGGGCCCGCGGCGAGGGCCAGGGCGCCCCGTCCGGGTGCGGTGCCGGCGGTGCGCCGGGCGGCGCGGTCGCCCCGGCCGGCCCGGCGGCGAAATAAAAATCTTTTCCAGGAACTTCCCGCCCTCGGGCCGGTTCTAACGGGTAGTGGTCGGGCTGAACCGCCCCTTCTTTGCCTGACCACTGCGGTCCTTCTCGGACCGCCCTTTGGCCCTAGGGCGTCGCTACTCACCCCCATGGTGGCGACGCCCACCTTTTTGGATGCGGAAGAACGGGGAACAGGTGCAAGGGCCGACGGGTTGACGAGGGTCGCCTGGGCGACCGCTGCAGGAGCGGCGGGGCATGTTTCCGGCCGCTTACTTCAGCAACTTGACTGCAATCGCCAGCACGATGATCAGGACGACGGCGGCGATGATGATCCGGGCGAGCCACCGGCCGCCCTTGGCCTCTTCCGTCACCTCCTGCCACGCGGCCATCTTGCGCCACGCATCGCCGCCGCGGCAGTAGGCCAGGAAGATGGCGGTCGTCTTGTCGAGCGGCAGGGCGGTGTCGGCAGCGCGGAAGTGGCGGTCGCCTTCGCGGTACTCAACGATGAACGCGTTCTTCTCGCCGCTGGTCTGGATGTATTCGCTGGGCTCTTCGCGGCGGGTCAGAATGGCAAAGGTGCCCGACTCTTTGCCCAGGCCGTCGAGGGCCGCGCGCATCTGCGATTCGTCGGGATTCTCAACGTCGGAGCCTTCCTCGGTCTCCAGGAGCATGGCGTTCTCCTTGACTGGAGCGCCGGCCCGGTTGCCGGGCGGGCGGCGCGTTACCATATCGTGCGGTAGAGCAGCACCGCCGCAATCACCAGGAGAATGAGCACGACGGCCAGGAGCGCCTTGACCCAGGTTTCGCCGGGGCGGGCGGCACCGCCCTCCTGCCACGGGACTTTCGTCCGCCACACATCGTCGCCGCGATTGTACGAGGTCATCAGAAGCGCCGCCAGTTCGTAAGGCACGTCGCCTTCGGCCAGGTAGTCCTTGCCCTGCTCATGGAATTGCACGCTGAAGGACTTCGACCCGCCGCCCAGTACGGGCGGGCGTACTGGCCCGCAGGCCGCCATGTAGGCCTCGGGCTTGCCTGAGCGCGCGAGCGCGGCAAACGAGTCCTCGTTCTCCGAGGCGTTGACGGCGGCGAGGGCGTCCCGGATCTGCTCGTCGGTGGGGCTGTCGCTCAGCACGCCCTTGTGGGTTTCGAGTTGCATGAGACCTGCCTTTCTGCGGGTGTCCGCCGTCCGGGTTCGGCCGCACGCCTCATCGGCAACCCGGGCGCCAGCCCCCGGATGCCTGATGTCAAATCATGGCATCGCCGGGCGGCGGATGCAAGAGGGCAGGTTCCTCCGGGCCAGTACGCCCGCCCGTACTGGGCGGCGGCCTCTCAGGTTGCCGCGTCGATCGCAGCCCGCACCTTCAAGAGGTCCTCGTAAACCTTCTTGCGGGTATCCTGCGTGTAATTGCGGAGGACGTAGGCGGGGTGGAAGGTGGGCATCAACTGCGCCCCGCGGTACGGGTAGAAGCGGCCCCGCAGTCGCGTGATGCCGTCGTGGGTCTGGAGCAGCCACTTGGCGGCCGTGCCGCCCAAGGCGCAGATGACCCGCGGCCGGAGGACTTCCAGTTGCCGCATCAGGTACGGCATGCAGTTGGCCGCCTCGTCGGGCATCGGGGTGCGGTTGGCGGGGGGCCGGCACTTGACGATGTTGCAGATGAACACCTGGTCGCGGGTCAGGCCGATGGCTTCGATCATCTTCGTGAGGAGTTCGCCCGCCCGGCCGACGAACGCGAGGCCTTGCCGGTCTTCTTCCTCGCCGGGCCCTTCGCCGATGAAGACCAGACGGCTGCGCGGGTCGCCCTGGCCGGGGACGGTGTGCGTGCGGCCGGCGGCGAGTTCCTTGCAGCGGTCGCAGGCGGCGACCTCGGCGGCGATGCGGGCGAGGGATTCCTCGCGGCCGGCGCCGCCCTCATCCTCGGCGCTTCCAAACTGGAAGAGGTCCAGGGTCCGCGCGGCCACGTGGACCTGCTGGGCGAGTTCCTGCCGCAGGGCCGCCGCCGCTTGCGCCTCGGACGGCGGGGCAGAAGCCGCGGCCGCCTGCGTCTCGGGCGATGCGGCGGGGCCTTCGCCGGCGGGTTCCCCTGTTGCCATGCCCGCTGCGGGCCTGTCGGCCGCGCCTACTCCGCCGAAGCAGACGCTTCGGCTGCGAAGGCCGGAAGCCTCCGGGGCGGCGGCGGGAACGGCGGGGTGCTGCCGTTCGTCGGCAGGGGCGGTTCCCGCCGCGGACTCCGCCCCCCGCGGCTTCACGGCCGCGGCTCGACCGAGTTCCTCCTGGCTCGCCCGGCGCACGGCTACGAGGCCCGCCCGGCCCTCGCCTTCGAGCCGGGCGCGCAGGCCGGCCACAATGGATTGAACCATGCGCTGGGGATCCGGCGGGTCGGCGGCGGGGCGGGCGTCAGTCATGGGGCAGAAGCGACCTGGAGTTCTGCAATTCCTTGATGATGGCCGGCCCGGCGGACGTGCCGATGCGCGCGGCTCCGGCCTGGACCATCGCCCGGACCTGCTGGACCGTGCGGATGCCGCCGGCGGCCTTGACCTGTGCCCGGTCGCCGACGGAGCGCGCCAGGAGGGCCACGTCTTCGACCGTGGCGCCGCCCCGGCCGAAGCCGGTCGAGGTCTTGACGAACTCGGCGCCCGCCTCCACGGCCGCCTTGCAGGCGCGGACCTTCTCGGACTCCGTCAGGTAGCAGCATTCCAGGATGACCTTGAGGACCTTGCCCTGGGCGATCTTGCGGACGGCGGCGATCTCGCCCCGGACGTCGCCCCAGAGGCCGCTCTTGAGGGCCACGAGGTTCAGGACCATGTCGATCTCATCGGCCCCGGCGTCGATGCAGGTGCGGGCCTCGGCCTGCTTGGACCGGAGGCCCCCGTGCCCCAGCGGGATGCCGATCGCCCCGCCGGCCGCCACGTCCGTGCCTTCCAACAGCCGCGCGACGCGCCCGATGTCGTAGGGGGAGGCCGAGACCGCGGCGAACCCGTAGCCGACGGCCTCCTCGCAGGCCCGGTCCACGTCCTGGACGGTGTGGTCCGCCGCCAGGACCGTGTGGTCGATGAGCCTGGCGAGGGTTTCGAGGGTCGGGAATCCTGTTTCTTGCGGCATGGCCACCATACATTCAGCCTACCGCCGCAGGCCGCGCCGTGCAAGGGCCATGCAAAATTTATCGTACGGCGTCACTTACGGGGGTGGCATGTCCAGCACGCCGTCTGCTGGGCATGCTCGTTCGCCCCGCCCGCAAGCATGCCCACGCAAACAGCGGCGTGGGCATGCCACCCGGCAATCAGGAATGCCCCGTAACGGACGCGATACTATTTGTCAGGTCATTCCCCGGCAGGGGCGTAAGGGGTTTCCCTATGCTGCCGGCGGCTGATGGCGTGGCCTAGAGCCGTTAACGGTCGGATGTAACGGGAAATCGCGCGGTGGGCAGTCTTGCCCACCGCGCCACGGGACGCCTGGGCACGGGCGAAGCGCGGCGGGCAAGACTGCCCGCCGCGCGGCGTGCTACAAGCAACCGTGAACTGCTCTAATCGAAGACCACCTCGCCGCTGCCGCGCGCGATGTGGCCGATGCGGTAGACCGTTTCGCCCGCCTTCCGGAGCATCCCGGCGATGTGGTCGGCGTAGTAAGGGCTTACGATCAACACGAACCCGATGCCCATGTTGAACACCCGCCACATCTCCTTGGCGGGCACATCCCCCGCCTTCTGGAGCCACTTGAAGACCGCCGGCACGGGCCACGACTTGCGGTCGATGCGGGCCTCCAACCCTTTCGGGATGACGCGCGGCACGTTGCCGGAAATGCCGGCGCCCGTGATATGCGCCATGGCGTGCACGACCTTCTTGGTGCCGTAGTAGTGCAGCACCTTCAGGATGGGCGGCGAGTAGAGGCGCGTGGGCACGAGGAGCGCATCGGCCGCCGTGCCGCCGAGTTCCGGGACCTCGTCGCCGATCTCGATGCGGGCCTCCTGGAGGATGCTGCGGACCAGGCTGTAGCCGTTGGAGTGGACGCCGCTGGAGGCCAGGCCCAGCAGGACGTCTCCCTCCTCGACGCGGCGCCCATCCACCAGGCGGCTCCTCTCGACGATGCCGACCGCGAAGCCCGCCAGGTCGAAGTCGCCGGGGGCGTAAAAGCCCGGCATCTCGGCCGTCTCGCCGCCCAGGAGGGCGCAGTCGCATGCCTGGCAGGCCTCGGCCACGCCGATGACCACCTCGGCGTGCACGCACGGCTCAAGCCGCCCCGTGGCCAGGTAGTCCAGGAAGAACAGCGGCTCGGCCCCCAGGACGGCGATGTCGTTGACGCACATCGCCACGAGGTCCTGCCCCACGGTGCGCACGCGGCGGGCGTCGATGGCCAGACGCAGTTTCGTCCCGACGCCATCCGTCCCCGCCACCAGCAGCGGGTGCCGGTAGTTGTGCTTAAAGAGCCGCTCGTTGTAATCCAGGCTGAAGACGCCGGCGAAGTGGCCGTACAGGTCGATGACGCGCGGCCCGTGGGTGCGCTCCACGGCCGACCGGATGCGGTCAACCAGGAGGTCGCCGGCCTCCGTGTCAACGCCGGCGGCCTTGTACGTGAGACCCTTTCCCATGGGGGGCGCTCCTTGATGAATCGGGCGGTATCGTACCGCCCGGCGTCGGCCTTCTCCACCATTTTTCACGGCGCGTCCGGGACCTTGACGCTGGCTGCCGGTCCGATTATACTTTGCCTGTCGGACGGGCGGCTTGTTCAAGGTGGACCGGACTGCCGGCCGATACATAAGGGTAAGGGCCGATGCCGGCCTGCCGGCCGCGCACCGGTCCGGCATTTTGTGTTCCCCGGTAGCTCAATTGGTAGAGTAGGCGGCTGTTAACCGCTTGGTTGGAGGTTCGAGTCCTCCCCGGGGAGCCAAACGAAAAACCGCGAACTCGAAGCGGACAACCAGTTAACAGAAAGCCCCGGCCCACGCGGGTCGAGGCTTTCGTCGTAAGTACGCCCAATCAAAGGCTTAGCGCAACTCCGGCGGCGCCCACGAGTTCCGCCGGGGCGGCGTCGGCCTGCGGCGGGCTCTGCCCCGGCCGACCCCTCAGCGGTACAAGCAGCCGTGCAGGAGCGACAGCAGTTGGTCGGGATCCACGGGCTTGGCGATGTATTCGGAGGCCCCGGCAGAGAGGCACTTGTCGCGGTCGCCCTTCATGGCATTGGCGGTCAGGGCGATGATGGGGACGCCTTTGAACCGGGGCATTTGACGGATGGCCGGTCGCATCAAGATCCTCCCGTCTTCCTGAACAGCCGCGCGTTCCTGTCGATGGTCTCGTAGCAGGCGGCCGCATCGGTGAACTGGAGATCCTCCTTGGTTCCGAGACAGAGGAACCCGCCGCGGGCCAGACTGTCTGTGATCAGACGGAGGACGCGGTTCTGAAGTTCGCTGTTGAAGTAGATGAGGACGTTCCGGCAGAAGACCAGTTGCATCTCGCCGAAGACCCCGTCACCGACCAGATTGTGGTTGGCGAAGGCGATCCGCTCCTTCAGTCCGCCGCCCATGACGGCGGACCCGTAGCGGGCGTGGTAGTACTCGGAGAACGGGGCGCGACCGCCGGCGTCGTGGTAGTTCTGCGTGGATTCCCGCATCTTGTCGAGCGGGTAGATGCCTTCGCGGGCCCGGTCCAGGGCCTCGTCGTTGATGTCCGTGGCGTAGAGGGTGGCCCGCTTCAGGAGGTTCTCCTCCGCGAGCACGATGGCCAGCGAGTACACCTCCTCGCCGGTGGCGCAGCCGGCGTGCCAGACGTTGAAGAACGGGTAGGTGCGAAGCAGCGGAACGACCTTCTCGCGGACGGCGCGGTAGACGAACGGGTCGCGAAACATCTCGGTGACCGAGATCGAGAAGTACTGCACCAGCCTGGAGAGGAACTCGGCGTCGTGCATCAGCCTTTGGACCATCTCCGAGATGGTCTTGCAGCCCGAGCCGGACAGAAACTGGCGGACCCTTCGGTCGACGGAGGCTCGGGCGTAGGAGCGAAAATCGTAGCCGCACCGCCTGAAGATGGCCTCCAGGAGCAGGTCGATCTCGATGGTTTCGATCTCGTCGTCCTTCATCGGCCCCCCGGCGTGTCAGTTGGGGCTCAACGCCTCTTGCTTGCGGTACAGCCACACGCGCATCATGGAGATAAGGCGCCCCTCGTCGAGGGGCTTCGGCAGGTAGTCGCTGGCGCCGGCGGTCAGGCAGCGCTGCCGGTCCTCCGCCATCGCCTTGGCCGTGAGCGCGATGATCGGCAAGTTGCGGAACTTGTCCTGGGCGCGGATCTTGCCGAGGGCCTCGTAACCGTCCATCACGGGCATCATGATGTCCATGAGCACGAGGTCCACGTCCGGCTCCTGCTGAAGGACGCGCAGGGCTTTATCCCCGTCCTCGGCCTTCAGGACCCTGACGCCGTGGTCCGCCAGGAGTTGCGACAACGCGAAGAGGGTCCCGGTGTCGTCGTCGACGATGAGCACCTTTGCGCCCTCGAGCGCGGGGTCCCCGTTGTGCGGGCCCGCGATCGTGCGCCTCTTCCTCTCGGGCATGTTGCCGGCGACGCGGTGGAGGAACAGCGACACCTCGTCGAGCAGCCGCTCCTCGAACCGGCCGTCCTTGAGGACGATGGACGCGGCCTGTTCACGGAGATCCCTCTCCTGTTCGCGGGTCAGGTCGCGGGCGGTGCAGACGATGACGGGGGGCCGGGACCCCGTCTCGCGCACCAGACTGTCCAGGAACTCCATGTCGTTCATGTCGGGCAGCCCCAGGTCGAGGATGACGGCCGCCGGCAGCCGCTGCCTCGCGAGGGCCAATCCGCCCTCGCCGGTCGGCGAGACGATGCATCGGAAGCCCTTCTGGCGGCACTGGTCGCGGAGGACCTCGGCGAACTTCGGGTCGTCTTCAATGACCAGACAAACGCGGTCTCCCTCCTTCAGGGCGTCCCGGTCGTCGGGAACCTGCTCGGTGGGCCGGCGCCCTGCCGCGGACGCATCCGGGGCCGCCTGCGAATCCGGCGGCGGGGACGCCGCGCCTGCGGCGGGGGCCGCGGGTTCGGCGGCGGCGCCTTGGGCCGCGGGGGCCGCGATCGGCAGGTAAGCGGTAAACGTCGAGCCGCGGCCCGGTTCGCTCTCGAGGCTGATCTCGCCGCCAAGCAGGCGGGCGAGTTGGGTGGAGATCGAGAGCCCCAGCCCCGTGTCGCCGTACTGCCTGGTCGTGCTGCCGTCGGCCTGCCGGAACGCCTTGAAGATCACCGCATGTTTTTCGGGCGAGATGCCGATGCCGGTGTCCTTGACCTCGATGGCGAGGGCCCCATCGGGCGAGAGGCCGCTCCGCGAGAGGTCCGCCCCGTCGGCGGGGCGACGGAAGGTGACCGTAACACCCCCCTTCTCGGTGAACTTGACGGCGTTCGAGACGAGGTTCCCGATGATCTGCTCGACGCGCTTCCGGTCCGTCACGATCCTGTCGGGGACGCCGTCGGCCACGTTCACGTCGAGGTCCAGCCCCTTCTCGCCGGCCAGGCGCTGGAACACGTCGCGCACCACGCCGGCCAAGTCCGAGACCAGGACGGTGCCAAGGTCCAGGTCCATGCGGCCGGCCTCGATTTTCGCAAGGTCGAGGATCTCGTTGATCAGCGACAGCAGGTTCATTCCGCCGTTGTGGATGACGCGTGCGGTCTCGACCTGGTCGGGGGTCAGGTTGCCGTTCTTGTTCTCGGCCAGCAACCCAGACAGCAGGAGCAGGCTGTTGAGCGGCGTGCGGAGTTCGTGCGACATGTTCGCCAGGAACTCCGACTTGTACTTGCTCGCCAGGGCGAGCTCTTCGGCTTGCTTTTCAACGTCTTTACCCGCCTTTTCCACGTCTCTCTTCTGCCGGCCGAGCAGTTCGTTTTTCTCCTCCAGTTCCTCGTTCGTGACCTGCAACTCCACTTGCTGGGCCTTAAGTTCCTCCTCCGACTCCTTCAACCGCTGCGTTTGTTGCTCCAACTCCTCGTTCGCGGTCTTGAGTTCCTCCTGTTGGGCCTGGAGCTCTTCCGTCAGGGACTGGGACTCCTCTAAACTCTCGGTCAACTTCGTCCGGCTCTCCGCGCTCTCAACGGCGAGGGCGATCGCCGGCATGACCTGCTTGAGATACTCCATCTGCTGATCGGTCATCTCGTTCAGCGTGCCCACCTCGATGACGCCCTTGACGCGGCCCTCATTGATAAAGGGCGAGACACAGATGAACCGGGGGACGCGCTCGCCCAGGGCGGAGGTCACCTTGACGTAGTCCTCGGGCACGTTCTTCAAGAGGATCGGCTGCTTCTCCAGGGCGGCCTGTCCGACCAGTCCCTCGCCCGGCTTGAACACGTTCGACAGGTTCTTGCGCTTGGTGTAGGCGTAACTTCCCATGAGCGACAGGGCGGAACCGTTTCCGTCCTGGGCCACGTAGAGGGCCCCCACCTGGGCGTCAAGGTAGGTGGTGAGTTCGGAGATCGCCTTGGAGGCCAGGGCGGTGAGGGTCCGGGTCTCCGCTCATGACCTGGTTGAGCCGGGCGATGCCCGTCTTCAACCAGTCCTGTCTCTGCACGTGGTCCCGGTTATCTCTCAGCGCCCGGGTCATACGCTGAAGGGCGATGCCCAAAACGTCCTTGTCGGAACGGGGCGCGAAATCCGCCGAGTAGTTGCCGCGAGAAATCACATCCGCCTGATTGGCCGCATCTCTCAGCGCCGCGACCATTTGGCTGAAGGACTGTATCAGAGCGCCTACTTCGTCCCCTCGTTTCTCGCGAGCAGAAAGATCCAGGGTCAGATCTCCGGAAGCGATCCTGTCGGCCGCACGAACGCTCTGGGCCAAAGGCCTGGTGATGCCCAAGGTCAGGAAGGTGACGATCACCACGGATAGCGCTACGGCCGCGGCTCCAAAGATGAACATGATTGTGCGCGCAAGGTGCGCGGATTCCACCACCTGATTGTAGTGTAATGCAGCGCGCTCTTTATTGTGTTGTATAAAATCGTCCGTCTCGCTTATCCACTGCTTCAGGGCGGGGTAGGCTCTCCCATTCATCAGATCGACGGCTTCCGCGTGCTTTCCTGCCACGGCCCATTCAATGACCTGGTCTTGCAGCTGTCGTGCGGCAACTCCGGAAGCCTCCAACTTGTTGAACAGGTCAAGTCCCTTCGAATCATCCTCTGCGACAGTCTTTTTGATCGTGGCAGCGGACCCGGCGTATGTTCTCCTGAGTTCGGCGAGACGGTCTCTCATCTCTTGCAGGCGCTCGCTGGACGGCGTTGTGTGTGTTGCCAGCAAGATATCCCGGACGGCGATGGCCGTTTCTCTTGCGTCATCGATCATGTCATGGGCCAGTTGAACGCGGCCACGGTTTATGTCTACGATACGTTCAAGTGTTTCCTGGCTGACTTGCGCCTGACGCAGACCCACCCCGATGATGGCCGCCATGAAACCGAGCACAAGGATGAAGCCCAATGCCAGGCGCGATCCGACTTTCATGTTTCTGAACATGGCGCATTCCTCCTATCGAAGCCTGAAGTCCCGCTTTTTGCTCGCCCTTGCATAGGAGCGAGAATCGTAGCCGTACGGGGGCGGAACCGAAGGAAGTGACGTCTTAGGACGTGCCCATCTTCGACCTGCCCATCCTAGCGCACTCCATTTATCGAACATCGCGCCGGCGAACTTCAGAAGAACCCCCGGGACCCTCGGTAACATACCATGTCCATTCCGGAATCCCGGGCGGCCCCGCGTACCGGTGGGAGGGGTGTGACTGGTTTTTCTGGCACGCACCGGTGCTGTCATTTCGAGCGAGGCCGCCTTGGCGGCCGAGTCGAGAAATCTCGCTGTGCTGGCGTCACAACGCCAACGACCACGGCGAGATTTCTCGACTCGCTTCGCTCGCTCGAAATGACAGGCTTTTCTGACCTGCCAGAAACTTAAGGCGCACCCGGCGGGGAGGGCTCGCGGAGATTCGCTAAAGGCCCCGGCGGGAAAAACCGATATGCATAACGAAACGCACCGCAGCCCTTCGAGATGGATGAAGAAGAACCTCCCCTACCACCGTGGAATGCCGTACTCTGGGCAGACCTCTCAAGTGTGCCCCGCGCAGCCATGGGCGGCCGCTCCAGGCGCTGAGTCGTTCGGGCCGCGGTCTCCGCGGTGTGCGCTGGGAATGGGGATGGGACATGGGCGCTGGGACTCTGCTGCTGGTCGATGACCAGCCGGACAGTCTGTTGGCCTAAGGCCCTCCTTTCAGCCGACCTTCCCGGCTGCCAGGTCATTGCCACGACCGACCCCGAGGAGGCTCTGGGTGCGGCCCGCACCGCGCCGATCGACGTGGCGCTGGTCGACGTTTGCATGCCCACGGTCAGCGGCATCGAACTGTGCCGCCGCCTGAAAGCCCAGAGCGGGCCGACGGGGCCGTTTCCCATCGTCCTGGTGACGGCCTACGATTCGGATGCGGCCCTGCGCGATCCAAGACCGCCATGCAATTGTGGATAACTTTGGAACTCGTTGTGGATAACTTTTGGACCCGCCTCGGAGCGCCCGAAAACGCGCCTTTTTTGCCCTTTGGACAGGCCAAAACGGCCCTGGCGCTAGCGCCAGAGGGGGTGACACCCCAAAATGTTAAGATGGGCATGACGAAATGCGCGCCTTTTTGATCCCTTTTTGACGGAAAACGTCGCCTTTTTGATCGATTTTGACCCGAATTTGATGGTTTTTACATGGACGAATGGCCATACGCCGTTGTGGATAACTCCCAAAAGCGGGGAACCGGGTACGGGGAACGGGGCGCCGGAAACCTGGGGACACCTGTGCCCAGGGGCAAAGGCGGGAACCGGGAACCGGGAACAGGGAACAGGGGACGGGGAACCCGCCAGAGGCGGGCAGGCCGGGGAACCGAAGACCTGGGGACACCCGTGGCCGTAAAGTAAGGCGGGAAAAGGAGTTACGAGTGCGGCCTGCCACGGCACCGGCCGTGGCCGTGCCAGGGAGTGCGGAGTGACAACGGCAACGGCGAACGGCGGGAACCCGCCTTCGCCCAGGCTACGGCGGGCAGGCCCCGCCAGAGAGGCCAGGCGGGCAGGCCGGGGAACAGACAAAATCCAACGGCACTTGGAACCCGCCACAGGCGGGCAGGCTCTGGAACCTGAAACCTGGAACTGGCGTTCTTACTTGACTTCATCGACCGCCCAGCATAACTTGGAGTTGTCGAGGCCCCGCCACAGGCGGGCGGCCCGCACCGTGGGTCTCTGCCGGAAAGAGGGGCCGAAATAGGGAAGCGTCCCTAATTCCCCTTATTCCCTGAAACTAGGGCCTGAGGATACGCCTCAGGAAGGTGACAAGGTTGTGTACCGCGACGAGAAAGGAAATGTGCAGCATTCGGCCACTGTCGAAAAGGTCAAGCCGAAAGAGGGTGGTAAGAATGACGTTCGAGTCAAGGACAAGCCAGGGCTTGCGGAACCAAGGAACAATGTGCCCGTGAAGGATGCGTGGCCAGAGGCCAAGACCATTGAGTACTACTGCAAACCGCCACCGCCGCCTATGTCGCCCGCAGAACCCGACTACGGCTATAGCTTCAGCTACGCATAGGTTTGTACGCATAGGTTTGTATGTGGCTTGGCTGGCAGTAGCCCCAAGATGAGTTGCAACACCTTGCTAAAGGGGCCTGAGACGAGGCCGTAGCCGAGGCGAAGAATGTCGAGGCCAAGCCATTGGCTTCCAGGGAACAGAACTGGAGATTCAGCCATGAAACACGAAGTCGGTCGGCATGCGCGCAAATGTACCACGGGCGCTGTCGCGGTCTGCGCTGTGATGGCTATCCTTACCCCCGCCCTCCTTGGCGTATTGGACCCTGGGGACCGTTCTCGGCCTGTTTCACAGGGCTCGAGAAGAACCTTGCTGGGAGAGAAGATCGCTTCAGTCGCCTCAGCCAGGAAAGGAAGTTCATGGATGGTCGCGTCTGCCCAGTCGCGGCAAGGCTATGACGCTGTGGTGGACGGGGTTACCATGTCCCTCTGCGTGGATGACCAAGGCATCATCGTCGAGCAGAGCACAAAGGACGCTACGTTCCGAACCCCAGAGGGTGTGTGTATCGGCGTGCCGCTGGATCAGGTCCTTGCACGGCACAAGACAAGTGTGGTAAGGGAACCTGGGTGGTCGTACTACGTTCCCTTGCCGTCGGGCTGGAAAGCAGGCCTTGCAATGGATGACGGCCGCTTGGATGAACCTCTTCCGTTCGATACCCCCGTTCGCTGGCTGTTCATGCGGGGGCGGGTATCCCGCGCACGCACCACTCCTCTGCCTGATAGCAGAGAGGATAAACCGAACGCCAGCAGCTCCCAGGGCGACGGCGACACAAACCCGAAAGACCGAATGCCTCCGTCAAGCATGAATCCCTCGCCTACGGGCAGCCAGGAAAAGGCCCCAGGCGACGGGACTCAGGAACGCCGCAGGTATCCTTGGTTGGTATATGAACTAGAATGTGATGATTCTACCAGAATTCTTGCCAGCCAGTACGCCGGGAAAGACGAACGGTATGGTACGGACTCCCACGGTTTCATCTTTGCCGATGGCGAGTATTGGATCGACAACTCGGAAGTTGACATACTGCTGAAGGGAGACGGCTACAAGAAGCGGGGCGCCGGCGACAAGGTGCGGCAAGGCGATGTGGTTGTGTATCGCAACGCCGATGGCGACGTCGAGCATTCGGCTACCGTCCAAAAGGTTGACGAGGAAACAGGCAAGGTTCGGGTCAAGGACAAACCCGGGCTTCGCAAGCCCAGGGACAACGTGCCCACGGATGGGGCGTGGCCAGGCGCCGCCAAGATCGAATACTATTTCAAGGAGCCTCCCGCAAGAGCGCCGCAGGGCTGCAAGGACGATTGAATGCCGGTCGGGAATTCGGTACGAGTACGACGGCCTCGGCCGGCGCATCAAGGCCCACATCGACAGCCAGTCGCCCGCCGCCCCCGACGGCGTGGACCACTACCGGCACTTCTACTACAACTCCGGCTGGCAACTGTTGGAAACGCGAAAGAGTACGAGCGAAAACACCGAGCCGGAAACCCTCCAGCCGGAAGAGCAGTACGTGTGGTCGCTCAGGTACATCGACTCACCCGTTCTGCGGGACCGCGACGCGGACGCGAATGCCGCAACCGGCGACTACGGCGGCGACGGCAATGAGGAAAATGGCGTCACCGGCCTGGAGGAGCGGCTGTACTATGCCACCGACGCCAACCAGAACGTGACGGCCCTCGTGGAGTCCGACGGCGACGTGGTCGAACGCTACGTGTACGACCCCTACGGCCAGGTGACGTTCTACCAGGCGAACTGGCAGAAGACGCAGATCGGCAACGAGACGCCCGGAACCCTCTCCGCCTACTCGAACGCCATCCTCTTCGGCGGCTACTACCGCGACGGCGAGACGGGCCTTTACAACGTCCGGAACCGTTATTATCATGTGCAGTTGGGCTGGATCACCCGCGATCCGCTGGGGTACGTGGATGGGATGAGCCTGTATGAGTATGTGGCGAGTGCCCCAATAGTCAAACTGGATGCGTTCGGGTTCCGTGGCAATAGTAGCCCCCTGGGACCAGGGGATGGCCATTTGTATGCTGCAACCCCCGAAGGCCAGAGGTTTAACAGAAACGTGTTGGATCTTGCCGGAAGGACTGCCAAGACCGCGTTCTTAGGTGTTCTTAGTATCTACAGCGGAGTAATAGTCGCCTTGGACACAGCGACAATAGAAATTGCGAATCTCCCCGGCGGGCTTCCTGACACTATTCCCATTATGGACCCACGGACGGGCAGAACCTGGGAGGTGCCCCTGGATAAGATTCAGGCAGCCGCCGAGATTCTAGAGGACGCATGCAGAGATGAAAGGCAGAGGCACGTCGATGGCTTGGAGAGCTGCCTGAATGAGATTAAGGACACGTGGTCAAGGCCCTTTGAGCAGCCTCCTCCACCAGAAGTCTCCCAGCCGAGCTGGCAAGCGGAACCTGGCGCGGGAGGCAACCGCGACTGGACCGGCAAGGGCTCTGAGGGGTGGGGCCGCGACGGCTATGGGTGGCAAGGTTGGGATGGTAAGGGCGGTGGTGGCGGCGGTGTTGGCGGCGGCGGTGGCAGTGGCGGAGGCGGCGGTGTTGGTGGCGGTGGTGTTGGCGGCGGTGGCGGTGGCGGTGGTGGCGGTGGCGGCGGTGTTGGTGGCGGCGGTGTTGGTGGCGGTGGTGGCGGCGGCGGTGGCCCCGGTCCGAACGATGACCGCGAAGAATGGCTGCGCAAGGTTAATGCGCCGAAAACAGAGAAGAAAAAGCCGGTGGGTGCGAGCGACGTGCCGGTGCCATTTGGACCCGGCGACTTGGCAGGGTGACGGCGGTTCGGGCTGGCTTGGTATCGTCGGCGCGTGATGGGCATCGATCAGGGCGGCGGGCCGGTCGGCCCGGGTCTGAACGATGACTGCTGGATAGAAAGAATGGCAATGTGCACTGGCGCCCGAGGCCCCCCACAGGGAATAATGGGCCCACAATAGAGAAGCCGAAGCCCCCCAAGTAGGGAGATTGGCTGGGCGAGTGTTTTGGGCCTTGCGGGAGTCTCGCCGAAGGGATGCTTGACTTACTCGGCAGAACGCGGCCAACGAAACCCGCATTGACAGCAACGGGCGACCCAGGGCGGAGATCGCGATGTGAGTCAGTGCGGGGCCCGGCAATATCCTAACCTCGCCGATGAAAGGAAGGAGCCGAGGAATCAGGATTGGCAACGCTATTGGGGTTGGTGGTCCTCACTGGCACTGGTAGGGCCGTGAGACGAACTGGCCAACCAACGGCCAGATCGGTCTTGGGCTTTGTGGCACACATGGCAGGGCAATGGGAGGTAAACGATGAGTGGCTCAAACTCTTTCGCCCCACAGGGGACCGACCCTCAGGACGGGCAAGGCGCGGCGGGGGCGGCTGGCCCCTCCGCCGGATTGCGGACACCGATCGACGTATACATAGTCGGGCTATTATATGTAATACTGGCCCTGTTCATGATGGGCCTTGGCGTGCTTGTTGCTTGTGGCATTGCCAGGGGTCGTCCAGAACCGGCTTACGTGTTTTTCGGCGCCATTGCCGTTGAAACCAGGGCAGAACATGCAACGGATATGATCATTGCCGCTTCCTTGTATTGTCTCGCGGGAGTCACCTTGCTGTGCCGGCAGCGGTTGGGATGGGTCCTGGCGTTGGTCTTGGCCGTGGAGAGAGTCCCCAATATTCTCGCGACAGGCGGTATTGAGGAAGCCGGAGCATGGGGTTTTGCGCTCTTATCTGTTCCTGTGGTCCTGTGGCTGTTGGCACGCTGGCGCTTGTATTGGGTGCGGGTGAAGTAGGCCAGCGAGATTGGGTTTGGGGTGCGTTAGGCCGATTGGCGTGGTCAGAGCGGTGTCTTTCAGCACGGTTTGGTTTCTCGGCCGGCGCGTCAAGGCCCACATCGACAGCCAGTCGCCCGCCGCCCCCGACGGCATCGACCTGTACCGGCACTTCTACTATAATAACGCCTGGCAGATCCTGGAGACCCGGACGAGCGCCGCTGAAAACACGGAGCCGGAAGGGCTCCAGCCGGAGGAGCAGTACGTGTGGTCGTAGAGTTCCGGTGACATAGAACTTAATTCGCTTGACGGAAGAAGCACATAAAACAAAATAACGGGACCACGACCGGGCGGTCAACAAGGCCAACGAGATCACGGGTCTGACGCAGCGGACGGGCGCCTGGATCCCGCCCGACTACGACGCGCGGGGGAACATGGTCAAGATGCCACGGCCGACGGCGCCCACGGCGGCCTTCGCCTGCACGTATGACGCCTGGAACCGCCTCGCGCGGGTCTTCGTGGACGCCAACTCCAACGGCGTCTATGACGTCGGGACGGACATTCTGGTGGGCCAGTACGAGTACGATGGCCTCGGCCGGCGCTGCGGCTTGCCGGTCGTGCATGAAATGGGTCGCGGGGCCGGCCCAATCACAATAGCGGCGCGTCGGCGGTCGAGACGTCCGGCCGCCGTCGCCAGTCCCCACCAGCGGGCTCGCGCCCTCGCGGTGCACGCGCGGCTTGTATGAAAGATCAGGCGGCGACGTGGGCCCGCTGCCAGGCCCTCAGCCGCACCCAACAGATTCCCGCCAACTTGCGCGCCACGGCCACGCGGGCCACGTTGCGCCCCGCGCGCTTGCGGATCCGCGTGTAGAAGTTGGCCAGCCGGTCGTCCTGCCGCACGAGTTTCATCGCCGCCTGGACCAGGATCCACCGGAGCCACCGCGACCCCTGCTTGGAGATGCCGCCGCGATGCTCGGTCTGGCCCGACTGGTGCACCCGCGCCGTCAGCCCCGCGTAGGCCCCCACCTGGCGGGCGGTCTTGAACCGGGTCGGCTCGCCGATCTCCGCCACGATCAAGAGGGCCGAGTACCGCCCGACGCCGTGCAGCACGTCCAGGGCCGCCGCCTCCGGGAACTCCGACGCCAGGCGTTCCAGGTGGCCGTCCAGGATCGCCGCCTCGCGGCCGTAATGTTCCAGCCGCCGCAGGAGTTCGTCGCGCGACAGGTTCCCGCTCAACCCCAGGTCCAACCTCGCCAGCCATTGCCGCCCCCGTTTGCCGAACGGCTTCTTGAAGGGCGGATGCACGTTCGCCCGCGCCAGCAGCGCGTGCACCTGGTTCTTCGCCAGCGTGGCGCTCGAGGAGAGCCGCGCCCGACAGCGCGTCAGGTCCCGCAGCGTCTGGTATCGCGCCGGCGGCACGTACGAGGCCGGAATCAGATTCGCCCTCAGGAGCCGCGCCAGCAGCGCCGCGTCCAGCCGGTCGGTCTTGGCCCGCGCCGTGGCGATGGCCCGCAGCCGGAGCGGGTGCGCCAGAACCACCTTGCCCAACGGCGACACGAGATCGTACAGCCACCGGTAACTGGCCGACGCCTCGACCGCCGCCCGGAACGGCCGCCATCGCTCGACGGCTGCCCGGATGGCCGCCACGTCGCAGCAGGCCAGACGCCGCGGACGCCCGATCGGTCCGCACGCGTCCTCCACCGCCATCACCAGGTCTTGCTTGTGCAGGTCGATTCCGATGTAATACATGCCGTGCTCCTTGCCCACAGGGCGTTAGAGGGTTCGAAGGCCAAACCATTCTAACCCCTGTGGCAGGGGGCCGCACCCCGCGCGCGGCCACATGGCACGGTTATAATATCATGATACTTATCTCTTGGCCGCCCGGGTGTGGCGCGGGGCGGAGGCATGCTTTCCGAGCGGCGCGAAAACATGGCACCCGGCCATGGACCGCGCCTTCGTCTATCAGGACATCTGGCAGCGCTGCCAGGAGCCTCCCGACGTGATGCAGGAAACCGCCGGCGGCGACAAGGAACTCCCCTGCCTCCGCCTGCCGGCAGAGCCGGAGGCTTTCCTCGGCCGCCGCGGCGTTCGCCTGCTCCTGAGTTACCCGGAGCTGCTTCAGACCCAGTTGCGGGCTCTGCTGCGACTGGCCGAGCGCCACGGCCTGCGCATCCTCGTGCCCAGGGTGACCCTGGCCGAGGAAATGCAGCAGATGCGGGGGCTGTTGCAGCAGGTGGCCGGAGACGTGGGTGCCCAGCGCCTTCCCCCCTGGTGGCCATGATTGAGACGGCTGGCGCGGTGGGATGCGGCTTCACGGCAGCCGGGCGATTACCTCTCCGGTTTCATCAGGTGATGTGCGCCGGGCTCCCTGGCCTCGCCTTGCCGTGAGATGTGGTTCCTGTGTGTCCACGGGGCATGGTCATGGGTCGCTCCTCCCGTGAAACAGGCCCCAAGAGTTTGCACAAAATCTTTTACGAACGCCTTCTTGGAGGATACCGGAAATGGCAAGCCCTGTCAGGACAATAACTTAGAGATGGAGGAAAAAGACTGGCGGAGAGGCAGGGATTCGAACCCTGGGTACCCTTACGGGTACATACGCTTTCCAAGCGTACCCAATCGGCCGCTCTGGCACCTCTCCGCCCGCGG
>Ga0315289_10002181_pt1 | contig 30253 bp, 30 predicted proteins | sample YL17G11_40_MG_FD_203452 | JGI IMG/M metagenome (GOLD analysis project Ga0315289, IMG submission 203452) | Sediment microbial communities from Yellowstone Lake, YNP, Wyoming, USA - YL17G11_40 | ecosystem: Environmental > Aquatic > Freshwater > Lake > Sediment | place: USA: Wyoming | collected... | reverse complement strand
GCTTGCTCAGGACAAAGCTGATGGCGCTGGTCAGCGTCGTCTTGCCGTGATCCACGTGCCCGATGGTGCCGATGTTAATGTGCGGCTTGGTCCTCTCGAACTTCTGCTTTCCCATGGTGTCGCTCCCAGTTGTTTTGGTGACGCAGCCGCCTGGGCTGCGAAACCGGACGGCCTGGAGCCCACGCCCGGCGTCGAACCGGGGACCTTATCCTTACCAAGGATACGCTCTGCCAACTGAGCTACGTGGGCCGCTGCCGCTAGACCGCTAGGTGATAATCGCCGATGGTGGAGGGAGGAGGATTCGAACCTCCGAAGGCGTTCGCCAACAGATTTACAGTCTGTTCCCTTTGGCCACTCGGGAATCCCTCCCCTCTTAGCTTGATGTCCGGGGCGCTGCGTCCCCGGACTACCCTAGGCTAACATATCCAACATCGTGGTGTCAAGTCCCACGGGATGCGTCACTGGGGGTGCGTCACAGGAGCCCCGTTTTTAGGGAATGACCTCGGATCAAACGCGATCACCCTGGCTTCTCGCCAAGCCATGTGGCACCGCCGCCCCGCCCAACGACCGGTGGGCAAGCCTCGGCTGTGAGCGGGCGGCCACCCTTCGACTGCGCTCAGGGTAAACCCGCCTCAGGCGGGTAAACTCCGGGCCGCCCCTACAGATTTGGCGACCGATCCCCGCTCTCCGCGACACACCCAGGTAGCCAGCCCAGGTAGCCACTGAGTGTTGCGATACGAGGTTGACAGGCAGCGCGGCTGTGGTATACTATCTGTAAGTTACAGTTAACGCAAAAGGATGTCAGAAGCGATGCCACGACGATGCTGCCACAGGTATGGGCAGGAGGGAGAGGGTCCCTGCTCCTGCGAGATGGGCAACCTCTATCGGTTCGCCGAGGCCATAGTGTTGCTCGCCATTGCCCAGCTGGGCGAGGCCCATGGCTACGAGATAGCGCAGAAGGCCGAGGGCATGGCAGTGACCCATGCCGGGCTGGACAGCGGGGTAATCTATCGAACGCTGCGGCGTCTGGAGACCGCTGGCCGGGTTCGCTCTTCCTGGGACACCTCTGGCAGTGGCCCCGCACGCCGAGTCTATGTCCTTACCGAGTCCGGCCTTGAGCACCTGGGCGAATGGGCACAGGTGCTGGAAGGCGTCGTTACTTCATTGCAGGCGCTCACACGTGAGTGCCTGCGCGCCGCGCAGGCACCGGCACGACAATCAGCGACGCATTCAGTGCGGTCGTCCGACGTAGGCCTGGCAAGAAGCCGCACAGGCGCGGCCTGACCCCACACGAGTTCCGAGCAGACACGCAAGAAAAGCGGGAAGCGTCGTGAGAATCTGTAAGTTACAGTTAGCAACAATCTCCGTGGCCGATTGGCAAAGGCAATGAATGCGCAGATCACGATCCTGACGGACAATCAGGTTGACCGACTGAAACGGAGGGATATAGTTATGGAGACCCCAGGAAGGCAGACGCAGCCCGCCAAGGTAGCCATCTCCACCGATGGTGAGTCGGTGGCTGCTCACTTCGGCCGCTGCCAGGCCTACACCATCGTGGAGATCGCGGACGGTACCATCCGGAGCCGGGAGCTGATCGCTAACCCAGGCCACGAACCGGGCTTCCTGCCTGGCTATCTGGCTCAGCGCGGGGTGACCTGCATCGTGGCGGGCGGCATGGGGCCGCGCGCCACGATGCTCTTCGACCAGCATGGCATCGAGACCATCGTTGGCGTCTCAGGCGCCATCGAGGACACGCTCCAGGCGTTGCTGCAAGGCGAGCTGGAGAGCGGCGAAAGCCTGTGCGAGCATTGAGATGGGCGAAGCACGGACTGGCGAGATCGAACTGAAGAGAGTGGTCTATGGGCCGGTTCCCTCGTGGCGACTGGGGAGGTCGCTTGGGATTGACCTCATCTCCGGGCCAAAGACCTGCTCCTTCGACTGCATCTACTGCCAGCTCGGCCCCATGCGGCGCCGGGTCACAAGCCGGGAGGAGTTCGTGCCGACGAGCCGAGTACTCTGCGAATTGGAAGCTCTTCCGGCCTTGCAGGTGGACTTTGTCACCTTTTCGGGAATGGGCGAGCCGACATTGGCTGCCAACCTGGGAGAGGCCATCGTGCGGGTGAAGAGTCGGCTTCCGTGCCCCGTGGCGGTTCTCACCAATTCCTCCTTGCTGGCCGACCTGGGGGTGCGGGCCGAGTTGTGTCTGGCTGATCTTGTAGTCGCAAAGATGGACGCGCCGGACGAGGATATATTCCGTGAGATCAACCGTCCGGCCAGGAGCATCGGATTTCGGTCGGTGCTGGCGGGGCTGCGGCAGTTCCGAGAGGACTACCAGGGCCACCTGGCCATCCAGGTGATGTTCTGCCGAGAGAACCGAAACTGCACTGCTCAGATCCTTGAGATAATCAGGGGTCTCAGCCCGGACGAGGTACAACTCAATACGCCCCTGCGTCCCTCTGCCACGGCGCCACTCTCGCCAGAGGACATGCGGCAGATGGGGGAAGCCTTCGCAGGGCTGCCCGTGGTCTCGGTATATGAAGCCACAAAGGTCACCGTCCACGCTTTGGACGCAGCGGAGACGGCGGCACGACGGCCACAGGCCAGCGTCCGCTTTGCGAATGACCCCGTGTAATCCCAGATCAAAGGAGGCGAGTACCAATGGCCAAGGGCAAAGAGAAGTGCGAAAAGGGAAAGGCCCCGAAGACCTGCTCTCCAGAGCAGATTCGGGAATGCCACGGGGCGGAGCGAAATCACCCGTGCGTGCAATGCAAGTAAGGCTCAGAAGGAGGCGAGCGAGATGTTCTACGGACGCGGATTCTATGGTGGAGGAGGCGGCGGCCGCGGTCGCCGCAACATGTACTATCTGACCGGACTGCCGGGCTGGATGCGCGGCATGGCACCTGGTGGGCCGTGCGCGCAGTTCCTGCTTACGGGCCAGTGGCCGACGCCGCAGATGCAGGCGGCCTGGCAGGCAATGCAAGCCGGACAGCCGGGGACAGCTCCCGGAGCGCCAGTTGATGCCCAGGCGCAACTGAGCTGGCTGAAGACTCAAGCCCAGGTTCTCCAGCAGCAACTTGACCAGGTGCAGGCCCGCATCGCGGACCTGGAACGGCAGAGCCAGTAGAATCGGATCGGGCCGGTGGCCGCTTGCAGCACGCGGGCGCCGCCCCACGCTCACACAGGAGGTTTCGATAATGAAGATAGCAGTGGCAGCAAGCGGCAACACTCTGGACGCCCAGGTTGACCCTCGGTTCGGGCGGTGCGCCTGGTTCGTCATCGCGGATTCTGACACGATGGAATTCGAGGCGGTGCAGAATCCAGGTGCGATGGCGGGAGGTGGCGCCGGCATTCAGGCGGCGCAGGTGGTCGCCAGCAAGGGTGCGCACATGGTAGTGGCCGGCAATATGGGGCCAAACGCGCATCAGGCGCTCACCGCGGCCGGCATTCAAGTCCTTCCCTTCGCCGGCGGGACCGTGCGTCAGGCCGTCGAGGCGGTGAAGTCAGGGACACTAACGGCGGCGAGCGCTCCGACTGTCCCCCTGCATTTCGGGACGGGCGGCGCCGTGCCCACCACGCCTTCGCCTGGGGCGGGCCCGGGCGGTGGCTTCGGCGTCGGCCCTGGCATGGGAGGTGGTGGCCGCCAGGGAATGGGCGGCGGTGCCGGTCGCGGCCGTGGTCGGGGCTTCCGCGGTGGCCGCTAGAGAGTCCCCAGGGGCGGTCATCGCGGTAGCCAGCGGCAAGGGCGGGACGGGAAAGACCACGGTGGCGGCGGGCATGGCCATCGTCACCGGTCGCGCGCTGCTTCTCGACTGTGATGTTGAGGAGCCAAACGCGCATCTGTTCCTGCGGCCAAAGATCACGCAGACCGAGGCCGTGACAATACCAGTCCCCGAGATTGACCGCGAACGCTGCAACCTGTGCGGGCGCTGCGCCGAGGGCTGCCAGTTCCACGCCATCGCGCTGATCGGCCAGCAGGTGCTAGTGTTCCCCGAACTGTGCCACGGCTGCGGCACCTGTGCCCTTGCCTGCCCCGAGGATGCAATCCGGGAGGTGCCGCGTCAGGTGGGCGTGGTCGAGTGCGGCAGCGCGGGGAAGATAGCCTTCGTCCATGGCCGCTTGAATGTTGGCGAGCCTATGGCGACGCCGGTCATCCGGGCAGTCAAGAGCCATCTGGACAGCCGACGGTTGACGATCATTGACGCTGCCCCAGGCACTGCCTGTCCGGTTGTGGCAGCGGTGAAGGGCAGCGACTTCTGCCTGCTGGTGACGGAACCGACGCCCTTCGGCCTGAGCGACCTGCGCCTGGCGGTGGAGGTGATGGAGAAACTCGGCGTGCCGTGCGGAGTGGTGATTAACCGGTCGGGGGATGGCGACGAAGCGACTGAGGGGTTCTGTCGGTCGAAGGAACTGCCTCTGCTGGGCCGCATCCCCTTCGACCGGCGGGTAGCAGAGGCCTATGCTCACGGCATCCATCCGGTCTATGCGCTACCTGAATTCGGTCGCCAACTGGAGGAGATTCTCGACCGAACGCTCGACTGCGCGCGAGGGGTCAAGCCGTGAAGGAACTGGTGGTCATCAGCGGCAAGGGAGGCACCGGGAAGACCACGTTGCTGGCCTCCTTCGCGGCGCTGGCAGGCCGCAGCGTCCTGGCGGACTGCGACGTGGACGCGCCCGATCTCTACCTGCTCGCGCACCCCGAAATCCAGTCCCAGGAGGAATTTCGCGCCGGCAACGTGGCAGCCATCAACCGGGAGCGTTGCACCCGGTGCGGGCGCTGCCTGGAAGTGTGTCGGTTCGAAGCGATCACATCCGACTTTGCGGTTGAACCCCTCGACTGCGAGGGCTGCGGCGCGTGCCGGGTAGTCTGTCCGGCCGAGGCGGTCGAACTCCGGGAGAGAGTGGCGGGAGACTGGTTCCGCGGTCAGACGAAGTACGGCCCGATGGTCTATGCTCAACTTCGCCCAGCCGAAGAGAACTCGGGGAAACTCGTGGTATTGGTTCGCAAAGAGGCGTGCGCCCTGACGGAGCGCGATGGTATCAACCTCATCCTGACCGACGGCCCCCCGGGCATCGGCTGCCCGGTGATCGCTTCTCTGGGCAACGCTGATCTCGCTCTGGTCGTTACCGAGCCTACGCCCTCGGGGCTGCACGACCTGGAGCGCGCCCTCGCCTTGTGTCGGCACTTCCGGGTGCCGGCGATGGTGTGTGTGAACAAGTTCGACCTGAATCCTGGTCTGGACAAGCAGGTCCGTGAATTCTGCGCTCGCACCCGGATCGCGGTGACGGAAAGCATCCCCTTTGACGAGTCCGTGCCCAAGGCGATCAGCCAGGGAGTGCCGCTTGTCGAGTTCAACCACGGTCCCGCCCGTCGCGCCATTGAAGCGGTGTGGGAGGAGGTACGGGGGAACGTGCTGAGGGAAGAGCAGTCCAAGGGGCCATGATGCGCCAGCGGCGGGCAAGCCTCTCCCTGAAAGGGAGAGGGGTGCACGGGCGCCGCCCCTTTAAAAAGCGCGACTGACCGGGAGGCGGGTCCCGGCCAGCCGCGCATACCGGGCGTCATGCTGGAAGCTGCCGCGGCAGCCTGGAGCCTGACGCCAGGCTCAGGTAGCCACCATCATCTTCTTGAGGCTGCGGCCGATCTTGCGTTTAGCCCGCTGGAGGGCGTTATCCACCGACTTGACCCGCCGCTGCAATTGCGCCGCGATCTCCTGGTAGGATTTTCCCTCCAGGTGACTGCGCAGCACCGCCGACTCCAGGTCGCTCAGATCGCGCTTGATGCGCTGACGCAGGTCATCCGAGAACTGCTGGGTGACGACGACGTCCTCCGGGTCACTGGTGTCACTTTCGGCGAGGGTGTCGAGGAGGGTGCGGTCGGAGTCGGATTCAAAGAGGTTGGCATGGAGCGATATGTAGGAGTTGAGCGGGATATGCTTCTGGCGGGTGGCCGCCTTAATGGCGGTGAAGATCTGACGGCTAATGCACAGCTCCGCAAACGCGCGGAACGGCAGCAGCTTATCGTTACGAAAATCGCGGATGGCCTTGAAGAGCCCGATCATCCCCTCTTGGATGATATCATCGTGGTCGGCGCCCACCAGGAAGTAGGACCTGGCTTTGCCCTCCACGATATTGCGATACTTGGACAGCAGATGCTCCGTCGCCCTCTGGCTACCGTTTCTTGCGTACCTTACGACCTCCTCGTCCAGCATGCTCTGGAACGTCAGACAGCCGCCGTCGCGAATGGAGATCTCAGCCATCCATTAGCCTCCACGGACCTGGGTTTGCCCCTAACCCGCGAGCCAGCTCTTGCCAACCCACCTGCGGACACTAAAGACATCACCCCGCTCTGGATTCTCAAGGTGCGATCAAAGGCGTAGTGCAAGGTTGACACAGCGGATGTCACGTAGCTTTGAGCCCCGCCTGATTTAAGCAGATTATAGTCCAACCCGCAACAGAAGTCAACCTCAGCGTACGCCGTTTTTTTCGGTGCCCGGAGCCAGGCCCGCGCCCTGCTCGCTGCGGAGGCCATCGGCGGCCGCGGGCTGCGGGGAGCCTTGCTGCGGGCGCGGGGCGCTCGGCGCAGGTGGCACATGCACGGTGTCGGCCGCCTCTACGCCGGGGGGCGCTGCGGCCGGGGCTGTGCTCTGGCGGATCACCCCCCGTTTGTAGGGGTAGTAGTCGGTTGATATGAGCTCCGCCTCGGCGGCGCCGGCAGCCTTGCGCACCACGCGCACGCGGAGCCCCCGGCGCGGCTTCACTGTGACGGTCCGAGTGCCCGCAGCGAGTGTGCTATCCTCGATCACAAGGGGCTCTGGCGGGTCAATCCGTTGGACGTGGCGCACAAGCTCGGTGGGCGGCGCCGGGCCGTGCCCTAGCGCCTGGCAGACGAGCCTGCTGCCCCTGACCTGTGCGCGCAGGACAATCGGGTGCTGGGTGTTGTTGCGAAACCTCAGATCTATGATGCCATAAACGACGGTGGCGTCCAGGCCCGCGGGCGTGTAATGCACCGGCTGGGAATGATGGCTCCGCCGGACAGTTTGCAGCCCCGCCCGCAGCGCGACCTGATAGAGGGTCGAGCTGAGCTGGCACGCGCCGCCCCCAGTCCCTGGCACCAGCTTGCCCCCGCGAATCACCGGCGCGGTGCGATAGCCGGTCTCCTCAGTCCGCGGCCCCACCACTTCGTTGTACGAGAAAACATCGCCTGGCATCAGGATGAACCCATCTACCGCCGCTGCGGCGCGGGCGATATTGTGCCGCCGATTGCGCGAGCTGCCCGCGAGTGACGTGGTAACCGAGGCAAGCAGGGCATCAACATCCTTCAGCCGATCGGCGGTGACAGCCGGGCCCGTGAAACGCGCCGGGAGCCGCAGGTCTTCCCGGCAGCCGTGCCTTGCCCAGGTCCGGATGGCCCCAGCCGCGTCTTCGACCTCCACTTTGACGCCTGGCTTGCCCGAGCTGATGTTGACTTCGAGGCCCTCGATTTCGACGGACGCGTTAACCGGCGGGCAATCGAATCGCCGCGCGCAGGCCTCGGCGAAGCGCCGAGCCTGAGCCGTATCAACGATGGCAGGAAGGGGGATATTGGTGCGCCGCCGATATGAGGCCGCGCGCTCCAGAAGTCGCCGCAGCGCCGACCCGGTTCTGCCGACCGCATAGGCGCGATCCAGTGCCCTGTCGATGCTGAACGACGCCCCGGTGTCCCGCACCGAGCAGCGATAGCTGTTGTCGCCCACCCGCGCCAGGATCGGCTGGTCGGGCTGCGGCATCCCCGCGCTGGCAATGACATGCCGCGCTTGACCCCGCTCAAGTCCGCCGACGCAGTTGCCAGCGACGAATACGTTGGGATAGATGCGCCCCTGGTCGCGGGCCAATAGAGCCAGCGCGGCCGCTATAACCGCGATGATCCCGACAGCGACGACTAGCGCCCGCCTTCCCCTGAGTGTTCCCGACATGCGTTACACTCGCGATGCCTTGCTGGCTCACAGCGCGCCCGGGTCACCCTTGGCGCGGCGCCACGCCTAGCCGGTCAGCTTGATTAGGAGCGGCGCCACGTGGTGCCGTCGGGACGATCCTCCAGGATAGTGCCCAACTCGGCGAGTTGAGCGCGAATGGAGTCCGCAAGGGCATAATCGCCGGCGGCGCGGGCTTGCTGGCGCAGGTTCACCAGTATCTGCGTCAGCCTTGCCGCCAAGTCCTCGACGCCCGCCGGCTGCGGCTCCAGGGTTAATCCCAAGATGCCGGCAAGCTCCTTCAGCGTCGAGAGCGCGTTCTCGAGGGATAGACGCTGGGAGCGGGTCGGCTCGAAACGCTCATCCGCCAGCCGGTGAGCCTCCGCAACCAGGTCGAAGAGAGCGGCCAGCGCGCGCGGCATATTGAAGTCATCGTCCATCGCGTCAACGAAACTTCGCCGCGCGATGTCGGCAGCCTGATCGAGCGCCGCCAGCGGTCCGTCGCCTTGGCCGCCCGTCTCGGCGCGGGCGATCATCCGCGCCAGGTGTTGGCGGCCGATCTCGAGGCGCTCCAGCGCACTGCGGGCCTGGTCCATCGCGGCGTCGGTGAACTCAAGTGGCTGGCGATAATGACTCGTGAGAAAGAGGAATCGCAGCACTTGCGGCGGGTAATGGGCCAGCACTTCGCGCACCGTCGAGAAGTTACCCAGGGACTTCGACATCTTCTGGCGCTCAACGGTCAGCCATCCCACGTGCATCCAGTAGCGGACGAACGGCGAACGCCCGGTGGCGGCCTCGGACTGTGCGATTTCGTTTTCGTGATGGGGAAAGATGAGGTCGGCGCCGCCGCCGTGAATATCCACCTGCTCCCCGAGCAGAGCCATGGACATCGCCGAGCACTCGATGTGCCACCCCGGCCGGCCGGCGCCCCACGGGCTTTCCCAGGAGGGCTCCCCCGGCTTGGCCGCTTTCCACAGGGCAAAGTCGAGCGGATCGCGTTTGCGTTCATCCACCTCCACGCGCGCGCCTGCGATCAACTCGTCCAGGTTGCGCCCGGAGAGTCTCCCGTAGTCGGGGAACTTTCGCACCTCGTAGTACACGTCGCCGTCAACCTGGTAGGCGAAGCCGCGTTCGATCAGAGTAGATACGAGGCGGATCATGTCTTCGATATACTCGGTGGCGCGGGGCTCGTGGTCGGGGCGGCGCACCCCGAGCGCCTGCATGTCCTCGAAGTAGGCCTGGGTGTAGCGGCGCGCGATCTCCCTGGAGCTAACGCCCTCCTCGTTGGCGGCCTTGATGATCTTGTCCTCGACATCGGTGATGTTGCTCGCCAGGTCCACGCGGTAGCCGGCATGCTCCAGGTAGCGCCTGACGACGTCGAAGGTGATGGCTACGCGGGCGTTGCCGACGTGAATATAGCCGTACACCGTCGGCCCGCAGACGTACATGCGCACGCGGCCGGGCTCGCGCGGGGTCAATTCTTCTTTGCGCTTGGTGAGGGTATTGTAGATGATCAGCGCCAATTGGGTTTCCGAAGGAGCATCGCGCATTCCGCCGAGGTCGGCCGATAAGCGAAGGCCGGGCCTATGATTCGACGCCCGGCGTCGGCAGCGGCTGGCGCTGCTCCCGCAACCGCTCCACCTCCAGCTCCAGCGAGCGTATGCGGTCGCGCAGCCCCGCCAGACGCGATTCTATCTGCTCCATGCACTTCTCGCACGGGTCCGGCAGCTTGCCGTGCTCGAGTGAGGGCTCGTCCATGCGCTTGCCGTTGACCGCCACCACGTGCGCGGGCACCCCGACCGCCGTTGCATTGGCGGGCACCGACTTCAGCACCACGGAGCCGGCGCCGATGATGGCGTTGTCGCCAATGGTGATTGCGCCCAGAACCTTGGCGCCGGCGCCGATGGTCACATTGTTTCCGACCGTGGGGTGGCGCTTGCCACGCTGCCTGCCGGTGCCCCCAAGGGTAACGCCCTGGTACATGAGCACGCGGTTGCCAACCTCTGCGGTCTCCCCAATGACCACCCCACCGCCGTGATCAATGAAGACCTCCTCACCGATTCTCGCCGCGGGGTGGATCTCGATGCCGTTGATGAAGCGCGCGAACTCGGAGAGGAAGCGCGCGAGAAGATGCAGCCCGCGACGCCACCACCAGTTGGCAATGCGGTGCATCAGGATGGCGCGCACCCCGGCGTAGCAGATCAGGATTTCGATCGTGCTCCGCGCCGCCGGGTCGCGCCGCAGCGCCGCCTTCACATCCTTGCGAATCTCAGAAAACACCTGCCATGACCCTCGGGCCGGTTCGCCGCCGCAGTTGGCAGCAGCGCCGGGCCGCTTCTTAAGCTTATACTAGCTAGTATAGTTAACCGGCCGACGGAGTGTCAAGGCAATCGCAGCAATGGTCGGCGGCATGCCGCGTCCGCGTCTCGCCCGAGGTCAGGTTCGCGCTTGTTTCACGATGGGGGTTTTGCCGCCGGCGCGAGCACGGGGCCCACCAGCCTGATGTTTCCGAAGCGGGACGGATCCTTGATGCCCATCAGCCCGGCGCTCCATTGCAGCCAGCCGTGACGGCGCCCGCCGTCAACATCGTTGATTGCGAGGTCGAAACCGAAGGCGCTGCCCGGCTCGCGGCTCGCACCTGGCAGCTCGGACCAGGGAATCGAGATCTCATAGGTGAGCTTGAGCGGCGGCACGCCGGCAGCCAACGCGCCCGGCTTTACCTCGCGCACCACTGCGACTTTGGCTGAGTCGAGCGGCCCGCCGCGCTCGCTGGGGAACGATCGCCAAGCCAGCGTGCCCGCAGCCGTATATGCAAACCCGAACTCGCTGTCGTCGTCATCATAGCCCTGGCTGGCGTCGTCGCGAGCATCTACGGCGATAAGGATGCAGTCGCCCTCCAGCATCCGCGCGCCATCAACCGGCGGCACCAGGTCGTTATCGTACATCTGGACCGCAATGTACAGGTTCTCGCGATCCCACGCCAGGTAGAACCTGGCCGCGCAATCCTTGGGGCCGCCGTAGGTCTCGCCTGGTCGCGCAGGCTCCCAACGAGCCGCTCCCACCAGCAGCACCGCCCCGACGCCGTCAATTCGACTGCGCTCAGAGCCTGCCCCTTCGCCTTGCTCAGGGCGGGCTCTGAGCAGAGCGAAGGGACCGGTCCATTCATCCAGCTTACCATCCACTGTCACCGGCGCCGCCATCTCGGGCGCACGACAATTGAGGGGCACCGCAACATTGGCCCGCACCGGGCCCGCGACTGCCAAGACCATTCCCGCCAGCAGATGAAGCATCGTCCGCCGGGCGCGGATGCCGAGTATCGTAAGAGGCTCATTCGCCATGTCGTCCCCGCCGGCGGGTGATTCGCAAGCACCGCGGATCACTTGGTTCGGCAAAGCAGCCGCACGAAGACCGCGCGCCCGCACAAGGAGCTCTGACTTCACAGCGCGGGGTCGAGCACGATGATCTGCGGCTCTTGTGGCAGGGTCTCGCGCGTTAACGTCATCTCGGATGCGCGCTGATAATGCACGTTCTTCTTGCCTTGCAGAAAATCGTCCAGCGGGGCGAGGGACAAGCTGATCTTCGGTGTCTTGAAATGCATGGGAATGGTTACCCGCGGGTTTAGCGCCCTCATGACTTGGCTTGCCCCCGCGGCATCAATGGTGAAGACCCCTCCGATCGGGCACAGAAGAACGTCAACCGCTCCAATCTCGGCTCCTTGTGAGGGGTTCAGCTCATGCCCCAGATCGCCGAGGTGGCACAGGCGCAAGCCGTCAATGTCGGCGCAGAAGACGGTGTTGTCGCCGCGTTTGCTGCCATCTGAGGAGTCGTGCTTCAGGGGAATCCCGCGAAACAGGATTAGCGCCGCCGAGTGGACGCCAGCGCCCTTGATCACCTGCGGGCTGCCAGGTACTCCCGCGGCGAAGTTATGGTCCGCGTGCTCGTGGCTGATGACGACGATGTCGGCCGGCTCCGTGAGCGGCCCGTAGGCGATGGCGCCGTCAAAGCCTCCCGGCTGGTAGGGGTCGAAGACAATCTTCGTGCCATTAGCTGAGGTGACAAGGAAACATGCGTGGCCCAGATAGCGAATCTTCACCATGCCCTCCTTTGGCGCTACCGGATGCTCGCCATGGTCTCGCGCAGCAGGGCGGCTGATGCCCGCAGGCCTTCGATTTCCTCCTGAGCCAGTGCCGGCTCAAGCACGGCGCGAACTCCGGGCCTGCCGATAACAGTGGGCAGGCTCAGGCAAACGCCCTCGATGCCGTAAGCGCCGCGCTGGAGCGTGGACAGGGGCAGGGGCCGCCGGTCGTCGCCGGCGATCGCGTGCACCACGCCGCGCACACACAAGGCGATGGCATAAGCCGCGCCACCCTTGAGGCGAATCATCTGGGCCCCGGCCCCCTTCACCGCCTCAAAGACCTTCCGCCCTGCGCCTTCGTCGAAACCGGGATAGGAGGCGAGCGCGACACCCGCGACATTCGCCCGCGACCAGATGGGCACCATGCTATCGCCGTGTTCGCCCAGGATCCAGGCGTCAACCGCGCGCGGGTCGCAGCCCAGCTCCGCTGCCAGCAGTGAGCGAAAGCGCGTGGTATCAAGGTAAGTGCCGGTGCCGACGGTGCGATCCACCGGCCAGCCGGAATCGAGTGCGATGTGGGTCAGAATGTCCACCGGATTCGCCACCACCAACAGGATGGCGTCGCCAGGCATCCCCGCGTCGCCGAGGCCGGCCAGAATCTCACGGAACAGTGAAACATTACGATTTATGAGCTGCAACCGCGACTCATCCGGCCGGCGGCGCAGCCCCGCTGTCACCGCCACCACATCGCAGCCGCGCACCGCCTCATATCCGCCGGCGCGCGCCTCCAGGGGCCCGCACAAGGCCGAGCCATGGCTCAGGTCGAGCGCCTCGCCCTCTGCCGCCTCGGCCATCACGTCCAGGATAACCAACTCGCGCACCATGCCGCCGAGCTGGAGCGCAAACGCAGTCGCTGCGCCGACCTTGCCGGCGCCGCCGATGATGGCCACCTTCAACTGCAACTCCTTCCCACAGCCGCGGAGCACAACCACGCGGCGCCGCAGGGAACCGCCGACCCGCTAGTCGAGGGCGAACCCTCCGTGGCGCTTGAGGTGCTCCACCAGCCCGCCATCGGCGAGCAGCTTCTGCATCACCGGCGGCAGCGGCTTGATCGGCGTCTCGCGCCGCCGCGTCAGGTCGCGCAGGAGGCCCTGGTCGAGATCGAGCTCTAAGTCGTCGCCCTCCTGGATGAACTCGGTTTCAGCTTCGACCAGGGGCAGCCCGAGATTGAAGGAATTGCGGTAGAAGATGCGGGCGAACGATTCCGCCACCACCGCGCCGATTCCCGCCGCCAGCATCACGCGCGGCGCCTGCTCGCGCGAGGAGCCGCACCCGAAGTTTGAGCCGGCGACGATGAAATCGCCCGGCTCGATGCGCTGGGTGAACGTGGGATCGAGGTCTTCCAGCAGATGGCGGGCGAGCTCCTTCATGTCCTCCGACTTGAATTTGTAGCGCCCGGCGATAATGTAGTCGGTGTTGACGTCATCCCCCGGGTTGACCACTCGGGCTTTGCCGCGAAGGATCATCGGGCCGTCTCCTCAGAGGTATTTGCGAGGGTCAGCGATGCATCCCTCGATGACCGATGCCGCCACCGTCGCGGGTGAAGCCAGGTAGATATTAACGCCCTCGGGGTTGCCCATGCGCCCTGTGAAATTGCGGTTAGCAGTGGAAACCACATTCTCATAATCCCCGGGGATCCCTGCGTGGGTGCCCACACAGGGGCCGCATCCCGGGGTGACGAAAACCGCGCCGGCGTCGAGCAGCGCCCGATGGCTGCCGCGCTCGATGAGCTCGATCAGCACCGCCTTCGATGAGGGGACGCAGATGAGGCGCGTATGACGGTCAATGCGCCGCCCGCCGAGCACCTGCGCCGCAGCTTCGAAGTCCTCCACCCGCCCATTGGTACAGGTGCCGATCACGCCTTGCTGGACGGGGGTGCCCGCGACCTCCTCCACGGGTGCGACATTGTCAACGGCGTGCGGTCTGGCGATCTGGGGCCCGAGGCCCGAGAAATCGTATTCCCGGGTTTCGACATAGCGCGCGCCTTGGTCGGCGGCGGTCGGGCGCGCCGCCCGAGGCGAACGCCCAGTGAGCCACGCGAGCGTCGTTTCGTCCGCCTCCATGATCCCGAATTTGGCGCCCATCTCGACCACCATGTTGCACACGGTGAACCGCGCGTCCATCGAAAGCGCCGCGACAGTCTCGCCCACGAATTCTATGGAGCGATAGGTGGCCCCATCGGCGCCGATGTCGCCCACGAGATGCAGCACCAGGTCCTTGGAATATACGCCTTTTGCGAGCTTCCCGCGGCAAACAAAGCGCATGCTCTCGGGCACCTTGAACCACAGCTTGCCGGTATAAGCCGCCGCCGCCAGGTCGGTGGAGCCGAGCCCGGTCGCGGCCGCATTGAGCGCGCCATAGGTGCAGGTGTGACTGTCAGCGCCGACGATAAGGTCGCCGGGCAGAACATGGCCGCGCTCGGGCAGAAGCTGGTGGCACACCCCTTCGCCGATGTCATACAGCACGGAGCCATATTTCTCCGCGGCGCGCCGCATCTTCTGGTGAATGCGCGAGGTGCCCGCCGCCGGGCTCGGCGCCGAATGATCCAGCACCATCGCGAACCGCTCGCGGTCGAAAACCTTCTCGGCGCCTAATCGCTCCAGCTCGTCAATGATCATCATTGACGTGCCGTCCTGGCCCATGGTGAAATCCACCGCGGCGACGACGATCTCCCCCGCGCTCACCTCCCGCCCGGCGTGGGCGGTCAAGATCTTCTCCGCGATTGTCTGTGCCATATCTTTCGCTCTTTGGCTGTCGGCCGCAGGCGCGCAGAATGCTTCAACAGGCCGCGGCCTGGTCCTGCGCGGCCGGGGACCCCAGGCGCGCCGCGACCTCGCGGGCATCCAGCGGCGCAGCCACACGTTCATCCTGGATCACAACCCCGTCACGAAGGCCGACGATTCGCTTGGCGTGAAGCGCAATATCGGGCTCGTGGGTGACCAGGATGACGGTCGTGCCCGCGCGGTTGAGCTGCTGGAAGATGACCATGATCTCCTCGCCGGTGCGGGTGTCGAGGTTGCCCGTCGGCTCGTCGGCCAGAAGCATTACCGGGTCATTGACGATAGCGCGGGCGATGGCCACCCGCTGCTGTTCACCTCCGGAGAGCTCGGTCGGACGGTGCCGCAGGCGCTCGCCCAGCCCTACCCTCTCCAGCGCCTCGCGCGCGCGCTCGCGCCGCTGCCGTCCTCCGGCATAGACTAGCGGCAGCTCCACGTTGTGCATCGCGTCCGAGCGCGGCAGCAGGTTGAAGGTCTGGAATACAAACCCGATCTTGTTGTTGCGGATGTCCGCCAGGCCGTTATCGGTCAACCTGCTGACATCGGTGCCATCCAGGTGGTAAGTGCCCGAGGTCGGCCGGTCCAGGCAGCCCACGATATTCATCAGGGTTGACTTGCCGGAACCCGACGGCCCCATGACCGCGACCAGGTCGCCGGTGTCAACTGACAGCGACAGCCCCCGCAGCGCGGGCACTCGCACCTGGCCCAGGCGGTATTCCTTGTGCAGGTTAACGACGTCGATCATGGCTGAAGTATGCTGGCCTCCCCCAGATCCTTGAAATCGCGCGTGGGCAGCCCCACGGCGTTGCGCAGCGCCGCCAGCGCGGTGAAGTAATCATAGTGCGCCGCCGCAGCGTCTAACTGCGCATTGTAGTAGCTCACCTGCGCATCGGTGATCTCGATGGGGATGGCGAGCCCGGCCTTGTAGCGGGCCTCAGCCGACTCCAGGCTCTGGCGGGCGGCGTTGACACTGACCGCGGAGGCGGTGATGCGCTCCCATGCCGTGGTAACCGCCAGCCGCGCCTGGGCCACCTGCGCCCCGGCATCCTTCTGGAGCTGCGATAGCCTGATCTGCGCCGCCTCCAGGTTATCTCGAGCCGCTGACGCCTGCGCCCGCCGCAGGCCGGCGTCGAAGATGGGGAAGGTCATCTGCGCGTCCAAGACCGCCTCCTTTCCCGAGGGCGCCGGCTCGGCTTTCACCACGTAGGTGGTTCCGACGCTGAGCACGGGCCGGGCGCTAACCTGCGCCTGCTCCAGGCTGGCGGCCGCCACCCGCACGGCCGCCTCCCCCTCCAATAGATCTGGGCGCAGCCGGTTCGCCGCCGCCAGCGCCTGCTCCAGCGAGGGCAGGCTGGAGACCTCGGGGGTGGTGGGTGGCTCTTGCGCTTCAAATCCCGGCCCTGCCGCCAGGCCCATGGTGTTGCGCAGCGTAATGCCTGCCTGGCCAACCTGGTTTTGGGCGGTCACCAGGCCAAGCTGCGCCTGCGCCAACTCCGCCTCCAGCGGAAATCGGTCCACGTTCGCGGCAAGCCCGGCGCCTATTCTGGCCTCCACCAGGGCCAGGTGACCTCGCGACTGCTCGACCCGCTCCCGCGCCAACTGCACGGCCCGCTGCTGTTGCAGCAGGGCCATGAAATCCGAGGCCGCCCGAAATGAAAGCGTCACCCGCGCCAAGTCCAGGGCACTGGCGGCGCTGTCGAGGGAGGCGTGCGCTTCGTGCAGCCGTGCGTTGCGCAGCCCGCTGTCGAATACAGTGTACGAGGTGGCGAGCGTCGTCTGGTGCTGTTCCTGTGAACCGCCGACCCCCACCGGGATGCCGCCGAGGGTGGTGAAGCGGCGCCCCCCGCGGCTGTCCGTGAAGGTGTATTGCCAGTCGGCGAGCAGCTGCGGCCAGTAGCTGGAGCGGGCAATGGTAAGCCCTGATTCCGCCTGACTGACCTGGCGGCCGGCGATAAGCACGGTGCCGTGATTGCGCAGCGCGGCGTCAACCGCCTGGGCAAGGCTCAGGGACGAAGGCGCCTCGGAGGCCAGGGCGGCGCTGGCCAACAACGCGCCAGCCAGCACGCACACTGCGACTCTAATCCTTTCAGCTTGACGGGCGCAAAGCGCCATGCGGCACCGCCGCATCATTTCACACCTCCATGGGTTGCTAGCACCGCGGGGCACCTAGCGGCGCTCTTCCTGCTGGTAGGCATAGACGCTGTGGTTGTGGATGGATTCGTAGCTCTCGCACTCGACCTCGAACCACGTGACGCGCTGGTCGGCGCGCAGCCCGACTACCGTATCTCGCACCACGTCTTCCACAAACTTCGGGTTGGCATATGCCTGCTCGGTCACGGATTTCTCATCCTCGCGTTTTAGCAGCGGAAAGATCTCGGCGCTGCCCTGGCGCTCCAGCTCGCGCACCAGATCCTCGATCCAGATTATGTGGTCGGGCGCGTAACGCAGGCGCACCCGCAGCATGCAGCGCTGGTTGTGCGCCCCTGCCGCCGAGATTTCCCGGCTGCACGGGCACAGGCAGGTGATGGGCGCCTCCACCCCCAACGTGAATACGTAGCGCTCGTCGGCCAGCGAGCCGTTAAACTCGCAGTCGTAGTCAAGGAAGCTCTCCGCGCCGCTCACCGGCGCGCGCTTGGCGATAAAGTACTTGAAGCGCATCGAGATCTGCGCACTGGGCGCTTCGAGTTCGCGCCGCACGTCCGCGAGCATCGCGCGGATATCAGGGCTGGCGACCGGTCGCTGGCTCCACTTGAACAGCACCGCCAGGAAACGGCTCATGTGAGTGCCCCGGAAATGATGAGGTAGCTCGGCCGTGAGCTCGACCCTTGCGAGCACGCTGTCGAACCCACCCTCCTTGCGCCGTATCTGGGCCGGCAAGTGCACATCCTTGACGCCCACCCGCTGGATGGTCACGCCGCGCTCATCGCGGTCGGCGGCAATATCCTTAAGGGCGTTACGTGATTCCATGTGCGCTTCCATTCACTCGTGGGTTCTCGCGTTGCCGGCGCCCCGAGGTCATGTGAGTCTCTATGCGAAACCTGGACCAAGGATTCATGGTCTCGAACAGCGCCACAACTGCGCGGGTTCACAGATAAGGATTTCCGCCGCTGCGGCACTGATTCCTGCCGGCACCTCAAGACGACGGGGCGGCAACCGAAGAGGGAAAACTGAGCAGCGCCGTGGCGCCGCCACGCGGGTTGCGCCGCAGGACAAACGTTCCGTTAAGCTCGGTCTCGACCAAGCCGCGCACCACCAGCAGGCCGACGTGCCCGTGTACGGCGGGATCGAAGCCATGGGGCAGACCGCGACCGTTGTCACTGACGCTGATGCGGAGCGGGTCGCCGGCCTTGATGGTGATGGAGACGCGGCCCCGGGGACGGCCCGCGAGGCCGTGCTTCACGGCATTGCAGACCAGCTCGTTTATGGCCAGCCCCAGCGAGGTCGCTGCCTTGCACGGGATCATCAGTACGTCCCCGCGCACCTGGCAGCCTATTCTGCGACCGGGGGCGCTCAAGGTGTCGCACACCATGCCCGCTATGCGCCGTGCGGTTTCCCGCATGTCCACCGCATCCACGTTCTCCTCGTGCAGTATCTGGTGAATGAGGGATATGCTCTGGATGCGAGTGATGCAATCGCGCAGCGCCGATTCCTTGGTCGCGTTGGGGTCCGATTCGGTGATCTGGAGCGCCAGCAGCCCGCTGACTATCGCCAGGTTGTTCTTGATCCGGTGGTTGAGCTCAGCCATCATGACCTCGAGCATGCGGGCGCGCTCCTGTTCCACTTCATAGAGGCGCGCGTTCTCGATGGCCACCGCCCCCTGGGCTGAGATCGCGATGGCGATGGCGCGGTCGGACTCCGTGAACTTGCGCCTGGCGCCCGGCTCATCGAGCACCGCGAGGCCGGTCACGCGGTTGCCGTAGGCCAGGGGCACCAGGAGCGCGGATTTCATATTCAGGGCGCGCGCCGGGTTGCCGTCGGCCAGCGTTTCGGGGCCCGCATCCGCCACCGCCACGTAAGCCGCCCGGCGCTTCTCCATCGCTTGGCTCCGCGCCGCCGCAAGCCCCGACCGACTCACGATGGCAGCGTCGAGGAGTTCCGCATCTCCGGGGCTTACGCCAAACGCCGCCGCCACCCTCAACTCTGAGTCTCGGACGAGCAGGATGAAACATCGGCGGACGCCTACTGCCTCTGCCATCGTCTCGGCCACGACGTTGAGCCGGTCGCGCAAGTTGAGATCGGAGGAAACCGCGCGCGCAGCATCGTAAAGTGTACGCGCCTCGCGCGCGCGCCGTCTTTCCGCGTGGAGAGCGCGCGCCACGCGCTGCTCGGCGTCACGGATGTCGCTTATGTCGTGAAACACGGCCACGGCGCCGCTCACGGCGCCGTCTGCAAACACCGGCGCCGCGCTCACCGACGCCAGGCGCGGCGGGCGCCCCGGGCGCGCTACCGTCGCTTCTTCTCGCTGCACCGTTTCCATCCGCAGCGCCCGGGCGAGAGGAGATTCATGGGCAGCGATGGGCGCGCCGTTGAGGCGGTTGAGCGCAAGCTGCGGAGCGTCAAGGCCAAGCTCGGTCGCGGTGCCGAGATCAAACATCGCCGCGGCGGCGTCATTGCATTTCTTGACCTTGCCCGCAGCATCCACCAGCACCACCGCGTCGGCCATGCTGGCGAAGACGGCGTCGAGCTGCTCCGCCCGCTGCCGCTCTGCCTCCGCCGCGCGCTCAGCGGCTCGCGCCAGCCTCACATGCTCGCTGGCATCCGCGAGGGATAGAATCAACTCAGTGACCTTCCCCGTCGCCGCTCGGAACTTCGGCGTCAGGCGCAGGGTCCACACCCGTTCGACGTCGGCATCGCCGGAGAAGCGGAAGTTGTTGATGCACAGGGGAGTGCATGTATCGCGGGCCGCACGGAAGAGGTCGAGCAGCCCCTGGTCATCGCCTGGCAGCACTTCGCCGATAGGCCGGCCCCTGATCTTTTCCGGCTCAAGGGCGAGGAGTTCAGCGCAGGCGCGGTTGGCGTGCAACGCCGCAAGATCGTCGGCCGCGACAACGATGATTGCGGCCGGGACGCAGTCCATGAATTCGAAACGCCCCTCAGCGCGGCGGCGCCTGCCACCGGCGCGCGGCGCCTTGCGTCCTTGGTGACCGACTTGGCTCATGTGTGCGACTCGCTCGTGCCGGCCCGGCGGCGCCCTCCCGTCGCCAGATCAGCATAACCGCGTTTGGGCTGGAATAACTTTGGCCGCCATGCGTTCGCGCTCCTTGTCTGGCTGTAACGCAACGCGCGGCTTTCTTGCTTGAGGGACCGTCAGGCAACGCGGGGGCTATCAGCATCAGCATGTGGACGACAAGGTCAGGCCTCTTGGCCGCGTCCGGGCGCGGGGAGCTTCCAACGGCCCTCGCCGACTTCGCGGCCGGTCAGGATGAGCCGCATGACCTTTTCGGCCGCGTCTTGCACCAGCAGGCTGGCGCGAGCCAATGCCTCGCCTTCGCTCATCGGCCCCGGGATGATGCTGATTGCTGCGTTGATGCCGATCTCTGCCAGCCGGTCCCCCTCCTCTTGCACTGCACCCGCCAGCGCCACCACCGGCACTCCGTGGCGGCGCGCCAGTCTGCCCACCCCGGTGAGGGTCTTGCCGTAGGTGGTCTGAGCGTCTATTCTCCCCTCCCCGGTGATGACCAAGTCGGCAGTCTCCAGGTAGGTTTCGAAGTCAACCGCTTCCAGCACCACCGCAATGCCCATGCGCGCCTGCGCCCCTAAGAAGGCCATGAGACCCGCGCCCAGCCCGCCGGCGGCTCCCGCTCCGGGGCGATCGGCGACATCCTGCTTCAGATCGCGCATCAGGACTTGGGCATAATGCGTTAGAGCGGCCTCCAGCTCGGGCACCATTTCCGGAGTCGCGCCCTTCTGGGGGCCGTACATCGCCGAGGCCCCCTCGGGCCCGCACAGGGGATTGCTCACATCGGTCGCCACGTAAAACTCGGTCTGCGCGATTCGCGCATCCATGTGGGAGACATCAATCTTCGCCAGCCGCAGCAGCCCTGCCGCCCCCGGCCCGATCTGCGCGCCGTTCTCGTCCATCAAGCTGGCGCCGAGCGCCTGCGCCACTCCCGCCCCCCCGTCATTGGTCGCGCTGCCGCCGACCGCGACGATGATCTTGCGGCAGCCGCGATCCATGGCGGCGGCGATGAGCTGTCCCGTGCCATAGCTGGTAGTAATCCGGGGATCTCGCTGCTGCGGGGGTACGAGGGCGAGGCCCGACGCGGCCGCCATCTCCACTACGGCGGTGGTGTCATCGCCCAGGATACCGAAGAATGCATCCACCGGCTCGCGCAGCGGACCCAGGGCGCGCTGCTGAACGATGCGCCCGCCGGTGGCATCAACCAGGGCTTGTGCCGTGCCCTCGCCGCCGTCCGCCAGCGGCACCCGCACCAGTTCCGCGTCGGGCAGCACCGCGCGGACGCCCTGCTCGATGGCGTCGGCAACCGCGACCGCGGTCAGGCTGCCCTTGAAGGAGTCCGGCGCGACGATGATGTTCATGGGCGTCTGCGCCGCCGGCGATTGCCGCTAGGCGGCCTCCACTGCCACGCGAGCGCCGTCAGGCACCGACTTGAATACCTTGGGGTCGCCCACGATGTGACCGAAAACGTTGACCGGGCTCGCGGGACGAATCTCATTGCCCCGGCTGGCAGGCGTTGGCCCGAAGAAGATGCACAACGCGCTGCCCGGCCGCCAGTAACCCAGATCTCCCATCTCGACGACTTCTTTCGGGTTCTCGTCCCCGCAGCGCACCGGGATGGTGAAGTAGATCTCGTCGCCCCAGGTATTGGCGCTGCCCTCGATCGGCAGCGCCTGGGCGATCGCCTGCGCGGTGGCCGTGTCGTTAAGCTCCGCCAGCGCCTCGACGTTTCCGGCGCGGATGCGAATAGCGGTCGCCATCTCCTCTGTCCCTCCAGTTTACCGGGCCGCGCCGCGTCACGGCTCCTCATCTTCCTCGCGCTCGCTAAACATGGCGGCGAAGCGGTCCGAGTACTCTTCCTCCAGGCGCGCAAAGTGCAGCTCGAACCCAACCAGCCACAGCATCATCAGCGCTTCCTCGAACTGCTCCGGCTGGGCCTGGAGCACGCGCGCGAAGAACTGCGTCACGATCTCGTTATAGTCCGCGGCCGATGACTCGTGCAGCTCGAACCCATGCTCCCCCTTGCCGGCGTCGGCGAACAACTGCGACTGCATGCGCACCAGGAAATCCTGGACATTGGCCGGGGTCGCGTGCTGCAATCCGTCCCCGAACTCACGCCTCACTTCATCGCGAAACTCCTCAAGCTTCACCTGGGAATCCTCGCCACCGGTAACGCCCCTCAGTAGTCCGGCTCGATGAGCCCGTAGCCCCCCTGGTCGCGCCGATAGACGACATTGAGCTGACCCGTCTCCGCATTGGCGAACAGCAGGAACTGGTATGCCAGCAACTCCAGCTCGTCAATCGCCTCATCTACCGACATCGGCGCCAGTTGCACGCGCTTGCTGCGCACCTCGCGCGCCGTCGCCTCCTCGCCTTCCTCCTCTAGCTCCGCCTGTGCGACAACTTCCAGTTCCGGCTCGGGTGGGCGGCCCTGATGCGTCCGGCCGTGGGCGCGGTCAATAATCTTACCCTTGCGGCTCCTGATCTGGTCTTCCAGTCGCGTCACCGCAATGTCAATCGAGTTGTGGTCGTTGTCCGATCGTCCTTCACCGCGGAACACTGCCCCGTCTGCGGCGAGCGTGATATCCACTTCGTGCCACTTGCGTTCGATGCTGTGGACGAGATGGGCGGAGGTCACCTGGCGCAGTTGCCGCTCCAGCTTCTGTAACTTGCGGTCAGCGTAGCGCCGCAGCGCCTCGCTTACTTCAGATTGCTTGCCAGTGAACGAAATCTGCATCAGTTACTCTCCTCGGTGTCTGCGTGTTGTGCGGTGACGCTTGGTACGATGGTACAGATCGCGTGGCTTGCGATGCCCTCGCGCGCGCCGATGAACCCCAGACCCTCCCCTGTTTTTCCCTTGACGCTAACCATTTCGGGGGCGACGCCGAGCGCCGCGCCCAGCCGCTCTCGCATGCGTGCGACGTGGCCAGCGATGCGCGGCTCTTCGGCCACAACCACCGCGTCCACGTTGACCACCCGGAAGCCCGCCGCCGCCGCTATCGCTGCTGCTTGGCGCAGCAGCTCGACGCTGTCCGCGCCCGCCCAGCGCGGATCTGAGTCCGGGAAATGCTGCCCGATATCGCCCAGGCCCGCGGCGCCGAGCAGAGCGTCGCAGATCGCATGGGTCAGCACATCGGCGTCTGAGTGCCCCTCCAGGCCCCTTGGCCCCGGGAACTCGACTCCCCCCAGCACCAGCCGCCGGCCCTCAACCAGTCGGTGGACATCATAGCCCACGCCGCATCTCATCTGCGCGCAGCTTGCCTGCGCCCGCACCAGGGTCTCCGCCAGCTCCAGATCCTCGGGGTAGGTAATCTTAATGTTCCGCGGCGAGCCCATCACTAACCGCACGGGATGTCCGCTGGCTTCGACGAGCGCGGCGTCGTCGGTCGCGACCGTTCCCTGCCGCTGCGCCTGCTCGTAGGCCTGGGTGATGACTTCGACGCGGAACCCCTGGGGCGTCTGGGCCGCCCACAGGTCGCCCCGGTCCACTTGCCCACGCACGAGCTTTCCCACCGCAAGCTTGAGCGTATCGGTGACAGGCACCGCCGCCACCGCCGCCCCGTAAGCCCGGGCCGCGGCAGCGCACGCTTCGATCAGCCGCGGGCCGACAAAGGGCCGGGCTGCGTCATGTATCAGCACGCAGTCCATGCCTGCCGACAGCTCGCGCAGCCCGGCCCAGACCGATTCCTGGCGGGTCGCGCCCCCGGCGACAACCTTCTCCGTCTTCGCCGCCGGGCCCCCGGCGATGAGCCTGCGCAACAACTCAACCGCGTCCGGCGGCGCCGCCAGGATTATCTCCTCCACGCTCGACCTTCGAAACGCGTCAAGCGCGTAGCAGACCAGCGGTCTGCCGCCAAGCGATACCAGGGCTTTACTCTGCCGCCGACCGAGTCTTTCTCCGGACCCTGCCGCCGCTATCAGCCCGGCTGTCCTTGTCAGATGGTCCCTCCTCCGCGCTGGCACCGACTCTGGGATTGCCGAAGATCATCTTGCCGGCGACGGTCTGGAGCACGCTGGTGACGATCACGGACAGCGTCTCCCCGATGTGGCGCCTGCCGTCCTCGACCACGACCATGGTGCCGTCATCGAGGTACGCCACGCCCTGGTTAACCTCCTTGCCCTCTTTGACGATGGTAACCGACATCTCCTCGCCCGGAAGCACGATCGGCTTCACAGCATTGGCGAGCTCGTTGACATTAAGGACCGAGATCCCCTGGAGCTGGGCGACTTTGTTGAGGTTGAAGTCGTTGGTGACGATCACCGCGTCAAGGTGCTTGGCGAGTTTGACCAGCTTGACGTCAACCCCTTCGCTGTCGCTCATAGGTATCTCGTAGTGGTCATGGACCTTGACCAGCGTCTTGAGCTCATCTTGCATCTGGTTGAGGATATCCAGCCCCCGGCGCCCGCGATTGCGCTTGAGGCTGTCGGCGCTGTCGGCGATCAGATGCAACTCCTCGAGCACGAAGCCCGGGATGTAGATCGGGCCTTCGACAAAACCGGTGCGGCAGATGTCGGCGATGCGGCCGTCAATAATCACGTTGGTGTCGAGGAGCTTGATGCGGGAGCCGATGCGGACGCGATCGCGCCCCTGTCCGCCGCCCCCGACCAGGTTGGGGATGAAGAAAGAGAGCTCCTCTTTCATGCTCATGGCGATGCTGCCGCCGAGGTAGATGCAGGCGACGCCCAGGAGCAGCAGCAAGAATGGCCCCAACCGCGGGATGAACAGCACGAACCTGCTCAGCAAGCCGGTCAGCACCAGGCCGATGATCAATCCGAGCACCCCGGCCACCTTGTCCGGCGCCGGGATGCGTGAAAGATTAGAAGCCAGTTCCACCAACTGGCGGAAGATGACTCCCGCCAAGGTGAAGCCGATGAGCAGACCGAGGACGGCGAAAGCCGTCTTGTACCAGGGCACAAAATAGGGGCCGACCGGCGCTTCCTTGATGATGGGCAGGTTCAGGTAGATATCCGACAGCTCCAGGAATACCACAGCCGCAACCAGACTGAACGCAAGGCTGAAAAGAAAACCCATCGCACGCGTCAATTCTCTCTCACCTCCTTTCCGCGCCGGGATCAGGTGGTTCGGCGAGCCCGGCCTCGAAGGCCTCGCGCAGGTCGCCGACGGGCACCACCTGCAAGTCCTCAACGCTGCGCGGCTTGCCGCGTGCGGGCGCTACGCACCGGCGAAATCCCAGCCGCGCCGCTTCTCGCATTCGATCCTCCGGACGGTTGACGCTCCGGATCTCCCCCGATAAACCGACCTCGCCGAAGAACACCGTCTCCGGGCGCACCACCTGGTCCTTCAGGTTAGAGGCGACCGCGATTGCCATCCCCAGATCCGCGGCCGGTTCCTCCACCCGCACGCCCCCAGGTATATTCACGAATACATCCTGGGTTGAGATTCCCAGGCGCGCGCGTTTTTCCAAGACCGCCAGCACCAGCGACAGGCGATGGTGGTCGAGGCCGGTCGAGCTGCGCCGGGGCGCCCCAAACGGCGGCGCCGGAGACACCAGCGCCTGCACCTCCACCAGCAGCGGGCGGGTGCCCTCGATGCTTGCGATGACCGCCGAGCCTGGCGCTTTCGCGCAGCGCTCGGCCAGAAATACCGCCGAGGGATTCGACACCTGCGCCAAGCCGTCCTCGCGCATCTGGAACACCCCCAGCTCATTGGTCGAGCCGAACCGGTTCTTGACCGCCCGCAGCAGGCGGTAATCCAGGTGACGGTCGCCCTCCAGGTAGAGCACGGTGTCAACCATGTGCTCCAGCACCCGCGGGCCGGCGATCGCGCCTTCCTTGGTCACGTGGCCCACCAGGAACACGGGCCGCGCGCTCCCCTTGCCCGCCCGCATCAGCAGCATGGCGCAGTGGCGCACCTGGCTCACGCTGCCGGGTGCGCTCTCCAGCGCATCGTCTTGCAGGGTCTGCACCGAATCTACTATCACCAGCGCCGGCGCGAGCGAGTCCATGGCTGCCAGGATGTGGCCAATCTGCGTCTCGGCGGCCACCATGATGCGAGGGTTGTCCGCCCCCACGCGCTGCGCCCGCATGCGCATCTGCGCCGGCGACTCCTCTCCCGACACATAGAGCACCGGCCCATAGCACTCGGCGAACGCTTGCGCCGCTTGCAGCACCAGGGTGGACTTCCCGATCCCCGGCTCGCCGCCGATCAGAACCAGGGAACCGGCGACCACGCCGCCCCCGAGCACGCGGTCCAGCTCGCCGATTCCCGTCGGGCGGCGCGGCGTCTCGGCGCCGGGGACGTCGGCGATGGATACTGGTGGAGAAGCCGGCATGCGGTCGGCCAGACCCGCGGCGGAAGTCTCGACCCTTTCCTCCACCAACGCGTTCCACGCCCCGCAGTCGCGGCAGCGCCCCATCCAGCGCAGGTATTCGGCGCCGCACTGCTGGCAGACATATATGACCGCGGCCTTGGGCATCTGCTGCGTCGGCCTCACACCCCTCATCTGCAATACTACCGCAAATGGCAACGCCCCCGCGCGGGAGACCGCCGGGGGCGAAAAAAGGCGGGCACCCGCCCATCGCCGCTCACCCTAAGAGGGAGCGACGGGCGCAAGCGCATCCTGCTTGCAGAATGTGACCTTGCCTTCTTCCATTCGCGCCAGGATGATGTCGCCCTCACTGAACTGGCTTTGCAAGATCGCTTCTGCCAGCGGGTCTTCGATTCGATGCTGGATCGCCCGCCGCAGCGGCCGCGCGCCAAGCGCGCGATCGAACCCTTCGCGGGCCAGCATCTCCTTGACTTCCTCCTCCACCACCAGGCTCATGCCCTGGCTGCTGATCTCTTCCTCCACTCGCGCCAGCAGCAGGTTCACAATCTGCCTGATCTGCTCCGTGGACAGCGCGTGAAAGACGATGACCTCGTCCACGCGGTTCAGGAACTCGGGCCTGAAGGTGTGCTTGACCTTCTCCAGCACGCTCTGCTTCATGCGCTCGTAGGACCCTTGCTCGTCCCCTTCAACCACCGCCGTGTACCCGATGGTCGCCTGACCCAGATCCACCGAGCTGGTGCCGATGTTGGAGGTCATGATTACCACGGCGTTGCGAAAATCCGCGACCTTGCCGTGGGAGTCGGTGAGGCGCCCATCCTCCAGCACCTGGAGCAGGATGTTGAAGACCTCCGGGTGCGCCTTCTCGACTTCATCCAGCAGCACCACCGAATAGGGCCGCCGGCGCACCTGGTCGGTGAGCTGACCGCCCTCCTCGTAGCCGACATAACCCGGCGGCGATCCCACCAGGCGCGAGACCGCGAAGCGCTCCATGTACTCCGACATGTCTATGCGAATCATCGCGTTCTCGTTGCCAAACAGGAACTCGGCGAGCGCGCGCGCGAGCTCGGTCTTGCCCACGCCGGTGGGCCCCAGCAAGATGAAGGACCCGACCGGCCGGCGGGCGTCCTTGAGGCCCGCGCGCCCGCGTCGCACCGCCCGCGATACGGCGGTGACCGCCTCGTCCTGGCCCACGATGCGCCCGTGCAGCGCCTGCTCCATGTTGAGCAGCCGCGTCGTCTCCTCCTCGTGGAGCCGGGTGACCGGGATGCCGGTCCAGCTCGCCACCACCTGGGCGATCTCCTCGGCGTCCACCACGCGCGGCGCCGCGGAGCGCGTCTCCTGCCACTCCTCCTCCATGATGCGGATCTTTTCCTTCAGCTTGCGCTGCTTGTCGCGCAACTGAAAGCCGCGCTCGTAATCCCGCTCGAAGGGGCTGACGTTGACCACGCGCTGCAACTCGCGCTCAATTGCATCGAGTTCCTGTCGCAGCTGTTTCAGCTCCGGCGGCACCAGGCTCGATTGCAGCCGCACCCGCGAGGATGCCTCGTCCACCAGGTCAATCGCTTTGTCGGGCAGGAAGCGGTCGGTGATATAGCGATGGGAGAGACGCGCCGCCATCAATAGCGCTTCGTCGGCAATCCGCACTTTGTGGTGCGCCTCGTAGCGCTCGCGCAGGCCCTTGAGGATGTCTATCGTCTCCTCCATGGTCGGCTCGGGCACGGTGATCGGCTGGAAGCGTCGCTCCAGGGCCGGATCGCGCTCGATGTACTTCTTGTAGTCGTTGAGCGTGGTGGCGCCGATGCATTGCAGCTCGCCGCGGGCGAGCGCCGGCTTGAGAATGTTGGACGCATCTATCGCCCCCTCGGCCGCCCCCGCGCCGATGAGGGTGTGCAGCTCATCCACGAACAAGATGATGTCACCCGCGCTCTTGCGGATCTCATCGGTGACCCGCTTCATGCGCTCCTCGAACTCTCCCCGGTATTTGGTGCCCGCGACCAGGCCCGCGAGGTCGAGCGCGACCACGCGCTTGTCATACAAGATCTCGGGCACGTCGCGTTGGACGATGCGCTGGGCGAGCCCCTCGGCGATGGCGGTCTTGCCGACGCCGGGCTCGCCAATCAGGCAGGGGTTGTTCTTGGTGCGGCGGCTCAGGATCTGGATCACCCGCTGAATCTCGCGGTGCCGCCCGATGCAGGGGTCGAGCTTATCCTCGAGCGCGTGCTTGGTGAGATCGCGGCCGAAGGCGTCCAACACGGGTGTGCTCGAGCGTCCCCGCTGCTGCGGCTGGCCGCCGAGGGCGGGGGTGCCGCCAAGGTGGCTCACGATCTCGCGGCGCACGCGATCGAGGTCAACATCCAACGACCGCAGCACGCGCGCCGCCTGTCCCTCGCCTTCGCGGATGAGACCGAGCAGGATGTGTTCGGTGTCTATGTAGTTGGGCAGGCTCAGGCGCGGATTGAGGTCGCTTGCCTCCTCCATCGCAAGCTCCAGCACACGCTTCGCCTTTGGGCTCCAGTTCATGGGCGCTTCGGTGCTGATGCGGTTGTCGGCGAACCCGAGCTGGCGCTGGATCTCCTGGCGCACCCGGCCCAAGCTGACTCCGAGCCGCTCCAGGACGCGCGCGGCAATGCCGTCACCTTCGCGCAGCAGCCCGAGCAGGACATGCTCGGTGCCGACGGTGCTGCCGCCCAGCTTGCGCGCCTCTTCCTGCGCGTACTGCACCACGCGAGTGGCTGGCCCGGTGAACCGCTGCCAGATGTCAGGATCCGACATCCGTCTCTTCCTCCTATATCCTAGCGCCTGCCGCAGCCGGCGGCCGCGCCCGTCGGCCCGGGGCTTACGCCCGGAGCGCGATGGGCACTCCTTCGCTGCGCGTAAGCGCCGTGAACCGCTCCATCAGTCGCCTGGTGACCGGTCCCGGAACCCCTTCCCCGATCTTACGCCCATCCACCCCGACCACGGGGATGATCTCGGCCGCGGTCCCGGTGAGAAAGCACTCATCAGCAGTATAGACGAACTGGCGGGCAAAACGTTCCTCAGATACTGGTATACCCAAGTCCGCGGCCAGTTCAATAACCGCAGCGCGCGTGATCCCCTCCAGGATCCCGACCGACGTCGGCGGCGTGATCAGCCGGTTGTTGGCGTACAAGAACACGTTGTCGCCAGTGGCCTCGGCCACGTAGCCCTCGTGGTTGAGCATCAGGCCTTCCAGCAGCCCCGCCCGGCTGACCTCGATCTTGGCCAGGATGTTGTTGAGGTAGTTGAGTGACTTGATCGCCGGGCTCAGGGCCTCCGGGAGGTTGCGCCGGGTAACGGTGGTTATTAGCTCCAGCCCGCGCTCGTAGAACTCCTGGGGGTAGAGCTCTATGGCATCGGCGATGATGAAGACAGTCGGGCCGGCGCGGCACTTTCTCGGGTCGAGGCCGAGATCGCCGACTCCGCGGGTTACCACCAGGCGAATGTAAGCGTCAGCGAGCTCGTTGCGGCGCAGAGTCTCGAGCACCGCCTCCCGCATTTCCTCCAGAGAGAGAGGGATTGCGAGCAAGATCGCCTTGGCGCCGTTGTAGAGGCGCTTGAGGTGCTCATCCAGCCGGAAAACGCGCCCATTGTACGCCCGGATCCCCTCGAATACGCCATCCCCGTACAGCACCCCGTGATCGAAGACCGAAATGCGCGCCTCGCCAGCGGGAACAAACTGGCCATCCATGTAGACCAGCCGATCCAAGATGCAACTCCTCTAATGATAGCTATGTAACTATACCATAAATACCTCGCCCTGACAAGCTGAACCCGCGTGAACCCTGGAACTGCACAGGTTGATTCTTACCCCCTGGTGGAGGCAGAGCAGTTGAGGATCCACAGACTCAAATCTCTTGCGCCCGCGAGCGAAAAGCGACTGCGCCAAGCGTTGCGTGAACTGGGGTTGC
>Ga0315289_10002180_pt1 | contig 30254 bp, 27 predicted proteins | sample YL17G11_40_MG_FD_203452 | JGI IMG/M metagenome (GOLD analysis project Ga0315289, IMG submission 203452) | Sediment microbial communities from Yellowstone Lake, YNP, Wyoming, USA - YL17G11_40 | ecosystem: Environmental > Aquatic > Freshwater > Lake > Sediment | place: USA: Wyoming | collected... | reverse complement strand
CTGCGGTGGCGCAACGGCGAACGTCCCCTGGAGATCCTGGATTGGGAGACGTACTGTTGGGAGGCCAAGAAGACCGGCTGAGGGCTTGTGACAAGTCACGAAACTGAGTTACTGGAAACGGCACTAGACTGACGCAATCGAGATGTACGGCATTTAAGAACTGTGCGTATAAGCGGACGTAGAGTTGTTGAAGCAATGGTTCACTCGATTGCATCATAATATTGGCGAATGGTGGCATCGACTCGCAGCCTGACAAACCAAGTTTCGCTTTGAGACTCCTGAGGATGCGGTCATTCTCACCTTCGATCTCGCCAGAAGCAGTTTTGGCAATCCTCTCTCGGAGCTTGATCTCCTCCTCTAAGGACATCTTGACCCATTGGTTGACTCTTTCTTCCACTGCGCATTTGGACGGATCGGTCGGTTGCGCAGAGAAACACCACAAGAGCTTCGCGGTTGCCTCAAACAAGATGCGCAGCAGGGCTTTAGTGGGCATTCTCCAACCGTTCTGCAACAAGGACATGACGGCGTTGCTGTAAGTGGAACAGACGGGTAGGACGGTTCCACACAGAAGGTCGCTGGTGCTACCCGGCTTGACGTCCTTCTCGAATAGGGATATTGTGTCTGCACCCCACTTGCCTATGAACTTCTGCCTGACTCTTACCGCCTCCATCTCCTCTTCTGCCAAAGGCCTCTCGGTCATCGCTTTGTCTCCGCCGCGGGGAACACGGGGTCCCACCCACGCATTTCCCATCTTCTCCCAACACTTCCCATCTTCGGACAGAGGGTTCCTCCGCATCTCTCAGGGCCCCTTTCGTCCGCGATTCACGGCTTGATTATAGAGTCCCGGCAAGAGAATACAAAGGGCAATCTTGGTGAGCAGTTGCCGGCTGTCAGTTCACGGTTGTTGGCGGTCCTCGGCGTCCCTGTGGTTAAAAAGGCGTCGCCGTCTTCAATCTACGTAAATCGGCGAAATCTGCGGATGGAAGGCAGTTGTCAGTTCTCGGTCGAAAATCCGCGTTCATCCGGTGGTCAGAAACCGGTAGTCAGCAGCCGGTAGTCGGTTCTCAATTCGTCGCTATGTGCTTACGGACGAAGTCATCCTGAATGCTGGCAATCTCGCCGATCCAGGCATCTTCCCGGGGCAGGCCGTTGTGCGGCTTGTGGGGATAGGCGACGATCCGCTTGGCGCCGGGCAGGCTGTTGTACGTCGCGAAAACCCCGGGCGGAGAGCACGTCGTGTCAATGAGCCCGACGAAGATGAGCGTCTCGGCGCGGGACCGCTTGGCCAAGTTCACGTTGTCGCAGTAGCGGACCGCGTCAATGACCTTCTTGGCGTGCTCACTCTCCACATCGCGTCCGACCGGCATGGGCCAGCCGCCCAGCCGCTTGACCAGCGGCCCGGCGAAGTCACACATGGCGGGCACCAGAGCCACAACCGCGGAGACCCTCCGATCCAGGCCCGCCGCGGCCAGCGCTTGCCCACCACCCTGACTCTCGCCGATGGTGATCAGGTGCTTGCCGTCCCATCGCTCCTGGGCCGCGATGAACTCGATGCTACGAAGCAGCCGAACGTACATCCCGACGAAGTAGAACCTGTCCCGATCCTCGGTGCCCTGGGTCCGATAGCTGCGCAGTTCCGTCTGCTCCAGGTCCTGATAGTACTCCGGCGATTGGCCGTTGAGCATGCCGTGGGCGTTGATGTCCACCACGATCGCGCCGTATTGCTTGGCGAGCGATGCGGCATTCTTCACCGACGCCTTGCACCAGTCGCCGGAAACGCCGGCGGCCCGGACAAAAAGGATCGCCGGGCACCGATGCGACCTGGCTTCCTTGGGACGCGCGTAATAGCCGCGAACCGGATTGGTTTCAGGGCAAGGCACTTCGAGGCTGGAGCACTCGATCTGTGGATCGGGACTCTCCACAGGCTTGAGGTCGGCCTTGAGCGACAGCGCCGCCAAGGCAGCCCGTCGGACGTTCCAGAACTGGTCAAAATCCGTCGGTTCCGGCATCGAAGGAGTGATCTTCTCGGGGCTGACCACCACACCCGCGCGGGCAGAGGCCTTTCGCCCCTCCTCTGCCGGTGAAGCCTCGCACAGGTACCAGCCGGGCGCCTCGGGTGTGCAGCGAACCGCCAGCGATGCGCCGCTCTTGTTCGCCTGCGGCACGGCGACTTTCTCCCAGCCGTCGCGAGTGATCGTGACGGCAACCTTGTCCAGATCGGCCGCCCCGGCGCCCTCCGCCGCCCTGATCGTAAAGACGACCTCTTTCCCAAGGGAATAAATGCCGGACCTTTCCTCGCTATTGACGACGAGCGGGCTTGGCGCTGCCCGCCCTGCCGCTACCGTCGTCGAGACGGCGACTGTCGACAGAAACGACACAAGGGCAAGAACGCGTACACCATGCAGCAGTCTTGAGCATCTGTTGTACCGAGCGAGCATGTGCCTTCTTCCTGAATCACAAGGAGACGAAATCATCTTCGAGAACGAGAGTCACAATCATGGCACGAACCTCGCCGGAATGCAACTTCATCACTGGCAGGAAATCACGGAAACGTTTGCCTGCACCAGTACGTACAAGTAGAATCAAAAGGCGCCGACTCGGATTTCGGCATCAACGGCGTGACAACAGCAAGGAGGACAGGACATGGGGACGATAGAGGAAGGGGTCAAGCAGGCGATTCAGAATTGCCTGAAGGTGAAAAAGGGCGAAGAGGTCGTCATTATCACGGACCGCCAGACGCTCGGCATCGACTCGACCCTGCGCGCGGCGGCGGAGAATATCACCGGCAAGCCGGCCCGGTTCTTTCTCATGGAGGATTTCGGCGCCAGACCCGTTCCGTTCCCGCGGGCGATCGAAGAGGCGATGTCCGCAGCCGATGTGAGCATCTATGCGGCCCAAGGCGCCAAGGGGGAACTGGCGACCTTCCGCCAGCCGATGATCAGAACGATTGAAGCCAGTCCCAAACTCCGCCACGGACACATGATCGGGATCACGCCCGAGATCATGACCGACGGCATGTGCAGCGATTACAAGGAGATTCAGCGGATCAGCAAGCTGGTCTACGAGAAGGTCAAGAATGCCCGCGCGATCCGGGTCGTGACCGACAAAGGAAATGATTTCACGGCCGCGTTCAGCCCCGAGCTCAAGTGGACCGTCAGCGACGGCGATATCACGCCGGGCCACTGGAAAAATCTGCCGGATGGCGAGGTGTTCACGTCGCCGAAGACCCTCAACGGCCAAGTTGTCATCGACGGCTGCCTCGGCGATTTCTTTGCCGAGAGATACGCCTCGCTCGAAGACACGCCCATTCGCATCGAGGTCAAGGACGGCCGGGCCCAGCGCGAAAGCCTGCAATGCAAAAATGAGGAGTTACGAAAGGAATTCGACGCCTACGTCTTCGAGACCGACGAGAACAGCAGCCGGGTGGGCGAATTCGCCATCGGCACCAACACCGGCCTGACGCACCTGATCTATAATCTGCTCCAGGACGAGAAATTTCCCGGCATCCACATCGCCTTCGGCAGCCCCCTGCCGGGCCACACGGGCGCCAAATGGGACAGCAAGGCCCACGTGGACGGCGTCCTCAAGAACCCGACGATCTACGTGGACGGCGTGCCGATCATGACCAAAGGCAAGTTCCAACTCGACTGACGCCGAGTGTTTTCGAACCTGGGAATCGGGAATAGGCCCATTGGCCGGCCGTACCATCTCAGGGCATGATTGGCTTGCGTTCAGGAGATTCTACTTGTCAGGCGCGCCTGAGGGAGCGAAGCAAAGAGAGCACGGAGCGTGAAGCCGCCGAAGAGACCAGGACTGCTGGCCGGGGCGCTGGTTGGAGCCATGCTGACCGCCGCGCTGATTGCCATTCTCTACGCGGCGTGGCAGGTCGCCGGGCTGCCCTTCGTGCCTTTCGACGTGTTCGACTGGATGACGCGTGTGCTGCCCGGCCGGCTCGTTGCTTTCGGCATCGGCTCGATGGTCGCGGTCATTCGCGGCTTGAACCTGGGGCCGACGTCCGTCGTCGCGAAAGCCGTTGAGCAATCCATGGGGATTGCCGGCCTGCTCGTCACAGGCATCGTCGCGGGAGCGATTCTCTTCGCTGTCCTGCGTGCCTTGCGCGGGCGATATGCTTGCGTTCTGGGTCTTGTCCTGGGTGTTGTCGTGGGCGTTCCCGCCCTTCTCATCAGCTATCACGCGGGCCAAACCGCCAACGTCGCCCCGATGGTCAGCGCCTTGTGGATGCTGCTCGCCTTTCTCGCCTGGGGTGAGGCTTTTGCTTTGGTCTACCTAAGGCTGCACGCTGCCCTTGTAGTGGGCGTTCCCGGGGAGCCCCTTACCGCCGCGCAGGCTTCGGTCGAGCGGGTCAATCGGCGTCAATTCCTGATTCGGCTGGGCGGCGCCACCGCCACCATCACGGTGGCCGGCGCGGCAGTCGGCGTGCTGGCGCGGGACCGCCGCCGCCGACAGATGATGGGGCCCTACGCCGAACGCTGGTCTACCACTCATCCCCTGCCAAACGCCGAAGCGACGCTCAAACCGGCGCCCGGCACGCGGTCGGAATACACCCCGCTGGACCGACACTACCGTATCGACATCAATACGATCCCGCCCGCCATCGACGAGGGCGACTGGACGCTGAAGGTCATGGGACTCGTCGAGAAGCCGCTGAGGCTGACCCTCGCTGAACTGCGGCGCTACGAGCCGATGCATCAGTTCATCACCTTGGCGTGCATCTCGAACCCCGTGGGCGGCGACCTGATCGGCACGACCCGCTGGACCGGTGTGAGCCTGCAACGTCTGTTGCCCGACCTCGGCCTCCAGAACACTGCCACGCACCTGAAGATCCGTTCGGCCGACGGGTTTTACGAGGTCGTGCCGCTGGACGTCATCCGGTCCGACGAGCGGGTGATGCTGGTCTATGCCTGGGACGGCGTGCCGTTGCCGATGGGGCACGGCTTCCCCCTGCGGATTTACATCCCCGACGTGTACGGGATGAAGCAGCCCAAGTGGATCGAGTCGATCGAGGCCACGGATCGTTGGGAGCCCGGCTACTGGGTGGTGCGCGGCTGGGACGAGATCGCTCGCATGAAGGCCACGTCCGTCATTGACACGGTCGCGGTCAACATGACCATCATTGACGCCAGCCACGAGGTGCTCGTGCCCATCGGCGGGATTGCACACGCCGGCGCCCGCGGCATCTCGAAGGTCGAGCTGCAGGTCAACGATGGCCCGTGGCAAGACGCGGCGCTACGCACGCCGTTGTCGGGCCTGACCTGGGTCATCTGGCGTTACGACTGGCCTTTCCAATCGGGCGAGCACACGTTCACAGTGCGCTGCTATGACGACGCCGGCGCCCCGCAGATCATCGCTCCGAGCCCTCCGGAGCCCCACGGCGCCACCGGCCTTCATAGCAAAAGACAGAGGCTCTAACGGCGCGAGTCTCTCAGTTGCTCGATCTCGGTTACAGCCTTCTTGGCTTTGGCCAGCTCCGCCAAACAAGCTTGATACAAGCCTTCCGCGGCTTGCCGCGCGGTCCGGCGGGACACCGTGTACGGATCGTTCACAACCTCCTCTTCGACGATCTTGACCCATTCGGTGGGAATCGCCTCGATGCCACGGAGCGCGCCTGCCAAGCCGCCGGCGACGTAGCCCTTGCAGTCGGTGTCCCGGCCCAGGTTCACAGCATAGAGGATTGCTTCCCGAGGCTGGCCCTTCGCGATGTAAAAGCAGGCGAGTCCGCCGGAAAGCACCTCCACGGCATTCGAGATCGGCTTGCCCTCATAGCGAACCGCGTACAGGGGTCGCAGGTCCTTCCAGTCGTTCGCCTTCTTCGCCCAATCCAGGCCTTGTTGCACCTCCTTGCGCGGCTCGGGCGACAGTTGCGCCAACGCAACGTCGATCACGGACTCCACCGTCGCCTTCGGCCGCAGGGCCTCGGCCGTAGCCGCCGCGAGGGCCGCACACACTTCGAGAGCGTAGTTGCCGGGTCGGCCCTGGACGTCCTTAATTCGTCCGAGTTGCAGCGCATCCCGGGCCGCGTCGTCGGGCCGGCACGCGTTGACGATCCCGACCGGCATAATCATCTTGCTCGTGCCGATAAAGCCCGGCCACGCCGCATAGCGGCCGACCTCGCTTGGCGGCAGACCGTCTTTCAGCAGATTGTAGATCACCTGATCCTGCGGGCCAAGCAGGTAGCCGAACTTGCTCGGATCGATGTCCGCAATCCATGTCCGGGCCAGATCTTCGACCATGATTCGCCCGCCCTTCTTCAGAATGGCACTCGTGCACAGCCGGTGCCGCTCGAACCCATCTTCCGTCATCCCTGGCGGCCGGTGATGCGCGTAGCGGACCCAATCCGGCCCAAAGCGCTGCGGACTCCGCGAGGCTTTCTTGTCCTGCGGCAGCAGCTTGTCCACGAATCCGTACTGCTTCTCGATCTCCTGCCAGCTCAGTCCTTCGGTGACATCGCCCATGGAATTGGCAATGTTGCCCGCAGCCTCGCAACCGTAGATTCGTGAAAACAACTCGTTGTTGAACTCCGACGGGCTCGCCGCCGGTAAATCGCCGGCCAGACAGCGCAAGAGCAACGAAACGGCTACCCAGACCAAGGCAGGACTCATCCTCATCGTGTTCTCCTCAGAAGCAAGGCTTAGCGCAGGCTGACTTTGTCCGCGGTCGGGAAGTCGTCCGGGACCTCGACTTGAGTGATGCGTCCGGTGGCGGCCCACTCGGTGCCCCGCTGGTACGTGACGATGAAACCGACGGACCGCATCTGCTCCGGGGCATGGCCGAGCACGGTGTGGAAGATTCTTCCCTTGCCGTAGCGGACTGTGAACAGGGCCGGCTCGTTCTCGCCGGTGCCCTTCTGGGCCGGATCAGCGTAGGCCGTGGCGAGAATGGTCATATTCTTCGCCGGGCCGCGCAGGGTGCTGTACAACTCGTCCTTGGCGTGCATCCACTTGTCGGGCAGGCCGGCCATGATCGGGTGGAAGCGATCCCGGGTGGTAACCTGGAATTCGTGCTGCGGGCCGTGGCTGCCGCCGATGCCGGGTGAATTATCGAGAACGACCTTGCCGTCGCGGTAGCGGACCATCGGGCCGGACTTCTCATTGCGGCCGCCCCAGCCGCCGAGGGCGATCATCTCGTTCCACTGGGGCCATTTGGGGAAGGCGTTATTCGCGGCGTGAAAGATCACCAGTCCGCCGCCATTGTTCATGTAGTCGACCAGTGCCTTCTGCGTCTCCTGGGGCCAGTCCTTGCCGGTGTAGTTCGAGACAATGACATCGTACTTGGCGAAGTCCGGCTTGAAGCTGTCCATCGGCTCTTTCGGGCCGGGCGACGTGGCGACGTCCACTGTGAACAGGCCCGTCTCCTCCAGCAGCCGTTTCAGAACCGGCGTGGTGGCTTCCCAATCGTGATTGTTCTGGCCATCGACGATCAGGGCCTTCAGAAGCTTGCGCTCGCTCTTGGCCGTCAGGTCCTGGATGCGGATATTGCGCCACTTGATCTTCTTATCCGCCTCTTTGGAGCTGTGGACCTGCAACGCGATGAAGCCCTTGGCGGTCATGTCATCGGTCAGATCCGCCGCCGGCACGCCATTGACCCACGTCCGAATCCGGTTGCCGACGGCCTCAATCCGGTAGTGGTTCCACTGACCCTGCTTGAAGGCCTTCTGGGCCTCGGGCTTGCCCTTGAGGTCGAACAACCAGCCGCGCCGGCCCTCGTCGTAGATGCCGCCACTCCAGGCCCGCGTGGAGGTATCGATCTCGACCTGGTAACCGTGAACACGGTAGTTGTTGTAGTTCTTGTAGCTGTGGCTGCGAATCTGGATGCCGGAGTTCATGCCGGCCTCGACGAGAAACTCGACCTCCAGAACGAAGTCCGTGTACATCCTCTCCGTGCACAGGAAGCTGTTGGACGTGTTGAGGACCGTCGTTCCGACGATCGCGCCGTCCTCGACCGTATACTTGGCCTTACCGTTGCGCTGGACCCAGCCGTTGAGGGTCTTGCCATCGAAAAGCGACTGCCAATCGCCGCCGGCGGCTGAGGCCGCGCCGGCGAATACGAGTGCTGCCAACAGTGCCGCGAACCGACCGCGATGACTCATCCATTGTTGCTCTTGCATGGTGCCTTCCCTTTACAGAATCACTAACTCAAATCCACGGCGATCACTTCATGGTCCAGAACCGAGGGGACGGTAAGGGTGACGACCCCGTCCGCGATCTTGTGCTCAGGAGTTTTGTCCGCGACCAGCAGGTGAACCTTCTGGGCTTTGGCGTCCTGGGGCACGCGAATCCGGACCTCCTGCGTATCCACGGGAATCAGCTCCCGCAGCGGCCCCTTCATCATCATGGGATTCGTCAGATTGACAAGGTGGACCGTCAGAGACTGTTTCTGCCGCCAGACTGCGATGTCGAGAACCCCCCGGCCGGTGACTTGCACGACCGGTTCCTCATTCAGCGTCCAACGAATGATGTTGCCGAGAAGCCGGCCATGGTCGGCGTTCATGATTTCCCAGAATGCCCGGTCGATGTCCCACGGCACATAGGTGATGTGGCTGCTTCCCATCTCCCGCAGGTAGAGCTCGCGGGTGTCGGGGTCAGGCACGCGCGGATAGACGTGCTCCATCGGCAGGTCCGGATAGCTCGGGATCAACGTTACGGGCGACGGGAACTCGGACCGCGGCTGAAGCTCCAGCCGGTAAATGCCGTTGACGATCCGGTACGCATCTTCCAGGCCGGCCAGGACCGGATGGAACCGGTCCGTTCCGGGGTCGCTCCGGATTCTCAGGTAGGAGTTTCTCATGGGCCCTTCGACCCGCGTGCCGCAGGAGACCCCGAACAGATCGGCCAGACCGAAGTCCTCTCTGCGTTTGCCCTGTTCGTCGTACAGCGAGGTCTCGAACGTGGCCATCAGGCTGCCGCCACGCTGGACGAACTGCCTGAGCTGCTCGCACTGGGCTTCGGAGAGAGCAGCGATGTTCGGCAGAATCAGCAGCTTGAAGGGCTGGAGATGCTCGGCGTCGAGCAACTGGTCGTTCACCATCTCGAACGGCACGCGGGCCTCGACAAGGGCATGATACATCCCCAGCTCATGCCCACTGCTGCGCTCCTGCCACCGCTGCCCGCCATAGTAGCGCCGCGTCTGTTCCGAATAGACCATCGCGACGCGCGCCAGTGATGCGGTATTCCGCAGGTAGCGCTGCGAGCGATAGTGCCAATCGTAGATCTTCTCGACGACGCCGAGCCAGCGTTTGTCGTAGATCGTCCCGCTGAACTTGGCGAACCACGGCCGCATGTTGTTGGCGATCCCGTCCGCCACCCAAATCCGAGTCTCGGCCTCGCTCTGCACGGAATCCTTCCAGCGGTAGGCTTCCTCCAGGCCGACGCTGAAGATGCCGCCGAGGGGCTTCATACCCATCGTGGCGCGCAATTCCTTCGCCCGCTTGCCGTTCGACCACGGCGGGATCATGCCGCTGCGGCCCTGATGATCGGTGAAGAAGATATCCGAGTGCTTGCCCGTGACGACATTATCCGGAAAGCCGTTCGGAATGTAGCGGGCGCCGGGCTTGACCGCGCGGATCGTCCGGTCCCACAGAAACCACAGCTCCCGCAGTCGCTCCATCTGCCACTGCTGGTATTTGCGGTAGGCGAGATTTTGCCGATCCGTGGTGCGCGGCAGGTCCATGCCGGAGTACGCCTTGAAGTTGCGCACGCAGTGCTCGCAATAACAGAGCCCGTGACCCGCCCAGCGGTTGGAGAAGATGCCGTCCAGCCCGTACAGATCCATGATCTCCTTGTGGACCTGGGTCATGAATTCGAAATTGTACGGACCGAGGGCACAAGTGACCCACAATTCGGGGTTGGACCAATGGCGTCGCGGCCGGCCGTTCGCCTCGACCGCAATCCAGTCGGGATGGGCGTGCTGGACGTTGTCCCAAGTGGCGTGCGGGTCGGTGCGGGCAATCACCGCCATGCCCATCTTGCGGCAGCCACGCACCAGGTAGCCGAACGGGTCCGCGTCCCCCAGCCAAGCACTGCGATGGTGGAACGGAATCTTCGTGGGATAATAGGCGACCACGCCGCCGGCGCTCAGGCAGGCGGCATCGGCATGAACCCGCTGGAAGTAATCCAGCCAGAAATCCGGGTCGAACCGGCCGGGATCGTTTTCCACCAGGACCAACTGCGCCCAGCGCATCGGCCGATCGAACCAGGGTTCCTCCGCGCCGGCGACGGCCTGCCCAGGGGTTCCAAGGACGGCATAAGCGCCCGCGGCCGCAGATATTTGCAGAAACTCTCTTCGTTCCACACCTACTCCTTCGGAAGATCGTCAAGCGGTTGGTCGCTCGTGGCGCGGGCATCCTGCCCTTGCTCTTTCGTGGCGAGGGCATCTTGCCCTCGAATCGCGGGCAGGATGCCCGCGACACGCAAGGGCGAGACGCCCTCGCCACGAGCCGCGCCACCGCAACCAGAGAACGATCATTGCAGCAACCACAGAGCCAAATCGTACACCCCGAAACCGATGCACACCAGGGCGACCGCGGCACAGATATAGCCGGCGAGGTTCAGCACGCCGGCGATAAAGGCGCCCTCGAAGTATGGCGACAAAGCGAATTTCCTCTTCAGGGCGAAGCCCAGCGCGCACAGTGGAAAGGCCACCCCGGCCACCCCCACGCCCGTCAGGAAGCTGCGCAGCGGATCTTTGAACAGCGGTCCCTTGGTGGGAGGCAGAAGCGCCACAACGGCCAAGCAGATCACGGCAGCGCCAAGGGCCGCCCCCATCGCAATGAGAGTGCCCCTGCGGAGGAAGGGTGGCCTCTGCACGGCGGTAGGTTCTTCACCCATGGTGCTTTCACTTCATCTTGCGGACGCGAACCTGCGTCTTCGAGTCCTTCAGCAGGTCAATCAGCTTATTCGCATCGGTCTGACCGTAGTGATACGGGTACAGGATCTTGGGGCCGAAGGCCTTGGCCGCGTCGGCGACCATCTCGGGCGTCATCGTGTACGGCAGGTTCATCGGCAAGAACGCGATGTCGATGTTCTTCAGTTGCTTCATCTCGGGGGTGTTTTCGGTGTCCCCGGCGACGTAGACGCGGGTCTTGTCGAAGTTGAAGATGTAGCCGTTGCCGACGCCCTTGGGATGGAACTTCTGGACGATGTTGTACGCCGGCACGGCCTCGATCTTGATCCCCTGCACAGTGAGCACATCGCCGTTCTTCATCACCGTACCGCCGGAGACCTTCTCGGCGCACGCCTTGGTCAGAATGATCTTGGTCTGCTCCTTTCGCAGCACGCTGATGGCCTTGGGATCGAGGTGGTCGAAATGCTCGTGCGTGACCAGAATGATGTCCGCCTTGGGCAGCTTGGAGTAGTCCACCGGCGTGCCCGACGGATTACCCACCGGATCGACGTAAAGCACCTTGCCCTGGTAGGCGAACGCCAGCGATGCGTGCCCGAGGAAGGTGATCTTCAGGTCACCGGTCTCGGTCTTGATGATGTCCTCTTCAAACATCTTCTCGGCCTCCGTTTTCTGTGTGGCCCGCGCTCCCGCCGCACCGACCGCGATTGCCATGAACACGACGACAATGGTCCTCGGAACTCTCCCAAAGCGAATCATCGTTCCACTCCTTTCCCTTGCGCAGGGCAAGCGTCCTGGCTCGCCCCCCAACGCCGTGCCGCCAGGCACAAGCTACAATTCCTGGATGCGGATATTTCGCCAGCGAACCTGGTAGGGCTTGAAATCCTTGGCCCCCACCTGGTGGACTTGCAGGCCGATAATTCCCTTGGCGTCCAGCGAATCCTTGTAGCTGACGCACGGGACATCATTGATCCACGTCTTCATCGAGTTGCCTTTGCACTCAATCCGGTACTTGTTCCATTCATTCTCTTTGAAAGCGGCGGCCGCCGCCTCATTGCCGCGGATGCTGGCGATGAAGAACGCACGCCTGGCCTCATCGTAGACGCCGCCCGAGGTGCCCGCCGTGGCCGTGGCGATCTCGACCTGGTAGCCATAGACGCGGTCTTTCGGGATGGTGTTCGGGCGCGGCTGGCCTTTGGCATCCTGGAAGATGAAAACCATCTCCTCCTTGGCGATGTGGCTGCGGAATTGCACGCCGGAGTTCATCGCCGGGTCAACCTTGACCTCGAATTCGAGGACGAAATCTCCATACTCCTTGTCCGTACAGAGGAAGGAATTGGGGCTGCCCTGGACGGCGGTCCCGACGATCGTGCCCTCCTCCGCCGCGTACTTGGCGAAGCCGCTGTGGACCGACCAGCCTTTCAACGTCTGGCCGTCAAACAGAGAGACCCAGCCATTGGTCTCCTGCGCCCCGGCAAAGCCGGCCAGGATCACCGCGACCACCGCACCTGCCATCAGACCCACCCAACTCATTCTCGCGACCATTTCGTATCTCCTTTCCGTGTCCCCGTCTCACCCCGGCGCACGCCTGGCTTGACAACGGGGCAAGCAGATCAACCATATCGCCTGGGCCTCGCCCGCTTCCCGGGGCGTTGCCCGGCCGGCCGTCAGCCCCCGCCTCTCTCGACGGCCCGCCGAATCCTTTTCAAGCCGATGCAGGTATAGCGGGCCACCGTCCGCTCCTTGACCCGCATCCGCGCGGCCACCTCGGTCGTGCTGTGACCGTAGACATAGCGCTCGATCACCGCCCGGGCCTCGTGCGCGGGCAGCAGTTTTCCGACCAGACCGGCGATGCGCCGCACCTCTTCGGCTTGCGTCACACGGTCGTCCGGCACCCCCTCCACCTCGTCGCGGGTCCGGCCCATCGCATAGCGGGACACCATTTCCTGCCGGCTCTTGCGCTGCCGCATGGCATCGATGATGTCATTCCGGATGACCGTGTTGAGGTAGGCCGGCACGTTGCTCAACGGCTCGGGGGGCGGATTGCACACCAGGGACAAGTAGAGGTTCTGATACACCTCATCTTCTTCATCGCTGCGGGTCACATGCTGACGAATCATGGTCCGTATCACCGGCCCATATTCGGCGAAGATTTCCGTCGCCAGCTTCACTCTCTTGTGACTATCCATCGCAGGACTTCGAATTCACTATCGATTATTTGCGATTTACCATTCCCTACACGCAGACTGCGCTCCGCGACCCTAGCCTCCGCAATCACTCATTTTAGACAGTGAATCCTGAATAGTAAATAGTAAATGCCTTCAGTGTCCGCCGCCACGCATCATTTCTATCGCATGGGGCAGGACGTCCAGAATCGCCGCCAGGCACTCCCGTACCGCTTTGGGGCTGCCGGGCAGGTTGATGATCAGCGTTTTGCCCCGAAGTCCGGCGGTTCCACGGGACAGCACGGCGTTTCGAGTCTTTTTGAGTCCTTCGGCCCTCATCAACTCCCCCAGGCCCGGGACGAGTCGGTCGCACACCGATCCCGTGGCCTCGGGGGTCACGTCGCGCGGCCCCAGGCCCGTCCCCCCGGTCGTGAACACGAGATCATGGCCCCCTTCTTCCGCCAGGCGGGCCAGCTCCCGGGTAATCGCGTCCCGGTCGTCCGGCACAATGCGCTCTTCGCCTATCACGTACCCGGCCGCCAAGAGGGTCTCCCGAATCGCCGGCCCGCTGGCGTCTTGGCGCCTACCCTGAGCACAACTGTCACTGACCGTCAGAATTCCCACGGAAATCATCGACTATCCATCGTCCTTCATCAACTCGATAGCGTCCCCGACCTGAATTCGTCCCCCGGTCAGGACGCGGGCGAAGATGCCCTGCCGGGGCATGATGCAGTCGCCCAGCTTCTCGAAAATCCGGCACCGCCCATGGCAGCGTTTGCCCAGTTGGGTCACCTCCAGCCTGACGGTCCCTCCGACCTGGAGCCTCCGGCCGACCCTCAGAGCGGATAGGTCAATCCCTTCCACCGTGAGATTCTCGGCAAAGTCTCCGGGCGAGATGTCCGCGCCTTTCTGTCGCAGCTCTTCAATCGACTCCAGGTCCAGCAGGCTCACCTGCCGGGCGCCGCTGCCGGCGTGGGCATCGCCGACGATGCCGAAGTCCGCCTGCAACTGGGCTTCGGGCACGTTGCGTTTGGGGACGCCCTTCTCGCTGGAGATGGAAATGGCCCTAATCCGCCCGTTGGTAGTCGCCACTGCGTCCCCCTGTCTTGGCCAGGAGCCTGATGCGGTCGATGGTCATGCCCTTGCCGGTGTACTTGAGCATATCGTAGATGGTCAGGCATGCCCCGGCCACGCCGGACAACGCTTCCATCTCCACCCCGGTCTTGCCGGTCGACTTCACAGCGACCGTCACGCCAACCGACTGGGCCTGCTCGTCGAGCACAAAATCCACCTCAATGCCCTCGATCAGGATCGGATGGCACATGGGAATCAGCGCCGGCGTCGATTTCACCGCTTGGAGGGCGGCGACTTTGGCCGTCGCCAGCACGTCTCCCTTCGGACACTCACCTCGTCGGAGAGCGTCGAACGCTTCCGGCCCCAAAAGAACCGACCCGGCCGCCTTAGCCGTCCGGACGGTGATATCCTTGGACGTGACGTCTATCATACTTACCACCCACATCATTTATGATTCATGAATCATGAATTATGATCTATAGTCCTCGCCTTGTGGCCCGCCACCGGCTTTCTCGCGAAGCTCAATCATAAATCGTAAATCATAAATCATAAATTGAGTCAGCCTCCAATCCTCTGCATCAAGAAATCTTCCGCCGTGGACGTGATTCTCGTGTAGCGACTCTTCTCTCGGAGGACTTCTTGAATCAACTTCCGGATTATCTCGTCACTGGCCCCACCTCGGAGCAGCCTCCTGACATCGTAGCACTGGTCCGCATGGAGGCAAGGCTTGATCTTACCGTCACTGGATAGTCTCAGACGGCTGCACGCGTGGCAGAACACTTCGGATCGGCCACTAATGAAGCCGACTGCCCCTGCCGCACCTTCCATCTTGCCATATACGGCGGGCCCGCCGGCATCGGGCATAGCCACGCTCTGAAGAGGCCCAAAGTGCGCTTCGATGATCTGGCGGACCTCGGCGTTGGGCACGTAATCCTCCGCGCGCCCGGTGACCCGACTGGTCGGGCAGTACTCGATGAACCGGACGGAAACCGGCAGATGAAGCATCATCTCAGCAAGAGGAATGACCTGCGAGAGGTTGCGATCTCTCATCACAACGCAGTTGAGCCGCACAGGTGCCAAGCCCACTTCGAGGGCCTTGTGCAGGCCGTCCAGTACTCGGGGCAACAGATCGAAGCCCGTCATCTGCCGATAGCATTCCCTGTCCGCCGCATCGAGGCTGATATTGACCCGCTTCAGGCCGGCTGCCTTGAGTTGGGCCGCCATCGGCCCCAGAGATACACCATTGGTGGTCAGGGACAAGTCCTCGATGCCGGTGACTGTCGCGAGTCTGTGCACCAGGTCCGCGATATTCCTGCACATCAGGGGCTCGCCGCCGGTGAGCCGGACCTTCCGGATGCCGCACTCGGCGCAGAGCCTCACCACGCGGTGGATCTCATCGAAATCCAGAATCCCCGCGCGATCCCTGAGCCCGTGATCGCCCAGGGGATTGCAGTAGATGCACCGCAGATTACAGCGATCCGTGACCGAGACTCTCAGATAGTCCACGTTCATGTACATCTCAAAACAGCCGGACTTGCACCGGCGTCCCCGGCCCGATACTTATCACGCCAATCTCCATCGGCACCAGCCCACCCGCATCACAGAGCGCCGAAAGGTGGGCGGAACCATGATATTGTACCGGCTGGACCGTTTCTTCGCTCGTGATTCTCACCGGAATCCAGCTTTGCCTGTCGCCGTCTCTTCGTGTAATGGCTTCGTCCAAGCGCATCTGCACATACCGGGGCCTGTAATCATGCCCCATCAGCCGGTAGAGAAACGGCTTAACCAATAACTCAAAAACCACGAACGTCGAGACGGGATTGCCGGGCAGCCCGAAGCAATACCCCCGCTCCCAGACGCCGAAAACGGTAGGCTTGCCGGGCTTGACCGCGATTTTCTCGAACCGCAGCCTCACACCATTTCGTTGCAGGGCCGCCGGTACCAAGTCGAAATCACCCACCGATACGCCGGCGGAGATGAGCACGACGTCATTTTCTGCCAGGGCTGTTTTCAGCATCGCGTCGATCTCGCTCGCCACGTCCTTTACAATGCCGTAGTCGCGTGCTTTGAGCCCCGTGGTTGCGAGCTGCGCCGCCAATTGAGAACCGTTGGAGTTCCTGATCTGGGACGGCCCCGGTCGTGCCGCCGGCGGAACCAATTCATCGCCGCTGGCGATAACGCCCACCTTCGGCCGCCGGGCCACGAGGGGCCACACACACCCGACCGAAGCGAGCACCGCCACATGCTGCGGGCTGATCCGACCGCCCTTTTGTAGCGCTACCTGCCCTGCCCGGACGTCTGTCGCTTTGCGAAAGATATTGTCCGGCGTCTGCGTGCCCGTAAAGCGGATCACGCCTTCACCGGCCGCCGTGGCTTGTTCGATCATAATGACGCAGTCGGCCCCCTGGGGCAGGGCGGCCCCGGTCATGATCTTGGCGCACTGATCGGGACCGACCGCGCGGGCAGGCACACGGCCCGCCGGGATCGTCTCGACTACGGTCAGCGCGTGGTCGAGGTCCGCCCGGCGGCAGGCATATCCATCCACCGTCGCCTTGTCGAACGGCGGTATATCCATATCCGCCGTGACATCCTCCGCCAGGATACGGCCCAAGGCGTCGCTCAGTCCCACGCGCTCGGTCCCGAGCGGCTGGGCCGAGTCCAGGACGATCTGCAAGGCTTCGTTCAGGTCGATCATCTCTCCATTATCCGCGGGGCCATCCCGAAATGCGAGAGGTAGTCCTCCGGCGTGTCGATCCTGGCCAGGATCGCAGGCTCAGGGATGTCCACCTCGAATACCTGGTCCTTGTGCGACCGCACGACATACCGAGCCCCTTCATCGGCCGGAGCATTGAGCAGTTCGTCGAACATCGCTCTGGCAAACAGCGCGGGATGCCCTCGGCGTCCCTTAAAGACAGGAATCACAATGGGCTTGCCGGTTTCGTGGAATGCCCGCACCACGCGATTGACAATCGCCCCGGTAACAAGCGGGTTATCCACAAGACACACGAGAATGGCTTCGGTCTGGAACGGACGGCTCTTGAGCCCGGCAACTAGTGACGACAACTGCCCCTTTCGATAGTCCTCGTTCACGACGACGTCCACGCCGGCCAGATCGGTCGAGGCTCGAATTCTTGCCGCCTGCGCGCCGAGGACCACCGTTACCCCATCCACCTCGGATTGCTGAAGCACCGAGACAATCTGCTCCAGAAACGTCGCGCCGCCGAATTGCAGTAGCGCCTTGGGCATTCCCATTCGCTTGGACTCCCCCGCCGCCAAAACGATGGCGCGGATCATACGGTGCCCTCGCGCCCGCATACGGTCATGTGGCCGATTCCCGCCTCATCCCCCAAGCGGCGAACTTTGACCAGCTCGCAGACGATGCTCAGGGCAATCTCCTGCGGCGTGACCGCCCCGATCGAAAGCCCGATGGGAGAATAGACCCGGTCGAGCAGCCCGCTCGGAACACCCTTGTCTCTGAGCTTTTGCAGGAGCAGCCGCGTCTTTTGCCGGCTGCCGATCATCCCGATGTAACGGGCCTTGGTCCGGACAGCCTGCTCCAGGACGATCTGGTCGCACTTGTGGCCTCGAGTGACGATCACGAGGTAGGAATGATCGTCGATCCGCACTTGGTCGAACACCGGCACGAAATCCTTGACGATGATCTCATCGGCATCGGGGAATCGCATTCGATTGGCGTATTCCGGCCGGTCGTCGCAGACGACCACGCCAAAGTGCACGGATCGTGCGAATCGGGCGATGTGAGACGACACGTGCCCGGCCCCGAAGAGAACAACTGTCGGCGGCACGGCCAGGTTCTCGATGAAGACATCCATCCCCCCGGCCGACACGTTCACCCCCGCCTGACCCGACGCAGCCACATCTCGCATGGCCTCTGCTATCTCCTGTGGGAACTCCACCGGGGCATGCTCCACGTCCGGCACGCGCATCTTCCGCGACGCCTTGCCCGGCGCGAGGATCGAGACCAACACGCCGCCCTCCCCTCCCGTCGTCCGGGTAGACATCTCCTGAAACAGCGGCAGTGCCGTCCTGTCGAATGTCTCGATCAGGAACTCGACCAGGCCTCCGCAGATACCCTTCTCATCGTCCGGCGTCTCGCCCACCGTAAAACGGAACAGTCGGACCGTGGGCGGATAGAGCAGCCGGCGGGCCTCTTCGATCATCTTCGCTTCGAGCAGTCCACCTCCCACCGTGCCGGCGATTCCCTCGCCCGCGCCGAAGACCAGCATTTTATAGCCTACCTTGCCCGGCGTTGAGCCGGTGGTGGAGACTACCGTCACGAGAGCTATGGGCCGTCCCTCTTCGAGGGCCGCTGCCGCTTCACGGAACAGGTCGATATTGTCCATTGCTCAAACCATCACGTTCCGAGATTCTCTCTGTACTGCTACGCTTGCCAAATGTACCATAGTACCCACTGAAGTTGGATTTCTCTACGGGATTATGTATGGGAGTCAACTGAGATAAGGGGTACGGGGGTACGCTATGGCAGAGACAATCGCTTTTACGCTCAATGACAAACCGGTCAGCGTGACCACCGATGGGCAACGCCCGCTGCTGTGGGTCCTGCGGACCGACCTCGGTCTGACGGGCCCCAAGCCCGGCTGCGGCCAGGCCCACTGCGGCGCTTGCACCGTCCTGGTAGACAACAAGGCCGTCCGCTCGTGCGTCTACCCGGTCCGCAACGCCAATGGCCGGCAGGTCCGCACGATTGAAGGACTCGCCAAGAACGGCGAGCTGCACCCGCTGCAAAAAGCCTTCGTCGAGCATGATGCCCTCCAGTGCGGGTTCTGTACGCCCGGCATGATCCTCACCGCCTACAGCCTGCTCCAGGAGAATCCGCAGCCCACGCGCGAAGAGATCATCCAGGGCATGGATAAGAACTTGTGCCGCTGCGGGGCGCACACCCGCATCATCGACGCCATCCAGTCCGCCGCGACCGCCATGAAGGGAGGGAAGGCCTAATGAATAGCCACGAGTATCCAAAGATCGATTTCACCGATTTCCAGCTTGACCTCGATCTCTCGCGCCGCGACCTCCTCAAGGCCCTCGGCGGCGGGATCGTCATTTTCTTCTGCGTCGGCGAGGACTCGGTCCTGCAAGCCCAGCGTCGCGGTCTCCCCAGCGACTTCAATGCCTTTCTGAGGATTGGCGCGAACGGCCGGGTCACCTGCTTCACCGGCAAGATCGAGCACGGCCAGGGAAACGCCACGGCGCTGGCCCAGATGCTCGCCGATGAGATCGACACGCCCCTGGAATCGGTCGATATGGTGATGGGAGACACCTCGCTTTGTCCCTGGGACGGGGGGACCTGGGGCTCGACCAGCATCCGCGGCTTCGGCCCGGCTTTGCGCGCGGCCGGCGCGGAGGCCCGGCGCGTCCTGCTGGAGCTGGCCGCCGAGCAGATCAAAGTGCCCCAGGAGAGGCTGGTGGCCGAGAATGGGGTGATCTATGACAAGCAGCAAAAGGACCGGCGTGTCACCTACGGCGCGCTGGCCCAGGGAAAGACGATCGCCCGGCAGGCGAAGGACAAGCCCGCGTTGAAGAGTCCGTCCGAGTTCAAGCTGATCGGCAAGCCCTTCCCGCGCCGGGACTCCGTGGAGAAGGTCACCGGCAAGGCCCAATACGCCGGCGATATCCGGCTGCCGGGCATGTTGTACGCCCGAATCCTCCGACCCCCGGCCCACGGCGCCACGCTCAAGAACGTGGACACCTCCGCCGCGGAGAAGATCGAGGGCGTCACCGTGGTCCGCGAGGGCGATTTGGTGGCCGTTCTGCACGCGAACCCCGACCAGGCGGCCGCAGCTTTGTCCCAGGTGCGCGCCGAGTTCAACCCCTCGCCCTCCCAGCTCGACGATCAGACGATTTTCGACCATCTGGTGAAGAACGCCGGCAACGGTCGCACCGTGGCGCAGGGCGGAAACATCGAAGAAGGTCGCAAGATGGCGGCCATCGCGGTGGAGCAGACCTACCTCGACGGCTACAAGGCCCATTCGGCCATGGAGACGCATACGGCCTTGGCCCAGGTCGAAGGCAATAAGGCCACGGTTTGGCTGGCCACGCAGACGCCTTTCCCCGCGAAAGATCAGCTCGTCAAGGCCCTCGGCTTTGACGCCGACAATGTGCGCGTCATCACGCCCTTTGTCGGGGGCGGTTTCGGCGGCAAAGGCTCCGTCAACGCTCAGGCCATCGAGGCGGCCCGGCTGTCCAAGGCGACGGGCAAGCCCGTCCAGGTGTGCTGGAGCCGGGAGGAAGAATTCTTCTTTGACGCCTTCCGTCCGGCGGCGGTCGTCACGATCAAGTCGGGCCTCACCAAGGAAGGCAAGCCCGCGTTCTGGGACTACAGCGTCTACGCCGCGGGCGACCGCGGGGCTCCGCACTTCTACGACATCCCGCATCACCGCACGACCAGCTTCGATGGCGCGCCGCACCCCTTCGCCACCGGTCCGTGGCGTGCCCCCGGCAACAACACCAACTGCTTCGCCCGCGAATCGCAGATCGACCTCATGGCCGCCAAGGCCAGGATGGACCCGCTCGAATTCCGGCTCAAGAACCTCAAGGACAAGCGCGCCATCCGCGTCCTCGAAGCCGCCGCCGAGAAATTCGGCTGGAAGCCCGCTCCCACCCCCAGCGGCCGCGGCCTGGGCGTGGCGGTCGGCACGGACGTCGGCACTTGGGTCGCCGAGATCGCCGAGGTCCAGGTCGATAAGCGCACCGGACGTGTCCAGGTCAAACGGGTGGTCTGCGCCCAGGACATGGGCCTGGCCGTCAATCCCCAGGGCGCTATCCTCCAGATGGAAGGCTGCATCACAATGGGCCTGGGCTACACCCTGACCGAGGATGTCCACTTCCGCAGCGGCATGGTCCTCGACCGCAACTTCGACACGTACGAGTTGCCCCACTTCTCCGCGGTGCCGAAGATCGAGACGGTCCTGCTCGACCTCAAAGACCAGCCCACGCACGGCGGTGGCGAGCCGGCCATCATCATCGTCGGGGCCGTCGTCGCCAACGCCATCCACGACGCCACCGGCGCCCGGCTGCTCCAATTGCCCATGACCCCGGAACGGGTCCGGAAAGCCATCGCGGCCATCGCATAAGAGGCTGGGGGATCCGCTCGCTCCGGGTGGCATCGCCAAGACCTTTGGCCTTGACGATGGTTAGTCTCGGGCCGGGAATGACTCGTGTTTCGAGGGTCAAGCCATCGTCAAGACCTCCGGTCCTGACGATGCCACCCCCTCTCTCGGCCCATCGGGACATGAGCGTGCCACTTCTCTCTGTACTATTGTGTTGGACGATGGTACCATATCACCTACTGAAGTCGGATTTCCCTACGGGATCATGTACGGGAGTCAACTGACATAAAGGGTACGGGGGTACGCTATGGCAGAGACAATCGCTTTTACGCTCAATGACAAACCGGTCAGCGTGACCACGGAGGGGCAACGCCCGCTCCTGTGGGTCCTGCGCACCGACTTCGGGCTGACGGGCACTAAATTTGGCTGTGGCCAGGCCCAATGCGGCACCTGCACCGTCCTGGTGGACAACAAGGCCGTGCGCTCCTGCGTCTATCCCGTGCGAAACGCCAACGGCCGGGAGGTCCGCACCATCGAGGGACTCGCCAAGAACGGCGAGTTGCATCCGTTGCAGAAAGCCTTCGTCGAGCACGATGCCCTCCAGTGCGGATTCTGCACACCCGGCATGATCCTCACCGCGTACAGCCTGCTCTTGGAGAATCCGCAGCCCACCCGCGAGGAGATCATCCAGGGCATGGCCTACAACCTGTGTCGCTGCGGGGCACACACCCGCATCATCGACGCCATCCAGTCCGCCGCGACGACCATGAAGGGAGGGCAGGCCTGATGAACGGCAACGAGTATCCGAACATCGACTTCACCGATTTTGCGCTCGACCTCGACCTTTCGCGCCGCGACCTTCTCAAGGCCCTCGGCGGCGGGATCGTCATTTTCTTCTGCCTCGGCGATCGCTCCATCCTGGAGGCCCAGCAGCGCAGTCTCCCCAGCGATTTCAACGCCTTTCTCCGGATTGGCGCCGACGGCCGGGTCACCTGTTACACCGGCAAGATCGAGATGGGCCAGGGGAACCTCACAGGGTTGGCGCAGATGCTGGCCGAGGAGGTCGATGTCAGCCTGGAATCGGTCGATATGGTGATGGGAGACACGCTGCTATGTCCCTGGGACGGGGGGACCTGGGGCTCGACCAGCACCCGCGGCTTCGGACCGCCGTTGCGTGCGGCCGGCGCGGAGGCCCGCCAGGTCCTGCTGGAGCTGGCCGCCGAGCGGCTCCGAGTCCCCCAGGACCGGCTCGTCGCGGAAGACGGCGTGATCTTCGACAGGCAGCAGCAGGACCAGCGCGTCACCTATGGCGAGCTGGCCCAGGGAAAGACGATTGCCCGGCGGGCGAAGGCGACGCCCGCGTTGAAGAGTCCGTCCGAGTTCAAGGTGATCAACAAGCCGGCCCTGCGCCGGGAGGCCGTGGAGAAGGTCACCGGCCAGGCCCTGTACGCCGGCGACATCCGGCTGCCGGGCATGTTGTACGCCCGAATCCTCCGGCCGCCGGCCCACGGCGCCAGGCTCAAGAACGTGGACACCTCTGCCGCCGAGAAGCTCGAGGGCGTCACCGTGGTCCGGGAGGGCGATTTGGTGGCCGTCCTGCACCCGAGTCCCGACCAGGCGGACGAAGCTTTGGCGCGGGTCGCGGCCGAGTTCGACCCCTCGCCCTCCAAGCTCGACGATAAAACGATTTTCGACTATCTGGTCATGAACGGCGGCACCGGCCGAATCGTCGCGCAGGGTGGAAGCCTCGCACCAGGCCGCATGCCGCCGGCCGTGGTGGTGGAGCAGACGTACCTCGACGGGTACAAGGCCCACGCGGCCATGGAGACCCACACCGCCCTGGCTCAGGTCGAAGGGAACAAGGTGACCGTTTGGGTTGGCACCCAAACACCTTTCCCTGCGAAAGATGAGATCGTCGCGGCTCTGGGCTTCGCCGAGAACAATGTGCGCGTTATCACCCCCTTTGTCGGGGGCGGTTTCGGCGGCAAGGGCTCCGTCAACACCCAGGCGGTCGAGGCCGCCCGGCTGTCCCGGGCGACGGGCAAGCCCGTCCAGGTGTGCTGGAGCCGGGAGGAGGAGTTCTTCTTCGACGCCTTCCGTCCGGCGGCCGTCGTCAAGATCAAGGCGGGCCTGACCAAGGACGGCAAGCCGGCATCCTGGGACTACAGCGTCTACGCCGCCGGCGAACGTGGCGCGCCGCACTTCTATGACATCCCGAATCATCGTACCACCGTCTTCGACGGCGCGGCGCACCCCTTCGCCACCGGTCCCTGGCGCGCCCCCGGCAACAGCACCAACTGCTTCGCCCGCGAATCCCACATCGACCTCATGGCCGCCCAAGCCAGGATGGACCCGATTGAATACCGGCTGAAGAACCTCAAAGACCAGCGTGCCATCCGTGTCCTCCAAGCCGCCGCCGAGAAGTTCGGCTGGACGCCCGCCCCCGTGCCCAGCGGCCGGGGACTGGGTGTGGCGGTCGGCACGGATGTCGGCACGTGGGTCGCCGAGATCGCCGAGATCCAGGTCGATCCGCGGACGGGACACGTCCAGGTCAAACGGGTGGTCTGCGCCCAGGACATGGGCTTGGTGGTCAATCCGCAGGGCGCCACGCTCCAGGTGGAAGGCTGCATCACGATGGGCCTGGGCTACACCCTGACCGAGGACATCCACTTCCGCAGCGGCATGATCCTCGACCGCAACTTCGACACGTACGAGTTGCCCCGCTTCTCCGCGGTGCCGAAGATCGAGACGGTCCTGCTCGACCTCAAAGATCAGCCCACACAGGGCGGCGGCGAGCCGGCCATCATCATCGTCGGGGCCGTCGTCGCCAACGCGATCTACGACGCCACCGGCGCCCGGCTGCTCCAGTTGCCCATGACCCCGGAACGCGTCCGCAAGGCCATTGCGGCGATTGCGTGAAACCTCAGGTGGTATCGTCGAGCAAAACGGGTTTGTAGTGTGCTCGTAAGAGCATATCCCAAGAAACGTCTTACCCCGGAGTTCCCAGGGGAAGGGCGGTATGTTTGCCGGTTAGGATACCGGCGATCATTGTGTTGCCCAGGGCGGGCGAAGGTCATACGGGAAACGTCGGTTTAGCGAATCTGGAGAATCACATGCGGGCGTTGAGTAAATATGCTCCGACGTCCTACCTGGATTGTCTTGGCTACATTCCTTTGGGAGTCTCCGTGTTGATCCACGCCCTGTTCATTCTCCCCCATGTCCTCGTGGCAGCCTTTTACTCTTTTGTTTACCTGTTAAGCCTGCTCAGCGTGGCGAACTCGCACGATCTCGTCGTTTGCTTCGCTCATCTTGGATGTGCCGTGCTTGGGCTGATTTCATTGGTGGCGATGTTAAACTCATGCCGTCTGACGGAAAAGCTCAAAGCATCAACCGTGTCCTGCTGGACCAACATGCTGGCGGCGCTAGCTTTGTGCCTGCCGATAAACGCGCTCTTTCCGCTCTATCTGTGGCCGCGCTGCCTCGAAATGCCGCTCCCTACGCGCATCCGAGTGATCCTGGCGGCAATGACTGTTGGCATTTGTCTGTTGGCGATTGTCCTATTGGAACTGGCAGCCCGGTGGCGGGTGAGTTACCTGAAGCAGCATGAAGCGGCAATGGAGTCTGCCGTGAACTGGGTTAAGGACCTAATGAACGCCAAAGAACCGAACGGTGAGTCGGGAGACAGCCCATTTCTAGCCGCAAGCACTGAGCGTACGAATGATGATTATCAGGCTTATCGCGACCATTGCCTTGCGCATCGCATCCCTTTTCTGGCGGCGAACGAGTTTCTCTACACCGTGCAAGCCAAGCGCAAAGAGTTCTTAGCAAAGGAAGAAGCGGCCAAATGGAGCTTGTTCCTGCAATGGATCAGATCTTGTGCGCCCCAGCGCATGGAGATAGTGCCCCCGTTTGCGGTATACGCGGGGTATGTTAGCCGGCACGATGGGAAACTGTTGGAGCAAGAGAGGTTTAGCCGCGATAGCGAGCGCGTCATGCAGTACCATTCCATTAAGTCTGCCGAGCAATATGCCACCGCGCATGACTTGACGGAAGAAACCGCGGATACGTACTATGCGAGTTACCGTGACGAGTGCGAAGAACGCGATTGGTGCTGTTTGCCGAGGGAGCATTTTCCCAAGATTCCGCACATGTTGAGTAACGCGACCCTGGAAATAAAGGACCCATGCCCGCAATGTGGCGGGTCTCCGCGAACGAGCGAGTCTTTAGTTCCCTGCGTCTGTGGCGCGTGTCGAGGCTCTGGAAAGACCTTCGTCCGAGGTGGAATCACGGGTTATCACCATGTGCGCAATCCGTGGCAACCGGAGGTGTTTGAGAGAATCCCGTCTCGGGTCGAAGATCATTATGAAGCGTGCCCTGTCTGTGGAGGATCGGGACGAGGCTTCAGACGCGAGGTCAAGCACTGTCCGGGATGCGGAGGGAGGGGTACGGTTAGCCGCTTGGTGAAAGGCGTGGACTACGTTCGAATATACCCCCATTGCCTCCGTTGGGATACGGGTCAGTGAAGGTTCTTTTGTCTGGTTGAACAGATTAGCGAAGGCTGTATAAGAAGGTATGAGATCAGGTGTGCCTGTCAGTCGCCAATGGGACCACTCCGAACACCGCTCTATCCCCTTAAAGAGCAGACACCTGCCGGATGCGCGTCCGCTATGGCATAGGGGTTGTTGTCTTCGGCGTGGCATGGGCATCCCCCGCCTGCGCGGGGGCAGGCCTTGCCCATGGGTCGCACGACCATCTTGGCCCTGCTTTCACAGGTGCTCGGGCCCATGCTACTTCTCCCTGTACTTCTACGCTTGACGACAGTACCATAGTATCCACTGAAGTTGGATTTCTCTACGGGATTATGTATGGGAGTCAACTGAGATAAAGGTACGGGGGTACGCTATGGCAGAGACAATCGCTTTTACGCTCAATGACAAACCGGTCAGCGTGACCACCGATGGGCAGCGGCCGTTACTGTGGGTCCTGCGGACCGACCTCGGTCTGACGGGCACCAAATTCGGCTGCGGCCAGGCCCACTGCGGCGCTTGCACCGTCCTGGTAGACAACAAGGCCGTCCGCTCGTGCGTCTACCCGGTCCGCAACGCCAACGGCCGACAGGTCCGCACCATCGAAGGACTCGCCAAGAACGGCGAGCTGCACCCGCTGCAAAAAGCGTTCGTCGAGCATGATGCCCTCCAGTGCGGGTTCTGTACGCCCGGCATGATCCTCACCGCCTACAGCCTGCTCCAGGAGAATCCGCAGCCCACACGCGAAGAGATCATCCAGGGCATGGACAAGAACCTCTGTCGCTGCGGGGCGCACACCCGCATCATCGACGCCATCCAGTCCGCCGCGACCGCCATGAAGGGAGGGAAGGCCCAATGAACGACAACGAATTCCTGAACCTCGATTTCACCGACATCAAGTTCGACCCCAATCTCTCGCGCCGTGAGCTTCTCAAGGCCCTCGGCGGCGGGATCATCATTTTCTTCTGCGTCGGCGACGGCTCGGTCCTGGAAGCCCAGCGTCGCGGCGGACGCAGCCTCCCCGACGATTTCAACGCCTTCCTCAGAATCGCCGAGAACGGCCGGGTCACCTGCTTCACCGGCAAGATTGAGCAGGGCCAGGGCGTCATCACCTCGCTGGCCCAGATGCTGGCCGATGAGGTCGATGTCGCTCTCGAAGCGGTCGATATGGTGATGGGCGATACCTCGGTTTGCCCGTGGGATATGGGGACATTCGGCTCCATGAGCACGCGGTTCTTCGGTCCGCCGCTACGAGCGGCCGGCGCGGAGGCCCGGCGGGTCCTGCTGGAACTGGCCGCCGAGCAGCTCAAAGTGCCTCAGGACAGACTGGTCGCCGAAAACGGCGCGATCTATGACAAACAGCAGAAAGACAAACGCGTCACCTACGGCGATCTGGCCAAGGGAAAGACAATTGCCAGACGAGCCAAGGAGAAGCCCTCGCTCAAGAAGCCGTCCGAGTTCAAGGTGATGAACAAATCGTTCCTGCGGCGGGACTCGGTCGAGAAGGTGACCGGCAAGGCCCAGTACGCCGGAGACATCCGACTGCCGGGCATGCTGTACGCCAAGCTCCTCCGGCCTCCGGCCCACGGCGCCAAGCTCAAGAAGGTGGACACCTCCGCCGCGGAGAAGATCGAGGGCGTCACCGTCGTCCACGAAGGCGATCTCGTCGCGGTCCTCCACAAGAATCCCGACCAGGCGGCCGAGGCCCTGTCGAAGATCCAGGCCGAGTTCGACCCGTCGCCTTCCACGGTTGACGATCAGAACATCTTCGACCATCTGCTCAAGAACACCGGCAAAGGGAATGTCTCCGCGCAGGGCGGCAACCTCGAAGAAGGCCAAAAGCTGGCGGAAATCGTCGTGGAGCAGACATATCTCGACGGCTACAAAGCCCATTCGGCCATGGAGACGCATACAGCCCTGGCCCAGGTCGAAGGCGGCAAGGCCACGGTCTGGATCTCTACCCAGACCCCCTTCCCGACGAAAGACCAGATCGCCAAGGCCCTCGGCTTTGACGCCGACAGTGTGCGAGTCCTCACGCCCTTTGTCGGGGGTGGATTTGGCGGCAAGAGTTCCGGGCAGCAATCGATCGAGGCCGCCAAGCTGTCCAAGGCAACCGGCAAACCCGTCCAAGTATGCTGGAGCCGGGAGGAGGAGTTCTTCTATGACACCTTCCGGCCGGCGGCGGTCGTCAAGATCAAGTCCGGCATCACCAAGGAAGGCAAGGCGGTGCTCTGGGACTACAACGTTTGCTTTGCCGGCGACCGCGGGGCTGCGCAATTCTACGACATCCCGCATCATCGAACGATGAGCTCGGGCGGCGGTTTCGGTGGCTCGCCCGTGCATCCCTTTGCCACCGGTGCCTGGCGTGCTCCGGCGAATAATACCAACTCCTTCGCCCGCGAGTCCCAGATCGACATCATGGCCGCCAAAGCCAAGATGGACCCGGTCGAATTCCGCCTGAAGAACCTGAAGGATGAAAGAGCGATCCGCACCCTCAAGGCGGCTGCCGAAAAATTCGGCTGGAAACCCGCCTCCGCGCCCAGCGGCCGGGGATTGGGCGTCGCCGTCGGAACGGACTCCGACACCTTCGTAGCGGAGATCGCCGAGGTCCAAGTCGACAAACGGACGGGACGAGTCCAGGTCAAACGCGTGGTCTGCGCCCAGGACATGGGTCTGGTGATCAACCCCGAAGGCGCCACGATCCAGGTGGAAGGCTGCATCACGATGGGCTTGGGCTACACCCTGACCGAGGACATCCACTTCAAGAACGGCATGATTCTCGACCGTAACTTCGACACGTACGAGTTGCCCCGCTTCTCGTCATTGCCGAAGATCGAGACGGTCCTGCTCGACTTGAAGGACGAGCCCGCCCACGGCGGCGGCGAGCCGGCCATCATCATCGTGGGCGCCGTAGTCGCCAACGCGATCCACGACGCCACCGGCGCCCGGCTGCTCCAATTGCCCATGACCCCGGAGCGGGTCCGAAAAGCCCTTGCCGCGGTAGCGTGAGCGCCCGTATTCCCGGGTGGCATCGGCAAGCGCGGCTCGCCGCTGGCTCGTGCGAGGGAAAGCAGGCCAATGGCGGCAAACGCCCCGGTGGTAAAGTCCTCGCCCACATCGAGAAAAGCGGCCGCCACTTCGGCATGAAGGTCGAAGAAAGCCTGATCGAGCGATAGTCAGTCGGACCGCTTGTTTCGGCGTTTCCGTCGGTCTACCAGTTTCAAGCGAGACGTCTTCTGGCGTCTTTGAAGATCCTTCACCATCTCATCGAGATTATGGTGATGCTTTTCCGCGTAGGCATCCCGATTGCGCCAGACCTCCGCAATGATCTCGTCTTTATACATCGTCCTGTTCCTCAGTCAGCAACTCCAAGGGAGTGCATATCTCCGGGCAAGCATATCCAGTGATCGCACAGATCGACCGAATGATCGGTTTGACCGCCGCGCTGTTTATGTGGCGGCAGTTCCACGTGAGCAGATAATCGATCTCGTGCACACAAGCGATGGCGATGTGAAGAGCGTCGGGCTCCGCCTCCCGCGGGACGCCACCACCTTCAATCAGCTTGGCCGCAAACGCACGCACCTGTGCATCTATCGGCAGTCCCGCCACGCCGTGCAACCTCTCCAAACGAGAACCCGCCGCCTCCCGGTCCCCAGCAGATGCCTCCGCCATGACTAGTTCGGATGTGAACAACTCATACTTCACACGCTCTTGTGCCCACCACTGGGTGGTGATTTGCTGCCACGCAGCCGCACGTAAATCGCGGCTTGGCCGGGCTGCGAGATAGCTGATAATCGACGTCTCGATGTAAACGCTCGGCTTGTTCATGGGTTTAGTCTACAGCACCTCGTCTTCTTTCACAAGCCCGCCGACAATGTCCACGCCCACATCGAGAAGTCCGCCCGCCACTTCGGCATGAAAGTCGAAGAAAGCTTGATCGAGCAATAGCCATCAAGGGGTTTGCAGCCTCTCGCTCCCCCAGGCTCACTGATCCGAGCGTTGCCGCTTGCTCTGCCGCGTCTTCTTCGATTCCTCGCTCCGGTCCACCAACTTGCTGGGAGACTGACGCTCCATTTGGCGTAGTTCCTCTACCATAGCCGATCGCCATGATCCCCAGCGGAGTGCAAATCTCCAGACAGGAGACTCCTATCGATGCGCAGACCATCGTATCGCGTGCATAAGAAACGGATGAAGCTCGGGCGTTCGCTCGCTTTCAATGTGCGGAGAGAAAAGAACTACGCGTCCCCTGCCGCAGTTGGCTGCAATGATCGCACCTGCTCCTTCTTCGATCCGCTGGTCTTTCCCCAATCTTAAGCCCCAGTAGTCTTGAACAAAGGTCGCCAGGGTAAAGAAACCCTGGTTCTTACCCTTCCTCTTTGCCGGACCAAACATTGGACCGCCGTGATAGGTGGCGATGCGGAAGTTGTCAAGCCGAATGAGACAGTTCCTTTTCAGAATTAAGCTCTAATGAATCGCTTGCTTTTGGGTGTCCTTTGGCGGATTGATCCAGACGGCCTGAGGCGGCAACGCCGCCTCGGGCGGTT
>Ga0315289_10002179_pt1 | contig 30257 bp, 15 predicted proteins | sample YL17G11_40_MG_FD_203452 | JGI IMG/M metagenome (GOLD analysis project Ga0315289, IMG submission 203452) | Sediment microbial communities from Yellowstone Lake, YNP, Wyoming, USA - YL17G11_40 | ecosystem: Environmental > Aquatic > Freshwater > Lake > Sediment | place: USA: Wyoming | collected... | reverse complement strand
CTTCGCGTGACCCGTTTCGGTTACAACAGCGCGGGCCCGGGTGCGGGCGGCTCTTTTCCCCCCACCCCCCCCCCCCCAAAAAAAAAAAAAAAAAAAAAACAGGTGCGCCGGCCGGTGGCAGGTCACCTCGTCGATCATCGGCGCGACGACGATGGAGCAGCTTAAGGAAAATATCGACGCGTTCGACGTCGTCCTGACCGATGAGTGTCTCAAGGACGTCGAGAAGGTGCACCAGCGGTACCGGGACCCGACGACGAGGCCGATCGAGTGAACTTTGATTCTTTTAATTTTAAGTTTGACGTGCAAAAAAAGAAAAGGGAGAGAAAGAGGAAAGAGAGAGGAGGTTGAGGTTGCGGGGAAGAGGAGAGAGAACGCTCGACTCGATTGCCTACTCATTTTCATTTTCCCTTTCTTTCCCTTCCTCGTCTTCAAAGGTCGAGAGCGTGCCGCTCATCTCTTTCTTTCCCCCGCATCGAGCACGACACGTTCTCATTTCTGTTTTCTCTCACGCGCTCGGAGAGAGAAAGAGAGAGTGCTCCGAGACAGAGAGAGAAGCGCAGAGAAGAAGAAGACATCGCCGTTTTTCTCGCTCGCCAACGACATAAACTCCCGTGCTGTTCTCCTTCTTCTCAAAAGAGGGGGCCTTCTCGTGATCCCGTGACGCCTCCGAGATGAGCATCAGGCTTCGGTGAGTGCCTCTGCGAAGGCGCGAATCCGCGATAAAGAATGCTGAGCGCGAGAAGAAAGAGAGGAAAAAGAAAGAGACGCATCCATCGGCATCGCTCTCTCACCTCTTTCGACCTCCTCCCTCCTTTTCTCACTTCCCTCCCTCCTCTCTTCCCTCTCAACCCCAACCCAAAACACCAGCGACCTCATCAAGGCCGTCCGGTCCTGCAAGACCGCCGCCCAGGAGCGCGACGTCATTGCCAAGGAGGCCGCGGCCCTCCGCGCGGCCTTTCGGGACGACGTCGCCTCCGGTGGCCTCGGCAGCGGCGGCGGCGGCGCGAGCGCTGGCGGCGGCGGCGGCGGCGTCCTGGGAGGCGGCGGCGGCACGGGCGTCGGCGCGCTGTTCAGGCACCGCAACGTCGCCAAGCTGATGTACATGCACATGCTGGGATACCCCTCCCACTTCGGCCAGATGGAGGCCCTGAAGCTGGTCGCCTCGCCGGGGTTCGCCGGCAAGAGGATAGGCTACCTCGCGCTCGCCGTCCTGCTCGACGAGCGGCAGGAGGTGCTGATGCTGGTGACCAACTCCTTGAAGAACGACCTCAACTCGGCGGACCAGTACGTCACGGGCCTGGCGCTCGCCGCGCTGGCCGCCGTGGCCTCCAAGGGCATGGCTGTCGACCTGGCGCCGGAGGTCGCGAGGCTCTGCTGCCACTCGAGCGCGTACGTCAGGAAGAAGGCCGCCGCGGCCGCGGTGCGGCTGCTCAGCCGCGCCCCGGAAGAGGTCGTCGCCAACTTCGTCGACGTTCCGATTGCGCTGGTGGGCGACAGGCACCACGGCGTGGTGCTCGCCGGCTGCTCGCTGGCGAGGGCGGTGGCCTCCACTGCCAGCGCCGTGGGAAACGCCACGGGAGACGAGGAGCTCAGGGGTGTCGCCGCGAGCTACGCCCGGGAGCTGCCGTCGACGATCTGCCGGGCGCTGCGGGGCCTGTTGGCGGCGGGCGGAGGCGCCACCGAGCACGACGCGGGTGGAGTCTGCGACCCCTTCCTGCAGGTCGCGCTCCTGCGGCTGCTGCGCGCGCTGTGGGAGCTGGCCGGCGGGAGCGTGAGGCCGCACGACGCCGACGCGGCGGCCGACGTCGTCGCCGCCGTTGCGGCCTCGACAGACGCGGGGCTCCCTCCGGTCGGCGAGAGCGACGGCGGCGCCGCCTCCTCTTCTCTCCCCGCCGGCACCAAGCATGGCGCCAGCGGCAGCAGCAGCAGCCGGCGGCAGCAGCAGGAGCAGCAGCAGGCCCCCGGAATGGGCGGCGGGGCCGCGGTCCTCTACGAGGCCTCGAGGACCGCGCTCGCGCTGGCCGGCGTCGGAGGCAGGAAAGCCCCGGCCTTCGACGGCGGGAGCACCTTCGGCAGGTCTTCTTTCTCCGCCTCCGCCTCCGCGTCCTCCGCCTCCGTTGCTTCCGCCTCCGCTTCCGCCGCGGCGGCGGGCTCGCGCCTCCTCGCCGACGGCGGCGCCTCCCTCCGCGTCCTGGCCGTCGGCGTCCTCGGCCGCTTCCTGTCGTCGCGCGACCACAACCTCCGCTACGTCGCGCTCGACGCGCTGTCCCGCGTCGCGGCCCGCGAGCCCGCGGCCGTGCAGCGCCACCGCTCGACCGTCGTGGCCTGCGTGCGCGACGGCGACGCCGCGACGCGCCGCGCCGCGCTCGAGCTCGTCTGCGCGCTGGCGACGCGGGGCAACGCGGCGGCCCTGGCCCGTGAGCTGACGGACTACCTGCCGCTGGCCGACGCGGGGTTCCGGCCCGTGCTGGCGGCGAGGATCTGCGCGATGGCGAGGAGGCACGCGGGGGCGGGCGCGGACGGCAGGCGGTGGCTGGTCGAGGCGACGCTCAGGGTCCTGGCCGCGCTCGGAGGAGGCGGCGGCGGGGGCGGCGGAGGCGCTCGGTCCCCTTCGAGCTCGGCGAGGAGGGGCGGCGTAGGGTTTGGCAGCAGCGGCAGCAACGGCGGCGTCTCGCACATCGACGAGTCCGTCCCGCGCTCGCTCGTCGTCACGATCACCAACGCGCCCGAGCTGCACGCGTTCGCCGCCAGGGCGCTGTACAAAGTGCTCGCGGGGGCCGTCGGCAGCAGCAGTGACGAAAGCAGCCCCGCAGCCGCAGATGCTGCCGCTGCTCGCCTGCCCCCTCCGGCGCTTCTCCGCGTCGCCGTCTGGGTCGTCGGGGAGTACTCGGACCTCCTCATCGCGAGCCCCGCGCCGGGCGTCCTCGAGGGCGAGGAGCTCGACGATGCTGCGAAGGGCGGCCTCGCCGCCGCGGACGTCGCGCGCACGCTCGAGCGCGTCTTGGCCGCCTCGGCGTCGTCGATCGCGGCGCTGTCGTCGTCGGACAGCAACGCAGGCTTTGCCGCGCCCGTGCCCGCGGTCGATGTCCGCGCCGCGGTGCTGACAGCACTGGCCAAGCTCGCCGCGCGGAGCCCCGGAGGCCGGGAGGGAGGTGGCGGCGGCGACGCGGGGACCCGCTCGCGCGTCGTCGGCGTCGAGGGCGCGTTCGCGCGCTCGGCCGACGTCGAGGTCCAGACCCGCGCGTGCGAGTACGGAGCCCTGCTGTCATCCGATTCTCCCGCCTCTGAATCCCTTGCGGCCGCGGTGCTGGAGCGCCTTCCGCCTCTCGACGAGGCGGCACATAACGCGGCGCTCGACGTCGAGCCCGTGACGGAGGAGGAGGCCGCGGCGGCGCTAGCCGCGAGCGCCGGAGGAGGGGGAGGAAGCGGCGGTGGTGCTTTCGCGACGACGGCAGACAGCTTGCTCGGGGACCTGATGAGCCTGGAGGTGCCCGTCTCTTCTCATTCTGCTGCGCCTGCTGCTGCTGGTGGCTCTTCCTCCTCTCAGCCTGCTGCGGACGCGCTCGCGGACATCTTCGGCAGCGTCGACCTCCTCTCGGCGCCGGCGGCGCCGGCAGCAGCAGCAGCTGCTGAAACAGGGGCGGCGGCTTCCCCGCCCTCGAAGGCGACCCCTCTTCCAGAGGACCTCTTCGCCGCCCCTCTGTCGCATGTCGCATCTGCGACAGCGCCAGCTCCAGCGCCAGCAGCAGCAGGAACAGCAGAAGCAGAAGCAGGAACAGCAGCGTCGGCGCCCTCGGACGTCGTCCTCCACTCGACGACCGCGCTCTCTGACGCCGCCTCGGGCCTCGAGCTGACCCTCGCCTTCTCCAAGCCTGACGCCGTCGCCTCCCCGGAAGACACAGTGGTCGTGGCGACCGCGAGGAGGTCCACTGGGTCCTCCGAGGGGGTCTTGACGAACTTTGGGATCCAGGCCGCGGTGCCCAAGTACGCGAAGCTGCGCCTCGACCCGGCGACCGGCACGGTCTTGGACGGGGGGGACAGCTTTGGAAAAAACGTCATCACGCAGAGGCTTTACCTCACCAACACGGCGCACGGCTCCAAGCCCCTGGCACTGAGGCTCCGCGTGTCGTGGACTCCTCCCGGGGCCTCGGAGCCGAGGCTGGAGATGGTCGAGGTGAAGGACCTGCCGGAGACGCTTTAGAGAGCCCGGGAATCGAGAGAGGGGGGAGCCGAGTTCGAGAGAGAGAGAGAGTTTTTTTTTTATTGTTGGGGGAGAGAAAAAGTTTCTTTTTTTTGTCACGATAAAAAAATAGGGGGTTCGTTCATTCTTTTTCTTTCGATGGTTTTACAATGCGCGGCGCGTTGCTCCGAAGAGAGGCGCCGCGAGGAGCGTGAGCTCGAGATCGATGACGTCAGCAGCAAAAGCGACGGTCGCCAAAGCCGCCTCCGCCGACGCCACCTCTCCCTTCCCTCGCTCTCTTTCTCTCTCTCTCCTCTCTACTCGTCACCTCCTCCCTCCTCGGCCTCCTCCCTGTCCGGCGCGATCTTGACGTCCGCGTCCTCCCCAAACTGGATCGCGTGGTCGATGTGGGCCAGTACGGCGGCGACGCCGGCCCCCTCGTCGACCCCCGGGGTGTAGAAGCCGTCCCCCTCGCCGTCGGCGCCCCGCGGGGCGCGCCGCTCGATGCCGAGCGCCGAGGAGGCGCCGCCCGCGCCGCCCTCGCCCCTCCCGCTCCCAAAGTCCTCTTCGTCGTCGCTGCCGCCCAGCGGAGCGCCCGAGCGGTCCAAGGGAACGAACGAGACCAGGGCCCAGTCGTCGAGGAGGCGGACGACGGCCTCGTCGAGCGCCCTCGTCCTCCTCGCGTGCGAGCCGTTGTTCGACGACGAAGGGCCGGCGGCGGCGGCTGCAGAGGAGCCCCCCTCGGCGCCGCCGCCGCCGCCCGCACCGAACGCCGAGGCCGCTGCCAGGTCCCTGCTCAGCTCGTTGGCGTCCGGGACCAGGTACCGCCTCAGCGCGCTCTTCCCCTCCTTGGGCAGGAGGTCCACCTTGGTCAGCACGTTGACGTGCGGCATCTCGAGGCAGACCATCGCCGCCAGGGCCGCCAGGCAGCCGGCGACGTACTTGGAGGGGCTGGCCGCGAACTGTACGTCGAGGCAGTAGACCGCGCAGGCCCTCACGTCGTGGGACGCGAGGTAGTCCGCCAGCGAGCGGAAGCACGAGACGTGCGAGTAGAGCTCGACCTGCCCGGGGCAGTCGAACAGAAGGTAGTCGTCGTCTCCGAAGGCGCTGAGCTCCTCGCCGAGCCAGTCTTCCAGGGAGTCCTCGAGGTGCTCCATGCAGTAGAGGAGGGCGCTGAGAGTGCATGCGCATGTGGGAAAGAGAAAGAGAGTGAGAAAGAGAAAGAGAGAGAGAAAGAGAAAGAGAAAGAGAGAGAAAGAGAGAGAGAAAGAGAAAGAGAAAGACAGAGAAAGAGAGGGTGGTGGACGAAGGAAGGAGAGGGTCGAGAGGGAAGAGACGGCGCCGAAGAAGAAGAAAAAGGAAACAATTAACCATTTTCCACTCACCCGTTGGGCCCCAGCCCGAGCTCCTCCATCGCGTCCTCGACCGTGATGAGGTCTCGGACATCGAAGGCGACCGGGTAGGCAAAGTCCTCGGCGGCAGGGTCTGCGGTTTGTTTTTTTGAGAGCGGAAAGGAAGGAACAGAGGTCGAGCTGAGAAAAGGCGCCGTCGGCAGCGGAAAGGAAAATAGAAAATGAAAGCTTCGTCTTTCGAAAAAACATTTCGACTCTCACCGAGGTTGACGACGTGGACTTTGCGACCAATCGTCTCGCAGTGCTGTCGCACGGTCTCGCAGTATGTGCTCTGCGTGATTTAGAGAAGAGAGAGAGAGAGGCAGACAAAAGTGAGCGAAAAAAGAGGGAGAGAAGGAAAGCCAGATGCGTTGTTCTGACGGCTAGAATTGAATGATGGGAGCTGGCCTCCAAACAGCCCGTCTTGTTCTCACTTTACCGCTTCCTGCGGGGCCTATCACGAGCTGCGCGTATGCCGGCATGGCGTGATGGAGACGAGACGAGACGCGCAAATGAAGGAAGGAGAGGCGACTGGTTTTTTTAATCGTTCGACGTCGACGTCTAAGAAGAAAATGAAAAACAGGCCCTCGAAGAAAAATATATATATATTTTTTGAAAAATTACACAGCCCCCGCCGCTCCAGCAGCGGCGAGCTCCGCGGCCTTCCTCCTCGCCACCGCGCACGCCGCGTCCTCCTCCGCCGTCGCGATCTGCAGCGTCGCGTGCTCGAGCCCCATCGCCGCGAGCGCCGCCGTCGCCGCCGCGAGCACGACGGACGCGTCGGAGCCAGCCCTCCGAGTCACGTGCGCGGTCACGAGCGCCGGCGTCGAGGGCGACAGCTGCCAGCAGTGGACGTCGTGGACGCAGGCGACCCCGGGGACGGCGTTCAGCGCCTTCTCTATCGCGGGGGTCTCGAGCCCGCGGGGGGCGCGCTCGCTCAGGATGTTGAACAGGTCGCGCACCAGCGAGCACGTCGTCAGGACGACCAGGACGGCGAAGACGAGGGTCATGATCGGGTCCGCGAGCCTCAGCGAGGGCCTCCACCAGATCAGCGCTCCCGCGATGGCGACGCCGACGGACTGGACCGTGTCCCCGAGGACGTGGATGAACGCGCCGCGGACGTTGATCGATGAGCCGCGAGAGTGAGCGTGAGCGTGAGAGTGAGAGTGCTGCCCTTTCGCTTCTCTTCCTGCGCCTCCGTGGCTCGCTCCGCGACTTCCGTGCTCGTGGTCGTGAGCGTGCGAGTGGGAGTGGGAGTAAATGGCAGAGGAAGCATTCGCAGCACTGGCAGCAGCAGCGCCGCTCTCCGTCGCGAGCGCGGCCGCGGCGGCGCCGACGGCCGCGGCCGCGGCCGGCTCGGAGACAACGACAGCAGTCAACTCCTCCCCTCCGACCTTCTTCTCTTCCTCCTCCGCGTCGTGGTGGTGGTGCCCGTGCCTGTGGTGATGGGCCGGGCCCAGGATGGCCATCATGCAGCCGTTTACGGCGATGGCCACAAGAGCGATGATGGTCATCAGCTGGTCGATTTCGTTTTCGTTTTCCAAGTTTTCATCTTTCGGGGTGAGTTTTTTTCTTCGTTGTTTTTTTTCTTTTTTCTCCCCATGGGCGAGCGCCACGCCGGGCTCCGCCGAGAACCCCGAGGCGTTCAACGTCGAGGGAGGAGGATCGATCGCAGGCTCCGCCGCCGTCGCCGCCGCCGCCGTTGCCTCGTAAGGGAAAAGAGAGAGAGTGAGGAGCGGAGGGGAGTTTGCATGATTCTTACCTTTCCGTCGACGTCGTCTGGGGTCTTGAACCTGCCCACGGCCTCGACCACCAGGACGGCCGTGACGATGTAGGTCAGCACGGTCGAGACGAGCGCGCCGAGCACCTCGACCCTGGCGTAGCCGAACGAGAACCCGCCGCTGGCCCCGGCCGCCGCGGCCCCGACGCGCGCCGCGACCAGCGCCGTGGCGAGCCCGGCGGCGTCGCTGAGCATGTGCGCCGCGTCGGACATGACGGCCAGGGAGTTGGCCAGCGCGCCTCCGGCAAACTCGGCGGCGACAAAGGCGACGCACAGCACGAAGGCGGCGAGGAGCCGGCGCTGCGTGCTCTTGGCGGCGGCGGCCGCTGCCGAGCCGGGGTCGGCGGAGGCTCCTGCCGCGAGTCTGCAGCGGGACTCGGCCTTGCAGCCGTTGGAGCAGTCTCCTCCGGGGTTGTTGGCGGTGCCCGCGGGCTCTAATTTTTTTTTTTTTTTGGGGGGGGGGGCAAGGTCGATTGCATCGCGACTTCCACCTTCTCTCTCGTTCTCTTCTCGGCTCCGTCGAGACGCAAAGATCACCGCTTCGTACTGCTCACCTTCAACCGCAGACTCTATAACATTGTGTTCGTGCCTGTGGAAGAGTTTGCGGAAGAAAGACGCCATCGTTGAAGCTCGGTGACGGCGACTTCTCTTCCACTGAAATAAATCAATGCCTGACAACAAAAAAACAGAAAAAATGTTTGATATTTTTTTTCCTCTTTTTCTATTTTCTTTCTCTTTTCGTTTATTTTTTCCTTTTCAACCGTTCCTCTCTCCTTACAAAAAAAGAACAAGACATCACGCGAGCCCATAGCTCCTCTCGACGGCGTCGTTCCACTTAGCATACGCTTTCTTAACGTCTTCCCTCTTGGCCTTGGGCAAAAACACGGCAGGCGAGTCGTCAGCCCCCACCGTAAAGGCCTCCTCCGCCGAGAAGATCCCGGCGCCGACGCCGGCGGCCAGGGCCGCGCCCAGCGAAGTCGTCTCTCCGTGCGCTGGCCTCTCCACGGGCAGGCTCAGCAAGTCCGCTTGGATCTGCATCAGCAAGTCGTTGCGGGAGGCCCCGCCGTCGACGCGGAGGCGTGAGATCGCCGCGACGGCAGAGAAAGAAGAGGGAGGATTGGTTTGTTGTTGTGGTTGTTGTTTTTCTTCTTCGGCGGCGGAATCGCTCGACAAAGGACTCTCCCCCGACCTCGCCGTCGCCGCCGAGCCCCTGTCCCGCGCCATCGCCTCGACGACCTCCTTGGTCTGCCACCCGATCGCATCGAGCATCGCCCTGCAGAGGTGCGCCCTCGTCGTCGCGGACGTGAGCCCGACGACGACGCCGCGCGCGTCGGACCGCCACCTCGGCGCGAGCAGCCCGGCGAACGCCGGGACGAGGACGACGCCCCCCGAAGTCTCCACCGACCGCGCGAGCTCCTCGACCTCGCGCGGGCTTTCGATAACGCCCAGGCCGTCGCGCAGCCAGGACACGCCCGCCCCGGCGACGGCGACGGCGCCCTCGAGCGCGTAGAAGAGCGGGGCGTCCTTGCCGAGCTGGTACGCCGCCGTCGTGAGCAGCCCCGAGCTCGACGCCACGGGGCCCGGTGCCCCCTCGCCTCCTCCCTTCCCGCCGCTGCCGTCGCTGCTCCCCGTGACCAGTAGCACGAACGCTCCTGTCCCGTACGTGGCCTTGGCCTCCCCGACGCGGCATCGCTGGCCCAGGAGCGCCGCCTGCTGGTCGCCGAGGCAGCCCGAAATCGGCACACCCGCGAGCGCCCTGCATCCCCAAGAAATGACCTCGGAAGAGGGACTCGAGCTCGGGTCCGACGCGAAGCCAAACTCGCCGCTGCAGGTGCGGTACAGCGACGCCTTGTCGCGGACCATCTCCGCTATGTTTTCAGAGGACGCGGGAGGCGCCACGACCTTTCCGTAAATCTCGGCGCTCGAAGCGATCCGAGGCAGCCAGCTCGGGTCGATGCCGAGCTTCGCGCACGTCCCTGCGTGCCACTCCCGGGTCCCGAGGCACATCAGGCCCGTGCGGGAGGCATTGGTGACGTCAGTGACGAAAGTGGGATCAGAGTCGGAAGCAGAGGGGGAGGAAGAAGAGCCCCCCTCTTTCTTTCCTCTGCTCCCCCCCGTCAGGTGGAAGATCAGCCAGCTGTCTACGGTGCCGAGGGCCAGCTTCCCCTCCTCCGCGGCTTTTTTGACGGCGGGCACGTTTTCAAGGAGCCAGAGCATCTTGTAGGCCGAGAAGTAAGGGGAGACAGGCAGGCCCGTGACGGCGCGGAAGCAGTCCTGATGATGCGTTTTTTTAAAGTTTTTTTTTTTCGATTCTGGTTTGAGCGCTAAGGAAAGAAAAGAAAGAAGGAAAAACGAAAAGCCGAAGAAACAAAGCTTTTCACCTTGCCCCCGTGCTCCTCCTCGACCCTCGCGCAGATTTCCGCCGTCCTCCCGTCGTTCCACACGATCGACCGGTGCAAGGGGGCGCCCGTCGAGCGGTCCCAAGCGATCGTGGACTCGCGCTGGTTGGTGATCCCGAGCGCGACGACCCTCGGAGGCTTCGACGATGCCGCCGACGACGAAGAAGTCAAGTTGGAGCGGGATGCGGCCCTCGCGGCCGCGACGGCCCCGCCTGCGCAGAGGGCGACAGAGGACAGGATCTCCATGGGGTCGTGCTCGACCCAACTGTTTCGTGGAGGGGGGAGAGAGAGGAGACGGGAATGATGACAAGGATGATGGTCGGTTCTCGAGGTCGAGGTCGAGGTCAGAGGTCGAGGAATCGAGACGCGCGTTCCGTCTCTCTGAACTGAACTCGGAAAAAAACGAAGGAAAGAAACCAGCTCTCACCCTGGCCGCGGAAAGTGCTGCGTCAGCTCCACCTGGTGGCTCGCGACCACGGCCATGTCCGAGGCGCGGTAGAGGAACACGCGCGTCGACTGCGTGCCCTGGTCGAGCGCGGCGATGACGTCGTCGCTTCCCGTCAAAGAAGGGGAGGCATCGGTCGCGTCGTCATTGGCGACGATTGACGAGCCCGAACGGTGGCCCCTGCCGATCGACGAGGAGCCCTCTCCTGGCGCCGAGCCGCGCATGGCTGACGAAAGGAGACTGAGGAGGATCCCTCTGGAATTTCGGAATCAAGCAGAAATAAGGCCCCTAGAGAGGAAAGAGAGGAACGCGAAGAGAGGTGGAGCTGAAACTTTTGTGCGTGTCTCGACCCTTGCCCTCTACGACCCTCTCTTCTCTATAACTTTCTCCTCGTGTTTCATCGCGTTTTTCGTCTTCTCTCTTCTCTCGTTACAACGTATTCGGCAGAGGCGTTTCGTACGTTTTTGCATCTGAAAAAAAAGGACCGAGAGAGAGACACGAAACAGGGCTCCAAATATAGATGAAGGACAAAAAACTCGACCTAAACTTTGAACTCCTCGTGCTCCCGCGAAAGCGCACTGAGCAGCTCATAAAGAGGCTCGAATTCCGCGGGCCTGTCGACCGCGCCCTCGCCGAACAGGATGTCCGAGACGGAGACACCGCGCCCTCCGTAGGCAGCCGCGTTCTTTCTCGCCGCGGCGAGCGTCGCCCCTCCCTTGAGCGAGACGTCGAGCATCGCTCCTCCCGCGACAGAGAACGGCACCGTCGGGCAGCCGTCCTCGCTCGACTGCACCACCTCTCGCTCCCTCCCGGCCACCAGGTCGACCTCGATGCCGAGGTTGGGACCCGATTTCGCGGCCTCGCGGACGGCCTCGGGCGTTCCCAGGACGACGACGGTGTAGATGGTGTCGAACCCGAAAGAAAGGCCGACGCCCGCGGCGTGGCAGGTCTGGAAGGCGGGGGCCGACCACGAGGTGAGCCCGTCCCTCTTTCCGAGTTTCGCGATGATGAAGCCTCGGCCTCGGGCGCCGACGACTCCGAAGCCGCCCGTGTTGACCGCCTGGAAGAGGAGGCCCGAGCAGGACTTCAGATAGTCCCGCGGGAGCATTGCGCGGCTGCCGCCGTCGAACGTCGGCGCCGAGGCCGAGGCCGAGGGGGCGCCCGCGACGCGGCGGAGCATGCGCATGGCAAGGGCGCAGTCCTTCTGGAGCATGTTGCTCGGGTTTTTGGTGTCGTTGGAAAACTGGTGTTTGTCGGTGGAGAGGAAGGGGAGGAGCGAAGTGAGTCGGAGGATGGGAAGGAAGAAGGTCGAAGGGAGAAAGGCTGGCGACGACGGAAATTTTGGGCGCGCCTCGCGGCGGCATTGGAGCTGCCGCTCCGCGGATTGGCCACCGCTGAAGAGCTTTCATCGTCCTTACGTTGCGACGCTGGCCCATGACTGCAAGCTGCTCGCACAAGGGGAAGACGAACGAAGAAGAGCCTGCGAGAGTAGTGTGGGAGTTGGGAAGATGTGAGCGGAAAAAAGAGAGAGAGGCGACAGGCTAGCGGCAGAGAGGAGGCGGCGTCGCCGATGCGAGTGGCTCGTTCCGAGGACCTCTCCGCTGCTCTACCGCGCGTCATTCCAATCGCGGAAGGATCGGGACGGAGTATAGTGTACCTTCGAGTTAAGAAAACACGAGAGCGCGGGACTCTGCTGGGAGGAAAGCGGCGCTGCGATTGGACTTGGCAACTGTTTTTTTTTCCTTCCGAGTTTCACAATGGAGTGAGCGAAAATCTCGTTGTCCCCCTCCGTGAGCGCATCACAAGCGAGAACTCTTGGCGGAGCAAAACGCGGAATGGAGTCGAACGCTGCTTCTCGAGACGACGACGGCGACGCCGCCGCCGCTGCGGCATCGTTGTCGCCTCCTCCCCCTGTTGCTGCTTCTTCCGAAGAAGCCACAGCCCAGCGCCACCTCGACGCGGGACAGGAGGCCCTGAACAGCCTCGACTTTGGGACCGCAGCAGCCTGCGCCGCAGCGGCGCTCGAAGCGGGCGGTGGGAAAGAATACGACGCGCGCTGGTAAGGGGAGATAACGATCTTTCTTTTTCTTTTTGCTTTCAGAGGGATTGCGCGCGTGCGTTTTAGACGTCTGCGAGAAGAAGAGCGGCAGAGAAAGCTTGTGCGCGCTCTCTGAGAGGCATGAATGATCGGACCCCGCTCGAGACATCAAAACCAAGTGGAAGTCGTCCATGTCACCTTTTCCCATCTTCCCCGCGAGAGCCTTTTCCGCCCGTCGGTTGCGTCCAGCTCGTGTTTCTCGCGGGTAGGCCCGCGACGTCTGCTCACATCGAGAGCTTCAAACCAACACAAAATAAAACACGACACCAGCCTCGCCGGCCGCGCCTGTTACTACGGCGGCGATCCGACAGCGGCCTCGTTGCACTTTCGCGCGGCGACGCAGCTCGACGACGCGGGCCTGCCGGCCTGGGAAGGGGTGGCTCTGACGCAGGTGGCCTCGGGAGACTATCTAGGGGCAGCGAAGACTTACGAGGAGCTGGTAAGAGTTTTTTTTGTGGGTTCTTTGGGAAGGAAAAGAGAACAAGGAAAGAAGGGCGCGAGCGAGCGAGAGGGGGGGGGCATTGAAACAAACGAAACGAAAGAACCACGGACGGCGCCCCCCTTGCTCTTCTTCTTCTTCCTCTTCCCCTCACCCTCGCCCTCTCTTCGCCCCCACCCCCACCCCCACCCCCTCACGCTACAACCGCCACTTCAGGTCAACCTCGCCATCGAGGCCGGCGCCATCGACAAGGAGCGCGAGTTCCTCTGGCGCGAGGCGGAGACCCTCGACAAGGCCTCGAGCTCCTCCGCGCTGCCGTTGCCCGTGCCGACGCCGGCCGCCAAGCCCCTGCGCGCGCTCCTGGCCAAGCGGCTCTCGCGCTCGCAGCGGGTCGACGCGCTGTGCTTCCTCGCGGACATCCAGGCGAAAGAGGAGACAGCGCGGCAGGAGGCGCGGGTGCAGGAGCTGCTGGCCGCCGCGGACGAGGCGGACAAGAGGGCCGGGAGCGGCTCCGGCGGCGGCTGCGGCGGCGGGGGGAGGGACTCGGCCGCCAGCGGAGGAGCAGAAGCAGCAGCTGGAGGAGGAGCAGCCGAACGGCGAGATCATCAGCAGCCTCCCGCCGCAGACGGCCCCGCCCCGGGACCGCGGCCGCAAGAGTCCCCCCCTAAGGCCGCCCCGGCCCCCGCCGCCCCTTGCGCCCCCGCCCCCGCCTCCTCCTCCTCCTCCTCCCACGTCACGCGCTCCGTCTCGCGCCTCAGGCTGCAGGTCGACGCCGAGCGCGCCGAGGCCGAGGTCTCGAGCGAAGGCGGCTACGGCGAGACGCTCCGCGCGATCGTGGCCCTGACGCTCCCCTGCCCGCGCTACTCGCGATACCATGAGGCGCACCTGCAGAGGTACCTGTCGGCGCTGGGGGCCCACCCCCCGCGGTCGACGGCCCGCGCCGACGCGAGGCAGGCCGCGCTGGCCGAGTGCGTCCGCGCGGTCACGACGAGCGCCGGGGGCTGCTGCACGCCGTTCCCGTTCGAGGCGGCGATCTGGCTCCTCGAGGAGCAGGAGGAGCTGTGTGGCGGGCACGTCCCCGTGTCCTCGGGCTCGCTGCTGAGGCTGAAGACGAGCCTGGCGGGCCTGGCATGCTCGACGCCGTCGCTGCTCGGCGGGGCGGCTTCGTACGGGTCGTCGCTGGCGCTGACCGGCGCCGGCGCCGGCGCCTCCCCCGTCGTCTCTCCTGTTGCAGCCGCCGCCGCGTGGCAGCAGCAGCACCACCTCCGCACCCTCTCCAGCCAGGGCCTCCACTCCTCCCGCCGCTCCTCTATCGAGCAGCTGGCCTCCTCCCCGAGGAGACCAGCGAGCGCCGACGGGGCCGCGGCGGCCAAGCCGAGGACGCCGACGGGAAACGCAAACTCCAACGGCCCCGCCGCCGTCCCGCCGCCGTCGGTGTTCCAGCACTCGACCGTCATCCCGGCGACCCACCACGCGCTTCCCTCGCCGCACCACCAGTACCACCACGAGGGCCCGAGCTTGACTACGGCTGCCGCGCCCCCTCCGCCTTCCTCTTCGCAGACGGCGCGCGCCGCCGCGGCAGCGCTCGGGCGCGGCGCCGCGGCGCCGGTGCAGCTCGGCTGGTTCCGCGGCAATTCCATCGTCGTGTCGTCGAGCGAGCGCCGGCTCGTCGGGCAGCTGGTCCCGAGGGCCGCGGACCGCGCCCGCGCCGACGCTGCGGCCGTGTCGGCGGCGCTGGCGGCGCAGGCGCGGAGGGAGGCCGTGGCGAAGAGCAGGAGGCAGCAGCGGGCGAGGGAGAAGGAGGAGCAGAAGGCGAGGAGAGGCGACGCCGTGGCCGATGTCTCTCTTGCGAGCTCCGAGGGCGACGACGACGGAGAGGAGGAAGGGGATGAGGCCATCGAAGAGGAGGAGGAAGAGGAGGAAGAAAAGACGCAGCAGTCGGCGTCGGTGATCCGCATCGAGCAGTTTGGCATGAAGCTCGCGCACCAGTTCCCGTGGGCCCCCTCCGCCGCCGTCGCCGTGGGGCTGGCCCTGCGCCGCCGCTTCCTGTCCGATCCCGACGCCCCGTCGACGGTTACGCGCCGCAGGCAGATCACCTCCACGCTGCGCCGCGGCGTGCTCGCCGGGGCCGACTCGGCGGCCGGGTGGAAGGCGCTGGCCGAGCTGCAGTACCAGAACCGCGACTTTGCCGCCGCGGCCGACACAGCCTCCCGCGGGCTCGAGTGGTCCGTCCGCAGGCGCGCCGCGGGCCACGAGACGCTCACCAGTTTCGCGCTCTCGCTGCGGCTGTGCCTGGCGCGCGCGCTGCGGAGGCTGGGCAGGCTCGACGAGGCCGAGGCCGCGCTGCGCGTGCTGGCCGGCTGGGTCTCGGAGGGCGAGTGCGCGCTCGACGGGCTGTCGGGCTCGCCGCCCGTGCAGATCAGGCAGCAGGCCCTGCGCGGGCTGGCCAAGATCGCGCTCGCGCGCGGGGACAGGGCCGGGTGCAAGGCGACGTACGAGCGGGTGCTGGGGAAGGCGCTGATCGGCCGCGGGGCGCCGGCGGAGCACTGGTGAGTTGGAGAGGTTTTTTTTCCTTTGTTCTTCGAGCGAGCGAAGCGAAGCAAAGCGCGAGGGAAGAAGTTGCCTCTTTTCGTCCTTTCCTCGATCGCACAAAAAAATTGAAACCCTGCTCACTTTTCCCGCTCTCCTTCCCCCATTCTCTTTCGCCTCTCCTTCCAGGGCCCACGCCGAGTACGCCTGGCTCGCCTTCGAGGACGGCGATCTCGAGACGGCGCGGGCAGAGCTCGAGCGCGCTTTAGACGCGGCGCGCCGCGCCGGATGCGCCGTAACCGACTCGGAGATCGCCGACGAAGAGTACAAGTTAGGGCGCGTCCAATGGACGATGGGCGGCGCCGAGCGCGACGACCCGGGGGCCGCCAGGGCTCACTTTGAGGCCGCGAGCGTCGAGGAGGGGGACTGCCAGGCCGCCGCCTGCGCGTGGCTCGGCCACTGGTACCGCGAGGTCGCCCGCGATGCGGCGCGGGCGGCCAACTGCTACGCGCGCGCGCTCGAGATCGACCCGGACGACGGCGTCGTCGCTCGCAACCTGGCGGCGGCGAGGGAGGAGGTCGCGGCACAGAAGCGGGCGGCGGCGGAGGAGGCGGCGGGGCTCGCGAGGGCCGCGGCGGAGGCCGCGGAGAGGGCCGCGAGGGGCGCGACGGGCGCCGAGCAGGAGGAGGCGGAGCGCGCTGCCGTCGCCGCCTCGGCTGCTGCCGCGGCGGCTGCTGCCGCTGCGGCCGCGGCCGTCGCTTTCTCCACAAGCGCGGGAGGCGGCGGCGGCGGAGCAGGGGGGCCTCAGGACACGCCGGGGAGGAGGGCGGCGTACAACTCGAGGCTCGCGTCGACCTGGTCAGCGTCGTTCTCGGTTAAACACACTAGGTGAAGCGTTAACAATGAGATTTTGTGTTTTGCCTTTTCGTTGTGTAAAATGATGAAGAAAAAAAAAGGTTTTGACTATCCATAGATACGTTTTTTTACATTTTTTTCATCCCCTCGTAGCCTCGGCGGCTCGACGACAGTCCTCCCTCCAGGGAGCGACGTGCGCGGCGAAGCGGGCCGAGCGCAAACGAGACGAAGAAGAAGGAGACGCAGAAGAAGAAGAGGGTCGCGAAAGCAAAAAGGCGTCGGCCACGAGCGAGGCGTCGAGCGGCTGCGACGACCCCAGCGCGAGCGCAGCGAGCCGCGCCGACTTTTCGGAGGGAGCGCCGGCGGCAGCCAGCGCAAGAGACGCCCGGGTGACGTGTCCCCTCTCGCTGGGCTCGGCGAACGCGGCCCGGGCCAGGAGCCTGCTTCTTTTCGAAGGGGAAGAAGAGGAGGACGAGGCAGCGGCGTCGGCCGCGGCAGCGAGCGCCGCAGCGGCCGCAGCGGCGGAGAGAGGAGGCGGAGGAAAAGGAGCGGCGTCTCCTCCGCCCCCTCCTCGAGAGAGCAGCGCGCTCGCCTTCTCCAGCGCCTCTCGGTGCGACGCGCCTCCCAAGAGCGCCGCCGCAACGACGGAGAGGCGAGCGCGGTCGAGGGAGCCCGGGGCGAGGTCGGGCGGGAGGCGAGCCGCGGCGCCGCCCGCGGCGGCGAGCGCCGCCGCCGCCGCCGACGACGCCGAGGGGCTTCCTCCGGCCGAGGCCGCGGCGGCGGCCGCTCCAGCGAGGCTCGCGAGCGCGTCGCCTCCAACAGAGGGGTTTTCAAGAAGCTCCTGAAGGATTTCCTTCCCTCGCGCGCTGTCCTCGGACGAGGAGAGGAGGGCGCGGGCACGTTGGAGCCTCTCTTCGGCGGGGAGGGCCTCGAGCGGCGGGAAGGCCTGCACCGGGGGAAGAGAGGCAGCGCCGGCCTCTCCTCCGCTGCCGCCGCAGCCCAGCGCCGCCCGCGCCCGAGCCAGGCCCACGGCGGCGACGTCTGCGGGGGTCAGGGAGGAAGAAGAAGGAGGGACCGGGACCCCGTTGCAAAAGACCCGGGACTCACACGCCGGCGCCCCGGTCTCCTCCTGATCGTCATTTTCCCTCGAGGACAGCAGCGCCAGCGCCCGCGCAAACTCCCCTCGAGCTTCCGCGGCGTCCCCGCCGGCCAGCAGCGCAGAGCCCGCCGCCAGGGCCGCGGCGCCGCACGAGCGGTCGGACGAGGCCGCGCGGGTCGCCGCGGCAAGGGCCTCGCGGGAGAAGGAACCGGCCCCCTCCTCCCTCCGACCCCGGCCCATCCCCCTCCTCCTCGCCTCGGCCTCGGCGGCCGCGAGCGACGGCTCGGCGCCGCCGCCCAGGGTCAGCGCGTGCTCGAAGGCGTCGTCCGCGGCGGCCAGGGAGGCCGCGGAGGACTCGGCCCCGCCCCCGCCTCCCTCTCGCTCTGCCTCCGATCTCGACCTCCACGCCGCGGCGTGGCCCGCGGCGGACCACACGGCGGCGGCGGCGGGCGCGAAGGCCCTGGCAGCGGCCAGGGCCCTCTCGGCGCAGGCGCTGCCGCCGCCGCCGCCTCCGTCGCCCTCCGTCTCCGCGTAGAGCCTCGCCAGCGCCGCCCAGCTCCTCCCGTCGCGGGGGTCGAGCGCCAGCGAGCGGCACAGTGCCGCCTCCCTCGAGGCGGCGGCGGAGGCTGCCGAGGAGGGCAGGCTCCCGAGGAGGGCCCAGAGGCGGGGCGAGGCGCCGTCGAGGCGGAGGCCCGCCCTCGCGGCGCGCGCCGCCGCCTCGAGGAAGCGATTCGCTCCCCCCCCCGCTGCCGCCCCTCCTCCTCCTCCTCCCGTCGACCCCGCCCTCGACCTCGAGACGCCGGCGGACGCGACTAGGGCGCAGGCGACGTCGCCCCACGCCGACGCAACAGAGGGCCCGCGGAAGAGCGCGGAGGCGTAGGCTCGGCGGGCCCGCGCCGCGGAGGCAGCAGCAGCAGCAGCAGCAGCAGCATCGACGTCGTCTTCCCCTCCCTTTTCCTCGTGTTCGTCGCCGTCGTCGCCGAGGAGCGCCCCCTGCGTCGATAGGCACCGCAGCAGCGCGGCGTCCCCGAGGAGCTTGGCCGGGCCGCGCGATCCCGGGACGGCCCTCGCTGCGAGCTCCGCGGCTCTCGAAGCGCGCCTCGCGGCGGCCGCGGCCTCCCCGGAGCAGCCGGCCGAGAGCGCGCCCCAGCCGCGGCGCAGGGCGGCGTCGGCCGCGGCCGCCCGCGCGACGGCGGCGATCGAGGCTGCTGCGGCGGTGGCCGTCGGAGAAGAGGAGGGATCGCCATGGGCGATCCCCTCCGAAGCTTCCCGCGCTGCCCTGAGTGCGAACGCCTCGGCGGCGACAGCGTCGCCACAGCAGAGGGCGGCTGCCGCGGCTGAGGCCCGGGCGCGCGCTCGGAGGAGGAGGGGGAGGGGGACGACCGAGGGGGCCTCTCGGTTCTCTCGCTCCTCCTCCTCGCCTCCCTCGAGGAGCTCGACGCACCTCTCAAAGGCCCTGAGCGCCGAGCCGGGCCTCCCGGCGACCAGGTAGCAGTCCCCGAGGTCCGACCAGGCCCTCGGGGCGCCGTGCGAGGGGAGCGAGGAGCATCGGAGGAGTCCCACGAGCGCCGCCGCCGCGTCGGCGGCGGCCTCGGCGGCAGGCGGCGCGCTCCCGCCGCCGCCGACGCCGCCCCCGCAGCCGCCGCCCCCTCGCGCCTGCGCGAGGCAGGCGTCCGCGAGGGCCCTCCACGCCCAGGGCGAGTCCGGGGCGCGCTCCGTGGCCCTCTTCGCGAGGCTCTTGGCCCTGGACGCGCCGCCTCTGCTGCTCCCGTCCCCGCCCTCCCCGGCGTCGGCGGCGGCGGCGGGGCCGAGCAGCAGCAGCAGCCCCGCCGCGCCCGCCCCGGCGCGCGCCTCCGAGGGGTCGAGCTCGAGGCAGCGCCGGAAGCAGGACAGCGCGCGCGCGCCGTCGCCCCGCGCGTCCCGGAAGAACGCCCCGAGCTCGGCGAAGGCGGGGGCCTGCGCCGGGCCCGGGACCGCGGCGGCCTTGAGCCACGCCGCGGCGGCGGAGGCCGGGGGGGGCGGGGGCGGGGGCGGGGGCGCGGAGGAGGGCGGGGGCCCTGCGGCGGGCGCGGCCGGGGAGGCGAGGGCCCTGCCGAGCTCGAGCCAGTGCTCCGCGACCTCCGAGTCGGCCGCGGCCCCTCGCCCGCTCGACGCCTCCCGCGCGGCCTCCGCGAGGGACGCCGCCGCGGACCCCTCGACGCCGCCCGAGCGGAGCTGGAGGCGGCCGACGGCGGCGAGGAGCCAGGGCTCGGGCCTGCCCCCCGCGGCGGCGGCGCGCGCGGCCAGCGAGCGGAGGCCGTCGAGGTCCCCCGAGGCCAGCAGGAGCAGGGCGGCGGCCTCGCGCGCGGCGCTGAAGGGCGTCGAGAGGGCCCCCTCGGGCGCTGCGGCGCGGATCGCCTCGAGCTCCCCGAGGTCGACGGCCGAGGAAGGAGAAGGAGAAGAGGGAGAGGAGGAGGGCGAGGGCGACAGGGCGGCCGCCCTCGCCGCGGCGACGCGCGCCGAGAGCGCCGCCTCGCTCCCGGCGGGCAGGCCCGCGACCTTGGCCGACTTCAGCGCCGCCCGCGAGGCCCTCCTGGCTTCGTCGGCGTCGCGCTCGGAGAGGGCAAGCCTCGCTAGCGCGGAGAGCACGGACGACGGAGGGAGAGCAGAGAGCGGGGACGAAGATGAAGACGGCGACGACGACGAGGAGCGCGCGAGCGACTTTGACGAAGAGGAGGCCGCTGCAGCGGCGGTGACGCGGCTCCACCTCGCGCGGAGCCCCCCACGCAAGGACGCTCTCGTTGCCGTGTCGAGAGGGCCAGGCGGCTGCTCAGGAGAAGCGTCGGAACAGCGAGTTCCGTCGAAGGCGTCCCTCCACCGCGAGAATGCTCGAGCCTCGGAAGCTGCTGCTGCCGCTGCCGCAGCTGCTGTAGCCGCGGCGCCGGTGACGGACGACGACGACGGCGACGAAGAGGAGGAAGAAGAGGAAGTAGCAGAAGACAGGGCCGCCGCCGCCTCCCTCCAGAGCGCCGCGGCCTTGGAGGACTCTGCTGCGCATCCTGCCGCCGCTTCCGCGTCGACGGCGAGGTCGAACGCGGCCACCAGCGCTCCAGCGGCAGCCGTCTTCCCGCTCTCTCCTTCTTCTCCTCCTCCCGGCGCAGCCTCTCGGGCAAACTCTAGGCAGCCCTCCGCGGCCTCCGCAAGCAGCCTCGAGTAATCCGAGGAGGAAGAAGAAGAGCAAGTAGCTTCCTTGCGGGCAGCGGCCGAGAGGCGGGACGCCAGAGCGTCGGCGACAGCGACCGAAGACAAGAGAGGAGGAGATGCTTTTGACTCTTTCTTCCTCCTCCTCCTCGCCGCGAGCAGGGCTTCGAGGGAGCTCTCTGCCTTTTTCGGCTCCTCAGAGGCAAGAAAAGCGGCCGCGGCCGCCTCGTGGAAGGCGAAAACGGCTTTGCTCTTTGACTCATCGTCGTCGCCGCCGTCGTCATCCTTGGAAGCAAAAAAGCTCGGGAGCTCACCGGCGATTCTCTCGGCGGCCGCCGCGAGTTTCGGAGCCGCCTCGCCGAGTTTTCCGAGAGAGAGACGCTCCAAAGCACGGGAGAGAGTAACGGCGCTCTCCAGCGCAGAAACGGCTTCCTTTTCGGAGCTGATGCTGCCGCTCGAGCCGGAAATAAAGGCGCCGACGACGCGAGTCAGGGCCCCTGCGAGAAGCTCGTCGTCCCCCGTCGCCGCTGCCACCTCGGCGAGGCCCTTCCAGGGGGCAGTCGAGGTCGACTCCGATTCCAGAGCAAGATCAGCGGCCTTTTCGTAGGCTGCGCGAGCCTTGGAGAGCGAAGCAGGGTCGGCTCTTTTGTAGAGAGTCTTGCCGGTGAGGCTTGTTTTTTGTTTTGGTTTTTCGGAGGAGGTTGAAAAAAAAAAAAGGTGAGAGAGAAGAGAGGCATCGAATCGAAACTAGCTGATGAAAACTCTTTCTCTCTCTCTCCCTCCCTCGCTCACAGGTACGCGTCGACGCTGGCTCGGTCGAGAGAGAGGGCCTCTGTGCATCTCTCAAGCGCTTCGTCGAGCTGTCCCGAAGCCAAGGCCGCGTGCGCGGCTCGGAGGGCAGCTTTGAGAGACATGCAGAAAAAAAGCGGAAAATAAAGAACGTGAGATCGCACTTTATCGATCGACCTCTCCTTCCTCTATCCTCTCCTCAATTCCAACCCAGCTTTCTTCAACAGTCCGCTTCAAAATGGGTCAAGGAGGCAGCTCTCCAGCCGGATTTTCCGGAGGGGCCGCAGTCGCCGATGTAGTCGCCATTGCGGCGCGGGACGACGGCGGCTTCAGCCCGCCCCTGGGGGCAATTAATCAGGTGCGTTGAAAAACACAAAGCCGCCGATCGTTCTTCTTGGTTTTTCCTTTGCACGACGAGGATTCTTTCTCGTCCCCGTCTCTCTCTCTCTCACCCGTCTCTCTCTCTCTCACCCTCATTTCCGCCACAAACCACCACCTCGCCACCCCCAAACGAACGACAGAACAACCCCAAGGCCTACTTCGACCTCCAGCTCGGCCGCGGCGACTCCGCCACCCCGCTCGGCCGCGTCGTCTTCGAGCTCAAAGAGGATGTCGTCCCGCGGACCGCCACCAACTTTGCCGAGCTCGCCACCCGGCCTGAGGGGGAGGGCTTTGTCGGCTCGCGCTTCCACCGGATCATCCCCTCGTTCATGTGCCAGGGCGGCGACTTCACGCGCGGGGACGGTCGAGGCGGCAAGTCGATCTACGGGTCCAAGTTCGAGGACGAGAACTTTTCGCTGAGGCACACCGGGCCGGGTGAGGAGGAAGGGGACTTGTTTTTTTTTTTTTCCTCTTTTGGCGCCGAGGTCAATGGTCGAGAAAAAAAAAACTTCCTCTGTCTTTTTGCTACCTCTCATCCCGGTTTCTGTTTCTTCCTCCCGGTTTCTGTTTCCTCCGTCCGCAACGCAAAAAAAACGAACACAGGCATCCTCTCGATGGCCAACGCCGGGCCCGGGACCAACGGCTCGCAGTTCTTCATCTGCACGGTCCGCACCGACTTCCTCGACGGCAAGCACGTCGTCTTCGGGCAGGTCGTCGAGGGCTGGAGCGTCGTCAAGGCCTGCGAGGCGTGCGGGTCGCGGTCGGGCGCGACGAGCCAGGAGGTCGTTGTCGGCGGGTGCGGCATCGTCGGCGGCAGGAGCGCCCCCGGCTCCTCCTCCGGCGGGGGCGGGAGCTCGGCGGCGGCCGCCACGGCCACGCGTCCCGCGGCCGTCGCCTCGGCGGGCGCCTGCCGCCTGACGAGGACGGCGCCTCCTTCGGCGCCCCTGCAGCGGCAGCGGCGCGGCTCTGTGGCCAGGCCCCTCCGCGTGACGGCCCGCGCTCACCCCGCTGCTGCCTCTGCCGCTGCCGCCGCCGTTGTCGCCCAGCGCGCCGCTGCTCGCGCCGCCCGCTTCGCTCTTTAGAGTGCGGTTTTTTTTTTCCGTCTTTGTTTCGTTCCTTTTTTGAAAGTAAGCAGGCTTTTCTCGAAGAAGAAAAGGCATCTCTCTTGTCTCTCTTTTGCACTTTCTCTCTCTTCTCCACTCTCTCTCTCTCTCTCTCTTCGTTCATGCCAAAGGTACAACGATAAACACCTTCCCAGCTCCCTGCGTTCTCTCTCAACACACTGCGCGAAAAAAACAAAACGAGCAAGAAAAGAAAAAAGAGGAGAAAAACGCTTTGCTTTCACTCGGAGAGAGATGAAAAAACTTTACAGGCACCCTTCAAACCACGCCAAACACCCGTCCTCGGTCCCGACGACAACCTCCCCGGAAGCTCTGTGCACAGCCACGGCCGTCGCGGCCTTTTCGGCAGGGATCGGGACGTGGACGGCGGAAGGAAAGGGCGGCGCAGCGGGGTCGGGGGTCTGTCCTCCGTCGCCACCGTTGCCGTTGGTCCCGGCGGCCGCGGCCGAGCCGGCGTTGAGGCAGTCGACGACGGCGAGCGTCGAGACCGCCTCCGCCCCGAGGTAAGAAGCGCAAGACGAGCTCGTCCCGTTGACGACGAAGCTCGCCGGGGAGGCTGCCGAGCCCCAGGCCCCCCCGCGGAGGAGGAGGAGGCGGCGCGCCGAAGGAGAGGAAGAAGCGTCGACCGAAGAAGAGGACGCCGCGCCCCCTCCTCCGACGCCGACGACGGGCGGCGCGTGCAGGTGAGACACGGCGCCGACGCCGTCCCCCCCGCCCGCCTCCCCGCCGCTCGCGCCCCTCGCGCCCACCACGTAGGCGCCGCTCCACCCGCAGTCGAGCCTGAAGGCCATCCGAGCGGCGTCCGTGGGGTGGGGGCACAGGAGCGAGACGCCCCCGAGCGCGACCGCGTCGGCAAAGCCGTTCTGGGGGGTGCCCGCAAGGACGGCGGGGACCCCGGGGACGGCGCGCACGGCGGATCGGAGGCATCCCGTCGCCGCCGGGAGGGCCCCTCCGACGTGGGAGGCAGCAGAGTCATTTGTGCGACAGCGGCGAGAGGCGAGGGCGGCGCCGCCGAGCGAGACGACCCCGGCCCCGCCTCCGCCGCCGAGGGAGACGACCCCGGCCCTGCCTCCGCCGCCGAGGGAGACGACCCCGGCCCTGCCTCTGCTTCCTCCTCCTTCGTTTCCGGTCCCGCTGCCTGCGCCGAGGCACACCCTCACGTCCCAGAGCCTCAGCGTGCCGTCGGAGCAGCCCCCGACCAGCGTCTGTCCGTCGGCGAGCAGTGCCAGGGAGCGGAGGGAAGCAGAGACGGAGCTCGCGCCGCCGCCGCCGCCGCAGCCGCCGCTGCCCGAAAGCATTCCGACGGCTCTCTTCAGCGACGCTCTCCTGTCCCAGAGGTGCACCTTGCCCGCTGCGTCGCCAACCGCGAAGGCCGAGCTCACAGTCGTCGGACACAGAGTCGTCCACGAGGGTGCGGCGGCGGCGAGGGAGATCGCGGAAGAGCGGAACGCGAGCGTCGCGGAAGAAGAAGAGGACGAAGACAAGGAGGGAGAGGAGGAGCTGGGCTCTATCACCGCCGTTGCGCGGCGCCTCTCTCCTCCGCCGGCAGCAGAGGAGCAAAATATCGCCTCGTCGTCGAGGTCGAAGAGGGCGAGCGCGCCGGAAGGGTAGCGCCTCGATCCCGAGGCAGCAGAGAAAGAGGACGGCATCCCGCCCGAGAGCCTCGACCCGCCGACGAGCGCGGCGACGACGTCGCTCCCTCCGACGCCGCCGCCTCCCCCTCCCCAGGCGGCTCCGGTTCCGGTTCCTCCCCCCGCTTCCTGGCCGCCGCCGCCGCCGCCGCAGCGGCAGTCCCAGGCGAGCTCCAGCAACGGACCGTCCGGGAAGCGCACGGTGGCGAGAGGGGCCGTCGCTCCCGTGCGCTCTCTCGGCGGCTCGTCCTCTCCCTCGTCCTCGTCGCCCTCGTCCTCCGAGGCTCCCCCCTCCTCCTCCTCCTCCTCCTCCTCCTCCTCCTCCTCCTCCTCCTCCTCCTCCTCCTCCTCCCGTGAGCCTCTCGGCCGCCGGCGGCGCAAGGTCGGGAAGGGGCGAGCGGAGAGCGAGGCCCGTAGCGAGGAGTCCGAGAAGAGCTGGAGCTCTCCCTGGTGCTGCTGCGCGGGGCCGCCGCCGTCCCCCGGAGAGAAAACTCCCGGCCCGCGGAGCGCCACGGCCAAGAGCTCCCCCGTGCGGCTGTCGAAACGCAGGTCGGAGACCCTCCAGTCCCGGCGGCGGACGAGCGAGGCGGCGGTCGCAGTCACCGCCGTCGTCGTCCTTTCAGCTCCGCTCGTCGCCGCCACCGCCGTCGGGAACGCCGCGTCGCTCGCCACCGTCTCCACGACAAGAGGCAGGGACGCGTTGGCCGGACGCAGGGACCGCGCCGACGCAGATGCAGCCGCGGCGCGGTGCCTCGCCGGGGTCGAGAAGGAAGTAGAGGAGGCGGACGCAAAGGCCGGGCGACGGCGAGAAGGGTCGTTCGGCGAAGAAGAAGACTGGACCATCGGCCTCTTCGCGCGCGGCCTCGAGGTCCCGATCTGCCTCGACTTCAGATGGTGAGGGATCGACCAGCTTCCCGTGGTGCGCCGTTGTGAAGCATTTTCCTCCAGAGGCGCCAGCGGCAGCAGCAGTGGTGCTGTCGTTTCGATGCCTCTCTGGTCGCCGTCGCTCTCGGCGCCGCTCTCGTCGCTCCCGCCGCCGCTGCTGCTCACTTCGACCGCATCCTCCTCGCCCGCCTCTTCTTCTCCGTCCTCGTTCTCTCGGTCCTCCGCCGCCACCTTGGGCACAAGGAAGAAGCCAAGCGTGCTCTGTCGCATTTTTCAGGAGCAGCAGAGGCACGGAGAGAGAGAGAGAGAGAGAGAGAGAGAGAGAGAGAGAGAGAGAGAGAGAGCTGCGTGCCTTTCTTCTCCCCTCTCAACTCGATTGGAGAGACGAAAAATGAGCAACGACAGCTGCCACTGTCGTTGCTCAGAGGAGAAAGGCGACACTACTCACTCTTTTTCTTTTCCTTCTCGCGCTCTCCCTGTCCCGCGCGCGCGTCTCTCTGACTTCGATCTCGGGACTCTGAGACACCGCTCGACACCCCCCGCCAAAGCAGAAGAACAAAAAAAGAGCAAGCACACACACGCTTTCTCTTCTTCTTTCAATATGGAAGACAACCCGGCGATGTCGGCGTCGGTGCTGCAGCAGCAGCAGCAACAACAACGCCAGCAGCAGCAGAGCCGCGGCCCTTCTCCCGGCAAGGGAGGCTACGAGGTGCGTTGTTCTGGAGCGTGAGAGGGGATTCGAGTGCGATTCGCGCGACGGACCGCCGTAGGAGAGAACGGGAACGGGGGTCGTGGTGACGACGACGATGAGGATGTTGAATTTGAAAAACGCCACGCAGCTCTCTCGACGAAACGCTTCCGCGCCCCGTCCTCGCGCTGCGACAAACGATAGCTCATTCTCCTTCCCCAATTCGACCACACAAGCACACACAGCAGTCTCTAAAGCGCTCTGCGCCCGGCGAAGACAACAACAACCACGCAGGGGCCTCGGTCTCCCTGGTTGCCAATGCGGCGACATCGACCACGGCGGCGGCGGCAAACGACGGAGCGGGAGGAGCAGCGCCTCTCCAATTCCGCCAGCACCAGGCCGCGAGCAAGCGCCCGCGCAAGTCCATGGGCAGGCGCGTGTCGTTCGCGCCCGACGCCGTACTCGAGACGAGGCACATGTATGCGATGGTGAGTATGGAAGGGAGAGAAAGAAGAAGAAGAAGAAGAAGAAGAAGAAGAGGCCGGCGATGCGCGCGCCGCAGCTCTCTCTTTGCTCTCTCAGCTCAACAACGACGAAAAAAACTCCACTTCGAAAAAAAAATCACACAGCAGGAAGAGCGCGCCCAGGAGCAGATGCAGCTCCAGATGCTGCAGCAGCGCAACGAGTCTCCCTCCGCCGATGCCCACGCAGCAGTGACCGTCGGCAACAACGATGAGGAGCAGGACGGCGACTTTGTCGATGACGACCTCAACGACGACGACGACGACCGGCGCTCGTTCGAGGAAGACGCCGCCGCCGCGGCCGAGGCCGCGCTCAACGACGACGTGACCGCAGGCGTCCCCTCGCTCGCTGACCTTGCCGACGAGGACGACGAGGGAGCAGGAGAGGGAGATGACGACGGGCGCTCTGCTCCTGCTCCTGCTCGCCGCCGGAGCTCGATCTCCGCCGCCGCCGCGCCTCTCAACAACACCAGCGAACTCGTCACCGGCGGCGTCCCGCGCCTCTCGACGCTCGTCGAGGAGGAAGAGGAGGAGGCAGCTGCATCAGCGGCCGCTTCGGCCGAGGGCGACGACGACGGGAGGCGCCGCAGCAGCGGAGGGAGAGCCGGCGCCGCCCCGACCCCCACTGGGGGGGCGACGGCCGGGATTGCTCCCGCCGACGCCGAAACCGTCCCGATCCGCGCCGGCGGCCCGCGCTTCGAGCCCGGAAGCAGTCGCCAGCAGCAGGGAAGGAGCGGGAACACCGACACGACCGACTTTGGCAGGCCCCAGGGGCGCATGTCCTCTCCCCCGCCGCTGCCTCGAAACGGCGACGACTCCCCAGGCGGCGCCGGCCTCGGCGGCTGGGGCGGCGTCGCTCCGGGGGCCGGGGACACCTCTGACCTCGACCTCGCCCGCGCCGGCAGGCAGCTGATGGGCGACGCGACCTACCACGCGATCTACGGGGGCGGCGCAGGCGGAAACACGACGGCGGCGGTCGCGGGAGGAGGCGACGGGAGGAGGTCCTCCGTTGCCGCTGCCGGCCGCCCCTCGATTGGGCGCGCGTCGCTCGGCGAGGCCGCGGCCGCTGCGAACGCCGCCCTCGCCGGTGCTGTTCGCGTGTCCTCTTCGCCTGCTCCTGAGGCGCTTCCCAGGCCCTCCTTCCCCGCGCGCGGCGGAGACGCTACTGCTAGAAACGACGGCAATGACGACAACAACGAGAGCGACACCGGGCGCCTCTTGTCTGCCGTCGCGAACAACAGCAACGCAGCCGCGGCAATCGGCAACCATGGGAGCAGGAGGCTGACGTCGCTGATGCTGCCCCCGCCTGCCCCTCTGAACACCGGCGCGAGCGCGGGCGCCGGGCTGGGCAGGATGCACGTGCCGGCGCAGCGAGGCGGCGGCGGGGGCGGGAGAGGACGGGCGGCAGGAGGCCGCTTCTCCGAGGGCGGCCTCTCCCGCGGCGGCCCGCTCGCACTCCCGCCGCACCCGCAGCAGCAGCAAATCGTCGTCGACGGCACCCCGCTCGCGGCGCTGAGGCCCCCGAGGCCCTCTCTTGGCGGGCCCTCCTCTGCGCTCCGTAACAACAACGGCGGCGGGACCCCTTTGTCGCATTCCGGCCTGCCGAGGCACGCCGTCGGCTTTGGCTCGGCCGTGCGCTCTGCCGTCGCCGCCAGCGGCCTCGCCGCGAGCGGCCTCGCCAACGGAGGAGGAGCTCGCACCCCTCTCTCCCGAGGAGCTGGCGCATCGCACGTCAACTATGACAACCCCCCGCCCTCCGCGGGCATGGCGCGCTACACGCCCGGGTCTGTCGGCCTGGCCGAGAGGAGGAGAGCGTCGGCGGCGATGGCGGCGGCGACGGCCGCGGCGGCGCTCGCGGCGCAGAACTCGACTGCCGCTGCTGCTGCTGCTGCTGCTGCTCCCGTCCCCCGCCCTTTTTCCTCGGGGAGGCCCTCTCTCGGAGGGGGAGGCAGCAGCGTCGCTGCAGCCAACCTCGCTGCCGGGCGCGTCTCCGCGGGAGGCACCCTGGCCCTGGCCGCCGCGACGGGCCGCCTCTCGACCGGCGGCAGCGGCGCCCTCCTGCCCTCGGCCGCCGCCGCTGCTTCGGCCTCGGCTCCCCCGCCCCCGATCACCTTCCAGGACTTCCTGAAGGAGGTCGACCTCCAGTTCCTCGACCACATGCGCCGCGGCACCTCGATCTCGCTCGCCGACCTCGCCGCCGACGCGCCGCCCGCGACGCTGCGCGAGGCGTACCTGCTGCTCTGCGCGACGGCGCCCGACGTCGGCGCGCTCGAGTCGGGCGTCGCGACGCTGCGCGACGAGGTCGCGGCCCGCAAGCTGACGATCGTCGACAAGGAGGCGGCCCTGGCCCGTCGGAACCCTCCCCTGTTCGGGGCCGTGCAGGTCGCCACCCCGGACGAGCTCGAGCAGCTGCGCAGCTCGGTCGCGCTGCTCAAGAGGGTCTGCCGCGCGCGGACGCAGGTCGCGTGGAAGGAGTGGCGCGCCAAGATGGAGGCCGACAGGAGCTCGGCGCTGGCGAGGCACCTGGAGCTGCTGCGGAGGGACGCGGCCGCGCTGGACGCGCTGCTGTCGCACGCGAGGGCCGCGGCCGCGGCGGCGAGGGAGTGGGCCGGCGGGGCCGCGAGAGAGGCGAGGTCGAGGGCCAGCGGGGCGCGGGCGGCCGCGGGCCGGCGCGCCGCCGCCGCCGCCGCCGCCGCCGAGCTGGAGAGGGCGAAGGAGCTCAACGCCGGGAGAGCAGAGCGCGCCGCCGCCGCCGAGGCCTCTCTGGCCAGGGCCAGGGCCGCCGCGGACCAGGCCTCCGGGGAGCGAGCGGCCGCGGCGGACAGGCTCGCCCAGGCCTCTGCCCGCGCGGCGAGGGGGGCCGCCGCCGCCCGCGCCAGGGCCGCGGCCGGCGCCATTGCTTCCGCCGCCGCCGCCGCCGACAGGCTCGCGATGCTCCGCGGCCTCCTGGGCTGGTCCCTCGAGGGCGTCGACGCCGCCGCGGGGAGGGTGGCCGCGAGGTTTGGCGCTGCGGGTCTGCTGCGGCTGGTCGCCGACGCCCGCGCCGGTGGGGGCGGCCTGCGGGCCGTGGTCGACGAGGGCGGCGCCGCCGCCGCCCGCGTCGCGGCGCTGAGCGGCAACACCAAGGGCAACGGCGCCGACGGAGGCGGCAGCGGCAGCGCCCGGAGAGCGTCGTCCCTCGCCCTGGACGCCGCGGCGGACTGCGGCCCCCCGCCGCCGCCGCCGCCCGAGTGGGCGCCGGCCCTTGCCCGCTCGCTCGTCTGCGGCGCCGGGGCCCCCTTTGCCCTGCGGCCCGCGAGGCGCGGGTTCGCGCCGGCCTTTGCCGCCGCGGCCGCGACGCTGGCCTCGGCCGCGGCGGTGCTCGACGCCGCCGCGGCGGCGCTCGTCGCGCTGCCCACGGCGGCCTCGGTCGAGCCCTGCGGCCGCGGGGTCAGGCTCACGTTCGTCTCGGCGAGGGCGAGGGCGCTGGTCGAGGTCGAAGTCCCCGTCGGGAGGCAGGCGGACTCGAGCTCTTCTTCTTCCGCTTCGAGTGCTTCGAATTCTGTGATGCCGCTCGTGCGGGTCCGGGTCGCGCCGGCGTCGTTCGGCGGCGAGGGGGCGCCGCCGCCGGCAGCCTCGAGGGTTTTCAGGGAGGCCGTCGCCGCCTCCGCCACGGCGGCCTTCGGCTCGGTCAACTCGAGCAGCGGGGCCGCCGCGGCGCTCGCCGCCGTCGCGGCGTCGATCGACGGCATGCTGCGCGCGCTGCCCGCGGCCCCGGTGGCGGCCCCCCTGCCGGCGCCGGGGGCGAACGAGCAGCAGCAGCGGGCGCTCCTTGTTTGAACAAGGTGAAAAAAAAGTTTTTTTTTT
>Ga0315289_10002178_pt1 | contig 30258 bp, 21 predicted proteins | sample YL17G11_40_MG_FD_203452 | JGI IMG/M metagenome (GOLD analysis project Ga0315289, IMG submission 203452) | Sediment microbial communities from Yellowstone Lake, YNP, Wyoming, USA - YL17G11_40 | ecosystem: Environmental > Aquatic > Freshwater > Lake > Sediment | place: USA: Wyoming | collected... | reverse complement strand
CCCCCCGCGCCCCCCTTTTTTTCTTTCGGCGCCGACTTTTTTTCAATGCTGTTTTGAGAGAGAAAAGCACGCGCACAGCCACTGCCCGCGGGTGTTTTTCCCTGCCCGCTCTGCCTGTGTGTAGGGGAGGTATATACTGGGTCCCGCCAGCGCGTGACAGCGCGCGTGCGGCCATTACAGGGCTCCGCGCACAGGCGAAGGCCCCACTGGTGCGCCGCATCGCGCCTGTTTTTTTCATTTTACGTGGTCTGCCGCCTGGGAAAGCCCGCACCACCTGCGCGCCGCGCCCGCACACACACACACCGCCACCACATCAAGGATGATCATCTTTCCGGAACAGTATGTACCCCTTTACGAGGCCGTGAAAGCGGACTACCACGCCTCGGAAGACCGCAAAGTCTTGGTCTTTGTCTCGGCGGGTGAGGCCGACTCTGTCTGCGCCGTCCGCATCCTCCAGGTGAGTTTGGGGAGGGTGCGCGGTGATTGGGGGCGCCGTGGGTGCTTCAGGGGACGGGCAAGCCAGCCGTGGGCGTGGTGTGGGCAGGGTCGGGGTGTGTAGGCCCGCCCGCGGCGCACTCAAAAAAGAGCCGTGCTGCCCGCGCTTTCGAATAGACACGCTCCAACCCCGTGCTGACCCTTTCGTCTATCTCTCCCGTTCTCCGTCCCTTTCCCGATGCACACACAGGCTCTCTTCCAGGCCGATCACATCGCCTTTTCCATCTTCCCGGTCACCACGTGGGCCGAGATCCGGGCGGTGTGCGCGGCCCAGCTTGCGGACAGCACGGTGCGAAAAAGATGGAGAGAGACCAAACACCCGCGATCTCCCTCTCCAGCCGCACACCACGACACACCGGCACTCACTCGCACTCCGCTCCCTCCCTCTCCCTCCCAGGGCCTCAAAACCGCCTGGTTCATCAACTGCGCTGGCACGGAGGACGTGCGCTCCTTGTTGGGCCTAGACGCCGCCACCCGGGCCGTCATCGTGGACGCCCGCCGCCCGCTCCACCACTCGTACAACAACGAGGGCGACGCGGACGCCGTCGTCCTGGCGGCTCGTGGCACGGGCGGGGACGGCGAGGGCGGGGGCGGCCCGGCCGTGCCCGAACCGGACGGCGCCAGCGATTTTGAAGAGGAGGACGAGGAGGAGGACGAGGAGCAGGGCGGCCCCGGTGGTGCCTCCCCTTCTGGGCGGGCCGCATGGGGTGGGGTGGACGCTGACGGCGGTGCCGCCGACCGCCCCGCCCAGCGCCGTCGCCTGGGTAGCGCGAGCCCTTCCACCTCTGCGCCCGGCGATGATGCTGAGGGCGAGGACGCTGACGACGACACCGGCGGCGCCCGCCTCGCGGCCGCCCTCGCCCGGTCAGACGCCCGGCGCGCCGCGCGCGCGCGCGCGCGTGCCATCCGCTCCTCCCGCCGCGCCTACTACGCGAAAGGGACGTGGTGGGGCCTGCCCGCTTCGGCCACCCTATTCGAGCTGGCCCGTGCCCTGCGTGCGGACGGCGCGCACGCGCTCTGGCTGGCCATCGTGGGCGTTACGGACGCCTTCCTGGGCGACCGCCTGGCCAGGCCGGCCTACGACGAGCTGGTGGCTCACTACGAGACCCTGGCGGCCGTCCTGCCCGGCGCGGACGAGGCGGACGTCGAGGTCGTCCCCGTCGACGACAACACGCACGGGGCTGACGGTGGCGGCGGGGCGACGACGACAACGCTCGTCAGGCGGGTCCTGTACGGCAAGCTGACGCCGCACGATGACCTGCGCGTCCCCCTCCTGCGCCAGTGGACGGCCTGGGACGCGCTCGTCCACGCGCCGGCCCTCGCCGTCCCGCTGGCCACCTGGACCCAGGCGGGGCGCAAGAAATTGGAGGCCCTGCTCGCCACGGCCGGCCCCTCCCTGGCCCACTGCCGGACGGACTCCCGGACGGCGACCGGGCGGCGGTCGGTCGAAAAGCTGGCCGAACGCTTGCCGGTCGTCGGCCCGGCCTTCCGGATCGGGCCCCTCGGCTTCCGCTCCTTTGCCCTGGCCTGGGCGGGCGGGCGGGTCGCCGCCGCGGACGCCGCAGCCGCCGCGGCCGCCCTGCTGGAGGTCGGCGACTGCGCGTCCACGGGCGGGCCGTCGTCGGCGGCCAACCATGCCGGCGACGGCGGGTGCAGCGAGTCCGACCCGTGGGCCGACACGGCGCCCACCCTCCCCTCCACCTCCCGCACCACCGCCGGCGCGCCCGTCGACCCGGCTCCGCCGCCCGACCCGGGCGCCGCCGCGGCCGCCTCCTCCTGGGCCCGCGCCGAGGCCGCCTCCGCGCGGGCCCGGTTCTGGCGGGCCTGGAACGCGGCGGCCGTGCGGGATGGCGGGGAGATGGAGAAGGGGCTGGAACTGGCGCGGGGCCTGCGCCGGGCGGTCCTAGCCGATGGCGGCGGCCTTCTGACCCGCCGCCGGGTCCGGGAATCGCCGGCCGGCCGCTTCCGGTGGGCGGACCTGTCCGGGGATGGGGGCGGGGCCGCCCACGCCGCCGTCCTGGCCCGCCCGGGCGCACTCGCCCGGCTCGCCGCCTTTGTGCGCGACGCCGCGGCGGCCGCGCCCCGGGCGGGAGAGGACGCGCCGCCCGCTGGCGGGAGGTCATCACGCCCGCGGTCCCGGGCCCGCCGCCCGCTGGTCCTAATCGGCCCGCGCGGCCCGGACGGGCGGTGTGACATCGTTGCCGTCTGCCCGCCCCCGCTGGCGGGCTCGGCCGCGGCCACCCCGCCAGCCAACCCGTTTGGCCGCCTGTTTGCCCGGGCGGCCGCGTCCGCGCACACCCCGCTCGCGCCCGCCCGCTTCGACGCGCCGTGCGTGCGCGTGCCAGCCGCTGACCTGGCCCGCTTCATGCGGGAGCTGACCCTGGCAGCGGCGGCGGCGGGGTTGAGCGGGGGAGGCGGGGGACGAGACGTGCTGGCCCAGCTCTGAGAGAGGGGGGCGTGCGAAAAAAACTTAAAGCGAAAAATGGAGAGCGAACGAAAGCGAAAAATGGAGAGAGAGGAGGAGGGACCACGGGGGTGAGGCCCCACGGGGGTGGCTTTCATTTTGTTTGGTGTGAGTGTGTCTGCGGCCATTCAGTCTGCGAGGGAGCGGTGAGAGAGCGAATGGTGACCGAGGTGCAACTGCAAAAAACCAAGACAGACACCGGGTTTAGCGCGGTGTATTTTATTCCTCCTCGCGCGCGCGTGGGGGACACTGCACCGCGGGGACCCCTTTACCACGGGAGCGGGTCTATGCCCCTCCACCGAGATCTGGCCCGGGCGTTAGTGCTCGCGGCGTGCGTGTGCGCGTGCGTGGAAGGGGCAGCAGCCAATGCGTCCGCGGGAGACGGCCTGCAACCCTCACCTCCACCCCCACCCCGCCCCTTTGGGTCCGCCCCGCTCCGCGACTACGGCACCCTGGCCCTGACCTTCCTGTTTGGAGCGGCCGCCACCGCGTCCGGCGTGGGAGGCGGCGCCATCTTCGTCCCCCTTTTTGACGCGGTCCTCGGCCTGGGCATCAAGCGGGCGGCCGCCATCTCTCAAGTCGCGATCACAGCGGGCGCCCTGTCCGGCGTGGGCGTCCTGCTCTCCCGGACGCGCCCGGGCGATGCGGGCGCCACCCTGATCGACTTGAATCTGGCTGCGTTAATGACGCCCGCACTCTTGTTGGGCGTCAGCCTGGGCGTCCTCGCCAACTCCCTGCTCCCTCCCTGGCTGCTGACAGCGCTGCTGCTCGTGCTCCTGGCCGCCGTCTCGCTATCCACCTTCCTCAAGGGCCGGGCCCTGCACCGCCTGGAGAGTGCGGCCCAGGAGGCCGCCGCCGCCAAAGCAGGCGCCCCGTGTGCAAGTGAGGCCCGGGAGGCCGCCGCCGCCAATGCAGGCGCCCCGTGTCCGCCACCGGCGGCGGGTCTGTCATCGCCAGTCACCACCATCGCCCGGCCGCGTGCCCACCGCCTCGACTTGGGCGACCGGGCGACGTCCGACGCGTTCGAGGCCGCGCTCAGTGCGCTGACCCCGCGGTCCATGCGGTCCTCCCGGGCGCCACCTGCCGGGGCGGTGGACCCCGCCGCGGAGGTGGCGGCTGCGACGGCGACGGTGGCAGCCGCGGCCGCGGCGCTGGAGACTGAAGAAGCGCACACCAAACCACCCCACCCCCTGCTCACCTGCGCCTCGGCGGTCCCGCTCGCCACCCTTGCCTGCCTCTGGCTCCTTCTGACCGGCCTCCAGGTCTGGCGCGCCCTGTCCACCAAGTGCAGCCCGGCCTGGGTGGCCGCCATTGCGGTGCAGGTGGCGTGTGCGGCCCTGGCGACCCTGCTGCTGGTCGCCCGTGCGGTCGCCGCCGCCCGGCCGAGCAGCAAAACCGACCTCAAGTGCGCCCCCGGCGGCGGCGGCGTGTGCGGACGTGAGTCAGCCCTCCACACCCCTGGTCGCCTCATCATCGCGGCCACTGTCGCCGTGCTGGGTGGCTTCATTGGCGGGATGCTGGGGCTGGGCGGGGGCATTCTGATTGCGCCCCTGCTCCTTGCCCTGCGGCTGCCCCCGCCCGTCGCGGCGGCCACCTCCACCTTGCTCGTCCTCTTCTCCTCATCCTCGGCGGCTGTAGCGGCGGCCGCCACGCCGGGCGCGATGGCTGGCTCGTACGTGGCCGCGTTCGCGCCCGTCGCGGCGCTGGCGGGCGGGGTCGGCGTCGTCGTGGCCGCCCGCTTTGTCAAACAGTCCGGCCGGGAGTCCTGGCTGGTGTTTTTGCTGGCGGCCGTCGTGGCGGCGGGGGCGGTCTTGGCGGGGGTGGTGAGCGGGCCGAAGGCGGTGCGGGCAGTGAGGGAAGGGAGGGGCGGGTTTCCGGGGGTGTGTTAATAGAGAGCTAGCGCAGCAGCGAGGGTCGGAGGTCATTTCTGCATCAGCCACCGCCGCCGCACGCGCCCCCCCCCGGGCGCCCCTGCCTCTCTCCCCACTCGCCTTGGCAGCGCGCACGCGCCTGCCACAACCCAGGCCCTCTCTGCGCCCGGGCCGCGACCCTCACATCAATCCACACCATCCGTCCCTCTCCCGTGCCCAGCACGGCGGCCTTGAGCGGAGCCCGGCGCCGGCGCGGCGGTGACGCGGGGCCCCGCCGAGGCGGCGCCGCCACCCCGGTCGCGCTGGCAGCGGGCGTCGCGGCTGCCGCGGCCACCATGCCAGCACCCTCCGCCACCCGGGGCGGGCCCGCGTCCACGAGCGGCGGCGGCGGCGGCATGAGCGTGTTCGACGACCCGGACCGTCTATACAAGCTTTTACTGGCAGGCGGCGTCGCGGGCGCGGTTTCGCGGACCCTGACCGCTCCCGTGGACAGGCTCAAGATGCTGCTTCAGGTAGGATGGGGCGGGTGTGAGCTGGAATTGGCAGCCTTGACTAGAAGACGGAGAGAGAGTGCGTTTTTTTTTGTTCCCCCGTTTCTTTCGCGCGCGCCCCGGCCGACGGCCGGGCGGGCGGGGAGCGCCCCTTTTTGTGCGCGTCGCCCGAGGCGCGGGCATGCCACCTAGCCGGCATGGTCACCCATCCAACGACACTCCAGCCTCGTGGCTAGGCCCTGGCGTGGTTTGTGAGAGGGGCCACCTACCTCTGACCACCCAATTTGTGGCGCATTGTTTTTGTTGAGTTGCGCTGCGCTCACAACCTGTTCCCATCCATCCATCCATCCATCCATCCATCCATCCATCCATCCATCCATCCATCCATCCATCTTTTGTCACTCAAACCAACGCACACACACAGGTCCACGACCACGCCCACGCCATGACCATACGCGACGGCATCCGCACCATGGCGGCTGAAGGTATGTGAGGAGGAGGCTGAAAGAGAGTGAGAGCGATAGAGAGAGAGAAGAGAGGAGGGAAAGCAGACCTGCGACCATCATTTTTCTCTTGAGCACACCCTTTCGCATTCAACCCACCACTCTCCTCTTCCCTCTTCCCTCTTCCCCCGTGACGTAACAGGCACCGTCCGGTCCTGGTTCCGGGGCAACGGCTGCAACGTCCTTAAAATTGCGCCGGAGACCGCCCTGAAACTGGCCTGCAACGACCGCATCAAGCGCCTGGTGGCGTCCGACCCGGCAGCCATCACGCCGGGTGAGCGCTTTGTGGCCGGCGCGGCCGCGGGTGCGGTCGCTCAGGGCGCCATCTACCCGCTCGAGCTCGTCCGCACCCGCCTGGCCGTCTCGCCGCCCGGGTCGTACCGGGGCATCGTGGACGCGGCCGCCCAGGTGTGGGTCCGGGAGGGGCCCCGCGCGTTCTACCGGGGGATTGGGCCCTCCCTGATCGGCATCCTCCCTTACGCGGGCGTCGACATTGCCATCTTTGAGATCTTGAAGGACAAGCTCGTCGAGTCGTCGGGGGGCCGCCCGCCGCCGGCCGCCATCCTGGCGGCGGGCATGGTCTCCTCCTCCATCGCCCAGTTCGTCTCCTACCCGCTCGCCCTGTGCCGCACCCGCCTGCAAGCCCAGGGCCGGGGCGGCGCCCCGCTGAAGTACAGCTCGGCTCTGGACGTCCTGCGCCAGGCGCTGGCCCGGGAGGGTTTCCGGGGCCTGTACAAGGGCATCGGGCCCAACCTGGCCAAGGTCGCGCCGGCGGCGGGCATCAGCTGGTTTGTGTTTGAGGAGGTCAAGCGCGCGACCGGGCTGGACTCGTCGCGGGGCGCGGGGGCGTGAATGAACTTTTCTTTGTCGGAGGGGGCGGGGGTGCAAGGAAGGGGGCCCCACAGCAGGCGGGGGGTGTGCCCGATTGTTTGATAGTGGTAGTGAAAATGCATTCTCTGGTCTAGCCTCTCGGCGGGCGTGGGAGCGGGGCCTGGTGCTGTGCACTCCTCTCTCAACTCGCGCTGCCGTTTTTTTGCGCACTCTCGCACTCCCCGTTGCCGCGTTTACCGGCCCGCGTCCTCCTCTGTCGGGTCGACCACGAGTCAGCAGGAGAAGTAGAACTAGTATCTGGGCGCGTATACATCGCCACACAACGCGCGCCTTCCTCTGAAGCACAAAAAAAGTTGACGTCATGCCCGCGCCGCCGCCTCAACACCGCCCGCTCTTCAACGCCCCGGACGCGGCCCTGCTCCAGCGGGGCGCGATTGCGGCCGCGGCCGCTCACCCGGGGGATGCACTAAGACGGGCCGGGCTTGCGGCGGGGGTGGCTGCCGCGGCGGTCGCCGGCATCGGCCGGGCGGGCGGGCCTGGTGCTGCCCTCGCGTCTGCCCTTGCGTCCGCGGTCGGCTCGCCCGGCCAACCCACGGGCGTCGCGGCCCTGCTGACGCTGGCGCTGCGGTGCGGCCTGGCGATGCTGGCGTTTCGGGCAAGCCTCGCCGCCCTGGGCGAGCTCCTTCGCACGCGGGCCGCGTTCTCCGCGCGCCCGGCCGCCCTCACTGCCAACCTGGCCGCCCTGCTGGGGCTGCCGCCGCCGGCGCCTGTGAAAGGTAAAGCCGCACCCGCGGGAGGGGCGAGGGCGCCCGTCGAAGCCCCCCGCACACGCTTTGACCTGGGGCCGCCCTTGCGCGGCGTGATGCCGCTACCCGCCCCGCCCCCGGCCGGCGGCCCAGGCGGGCGCGGCGGCACGAGTGGTGCCAAACTCACAACTGCTGCGGCCCACCCTTGCCCCGGCGGCCCGCTCGTCGCCACGCCGGACGCCTTGCGCCCGTACCTGGCCGCCTTTTCGGCGGACACCGGCGTGGCGGATGCTGCCCTGGCAGTCGCCGCGGCAGCAGACGCGGCGGCGGCAGCCGCGTCTGCCCTCCCGCCCTCCCCGCTCCCCTACACGGGCTCCCCCTCCCCTGGCGGCCCGCCCCCGCCCGCCCTGGGCGGCCACGGTGCGCTCGCTCCCACCTACCGCCCCTCCCTATCACCCCAACGTGGCCATGGTGGTGCGGGCGTGGCGTTCAGCCCGTCGCCCGGCGGGCCGTCCGCCGGGTTTGGCTATGGCGGCCCCTCACCCTCGCCCATGCCCCTCCAGCACCCGCCCCCGCTTCCCTCCTGGACTGGCTTTGCGATGGGCGCGGGGGGTGGGGGTGGGATTGACCCGTACGCCCCGTCCCCCTCGCCGGGCGGCGGCGGCAACGGCGGCGGCGGCGGCGGCGGCGGCGGCGACGGCGGCGGCGGCGGCGGCGGTGCGGGCGGGGACAGCTGGCACCCGCCGTCCCACCCGGCCGCCGTCTCGGCGGCCGCGGCCTCCCTCGGCCTGGCCGGCGGCCGCCGCGCCGCCCTGGACGCCGGCGTGGAAGCCCTCCGAGAATGGTTGGCCAGTGCCGTGCTGGGCCCGCTGGCGGCCGCCCTGGCCTCCGCCGCCGCGGACGTCGCCGCCAGCGCGGCCGCGGCTGGCCTGGCGGGCGTGGCCCTGGCCCCACTCACGTCGCCCGGCCCGGCGTCCGACGATGACCGGGCCTCCGCGGCCGCCCTGTCCGCCCGCCTCGCCGCCCGCGCGGCGGAAGTCTGCCCGGGCGGCCACCCCGCCGCGCCCGGGTCGCCGCCCGGGATGGCCCTGCTCATGGCGGCCCTGGCCCGCTACGTCCGCCTGGCCGACCTCACGGCGGGTGACTGGCCGCGCGGCCTGCTGCCGCCCTGCCCGCGCGGGTACGTGGCGAGGCGGGTGGGCGAGCTGGCGGCGGGCCCCTGCATCGGCGCCTTCGCCTGGGCGGGTGGCGGGGCGATGCCCGGGGGTGGAGGAGAGGGTGGGGGTGGCGCCACCACGACCGGGCCTGGGGCTGCGAAACAGCACCAAGCCGGTGGCGGCCCGCCGCCCTCTGCGCACTGGACCCCGGAACTGCCGACCGATTCCGCCCTCCTCTTCCACATTATTGCGGGCTTCCTGGCCCACCCGGGCTGGGATTTCGGGTACGTTTTGCCACCACCGACGGGCGCGGGTGGTGGGTCGTCGGCTGCGGCGGCCGCGGCCGCGGCGGGTGGCGGGCCCTCGCTCTACGTGGGCGGCACCCTGCCCTCCCGCCCGGCCCGGGCCTACCACGCCCTGCTGGCCACCCGACCGGGCGCGCCGCCCGGCCCGGGCGGGGCGGCCCTGGTCGGCCTGGGCCTCGGCACCGCCTCCCCCGCCTTTGCCCTCGTCCTGGGCGGGCGGCGCTCCCCTGCCAGCCTGGGCCTGGGTGGCGGCAGGTCCGACTCGCCCCGGGCGGGCGGCCAGGCTAGTCCGGATGCGGTTGGCGTGGCGTCCGCCGCCGCCCCGTCTCCACCCCCACCCCCAGTCACGGTCGGCGGGCCGTCCGGCCTGCTCACAACTTTACTCCTCTTTTTAGCGGCAGCCCGGGCCGACGCGGAAGCGGTGGCCGGGGCGGCGCAGGCGCCGGCCTCCGCGGCCACCCCCTCCCGCCCCGTCGGCACGGTTGGTGGCCGGTCCCTGGACCTATTGGGCGTGGGGCCGGCGCTGGATGCGGCCCAGGGACGGCGGGCCGAGGGTGAGGTGGGTGGAGGCGGGGGTGGCTGGTTTGCCCGGTGGCGCGCGTTTTGAATGAGAGGGTGGATGCGGTGCTCTGCGCTCAGTCTGCAGGCCCGCTCCCCCGTGTCCCCTGAGTGTGTGTGTGCGGCCTCGTGTAAATGTGAAAAAGGAGGGGGGTGATTGAGATGGAGAGGTTCATAACCACCATTCCCCGCCCGCCCCTGGTCGACCTGCTGCCTCCCTCGCCGCCGCCATCATTTCAACCTGGCCTGCATTTTGGTCTACCTCTGCATGGTCCGCCTCCGAGCGAAAATTCGAGCAAAAAAAAATCTGGTCTCACTCTCCATCCCTTCCGTCGATGGCGGAATCGTTCAGCGCGCACGCGACGACCGCCTTGTGGTGGCCCGAGTACACCCGGATCGCGTCGCCGGACGCCAAGTCCCACAGCCTGGCCGTGCCGTCAGAGGAGGCGGTGACCAGGTAGGCGCCGTCGACGCTGAACACAGCATCCCAAACCCACCGCCCGTGGCCCGTCAGCGTGCGGTCCAGCCCAAAGCCGTCCAGAGACCAGAGCTTGACGGTCCGGTCCGCGGACGTCGTGGCCAGCTGGCGCACGTCGGGCGAGAGCAGGCATTTCAGGATGTACTTTCCCGGGTGCGCCCGCAGCTTGTGTAGCGGCTCAAAATGGGTGGTCGCCCCGCCACCCGCGCCCTGGGCGCCGACGCCGATGTTGACGGGCGGCGGGCCACCGCCCCCTGTCGGCGTGGGCGGGTCGTCCGGGTTGGCGCCTGACCGGGCGGCCGACCGCCAGACGTAGCAGGTGCCCGCAGAGTTGGCCGCAACGAGGAGCGACCCGTCCTGGGCCACCGACAGCGACCGCACCGCCGTCCCGACCTCCGGCACCAGCTCGCAGGAGCACGCCCCCGCCGTCAGGTCCCACACCCGCACATTCCCCGCCGCATCCCCGCTGACCAGTTCGCCCTGGTTGGGGTGGAGGGCGACGGAGGTGACGGGCGCGCGCGACGCGTACTCGCGCGCGCACCCGGGCGCCCTCAAATCCCACAGCCGCACCGTGCCGTCCTCCGAGCCCGAGTACAGCCATTTGGCGTCCTTCTGGAAGCCGACGGCCACAACATTGCCGGCATGGCCGTCGTAGGAGGCGAGGGGCCCGGGCGAGGAGGAGGCGACCTCGTACACGCGGATGGACGGGTTGCCTGCCGCTGCCAGGAGGGCTTTGTCGGGGGAGATGTCCAGGGCGTTGACCTGGGATTCCGCGTGGGGCAGGGACCGGTAGCAGATGCCAGACGTCGCCTCCCAGAACCGGATGGTGTGGTCGTAGCCCGCGGTGGCGAGGACGACCTGGGAACCCATGAGGGTAGACAAAAAAAAGAGGGTGGTCGCGCTGGCCGGGGAGAAAGAGTGCCCTAGTGGCGTTCTTGAGAGGTGGGTGGCGGGGTCCAAACGCGGCCACGGCCGTGAAAGCACTCGAAAAAGTATGCACTAAAAGAGCTTCTTGGAGTCAGCTAGGCGGGTGACGCCTCCCCCACCACCCCCTGTCGGGGCACGGGCGGGGCAAAGAGGGCCGATGCAGGGGACGCGGCAGCAAGCGCCGCGGCGACGAGCAAAAAAGCAAAGGCGATAGGAGGATTCTGAATCTGATGTGTCGATGCCTGTTGCGAATGGGGTGCCCTGTAGAGCGAGGGGTGGGCGACACAGCGAAATGGTGTGCGCAGGCGCGCACCAGGGTGCTCCTTGACGCGGAAAGTGGAGTGAGTTTTTTTTTTTTTTTTTTTTTTTTTTTTTTTTTTTTTTTTTTTTTTCGCATCAGGTTTTCATTCTACATCCTCGTGCGCTGCTAAAGCTACTACCATGGTCTCCCCCTACGGCATGGTGTGCGCGGGTGCGACCCTGGTCGCGCTCCTGATGGTAGGAGCATCAGCGACCGCCGGAGGGGTCGGCGCCACGCCGCCCCCGCCCCCGACCCTGCCCCCCTTCTCCATCCAGAACAACCAGTTCATCCTCAACGGGACCGCCCCTGTCCGCCTCCTCGCCGGCGAGTTCCACTATTTCCGCATTCCAGCTGCCTACTGGGCAGACCGCCTGGCCCGGGTCGCCTCGCTCGGCCTGAACACACTCCAAATCTACGTGCCCTGGAACTTCCATGAGCGGGCGCCCGGGCACGTGACCTGGTCGGGCCGGGCCGACCTGGCGTCCTTCCTCGACCTGGCCGCGTCCGCCGGCTTCAAAATCCTGCTGCGCCCAGGCCCTTACATCTGCGCCGAGTGGGATGGCGGGGGCCTGCCCTGGTGGCTGCGCTCGCCGGCCGTGGCGGGCGGGGCGGCTGGGGGCGGCGGGTGGCGCCCGGACGGCCGCCTGCGCCCGCGGTCGGCAGACCCGCTCTTCCTGGGCCACGTCTCCCGCTGGTTTGCCACCCACCTGCTCCCGCTGCTGGCCCCCTACATGGTCCACGCGGGCGGCCCTATCCTGGCTGTCCAGGTGGAGAATGAGTACGGCTTTTGTGGGGACGCGCCGGGCGACGAGCCGGGCGCGTACCTGCGGGCGCTGGCGGGGATGCTGAAAGCCGGGCTGGGGAACGAGACGGTGCTGTATACCACTGACCCGCCCTCAGTCATCAAGGCTGGCACGTTGGCCGGCCCTGAGGTGACCAGCATGGTGGACTTTGGGCCAGGCACGGACGTCGCCTGGGCTTTTTCCACAGCCGCAGCCTTCAACCCACCAGGCTTCTCGCCCGCCTTTGTGAGCGAGTGGTACACCGGCTGGCTGACGCATTACGGGGAGGGCATGGCGCGGACGGATGTCGGGGTGATGGAGCGCGGGTTGGGCGCGGTGCTCGGGTATAAAGCGCTGGCGGCGGACGCGGCGGCCGGCGGCGTGGGGGCGTCCCTCTCCCTCTACATGGCCGCCGGGGGCACCAACTTTGGCTTCTGGGCTGGCGCCAACATAGCCGGGCGGGCCTACCTGCCCCATGTGACGACGTACGACTACGACTGCCCCATCGGCGAGGGCGGTGGGGAAGGGCAGGCTGGCGTGCCGGGTGATGGAGGTGGCGGTGGTGGTGGGCCCTCTCCCACTGCCCTTCCTTCCAAGGCTGAGGTCGTCCGGGCGGCGCTGCGGGTTGCCCACGCGGCAGACGGGACGGAGCCGCTGGCGCCGATGGTGGCGGTGCCACCCCCACCCGCGCGTGCGCACGGGGAGGTGAGCATGGACGCGTCCGCCCCTCTCCTGTCGCCGTCGGCCCTGGCCCTGTTGTCCCCAGGCGCCGGCGTGGCCTCAGCCACCCCGCTGCCCATGGAGAGCGTGGGCCAGGGGCACGGCCTCATCCTGTACCGGGCGACCGTGGCGGCGGCCGCCTTTGCGTGTGCTGCCAATGGCAAGGGCCCCACACTGGACACGGGCGGCCCTGTCCACGACTTTGCGACCGTCCTCCTCGGCGGGTGGGGCCCTGCTGCGGACCAGCCCCTGGTCGCGGGCAGGCTGGACCGGTCGTCCCCCGTCAACCTTGCCCTGCCCTGCCTGGACGCCCCGTCCACGTCCGTGGCCGGCGCCACCATCACCCTGGACATCCTGGTGGAGGCCGTCGGGAGGGACAACTTCGGTTGCGGCGAGCTTGACTGGAAAGGGCTGGAGACTGGCGGCGTGCGGCTGGGAGGTGAGACCATTAGGGAGGGGGATCGAGAGGCCGCCACGCACACATGCACCCACCCACCCACACACACCAGGGACCGCCATCACACACACACGCACACGACGGCTGCTGGCTTTCTGCGACACGCACACGCACTCTCTTTTCCTTTCTTTCCTTTTTTTATTTTCCATCCCCCCCCCCCCCCCTCGGCACCCCCTCCTTTCTTTTCCTTTTCTCTTTTACTCATTTCCCGAAGAAACCATTGAACAAGCCGCCCAACCCCCCTGGCTTGGCCGGCACCAGGCGGGCGATGAGCCCCTCTAACCGCGGATCGGCCCGCAGCGGCGCGAGGTCGGGGTCGGACCGCAGAATCGCTGTCTCCTCATACCCGGCCTCCAGGCAGCCTGCGATCGCTTCCAATCCCTTCTCCACGTTGCCCAGGCGCGCGTGCGCACAGGCAATGTTGTATAGGGCCGCCTGCTTCTCGCCGTCCGAGACACCCGCGGGCTTGTCGCTGTGGCGTGAAGGAGAGGTAAGGTGAGATGAGATGGTGGGTGGGTTGAGAGCGTGGCCTGCCCGGTTTTACCCCCCTGCATCGTACCCCTCACCGGAACCGCTTGAGCCCCCGCCCCGGCAGGGTGAGCGCCTGGGTGAACAGGGCGAGCGACCCATCCGCATCGCCCGCATCCAGGCGGGCGATGCCCGCGTCAATGGCTTCCCGGGCCGTGGACGGGGCGTCGTCATCGGTCGCAGCCCTGGCTGAGAGCGAGCGGCGAGGCGTCGTGGGGCGCACCGGGAGGTGTACGCCGCCGGGGCGGCGGGGAGCCGCTGGCCTGACTGACCGGACTACGAGGCTCAGCCCAGGGCGGGCGGGCGCGGCGAGGTAGAGGCAGCGCATAAAGAGGAGAAAGAAAGACGAAGTGCACTTGGGTCCGAGAGGGAGGCCATGCTCTCCCATTTCACTTCTTTTCTCGCGCGCGTGAACACCTACACGCACACACCCAGGGTCCGCCGCGCTGTAGGCCTCCACACTCACCGGACCTCACCCACGCAACCCCGGAGGGCCCGGATCTCCCCACCTTTTCTTCCTATTCCCTTTTTTCTTTCGCGCTCGCTCATCCTTTCTTGCATCATGTCTGACAAGCTGCTGGACCAGATCTTCAACCTGAAGTTCACGTCCAAACAGATGGTCCGCCAGAGCATCCGGGCCGAGAAGGACGAGAAGGAGGAGAAGCTCAAGGTACGTGCGAGTGGAGCGGCGCGCGAGAGGAGAGAGAGAGTGGCATTCGCGGGGCGCGTCAGTGTTTGGGTCTCTATTTGTCGCGTGCGCCAGGGGGGGATGTGGCTCGCGCCACCGATGGCAGGAGAAGAGGGGTTCGCGGGTGCTTCTTGGAGATCAAGGCGGCTCGCGGGCGTTCGCGCGAGGAGCGGCTTTCTCCGCGCGCGCGCAACAACAACAACAACAACAACAACAACAACAACACCAAAAAAAAAAAAAAAAAAAAACGCACGACACCACCACCCTCTCGTCACTCACATCTCCTCCTCTCTCTCTCCTTCATCAGGTCAAGAAGGCCATTGAGAAGGGCAACATTGACGGCGCCAAGATCTACGCCCAGAACGCCATCCGCAAGAAGACGGAGGCGCTGAACTACCTCAAGCTCGCCTCCCGCCTGGACGCGACCGTCTCGCGCCTGGACGCCCAGGCCAAAATGCAGGCCGTCACAAAGAGCATGGCCGGCATCGTCAAAGCCCTGGACAAGGCCCTCGCCTCCAATAATCTGGACAAGGTGGCGGAGACGATGGACCAGTTTGAGAAGCAGTTTGAGAACCTCGACGTCCAGAGCTCGGTGATGGAGGGGGCCATGAATGCCCAGGCCAACCTGTCCACGCCAGCTGAGGATGTGTCGGCCCTGCTCCAGCAGGTCGCGGACGAGCACGGCCTGGAGGTGCAGCTGGGGATGCCGGCGGCGGGGGCGGCGGTCGCGGCGCCAGCGGCGGGCGTGCCTGCTGAGAAGGACGACCTGTCGGCCCGGCTGGCGGAGCTGCGAGGGGCGGCGAAATGATGTGGATGATGGGTGGTTGTTTATTTTAGTGTCGCGTGTGTGTCCCCTTTTTCTTTTTCCCCGTCCCCTTTTCCCCTGAAACCCCCGTGTGTTGTGCTGCGTCTGAAAGCTGGAGCTGACCTGTGTGTTTGCGGCTGCGTTCGTGCGTTTGTGCGTGTGTGAGTGAGCACACGGTAAGACGCACACTCAACCACTCTTTCTTTCTTTTCAAGGTCACCCGCTGGGCCCCTGGCGCATCTTCCGCCTGCCGCTAGACGATCCGGTCGCTCTGAGCGCGGCTGTTGCGTCTGGAGGAGGTGGTAGTGGCTTCAAGGCTTCTGCGCGCGCGTCCTCCCCTCCCACCATCTTCCGGGGCACCTTTTTGATAGACCTGGCGGGCGGCGACGGCAGCGGCGACGCCAAAAGGCAGCCCCGCTACCCCTTCCCGCCAGACACCTGGGCGGCGGTGGGTGGCGGCGGCAGCACCTGGACTAAAGGCGTCCTTTTCGTCAACGGCCACAACGCGGGCTGGTACTGGCCGGCGCGCGGGCCGCAGAACACGCTTTTCCTGCCCGGGCCGTGGCTGGCATATGGGGAGAATGAGGTCATCCTGGTCGAGGTCGGAGGTGGGGGTCAGGGCGGGGAGGACGGGGCTGCCAAAGCACCGACCCTGGCCCTGGTGGACGCGCCCGATTACCGGGGCCCGGATGGTAGAGGAGGGGTGGTGGTGGGGCGCGGACGCAGCAGGCAGCGAGGTGGGCCGCACGGGCTGACGGCGGCGGCGGCCGTCGCCAGCGCGTGATCGCGCAGGCGGGCGGGCGGGCGTGTGTGTGTGTGTGTGTGTGTGTGTGTGTGTGTGTGTGTGTGTGTGTGTGTGTGTGTGTGTGTGTGTGTGTGTGTGTGTGTGTGTGTGTGTGTGTGTGTGTGTGTGTGCAAAGATGAGACCAGGCGAGAGAACGAGTGCGAAACAGACAGCGGGTCGGAATGATCCCAGCGGTTCACAAATTGGCTTTCTTGTTTCTCTCTCATGCTCCGCGCTCTCTCGTCGCCTCGCGAGCCGCGGTCGGCCCGCGCAGTCGCCGCCTCGCCGGCAGACTTGGTGCATCAGGCGTGCGCGCTGGGCGTTGCGTCCAAAGGTGTGTTTTTTTTTTTTGCTTCCTTCGCGTTCTTCGCGTTTTTTTTTTTTTTTTTTCTCAACCCCCCCTCCCTCCCTCATCATCGCGGGGCCGCTCGCTAATTTCATCAACACACAGTGTCGGCGCTTCTCGACGCGGGCGCCGACCCATCCCTCCCTTCCCCGACCGGGCACACCCCGCTCGACATCGCGGTCGCCGCCTCCCAGGCGTCCGTGGTCCGAGTCCTCGCGCCAGCGATCGCCCGGGGCCCGCACTCGGGCGAAGCGCTCACCCGGGCGGCCGTGCGGGGCCAGGCCTTTGTCCTGAAGGAACTGCTCGCGTGCGGGGCGGAACCCAACTGGCGTGAGCCCGGGACTGGGCGCACGCCCTTGCACTGGGCCGCCTTTGCGGGCGACGCAGCCCTGGTGCGGGCCCTGCTGGCGGCGGGCGCGGAGCCCGGGCTGGCCGACCTGACGGGTGCCAGGCCGGCCGACTGGGCGGCCGACCGGGGGCACGCGTCGCTGGCGGCCAGTTTGCGGGCGCGGGAGGCGAAATCGCCGCTGGACGCCCTGGTCAGTAACGCAGGGGTGGGAGCGCTGATCGCCCTGGCGGTGGGCGCGGTCGTGGGGGCCAAGCGGATCAAGGGGCGGACGGCGCGGAAGTGATGGGAGGTTTTTTTTTTTTTTTTCGGGGCTATCTTTCTTTTGGACGGGTTTGAGTCACTGCTCCAGAGCGGCGTTTTTCTGTTTTCTCGCTCACTCCACCACTGCCCGCGTGCCACGCCCCACGCGCCACACCACCAACCCACACACCAAGCATGGGCTCCTATCTGTCTCAGCCCATCACGGACAAGGAGACGCATGAGGGCGAGAACGATGTGTTTGCCTATGGCGTGTCGGCCATGCAGGGGTGGCGAACGGAGATGGTGAGATAGGATTGGAGAGAGGAGGAGGGGGGATGCGCGAGGTGCGCGCAGCCCCACGCCATGCGCATCGGGCCTGAGACCTTTGCCTGTGTGTGATTATGTGCGCTTGGTGGTGGCTTCATTCTCAGGGCGCGGCCCGAAAAAGGAGATGAAGAGCAAAAAGCATTGAGGCGACGACGGGGACTGTTTCCTGTCCGTCGCCCTCGTCCGCGCGACCACCCCTGCCCAACTGGCCCGCCGCCCGCCCCCATTGCGGGTACATCCGGCGGGTACATCACCCCCGCAGTGGGAGTGGGGGTGAGCGGGGAACCGGCCGCGGCCCCCATCGCCCTGCACTGATGCGAGCCCCACGCGCCGCCGGCGAGATCGAGGCGCACTCACCATCACACTCCATATCTCAATCATTCACAGGAGGACGCCCACCTGATCGACCTGGACGTGGACGCAGGGGCCGGCGGCGCCGACCCAAGCGGCGGCACCCGAACCGGCTTGTTTGCAATCTTTGACGGCCACGGCGGCAAAGAGGTCGCAAAGTTTGCGGCGCTCCACTTGAAGGAGGAGGTCGCAAAGCAGGCGGCCTATGCTGAGGGCGACCTGGGCGGCGCGCTGGCGGCCGCATTCCTGTCGACCGACGCCCGGGCGTGCGGCCCCGAATCCCGGGCGGAGCTGGCTCGCCTGGCGGCCCCGCCAGCGCGGTTGGGCGGGGGCGGGGCGGGCGGCGGCCCCGGCCCGTCCGCCCTCTCCCTCCTGCTGGGAGGCGCGGCGGGCGGCGGGGTGGGCGGCGGGGGCGGCGCCGCGGTGGGCGGCGGGCGGGGCGGCGGCGGCAGCACGGCCGCCCTGCCCCTGGAAATGATTGAGGCCTTGCAACGCGCGGGCGTCCGCATCCGGGTCGCCCGGGCGGCGGCCGCCACGCGCCGGACCACGCGCGTGCGGGCGGTGGAGGTCGGTGAGGGTGAGGACGAGGACGAGGAGGCAGAGTGGTCGGGTGAGGAGGAGGAGGGGGAGGGAGAGGAAGGTGGTGGTGCGGCCGCGGGGGGCAGCGGGCGGCGCGGCCGCGCCTGTGGCGACCGCCTGGTCGAGATCGAGGTCGTCGAGGAAGAGGAGGCCACGGGCGAGCTCGTCCTGGAGGCTGGCGGGAGCGGCAGTGGTGGCGGGGGTGGTGGCCATGGCAACGGCAAGCGCAAGCGGCGCGGGCCGGCCGCGGCCGCCGCGGGCGCGGGCGCGCCCGACGACGCTGCCGCCGACGCCTCCCCCCCAAAGTCCGAAGGCGGCCAGGGCGACAAGGGCGCCCCTGCTGGCCCTGGCGAGGATGAGGATGAGGATGAGGACGAGGATGAGGACGAGGAGGAGGACGAGGCGGCGGCCTTGGACGGCGAGGAGGAGGAGGAGGAGGGGGAGGGGGAGGAGGAGGAGGACCCTGAGGGTTACATCGGCCCCTCGGCCGGGTGCACCGCGGTCGCCGTCCTCGTCCGGGGCACGGCCCTGGCCGTCGCCAACGCGGGCGACTCCCGGGCCGTCCTCTGCCGGGCGGGCGGGGTCGCCCTGCCCCTGACCCGGGACCACAAGCCGACCGACCCGGACGAGCTGGCCCGCATCATCGGGGCGGGCGGCTTCGTGGCCGACGGCCGGGTCAACGGCTCGCTCAACCTGTCGCGCGCGCTGGGCGACGCGGAGCACAAGCAGTCGGCGGGGCTGGGCCCGGAAGGCCAGGCGGTCACGGCCGTGCCGGAAGTCAGGGCCGCGACGCTGGAGGCCGGCGACGCCTTCCTGCTCCTCGCCTGCGACGGCATCTGGGACGTGATGACGCACCAGGAGGCGGTCGACTTTGTGAGCGCCCGCCTGGCGGCCGGCGAGGCGCCCAGCACTGCGGCGGAGGCGCTGTGCGATGCCTGCCTCGCCCCGGACACCTCCGGGTGCGGCCTGGGCTGTGACAACATGTCGGCCATGGTGGTCCTGTTGAAGCCCTTCCTGCCGGAGGGCGGGGTGCCGGCGCCGGCGCCGGCTGGGGGTGGGGGTGGGAGTGGCGGTGAGGACGCGTAAGAAGCAGGTTTTTTTGCAAAAAGTCTTCACATTTTTACTTCCTCATTGTATTCCATGTGTATCAATCCTCCGTCACCCCACCTCTAGCCGCATCTACCCTGAACCACCGCACGTTGGCGATGAAGCCGGCTCTCGAGGGCGCCACCGCGTACGGGCCCACCCGGACGGGCGACACCGGGTCGGCGTGCAAATGTGCCAGCCGCACCCGCCGCCAGGCGGGCCGCGGCGACAAGGCCAGCTCACCCCCGGCGGACGCCCCGTCCCCAGGCGCCCACGCGAGGGCAAGGTCGCCATCGCTTGTCCGCCGAATCCGAAACATGAGGCGGGAGGTGATGCCGCCCTCGCCGCCGCCCGCGTCGTCGGCCGACAGTGGGAACGTGGACAGGTCTGTCCAGCCAGCGTTTGTGACGGCCGTTGCCAGCACCAGCCCCCCGCCCTCCACCCGCTCCGCGTTGATTTTCAGCCAGCAGTCGGGGCCGGCATGCAGCATCAGCCCTGCCTGGTCCCAGACCTGGCGGTGGTGCATGATGAAGGAGGCCGTCGCGTCGAAGGCGCCTGTGAAGAGGGCGCCCAGAAAGGCCCCGTCGGCCGCGGCCGCCCGGGGCTGCCGCCCCGTGTTGGCCCACCAGTCAGCGGTGGGCAGGGGCACGATGCGCAGGCCCGTGGCGGGCGAGAACGTCGCAGCCGCTGGGCGGTTGACCCAGGCCAGGCGTGGGTCCAGGTCGGCCTCCGCGTCAAAAATTTCACACAGGGGGGCGGAGGCCGAGACGGAGGGCGGGAGGGGGGGAGGGGGGGACGCTGCGGCAGAGGCGCCGGCGGCGGCGCTGGCTGGCCTGGCCGTGCCGGGCGGGCGGGGCCAGGGGTCGCCCGGGTCCATGGATGCGCGTATGTGTGGATGTACTCTGTCTGTGGACGTCCCTCCTCGACGATCAGGTGGCGGCCAGGGGCACGGCGCGTCTTGGAGGGGAGAGTGCCATTTTTTTTTTCTTACTTTTTTTTTTCTCTCTCTATCAACCTCGTCCGTCACGCGGCCGCGGACTCTACACGCGCTGGCGCCTGGGACCTCTCTTAACTCTACACATCACTTCACACCACCCCAGCGGTTGCTGTACCCGCCCCCTCTTTTCTCCCACCACGTCCACCGCCACACCTCGCCCGTGCCGCCCGTGCCGCCCGCCTCGCCGCAACCGCCCCTACCGGTGGCCATCCCCCACCCCACCAGTACGTCGGGTAGCGCGTCCGCGGGTGCAAATTGTTGACGAGGACGGCCACGCCGCACATGACGGCCGACCCCGCCGCGACGGACGCGGTCAGGCGGAAGCCGTGCCAGGGGCCTACCACGCGCGCGCTCGAGGCGATGAGCGCGGTCGCCCCGCCCGGCGGGTGGACGACGGACAGCGCCTCCATGGCCGTCAGGGCGAGCGCCATGCCGGCTGCGCTGGTCACCCACATCACCCTGGACCCCAGGGCCAGCCGGACGGCCGCCCCGACGAGCGCGGAGACGACCTGGCCGCCAATCACGTTCCGCGGCTGGGACAGCTTTGATTCAGGGAGTCCGTAAATGAGGACCGCCGACGCGCCGAACGAGTAAATGAGGAGCGGTAGCGGGCTGGAAGCGTCCTCCGGGCTGGAGGCCTCGCCGCCACGGATGGCCGCGTCAAGGCCGGCGACGGCGGCGATGCCCAGGAAGGCGCCGAGCGTGCTGATCAGGGCGTCCAGGGGCGCGGCCAGGGGCAGCGCGGAGTCCAGCCCGCCGCCCGCCTTGCGGAGGTAGGCGCGCACGCGGGCGACCCAGGGCGCGCCCGCCAGGGCGTCCCCACGGGCGTCCTCCACCACTACAAACGCACTGCCGCCGCGGAGCGAACCGCCCGGCCCTGGCGTGACGTGGTAGGCGTCCCCGCGGTGGGCGCCGCCGTTGGAGTGGCCGCCGTTGGAGCGGGGCGAGGGGTCGGGGTCACAGGCGAGAGCGGCTGCTGCGTTTTCAGGGGGCGGGGGCGGCGCATTCACCCCGGCCGCCCCAGCCCCACCAGGGGGCCCCGGTACATCAGTTCCGCTGCCGCTTGGGCGGGTGGACCCGGGCGGCATCGTGAGGCAGGGGCCGGCTGGGACCTAAAAAAACATGATGATGAAGTGCATTGCGGTCGCGATACATCTCATTTCCTCTTTTCTCGGTGTGGCCCGCTCTCCACGCACGATGCGGCGCCGCTCCCGCTCCACAGCTAGCGATGGCACTTTGGAGGAGCCCCTGCTGGGGGGAGGAGCGGGCGGCGAGGGGAGGAGCGTGCCCGCTCCCCCCTCTCCCTGCCGCGCCCTCACCCCCTGGCGGCCGGCCGCCATTTTCCTTGTCCTGTGGGAGTTCCTCCGCCTGGAGGCCCTGTGGCGGGCCGTGGCGGGCGTGCTGGGCCCCCTGCTGCCGCCAGGCCTCAGGCCTCCACCCAGAGCGTCCGCCCGGGCGACTGCCGCGTATGCCGGCCTCACCTCGGCCCTGGCCGCACGCTTTGACCCGGCCGACGCCTCGCACGCGGTGTCTTTGGCCGACCTGTGGGTGGCCTCTTTCCCGGACACGCCGCCCCCCACACCGCTCGCCCCGCACCCCCTGTGGAAGGAGGCTGGCTGGCAGGGCGACGACCCGCGCACCGATTTGAGGGGGGGCGGCGTGGCGGCCGTCCGGGCGGCCCTCCACCTCGCCCGCACCCGCCCCGGCCTGTGGGCCAGGCTGCGGCACAAGGACCGGGGCGGCCCGGGCGCGTACGTGGCCGACCTGGAGTACCCGTTTGGCGCGGCGGGCGTGGCGGTGGCCGTCCTGACCGCCCAGGCGTGTGGCCTCCTGGGCGGGCGGGGCGCGGTCGCCCTGCCTCCGCCGCCCGGCCCGCCCAAGTCGCCGGGCGGGCGCGGCTTCTTGAGGCTGCTCGATGGGGAGCTCAGCGTGGCAGCCGGCGAAGATGACGGCGGTGGCGATGATGAGGCGCTCGCATTCGCCCTGTGGGCCGACCTGGCGGCGGCCGCCTATGAACGGCTGGACGCTGACTGGGAGGCAGGGCGGGCGTCGTACATGCAATTCCCGTCGCTGGCGGAGGGGGTGCGGGAGGACCTGGAGCGGGCCCTGGGTCGGCGGGGGGTGGCCAGTGTAGGGGACGTGCGGGCGGGGTTGGGGCTGGGCAGGTAGGATAGTGAACGCCTCCGTTGGAAAAAAAAAAAAAAATCTCAACTCTCTAATCCTGCCTTGACCGCCGCCGCTTCCGCCTGCCAGCGCTCCCTGTCCGCCTCGCCCAACGCCCTCCACCGCGCGCCAAGCTCACTCATGACGGCCGCCGGCTTGGGCGGCACGTCCGCCAGGGTCAGGGCCGCCGTCACGGCGGGGCGGGTCGCCTTGCCGAACAGGAGGTACGCGGTGGGCGCCCGCGAAGGAGGTTTCCCGCCTGCCGCCGCGGCGGCCGCGGGCTTTGCTTTTTGGTCCCCCTTCCTCTCGGCAGCGACGGCATGCCGCACTGCCGCCGCCGGCGTCATCGTGACGGCAGGGATCGCCACCACCGCCTCCCCCCCCTCCCCGAGCGCCGCTGGCATGTTGGCCGCCGCCCAGGCGGCCTTACCGCCCGCGCCCAACGCGCTCCACTGCGCGCCCAGTTCCTTGAGCACCGCCCCTCGCACGCCCGCCGCCTCCGGGCCCAGGGCCGCCGTGACGGCCGCCCGCTCAGCGGTGGCAAAGGCCAAATACGGGGAGAGTCGGCGCGTGCGAGGGGGGGGAGGAATGGTGACGGCAGTGGCAGCGGTGGCCGCCTTTTTCTGCTTGCCCTTGCCCTTCGCATCTGCACCAACAGCAGCGGGTGCGGGTGCGGCAAGCTCCGCCGCCTTACCCCCCTTGCCCCATTTCCCCCTGCCCCCGCCCGCCGCCAGCTTGTCCTCAATCAGCTTGACCGCGACATGCAGCTCCACGGTCTGCGGGTCCATTTCGGGCGGCAGCTGGGCGGACGGCGGGCGCGGGCCCGGTCCGCCCCTGCGGCCAGGGGACGGGGTCGGAAAGCCCGGCGGGCGGTGGCGCACGTAAAAACCGTACGGGCCACGGGCGACTTCGACGGGCCCGCCGGCCGTGGGGTGCTGGCCGATGGTGCGGGGGTAGGCCAGGAGGTCCAGGGCGTCGTCCAGGGAGAAGGCGGCCGGGTCGGCGCCCTTGGGGAGGGAGGCCCGGCGGGGGGGGGGCGCTTTTTTGGCAGCCTTGGCAGCCTTCGTCTTGCCCTCCGCCGCCGGCGGCGGCAGGGTGGGCGATGTAGCTTCCTCCACAGCTGCCGGCCCCAGCTGGATGTACAGGCCGTACGGCCCGCGCCGCAGGGTGATGGGCCAGCCCGTGGCCGGGTCGGCGCCGAGCTGGCGGTTGGGCTGGTCGGGCGGCAGGCCTGGCCCGCCGCCGTCCGACCCATCGCTACTGCCATCTCCGCCGCCCACCTCCGGGTGGAGGGGGCGGGTGTACGCACAGGCCGGGTAGGCGGAACAGCCGACAAAGCCGCCGCCGATGGAGAGCTTGACGCCCAGGCGGCCGGAGCCGCAGGCGGGGCAGGCCCGGTCCGAGCCTAGGACAGATGTCCCCAGGCTTGCATCCACTGCATCCACAATATCTGTCACTGCTGTCCCCGCAGCGCCCGCCACGTCCGCCGCCAGGGGCGCCCAGAAGTCCGAGAGGACGTCCGTCCAGGACGCCCGCCCCGCGGCGACATCGTCCAGGCGGTCCTCCAATGTGGCGGTGTAGGAGGCTTCGACATACCTAGGAAAGGAGAGGAGAGAGAGAGAAATAATAAAAAAAGTTATTGAGAGGGTTGGGGCCCCGCAGGTTTTTCCCTGTCCCTGCTCTCCTCTTCCTCCGTCCCGTCTCTTATCTCACCGTTGAAAGTAGGCATCCAGGTACGCCGCCAGCACCCGGCCCCGCGGCTCCGCCACCAGGCGCCGCCCCGGCGCCTTGCCCACGTACCCGCGGGTCTGCAGGAGGCGAACGGTGGGGGCATAGGTGGAGGGCCTGCCGACGCCGGCGGCTTCCAGGGCGGCCACCAGAGTGGCTTCGGAGAAGCGAGGAGGGGGGCGGGTCTCGTGTCGGGTGGAGGCCGCGGAGGCGAGGGTGACGGCGCTACCGGGCGTGAGGGAGGCCAGGAGGCTGGCGGCCACGGCTTCCTCGGCCGTGGGTTCGCCACCCGCGCCCGCGACCGTCTCGGCTTCCGCCCTCGAGTCGGACGACGAGGTGGAGGAGGCCGCCGCGGCCGCCCCGTCCGCCCTGGCTTTCTTGAAGAGCGATGCCGCATAGGCCGCCGTGAAGCCGGGGTCGACGACCCTGGTCGCCGAGCACCGCAGGGTCAGCCACTCCCCTCCCCGCCCCACCACCTCAAACTCAACGGCCGTGCCTTCCAGGCGGGCGTCGGCCATCTGGGAGGCGAGCGCCCGGCGCCACACCAGCTCATACACCTTGGCGGCGGCGGGCGCCATGCCAGGATGCGGGCTGAAGGGGGGGCGGCCGCCCGGGTCGACGGGGCGGATGGCCTCGTGCGCTTCCTGCGCGTTCTTGGCGGTCGCCGCCCAGGCGCGGGGGGCCGGGGAGAGCGCGTGCTCCCCGCCAAACCTGGCGGCGGCCGCCGCCCGCACCTCGGCGACCGCTTCGGGCGGCATGAACAGGCCGTCCGTGCGCATGTAGGTGATGAGGGCTTCCCCGCCCGCGGCGTCGGAGCCTTCGTAGAGGGCCTGGGCGGCGGCCATGGTGTCCGAGGGGGACAGGCCAAAGAGGGCGGCCGCCGCGGTCTGGAGGGCCGCGGTCGCCAGGGGCGGGGGCGGCGCCCGCCGGGAGGGCTTGGTGGCCACGCTCCGCACGGTCACACTGACCGCGGAGTTGAGCACCGCTGCCGCCGCCGCCGCCGAGTCCGCGTCGGCCATGCCGGGCCTCCCCACCGCGGACCCGCCGACCGCCGTCAGGCGGGCAGTCACCCGGGCGGGCGGCCTGCCAGCCCCTCCCGGCGGCAGCTCGACCTCCGCCTCCACCGACCAGTACGGCACCGGCACGAACGCCCGCACCTCGGCCTCCCGGGCCGCCACCAGGCGCAGGGCGGCGGACTGGACCCGCCCCGCGGACCGGGCGGCGGGGAGCTTGCGCCAGAGGAGCGGGGAGAGTGAGAACCCGTACAGGTAGTCCAGGGCCCGCCGCGCAAAGTACGCCCGCACCAGGGGCTGGGCCAGCTCCCGGGGCGCCGCCAGGGCGGCCAGGACGGCGGACTTGGTGACGGAGGTGAAGGTGGCCCGGTGGACGGGGGTGCCGGGCGGGATGGCGTTGCGGTCCTGTGGATGGAAGGGGTGCGAGGAGAAGATGAGGTCAAGGGTCGGAGAGGGGCTGGGCGCATGCCTTTTTTTTTTTTTCCGCCCCCCCTCCCCCCTTTTTTGTTTTTACCTTGAGCTCCTCCAGGATGTGCCAGCTAATGGCTTCACCCTCCCGGTCAGGGTCGGTCGCGAGCACGACCTCTGATGCCCTGGTCGCCGCCTCCGCGATGGCCGCCACCGCCGCCTTGGCCCGGGGCGCGCTCTCCCAGGCCATGGCAAAGCCCGCCTCGGGCGAGACTGAGCCGGCCTTGGCGGGCAGGTCGCGGACGTGGCCGTACGTCGCCAGCACGGTCGCGCCCGGGCCCAGGTAGCCCGCAATCTTTTTGGCTTTGGCTGGGGACTCCACGATGACCAGGCGGGTGGTGCCGGTGGCCGGCAGACCGGCGGCAGGGTCGCGCCCGCGCCGGCGCGGCGGCGAGCTGTCGGCGGGCGCCGTATTTTTTGTGGCGGGGGGCGGGGCGGAGGGGGCGGCCGGGGTGGCTGCCCGGCTGGCCAGGGATCGAGGTGACGTAGTCGTCGATGCCGGCCCGACCGCACCCCTCCCAGCCCGCCCAGCCGCCGCTGCGGCCGCTACTAGGAGGCGGCGCATGGCCAGGGGCAGCGATGCAGGAGATGGACTCGACGGTGCACGCCCGGCGGGCGGGGGACGCATCCAAGACAGGCGCACGCGTGCCCAGAGAGTGAGATTGAGACAGAGATGGAGCGCCCCACACACGCAATGCGTGCGGGGTGCGTTGGATATGGGGGGGGGGGACGCGCGTGTTGTCACACAATGATGGAAAAACGAGAGGCGCGTCCTGCTCCACTCTTTCTTTCCAACCTTGCTCTCTCTTTTCTCTCTCCCCCCGTCTCTCACGTCCGGCGCGCCCCGCGCCCACTCTCTCCCTCCAAAACTGTGTGGCATGGCACAAGCGCGCTCTTTATCTCCCTCTCATCTCTTCTCTCTGATAGATTTCATTGCTCACCGCAGCTCCGCCTGGTGGACCGGGCGGAACAGGCCGCCGTCGGGCAGGTGGCCCTGGGCGGCGTGCTGGGCGTGTTGCGCCTGGTGGTGGTAGTTGTGCTGCTCGCTCACGGCCTGCGAGGGCAGCATCAGGGTCGTCCCGTCATCGCTGGGTCCGACGGCCCGCCCGCCGCCGCCGTGCGGGGTGGGGCCGGACGAGGTGGGGCCGCCGGCACCACCCCCTCCACACCAGGACGGGGGGCGCGTCGTCATGCCGCCGGCGCCCCACAGGACCAGGTCCGCGACGCCACCCTCCAAGCCGCCCGGGGGTGGAGGGGGGAGGATGGCCGGGGACGGGGCGGACGCTCCGGCGTGCCCTGCCCCGCCGCCAAAGTAGGGGGTGGCCGCGGCGGCGGCCGCCATCGCGGCCGCGCTGGCCTGGTGGCCCGGGGCTGACCCGTACAGCCCCGCCGCCTCGATCAGGGCCTGGCGCTGGGCGCAGGGCAGGGCGTTCAGCTGGCGCATTGCGTCAGGCAGGTTGGGCGTGGCGTGGTGGGCCAGGGGCGGGGGTGGTGGCAGCTGCTGGTGGGCCGGCAGCGGGGGGGGGGGGGCAGACCCGGCCGCTTTGTTGGCCGCCCCCGCCCCCCCCCCTGCCGCGGCCGCCGCCGCCACTTTCGCCGCTGCCCGCACGTGGGCCGGCACCCGGGACCCGGACCGGGAGGGCGCCCCACTGCCGCGCGGGCGCTTGCCGCCCGTGGTGGCGACGGGTGCGGCGGCGGCGGCACCGCCCTTCTTCGCCCCAGGCGCCGCCGCCACGGGCGTGCGGTGGGCGGGCGCGGGCGCGCCCGACGTGCTGGCCCGCCCGTGCGCGGGCGGCGCCGACCGTGGGGTGTCCTGGGGCTGTTTGGGGCGAGAGCCGCCAGGCCGGGCCGCCAGGGTGACGGTCACGTGCGCGGTCGCACCGCCGCCACCGCCGCCGCCTTTCGACCCCGCCCCAGCCGCCTGGTGGTGGTGCTGGTGGTAGGGCGTGGGGCGGTGCGGCTGCTGCTGGTGGTGGTGCGCCTTGGCGCCGCCGCCCTCCTCGTCCTCGCCCTGGCCATCCGCGCCCAGCGCCGCCGCTAGCTCCGCCGTCAGGGGCGGCGCGCCCTGGGCCTCCCCGCTCGCGGCGGCCGCCCGGGCGGATGTGAGCGCGGTGCCGGCGAGCGCCGCGCCCAGGGCTGGGGAAGGGGTGGGGGTGGGGCGCCCGGCCGCGAGGGCGGCCGATTCGGCCAGCAGGGTGGAGAGCAGGAAGTTGAGGTCGCCAGAGGCGAGGTGGGCGTCCAAGACGCCACTGATGGAGGGAGAGGAGAGGAGAGAGAAATGGAGAGGAGGAGAGAGGCGCGTGAGAAGAAGAGGCGCATGAGGGAGAGACCCAAGCCCCCCCGCCCCTCCCCCTCTCCATCTCTCTCTTCCCGTGCCCCGCTCTCAGCACACGCGCCCTCTCTCTCAACGCACGTCCCACTCCGACGCTTGAGCGTTGAATTCCAGTGGTTTTTGACCGCATTATCCGTCCGCCCGGGCAGCAGGCGGGCGATGACCGCCCACCGGTTGCCATGGGCAGCGTGCGCGGCCACCACGGCCGCGTCCTCCCAGTCGGAGAAGGCGGCCTTGCGCACGCCCGGGTCCAGTTGGTTGCACCACCGCAGGCGGCAGGATTTCCCGGACCGGCCTTTAATGCCGGCCGCGATCTTGGACCAGTTGCGGGGGCCGAAGACCTGACAAGAGAGAATGGTGAAAGGGAGAGGGGCGGGTTTTGAGGAGAGTGCGGCGCACGAGCGAGGAAACATGGCGGCGTGTTTTTTTCCAATGGCTAGTGGCGCACCACGCCCCCTCCGTACCTGGATGAAGTGGCGCAGGGCAGCATCCTCCTCGTCAGTCCAGGCACCCTTCTTGAGGTCGCCATCCTTGACCTCGTCGTCGCCGCCGGAGCCGGACGCCCGGGCGGCCGCGTTTTCGTCCAAGGGCGGTGCCACGGCGGCGGCGGCGGCCTTTTTTGACACCTTTTTAGGCAGCTTCGCCTTGGCCACCGGCCCACCACTCCCACCATCGGCCAGGGCGACTAGCATATGCTGGTGGTGGTGGTGGAAGGAGGCGGTGGCCGGGCCGAGAGGGAGGTAGGCCGGGAAGTCGGCCATTTTTTGGGCGTTCTGAGCGGACGAGGTTTGAGAGGTGCCGAGCGTGAGGGTGGGAGTGGGGGTTTCCATGGCAGGCAAACCCCACCCGGCGCTTTTATGGTGTCACTTGTTCCTCAGCATGGCGGATGGATTGCGTTTGTGTGATGTCCAGGCCGGGGCGGGCACGGAGAAAGGGGAGCACGGACGGGGCCACTATGGTGCACCTGTGCATTGCAATATACACTGGCCGCGACAAGCGCCTTTGCACGCCCCTAAAAACTCAACGCCAAGGGGCAAAGGGGCACAGGGGAAAGAGGGGAGGTTGCTGGTGATGCCCTTGGCGGGTGGCACGGGTGGCGCTCACGTACCTGTGTGTGTGCGTGGCTTGGCGGAGAACACGTTGCTGTGAGAAGCTGTGAGACGCGCCCTTGCCGTCGCTCGTCTTCCTCGCAGTCCCACTCCCCTTTCCTCCGCGCGTCTCTCACCGCTCCCGCGTGCCTGACAAGAACCACCTCCATTCCTACCACCGGGCCGATCACCCATCGTCCCCCTCCACACACGCGCACCCCTCCCGGAGAGCGTCCGATCAGGCGCCCACACGCCCACACACTTTTTCGCCGCTTCCAGTCCTCGCCCGTCAGGCCATTAGCAAAAAATGTTCGAGGTTTTAGAGCCCGCCCTCGCCTACGCCCAGGTCCGTTTTGACAGAGTGAGGGCGTGTAGAGGGCATCATGCTGCATGCAGGGGTGCGTGCGTCAGAACAGGGCTCGCCCGAAGCGGGCACCGCTTCGACAGAGAGAGAGCCCGAACGCTCGCTGCGTCGCTCGCTCGTCTTTCGTCTTTCTCATCCATCTTTTTCCCTCCTCCCCCCTCCTCTCCTTTTCCTCACACAGGAAAACCTCTGGGTCACCGCCCTCGCCGTCTTCACCCTGACCACACTCCTCCTCACCTTGCAAGCCGCCCTGACCCCGCGCCCCCCACCCCTGTCCCTGGAGGAAGAGGCCGGCAAGTGCGGGGACATCACCCCCGCCGCCCTCGCCAAGCACGACGGGCGCGACCCGTACAAGCCGCTCTACCTGGCGATCCGGGGCGTCGTATACGACGTCTCCAAGGGGCGCGCCTTCTACGGCCCGGGGGGCGGGTACGCGGCCCTGGCGGGCAAGGAGTGTGCGCGGGCCCTGGCCAGGATGAGCCTGAAGCCGGAGGACGTCACCGGCGACCTGGGCGACTGCACGCCCGCCCAGCTGGCCACCCTCGAGGAGTGGGAGGTGAAACTCCGGGCCAAGTACTGCGTCGCTGGCCGCTTGGTCGCGCCTGTGTCGCTCTCCCTGGCCGACCTCGCGCTCCACGACGGGTCGGACGCTTCCAAGCCCATCTACCTGGCCATCCAGGGCACGGTCTACGACGTGTCGTCGGGGCGCCAATTCTATGGCCCCGACGGTGTCTACCCCTTTGCCGGGCGCGAGTGCGCGCGCGCGTTTGCGCTCGTCTCCACCGATGCGGCGGACTGCGTGTCCGACCTGTCGGGGTTGGGCCCCATGGAGTTGGAGTCCCTGCGGGACTGGCGCGCCAAGTTCGAGTTCAAGTACCCGGTGGTGGGGAGCGTGGCGGAGTGAGAATGAGATGTTTGTAGAGAGAGTTTTTTTTT
>Ga0315289_10002177_pt1 | contig 30259 bp, 21 predicted proteins | sample YL17G11_40_MG_FD_203452 | JGI IMG/M metagenome (GOLD analysis project Ga0315289, IMG submission 203452) | Sediment microbial communities from Yellowstone Lake, YNP, Wyoming, USA - YL17G11_40 | ecosystem: Environmental > Aquatic > Freshwater > Lake > Sediment | place: USA: Wyoming | collected... | reverse complement strand
GCCTTTAAATTTCTTTGAAAGCCTTATTGCCATTTCTGTTTTTCCGGATGCGGTAGGCCCCAAGATTACAATTAACTTTTTGTTCATATTAATTTTCCCTTTAATCCAAAATAAGTGGCTCCTGCTATTTTTACTTTTACAAAATTTCCAACTAATTTCTTTTCCCCTTCAAATTTTACAACCTTATAAGTTCTGGTTTTGCCAAAAAGAAATCCGTTTTTTTCTTGTTCAACTAAAATATCCAAATTCTTTCCAATATATTTTTTATTACTCTTAAGAGCAGTTTTCTTTAAGATTTCAGTTAAAATCTTTCTTCTTTTTGTTTTTTCTTTTTTTGAGATGGAATCTTTGATTTTAGATGCATTAGTTTGGGCACGAGGAGAATATTCTGCAATATAAGCCATATCGAATTTTATATCTTTAAAGAGTTTTACTGTATTCTCAAATTGCTTTTTTGTTTCCCCTGGAAAACCTACAATTACATCGGTGCTTAGGCAAATCTTAGGAATTGCTTTCCTAAGATTTTTTACAAGTTTTTTATAACCAGAAACCGTATAAGATCTATTCATCTTTTTTAAGATGCTATTGTCTCCGGACTGAACAGGCAAATTAAGATACTCTGTTATCTTTTTGGATTCTGCAAGGACTTTGATTAGTTTTTCGGAAAAGTTCTTTGGATGGGGGCTTGTAAATCTAATCCAAAAATCTCCGGGAATCTCATTAATTAATCTTAAAAGTTCTGGAAAATCAATTAAAGGGTCGCCAGGCGAGTGGTAATCGTTCACATTTTGACCTAAAAGCCAAAATTCCTTAAAATTCTTTTTTACTAATTTTTGGATTTCTTTTAAGATGCTTTTGTGGTCTTTGCAAGCCAATAATCCACGAGCATGGGGAACTACGCAATAACTGCAAAAATTATTACATCCTGTAGAAATTGGGATAAAGGCAGAAAAGTTATTAAAGTACAGAGGCTCGATTTCTAAATAATTTCTTTTTAATTCATTACAGGATTCAAGTCTCCTTAGATTCGGATAGTAATAAAATTTTTCTTTTCTGAGAATCTCTTTCCAATAAGGAAGGGTTTTGATTGAAAGAATGTAGTCAAAATGAGGTTTAAATTTTTCAAAATCCGGGCTGAGAATACATCCTGTCAGGATGGTGCGTAATTTATGGTTTACGGCTCTTTGCTCTTTGAACTTTAGAGTGAGTCCCCAAATTCTGTCTACTGCCGATTGTCTTACAGAGCACATATTTACCACAATTAAATCAGCTTCTTTTGGGGAAAGGGCTTTTTTAAATCCAATTTTCTTTAAAGTCGTAGTAATCCTTTGGCTATCGCTTATTTGCATTTGGCAGCCAAAAGTAAAAAGGTAATAATTCATACAAATTATTCGCTTTTAAAATCTTAACAGAAATCCACAAAAACAAAAAGCCAATTATTTGGCTTTTTGTTTTTGTTTTAAGGGTTCTATTTTTTCTCTTCAATTTCTTTTTCTGCTTTTTGGACGAATTTTTCCAACTCTAAAATTCCAATATCTCCTTTTCCTCTCTGTCTTACTCTTACGGCCTTGGTTTTAATCTCCTCGTCTCCCACTACCAATAAATACGGAATTTTTTGAATTTCTCCTTCGCGGATTTTTTTTGAAACAGTTTCCGCCTCATCTTTTATTTCTACTCTCAGGCCTTTTTCTCTTAAAACATCGCCCACCTTGTTTGCATATTCTCTATGATTAGAACCTACGGGGATAACAGAAACCTGAACTGGAGCCAGCCATAAGGGAAAAGCGCCGGCAAAATGTTCAATGAGAATGCCAAAAAAGCGTTCCATAGAACCCAGAATTGTTCGATGAATCATGACCACCGGTTTTTCTTTACCGTCTTTATCGATAAACTTCACATCAAGGCCTCTGCCCATTTGCCTTAAATATTTTGCTAATTTTTCTTTGGTCTTAAACTTATCTTTAAAAGTTTTTAAATTCCAGAATTGTTCGATTTCCTCATCAGATGTTTCCGAATAAGTCGGCAAATTGAAATCAAATTGAATTGTACCCAGTTGCCACTCTCTGCCTAGAGAATCTTTAATTTTTGAATCAATCTTTGGACCATAAAAAACTCCCTGACCTTCGTCAATTTTATACATAACCTTCTCTAGATCCATTGCCTTTTTAAGTGAATCTTGGGCGAACTCCCACATCGATGCTGAGCCTAAATATTTAGCTGGTCGGGTGGCCAAATAAGCTTGATAATCTTTAAAGCCGAAAATTTCTTCATAAAAATAACGGGTAAGTTTAATAATTTCTCTGACTTCGTCAATTACCTGTTCTGGGGTGCAAAAGACGTGCGAGTCATCTTGGGTAAAGCCTCGGACTCGAGTTAAGCCGTGAAGAACCCCGGCGCGCTCGTAGCGATAGACCGTCCCCAGTTCCCCCATTCTTAACGGTAACTCTCTATAGCTCCTTGGACGAAATTTAAAAATTTGAACATGATTAGGACAATTCATCGGCTTTAATTGCTCGTCAATGGAATAGTCGCTTTTACTTTCACCTTCAATGTTTTGATGAAGCATGACGGGAAACATGTAATCAATGTATTTAATGTAGTGTCTGGTTTTGACAAACATGTCCATACCGGCAATGTGTGGAGTATAAACGAGTTGGTAGCCTCTTTTGATATGCTCTTCTTTCCAGAATTGTTCAACAATATTTCGGCAGATAGAGAGTTTCGGGTGCCAGAGAATCAAACCTTGGCCAGTTAGAGGGTTGGTGGAAAATAAGTCTAATTCCTTACCTAGCTTACGATGGTCTCTTCTTTCAGCCTCTACTTGCAATCTCACAAATTCATCTAATTCTTTTTTTGTGGCGAATGCCAGAGCATAAATTCTAGTAAGCATTTGGTTTTTTTCATCTCCTCTCCAATAGGCGCCAGCGAGCTTTTCAAGTTTAAAGCCTTCTTTTGGAATTTGTTTTGTGGATTTGACATGGGGACCCTTGCACAAATCCAAGAATCCTCCGCTTTCATAGGTGCTGATTTTGCCTTCCATTCCCTTGAGAAGTTCTAATTTATAAGATTGGTCCTTAAAGAGTTTTTGAGCCTCTTTTCTTGAAACCTCCTTTTTTTTGAAGGCAAAATCGGATTTTAAGATTTCCCTCATTTTCTTTTCAATCCTGGGGAGATCCTCAGAAGATATGGGTTTTGAAAACTCAAGATCATAATAGAACCCATTTTCAATCGGAGGGCCTATTCCGAATTTTACTTTTGGATATAGCTCTTTTACTGCCAGAGCCATAATATGAGATAACGAATGGCGTATAGTTTCAATTTTTTGCATATTTTTGGTTAATTTAATTATGTTTAATAAAAAACCTCTTTTGGTGGCGAGACCTTTTGAGAATTGCTTTCATTTTAAACTCTCAAAAAGCCTCTAAAAAGAGGTTGTGCTAGTGGTTGTTGTTAAATTTTTATGGAGAATTTCCATTACACCTTTACTTTAATTAGTTTTAGTTCTTTGTCAACCCCGTAGTGAAAATTTGGCTAATGTTTTGCTCTGCAAAACATTTTAAAGTGTCGAAGACGGCCAAATTTCTACTACGGGGTCAAGGCTATTCTTCGACAATTTCTTCAATGTTTTCGCAGATTATCTTACAGATACCGTCTTTTGTGTCTACGGGTCCAGAAACCAGGACGATTTTATTTTTTTGAAATGAAGTAGAATTCCTTTCTACGATTCTTGGGAAAGCCACCACCTCAATTTTATCGGTATAATCTTCAACTGTTAGAAATAGCATGGGTTTTCCGGTTTTGGTAATAATTCTTTTTACGTTTGAAATAATCCCTAAAATTTTTACTTGTTTTCCTATTCCAAATACATTTTTTGCGATTTTTGCAATTGGTTGGGCTTTTTGGATTAAAATTTCTTTGAAGTCCTCTAACGGATGAGATGTAACAAAGAGCCCCAAGAGTTCTTTTTCCCATCCCAACTTTTCTTTTTTAGTCGCTGGAGGAGATGGCTCCAAGGGAATGTTGTTGTTAAAATTTTCTTTGTCAAAAAGCCCTCTTTGGCTGGTGGATTTGTTCTTTTGGATTTCTCGTTTCCACTCAAGAAGTTTTTCTAAATTTACCAAGAGTTGTTTTCTCTCTGCAATTTTATCAAAAGCGCCTGCCTTAATTAAACTCTCTAAGGATTTTTTATTCAGGTCTTTTGCTTCAATTCTTTCAACAAAGTTTGCAATAGAAGCAAAAGGACCTTTGGTTTTTCTCTCTTGCACAATGGAAGATACAACATTGTGACCTACGTTTTTAATTGCTCCCAATCCAAATCGGATTTGATTTTCTTCTACCACGGTAAAGGTTTCTTCAGATTCATTGATATCGGGAGGCAAGACGACAATTCCCATTTTCTTTGACTCCTCAATTAGAAAGCCAGTTCTTTCTACATCTGCTTTTTCTGAAGCAAGTACTGCTGCGATAAATTCTACTGGATAATGGGCTTTAAGATAGGCAGTTTGGTAGGCAATTATAGCGTAGCATACGGAATGGGATTTATTGAATCCATATTTGGCATGGGGCAAAATCCATTCCCATACTTTTTCTACAGTATCTTTTGGGATTTTGTTATTGATAGCCCCATTAATAAATTTTTCTTTTTGTTCTAAAAAAAGCGATTCGATTTTTTTATTTACAGCTTTTCTTAGGACATCTGCTTCTGTAAGAGAAAATCCCGCCAAAGCTCGAGCGACTTGCATAAGCTGCTCTTGGTAGATCATAATTCCATAAGTGTCTTTTAAAATAGGTTCCAAAAGAGGATGTAAATACTCAATCTTCTTTTTGCCGTGCTTTCTTTTAATATACTCTGGGATAAGCTCTATGGGGCCTGGCCTATATAAGGCAATCATTGTAACAATATCTTCAATATGGGTGGGCCTTAACTCTCTTAAATACCGCTTCATTCCAGAAGATTCCAATTGAAAAACAGATGTGGTTTGGGCATTCTGGAAAAGTTCAAAGGTTTTGGCGTCATCTAAAGGTATGGTGCTCAGGTCAATTTTGATTTTGTGGTCTTTTTCTATTAAGTTAAGGATATTTTCAATAATAGTTAAGTTCTTTAGGCCAAGAAGATCCATTTTTAGAGGTCCCAGGTCTTCAATGCTGTACATATCGTATTGGGTCACAATGATTTGCTCGTTTTGAGTAGGATGCTGCAAGGGAACTATGTTTTCCAGGGGTTCTTTTGAAATTACAACGCCGCAGGCGTGAGTAGAAGCATGACGGGCTACTCCTTCCAATTCTTTTGCATAATCAATCAGGATTTTTGCTTTTTCATCTTCCTGATAAAGTTTTTTGAAATCCTGAACTTTTGATAAGGTTTCATCAAGAGAAGACATCATAGGAATCATTTTTGCAATGCTATCACAGTAACCGTAACTATAGCCCAGAGCTCTTCCCACGTCTCTTACGGCTGCCCTGGCGGCCATGGTTCCAAAAGTAATAATTTGAGCCACTCGCTTTTCTCCGTATTTTTCTCTGACATATTTTATTACTTCATCTCTTCGTGTGTCAGCAAAATCTAAATCTATATCAGGAGGGGTATACCTTTCTGCTGTCAGAAATCTTTCAAAAAGTAAATTATATTTTAATGGGTCAATTTCAGTAATTTCCAAAAGATAAGCCACTAAAGATCCTGCCACAGAACCTCTGCCAGGACCAACTACGATTTTATTTTCCTTTGCCCATTTAACAAAGTCTCTTACGATTAAAAAATAAGAAGCAAAATCAGTTTTTTCAATTATGGAAAGTTCTTTTTCTAATCTTTCTTTGATTTCCGGGGTAATTTTGGCAGGCGAGCCGTATCTTTTTTCCAATCCTTGCTCGCAAAGTTCTCTTAGATACGCATTGGGCGTCTTTTCATCAGGTGGTTCAAACTTGGGAAGAATCGTTTTGCCCAGTTCAAAATTGAAATTGCAAAGCTCTTTGATTTTTTGAGTATTTTCAATTGCCTCTGGTACTTCTTTGAAATCCTCAATCATTTTTTCAGGAGTTTTCATTGAAAAATCATCAGACATCATTGTCAGACGCTCGGGATCGTCCTTGTCGGCTCCGGTGTTAATGAGCATTAAGATATCTTGGGCCTTTGCGTCTTCGGGTTTTAAATAATGGCTATCATTTGTAGCCACCAAAGGAATGCCAAGCTTTTTGGACATTGAAATTAAGGCCTTATTGACTATGGCCTGTTCTTTAATATTGGGGTGATGTTGCAATTCTAAATAAAAATTCCCTTTTCCAAAGATTTCTTGATAGCGCTTGGCTAGTTTTTCTGCTTCTTCAATCTTTTTTGCCAGAATCAATTGAGGGATTTTTCCTTGAAGGCACGCCGAAAGACAGATTAGGCCTTCTGCATGTTTTTCCAATAGCTCTTGGTCAATTCTGGGTTTATAATAAAAGCCCTCTAGATGGGCTTTTGTAACTAACTTTACTAAGTTCTTGTAACCAGTCTCGTTTTTTACCAAGAGAATGATGTGATATCTTTTGTCATCAATGTGAGGGCGGGATTGATCCATTCTTTCAAACGCCAGATAAAGCTCTGAACCAATAATCGGTTTTATTCCTTTTTTTGAGGCGAGTTTGTAAAATTCAATTGCACCATACATTACTCCGTGGTCAGTAATAGCCACCGAATCCATTCCTAAGCTTTGAGCATAATCTAAAATTCCGGAAATTTTCGGCAAACCGTCCAATAACGAATAATGACTATGGACATGAAGGTGAGTGAACTTTGGCATATTAGACAAAAAAATTCTAATCCAGGAAATCAGAAAAATATATGGGGGGAATCTATATTGTATATCTAAGACCAAAACTCCCCGAAGTTATTATAGTATTTTAATCCCGTCAAAAGAGTAAGTCAAACCCCGTAGTGAAAATTTGGCTAATGTTTTGCTCCGCAAAACATTTTAAAGTGCCGAAGGCGGCCAAATTTCTACTACAGGGTCAACCCCGTAGAGAAAATTGGATTGCCTTCGGTTTTTTTGTATTTTGCTTTACAAAACACAGATCTAATTTCTTCTGCGGGGGTCAAATTCTAGAATTTTATGATAGAATAACTGAATGAATTTAAAAGAAGAAAAAACATTTTGGAAAAAAGGGTATAAGTTTGTAGCAGGTTTAGATGAGGCAGGAAGGGGAGCTCTGGCAGGTCCCGTGGTAGCAGCGGCCGTTGTGATTTTCAATTGCAAATTGCAAATTGCGAAATTAAAAAAAGAAGCAAATGATTCCAAAAAATTAAGTCCTAAAAAAAGAGGAGAACTTTATGAAATTGTAATAAACCATCCTCAAATTGAATGGGGGATAGGAAGTGCAGACCACAGGATAATTGACAGAATAAATATTTTAAACGCCACCAAACTTGCTATGAAATACGCTGTAAAGGATTTAAATTATAAATTGAAAAAGCAAAATCGTAAGGTCGAATTTTTAATTTTAGATGGAAATTTTAAGATCAATTCCGCCCTTCCTCAAAAAACAATAATTAAAGGTGATGGAAAAGTTCTATCGTGCGCCTTGGCCTCGATTTTGGCAAAAGTTACTCGAGATAGAATAATGGAAGATTACGAGAAAAAATATCCTCACTATGGATTTTCAAAACATAAAGGCTACCCAACTCTTTTCCACAGAAAAATTTTAAAAAAACTTCACCCTTGTAAAATCCATAGAAAAACTTTTAGTCCCGTAAGAGAAAGCAAGATTCTAAAAAGTCTTGAAAAAAAGACCCTTTTATGATAGGGTTAGATTGTTAGTATTAAATTTTTCAGATAATATGGGAGTTCCAAAATCACGTCACACAAAATCACAAAGAAACAGAAGAAGGTCCAACATTTTTTTAAAAAGACCCAATTTTGTTTCCTGTTCAAAATGCGGAAAACAGATTCTGCCTCATATAGTTTGCTGGAATTGCGGATATTATAAAGGAAGAGAAGTAATAAATGTTTTGGAGAAACTTGAAAAGAAAGAAAGAAAGCAAAGAGAAAAAGAAATAAAAGTACAGGAAAAAACAGAAGAAAAGAAGGAAAAACCATTAACAGTTCAAGAATTGTCAAAAAAGTAAATTTAAAATATGTCGTCTAGACACCTATCAAGATCAATTGCCATGCAAAGCCTGTATGAGTGGGATTTTTATACAAAAACAGGAGATTTAAAAAAAATTGTCAAAAAGAACATTGAAGAATTTGGCCCGGGATTAAAGGATGAAGGATTTGTTTTCCAGATAGCAGAAGGAGTGGCAAAGTACCTTCCCGACCTTGATAAAGTTTTAGAAAAAGCTGCTCCTCAATGGCCAATTGAGCAAATTTCAATTGTTGATAGAAACGTTCTAAGGATTGGACTTTACGAATTATTATATGCAAATGTGGCCGAAGTTCCTCCTAAAGTAGCAATCAATGAAGCCATTGAATTGGCAAAAAGTTTCGGAGGAGAAAATTCAGGAAGATTTGTAAATGGAGTATTGGGCACAGTTTACAAAGAAATGGGAGCAGAAGAAGCTCAAGATCAAACAACGAACAACGAACAATGAACAATGAACAATCTGTAAAAATTATTGTTCGCTGCTCACTGCTCGCTGTTTACTTTAATGAAAGATTTTTCCAAACTTGAAAAAAAATTAAATCTCAAATTCAAAGACAAGAACATTTTAGTTCAGGCATTTTGCCACAGATCTTATTTAAACGAGAATCCGGATTTTGGGCTACCATATAATGAAAGACTTGAATTTTTAGGAGACGCAGTTTTGGAATTAGTAGTTACTGAGTGGTTATACAAAAAATACCCAAAAGAATCAGAGGGGGAATTAACAAACTGGAGAGCAGCATTAGTTAATGCCAGAATGCTGTCCGAAGTTGCAAAGGAACTAGATTTTGATGATTTTTTATTGCTTTCTAGAGGAGAGCAAAAAGAAGTAGGCAAGGCGCGAGCTTATATTCTGGGTAATGCCTTTGAAGCCATAACGGGAGCAATTTATTTAGATCAAGGATACAAGGTTTGTGAGAATTTTATCAAGAAAAATTTATTAATTAGGCTTGCAGAAGTTATTAAAGAAGGACTGCATCGAGACCCAAAATCTCGTTTCCAAGAAGAAGCGCAAGAAAGAGCAAGATTGACACCTATTTATAAGGGTTTGGAGGAATGGGGCCCAGACCATGCAAGACATTTCATTATTGGAGTCTTTTTGGGGAAAGAACAAATAGCAAAAGGAGAAGGTTCCTCAAAACAAGAAGCAGAAGAAGAAGCGGCAAAAGAAGCTTTAAAAACAAAAAATTGGTAAATGAATACATTAATCGCTTGGTTGTTTCCTCAAACTGACCCCGCACAAATCCTCATTCTATTCAGATTATGCGTGGCAAGTGCGATAGGCAAATCTATTCTAGCCGGAGTTTATCCGCCGAAGGCTAAAGAGGGCATTTTTCGGAAAACAACCTCGCTTAACTATTAACTAATATGCTTGTTATAAGATTATTTCGTGCAGGTAAAAGGAATCAACCATTTTTTAAAGTGGTAGTTACCGACAAAAAAAATCCTCCCAAAGGCGGAAGGCCAGTAGAAATTTTAGGGTTCTATGATCCCTTGACGAAAACTGAAAAAAGCTTTAATAAAGAACGAGTTTTATATTGGCTTTCTGTAGGAGCAAAACCATCAGATACAGTTTATAATTTGCTTTTGAAAGAAGGGATTTTAAAAGGGAAAAAGATTCCAAGTCATAAAAAATCAAAGAAAAGCAAAGAAGAAAAAAGTGAGCAGCCAGCAAAAGCAAAAGAAACAGTCAAGACAACAAAGCAAGAGGTTCCCGAGAAAAAAGTTGAAGAAAAATCGGCCACCGAAAAAAAACCAGCCGAAAAGTAATTTTAAAATTTTCCTATAGCTCTTGGGCAAACAAGGTAATTACCCTCTCTGTAATGTGTTATGGAGGGGGAGGAAAGTCCGGACACTCTCCCGCACATAATTTATGTGCGGGATAAAAAGGTAGCGGGTAACACCCGTCGCGAGTAATCGTAGAGGTGCGAACAGAGACGGTTTAATCCGAAAGGATAAGACCGTCCTCCGTAGCTAAAGCTGTGGAGGACGAGTTCGATGGTAACATCGGGTATGAAACGGCCAAATCCTTACCGAGTGCAAGAGCAAAATTTTGGTAGCTCGCTATTGACTCTGAGAGCAATTTCAGGGCTAGATAAATGATTACCTCGTCCGCCGAAGAGGCGGGCCAGACAGAATCCGGCTTATTGTTTGCCCAATTTCATCCCCTCCCATTTAGGAGGGGATGAAATTTAAATAGTGTTTTGTTTGTTTTGGAATGCCAAAAAAGGTAAAATATAATATAATGTTGGGGAAAATTTTTAATTCTAAAACCAATAATTTTACTTTCGCAGCTTTTTTAATTGCGCTTTCTACTTTCTTAAGCGGTGCCTTAGGGCTAATGCGAGATAGGCTTTTGGCCGGAAGTTTCGGAGCAGGGAGGACGCTTGATATATATTTTGCCGCCTTTCGAATCCCAGATTTTTTACAAGCAGTTTTGGTTGCAGGGGGCATCGGTGCTACCTTTCTTCCAGTCTTTTCAAAAGAATTTGAAAGAGGTAAAGAAAAGGCATTTAAGTTTGCAAACAATATTTTGAATTGTTCATTATTTGCGCTTTTGATAATTTCTCTTGTTTTATTTCTTTTTACGCCTCAAGTTTTGAAATTTATTACTCCTGGTTTTACCCAGCAAGAAATCTTAAAAACTGCCTTTCTGACAAGAATAATGTTTTTAAGCCCCATTTTCTTTTGCCTGAGCGCAATTCTTTCTGGAGTTTTACAATATTTTGACAGGTTTTTGGTTTATAGCTTGGCTCCCATTCTATATAATCTTGGAATTATTTTGGGAATTGTGCTTTTTGTTCCTATTTTTGGAACTTACGGTTTGGCCATAGGAGTTATTTTCGGGGCTTTTCTGCATTTTTTAATTCAGGTTCCAGCAGCCAAAAACGTAGGGTTTTATTATTCAAAAATTTTTAACCCAAAAGATGAAGCACTTTTGAAAATAACCAAATTAACAATTCCTTCGGCAATTGGATCGGGATTTTCTCAGATAAATCTAATTGTAATCACTGCATTGGCTTCAACCTTAATTCCGGGCTCAATTGCGATTTTTAATTTTTCAAAGAATCTTCAGTATTTTCCAGTTGGGATGATTGGAGTGCCATTTGCAATTTCTGCCTTTCCTGCGCTTTCAAGAAGCTGGGCAGGAAAACAAAAAGAAAAATTTTGGGAGTATTTCTCTCTGGCATTTAGACAGATTCTGTTCCTAACAATTCCCATTTCTTTTTTGGTCTTTCTTTTGAGAGCCCAAATTGTAAGGATTGTTCTGGGAGCAGGTTTGTGGGGATGGCTGGAAACAAGATTAACTGCAGCTTGTCTGGGGATTTTTGCCTTATCTATATTTTCTTCTTCTCTAAATCCTCTTTTTCAAAGAGGGTTTTATTCAATTCATGACACAAAGACTCCAACTATAATCCAAATATTAGACGTTTTTATGAATGTTGGATTTGCGATTTTATTTTTGAAACTCTTGGGGTTTTCTAATCCGATCTCCAATTTTTTAAGCAATTTCTTAAAACTAAGAGATATTAAAAACATTCAAATTATTGCCTTTCCATTAGCTATGGGAATTTGCGACATCTTGCAGGCCATCGCTCTGTTTTATATCTTTGTAAGGAAGATTGACTCTTTTTCTCTTTTTGGAATCTTTAAGTTCTTAAAAAATATTTTAATTTTAACCTTTTTTATGTCCATTGGAGTAAGATTTATTTTAAAGCCCTTGGCAGGAATCTTTGCTCTTTCTACTTTTTGGGGAGTATTTTTTCAAACTATTTTTGCCAGTCTTTTTGGAGCCTTGATTTATCTTTTAGGAGCGTTTTTGTTAAAATCTCCTGAATTAAAAAACCTAACCAATTCTATTCTAAAAAGAGAAAGTTAAAATTTTGCTTTAAAGCGTACCCTCGGCATGTTATAATTAAAAAGTAAACATTTTTTAAAATGAACTACGATATCATTACTTTTGGTTCGGCAACTTTGGATATTTTTGTAGGCACTGATGACTTCTTGATTAAACCGGAAAAAGGGTTTACAACTCAAAAAGGAGTATGTTTTCCTTTTGGCTCAAAGGCTGACATCAAGGGCTTGGATTTCCGTACGGGGGGTGGCGGCACAAATGCTGCAGCTACTTTTGGACTTCAGGGGTTAAAAGTTGCTTTTTGCGGAAAGATTGGAGAGGATTTTGCAGGAAAGGAGATTTTGAAAGATTTAGAAAGATTTAAGATTTCAAAATCACTTGTTATTGAAAGCCGAGAGAAAGCAACGAATCTTTCAATTATATTTTATTTTGCAAAAGATAGAACTTGTTTTGTCTGGAGAGGTGCATCAGAATTGTTAAAAGAAAACGAGATTCCTTGGAAAAAATTAGAAACCAAATGGGTTTATCTGGCTCCTTTTTCTGGAAAATTATCTGCTCTTTTTGGGCCTATAGTAGATTTTGCAAAAAGGCATAAAATTAAAGTTTTTGCTAACCCTGGAAGCTCTCAAATTGGTTTTAGTCAAAAACCCTTAAAATCTGTTTTGCAAAAAATCGATGTCTTGCTTTTAAATCAGGAAGAAGCATCTTTATTGACTAAAATCCCTTATCAAAAAGAAAAAAAGGTTTTTGAGAAACTAGATGAGCTTTGTCCAGGAATAGCGATTATGACAAAAGGCGCGCAGGGAGCAGTAGTTTCGGATGGAAATTATATTTGGGAGGCAAAAGCATCTAATGTTCCTGTATTGGAAAAGACAGGAGCAGGCGACGCTTTTGGTTCGGGGTTTTTGGCAGGACTTATTAAAACAAAAGAAATTTTGCCTGCTCTCCAACTTGGCATGGCTAATTCTGCTTCTTGTATTCAAAGAATTGGGGCTAAAGAAGGGCTTTTAAAAAAAGAAGATTCGTGGGGAAAAATTAAGGTTTTAAAAAAGAAGATTAAATAGTTTTTGGCAAACTCTTTCAAAATTTGCCTTGTAAAAATTTATCCATGTTATATAACATTCTTAAAAAAGCAAAAAGCAAAGGATTTGCAATAGGCCAATTTAATTTCTCAAGTTTGGAGCAATTAAGAGGAATAGCCAGTTGTGCCAAAGAACAAAATTTCCCAGTAATTTTAGGCACTTCAGAAAAAGAAGCAAGTTTTCTGGGATTAGAAGAGACTGTCGCGCTCGTTAGAATTTTGGAAAATAAAATGAGATTTCGCCTCTTTTTGCATCTTGACCACGGGAAAGATTTAAATTTTATAAAAAGAGCAATTGATCTTGGATATGATTCGGTTCACTTTGATGGGTCTTCACTTTTGTTAAAAGACAATATAAGATTAACAAAGAAGGTTGTAGACTATGGGAAGGGAAAAAAGGTCTTGGTGGAAGGAGAATTAGGATATTTGGGAGGAGAAAGCAAATACTTTAAATCGGCAAAAGCGATTATTAGATCTCAAGATCTTACAAATCCCAAAGAAGTTGGGGAATTTGTAAAGAAAACCGGAGTGGATAGTTTGGCAATTGCAATTGGAAATATCCATGGAGTATACGAAAAAATGCCCAAATTCGATTTTAAAAGATTGAAGGAAATCCGAGAAAACACAGACGTTTTTCTGGTGCTTCACGGGGGCTCAGGGGTTCCAGCAGGAGAACTTAAAAAAGCAATAAGATTTGGAATTCAAAAAATAAATATTAATACTGAATTAAGAATGGCATGGAAACAGGCCCTTTGGGACGCCCTGAAGGACTCTGGAGAAATTAAACCATATTTAATCCTGCCCCAGGTTGAAAGGGCAATTAAAAAGAAGGTCGAAAAATATATTAAATTATTTAGGGGCTGCTAAAAAAAATGAAGTTACATTTAAATAAATGGGTTTTAATTGCAATTTTTGGGATTTTCGCATTGGCGATGATAGTAATCTTGATTTTGAAAGAGCAGAGAATAGCGGTGATTACAGACAAAAAAGACTATGAGAATGGTGGAAGCTTAAAGGTAAAGATTCAAAATCTTTTTCTAAAGAAAATCTGTTTTTCTTTGTGTTATCCTTATTATCTAGAAAGAAAAGAAGGGGCTTGGAAGGCTTATAGTTATCAGGATTGTTCAAAAGCTAACATTACCGAAAAGTGCATAGAGCCAAGCGAAACGAAAGCCTTTGAGATTGCCTTGCCATTGATAGAAAGAGGAGTTCATAGGATTGCGGTTCCTATCTGTGAGTCCTGTAATACAGGAGGGCAATTTCAGGAAAGCCAAAGGTTTTATTCTAACGAGTTTGAAGTAAAATAGAGTATGAAGGTAATCCATGAAAGGGCAAAATGTATAGGATGTGGTTCGTGCGTGGCAGTTTGTCCTCATTTTTGGGAGATGGGAGAAGATGGAAGAGCAAAACTTTTGAATTCTGAGAGCAACCCAAAAACAGATACCGAGAATTTGGAGATAAAAAAGAAAGAATGCAACCAGGAGGCGGCTGAAGTTTGCCCTGTGCAATGCATTCACATAGTAATTTAATCACAACATAAACCATTTATTAGGTTTGGTGTAATAAACATGTTAACTCTTTCAGTAAAAATTAGAGAAATAACTGGCAAAAAAGTCAAAACACTTCGTCAAAAAAATGTTTTACCTGCAATTCTGTATGGTCCGGAAATTAAAAACTTGAATTTAACTATAGATCTGAAAGAATTTGAAAAGATTTATGAAGAAGCGGGGGAGAGTTCAATCATAAATTTGAAAGTTGAGAATAAAAAAGAAAAACCCGATGAAATTCCCGCAATGATAAAAGAAGTTGTATCAGATTCCTTAACGCAAAAGTTTTTGCACGTTGATTTTTATCAACCTAGGCTTAAAGAGAAAATTGAAGTTACTATTCCTTTGGTATTTGAAGGAGAAGCACCCGCAGTGAGAGAGCTGGGAGGAGTATTGGTTAAAAACATTTCAGAGATAGAAGTTAAGGCTCTTCCTCAAAACCTTCCAAAAGAGATTAAAGTGGATGTTTCTGGATTGATGACCTTTGATGACTACATCGAAGTAAAGGACCTTAAACTTCCTTCAGAAGTTGAGGTTTTAAAAGATGCCACCGAGGTGGTAGCCTTAGTTACTCCTCCAGAAAAGGAAGAAATAGTTGAGCCGGCTGCAGGAGAAATCACAGAGGCAGAAAAAGTAGAAAAGAAGAAGGAAGAAGAGGTGGAAGGAGAAAAGAAATAGAATACACTTTTAATAAGAGCTTTTATGAAATCGCATTTTCCGAAAACAAAATTTTTGGTAATTTTTATTACCCTTTTACTTTTACCAATTTTTGGTATTTTTATTTCTGCGCAGACCAAAGACGATTGCACAACTCTGGAAGAATGTCAGGCACTCTTGCAAGAATACGAAAAAGAGATTTCTCAATACGAAAATAATATTTCCAAAACTCAACAAGAACAAAAAACCCTAAACAATAAAATTTCTCTTTTGAAACAAAAGGTAAGCAAATTAGAACTTGAGATAAAACAAAGCAATATTATAATCAAAGACCTCAAATATCAAATTGAAGACACTAAATCTTCAATTGATAAAACTTCTAAAAAAATTGAAGACTCAAAACAAAAACTGACAGAAATTCTAAGAGAGATTTACGAACAGGATCAAAAAAGTTCATTTGAAATTCTAGTAGCCGAGAATACGCTCTCAGATTTTTTTGAGAATTTGGTAGCTCTTGATAGTCTTTCAACAAGGAACCAGGAAATCTTAAATGATATTAAAAACTTAAAATCAGATTTAGAAAAACAAGAAATTACAATCGGTAAAGAAAAACAAGATTGGGAGAAAATGAAGGAAATCCAGATTTTGCAAAAACAAGAAAGCCAGAGAACAAAAGAGGAAAACGATTGGCTTTTAACGCAGACTAAGGGACAGGAGTCTGAATACCAAAAATTACTTACCGAAAGCAAGACTCGTGCAAAAAAAATAAGAGAAAGAATTTTTGAATTAATTGGAGTTCCGGAGGCACCTACCTTTGGCCAGGCCTTGGAAATTGCAAAATACGTAGAAAGCATAACCAAAGTAAGGCCAGCACTTTTATTGGCGGTTTTGACTCAAGAATCAAACATTGGGAAAAATGTAGGACAATGCTATCTTAAAGACCAAAATACAGGTTCGGGAATAGTAGTAAAAAGTGGAGCAAAAGTTGACAGGGTGATGAATCCAAGCAGAGATGTTCCAGAATTTGTAAAAATTTGCAAAGAAACAGGAAGAGACCCTTATAGCACCCTGGTTTCATGTCCCATGGAATTTGGATGGGGAGGAGCAATGGGACCTGCCCAATTCATACCTTCTACTTGGGCTCTTTATAAAAATAAGGTTTCAGCTATTACTGGAAAGCCCGCAGATCCCTGGAGCATAAAAGATGCATTTCTGGCGGCAGGACTTTTATTAAAAGATGCAGGAGCCAGCGCACAAACCTATAATTCTGAATGGAGAGCGGCAATGGTTTATTTTTCAGGTTCAACTAATTCTAAATACAGTTTTTATGGAAATTCAGTTATGGCGATTGCAAAGGAATACGAACAAGACATCAAGGATTTAGAGGAATTTGCCTATAAATAACATAACTTTCTTATTGACAGTCCGCGCTAAGGGCGCAATTAAAAATCCGCATATAATATTTGCGGATTTTTCGTTTCTATGTTTACAAATTAATCTTGTCCGAATTTCTTTTCCAAAGTTTTGATTACAGGTTCCAATTTTCCTTCAATAATGTCTTCTAGATTATGCCAGCTTTTTCCGGCCCTATGATCAGTTAATCTATTTTGAGGAAAATTATAGGTTCTAGTTTTTTCCGACCTCATGGCGCGCTTAATTTGAGCTCTTCTCTCATCTCCTCTTTCTTCCAATTCTTTGATTTCTTTTTCTTCTAGAAGTCTTGCTTCAAGAAGGTGCATGGCATTTTCTTTGTTTTGTTTTTGGTTTCTTTCGGTCTGGCAGGTCACCACAATTCCCGAGGGTTTGTATAGGATTCTTACAGCTGTCTGTCGTTTCTGGACGTATTGGCCACCGGCACCTGAGGAGCCATAAAAGTCAATCTCCAGGTCTTCGGGCCTTATTTTAATTTCTCCAGATTTTGGTTTTGCCAGCACGGCTACGCTTGCGGTTGAAGTATGAACCCTTCCTCTTTTTTCAGTGGCAGGAATTCTTTGAACTCTGTGTACTCCTCCCTCAAAGCGCATTTTTGAAAAGGCGCCAGGTCCTTTTACTTCAAACGTAATTTCTTTTATCCCTCCCAATTCCGAAAGATGAGAATCCAATGTTCCTTGCTCCCAATCTTGGGATTTTGCATATTTTGAGTACATTCGGAAAAGGTCATTTGCAAACAATCCTGCTTCCTCTCCTCCGGCCCCGGCCCGGATTTCTATAATTGCAGACTCTATTCCAAATTTTTCTTTTTGATTTATCTGGATATCTCCATTCATATTCTAGGACTTTATTTTGTCTTTTTCTTTGAAGTTTTTTTTCTTGGCTTTAATTCTTGCTTCTTTGCAGCTCTTTTTCTAAATTTTTCTACCCTTCCCATTACATCCGTGATTTTTTCTTTCCCGGTATAAAAGGGATGACATTTAGAACAGATTTCTATTTCTAAAGACTCTTTGGTTGAGCCTACTTCAAAGGTATTTCCACAAGCGCAGCGAACTTTAGCCCGAGGGTAATATTTTGGATGAATGTCTTTTTTCATAGTTATAGCTTTAGAATGTTAATTAAAATAAGCGGAGTCCCGCACCAAGCCCCGAACTAGAACGAAGTTCAGTTCGGGACAGTCCAGAACCGAGCTCTGCTCTGGTTCTGGGCTTTGCTTTGATGTGTGGACGCAGCGAACTTTTGCGTTGGGACAATATTTTGGGTGTATATTCTTTTTCATGTTTTTGGATATTTGCTCGTAATCTTTTTAGAAGATTTTACGAGGAATTAGTCTTATATAGTAAAGATTCTAACAGAATTTTTCTTAAAAATCAATCTTTGGAACAATGTAGCCTAGCCAGAATCTTGATTTAAACAAAAGAGAGTGGTATATTATAAAGAGCAAAATATTTCTATAATCAATATTCGTATTTTAAGATGATTCAAGCAAAATCTCAAAAAACTAGCAAAAATGATTTCGGTCTGAACGAGGAAGAAATGCTGAAAGCAGGACTCCATTTTGGACATAAAACTTCAAAACTTTATCCCAAAATGAAGCTCTATATTTTTGGATTGAGAAATAACGTTTATCTGATTGACCTTGAAAAAACAGTAGAGAAGTTAAATCAAGCTCTACAATTTATTGAAAAATCCATAAAAGAAGGAAAGGTTTTGCTTTTTGTTGGAACAAAAATTCAAAACAAAAAATTTATAGAAAACATTGCAAAAGAATGTGGTTTCCCATATGTGGCAGAGAGATGGATAGGAGGCACTCTTACTAATTTTTTAGTAATGAGAAAAAGAATAGGATATTTAAAGGGATTAGAAGAAAAGAAAAACTCAAAAGAATTTGAAAAATACACCAAAAAGGAAAGAAAGGAAATTGAGAAAGAACTTCATAATTTGGAGATAAAATTTGGAGGTATAAGGAGTCTCGAAGTTCTTCCAGACGCGATTTTTATATGCGATATGGAAAAAGACATTACCGCAGTAAAAGAGGCCCGGATAAAAGGCATTCCTATTATTGGGATTTGTGATACAAATGTAGATCCTACTTTAGCAGATTATCCTATTCCAGCAAACGATGATGCAGTTTCTTCAATAAAATACATTTTGGAAAAAGTAAAAGAAGTAATTTTAAAAGCAAAACCCCAAAATAAATAAAGATTATTAATTCTGGATAGGAATTACAAATAATGTAATTCTTTTATTCTTAAATTTATGGCAGCTATTGACCAGATCAAAAAACTGAGAGAAGAGACCAATATTTCTATAGCAGAATGCAAAAAGGCCCTTGAGGGCGCGGACAATGATTTGGAAAAGGCAAGGGAAATTTTGAGAAAGCAGGGAATGGAATTTGCCGCAAAAAAGAGAGAGAGGGGAGTGGTGGCAGGAATCATAGAGAGTTACGTACACTCAAATAAAAAAGTAGGGGTGTTACTGGCACTTTGGTGCGAAACAGACTTTGTTGCCAAAAACAATGGTTTTCAAGAATTAGCTCATGAATTATGTTTGCAAATCGCTTCAATGGATCCTCAAGATGTAAAATCTCTTTTGGGTCAACCTTTTATAAAAGATCCTACAAAAACTATTCAAGATTTGGTTAGTGAGTATATTGCTAGGTTGGGTGAAAATATTATAGTTGAAAAGTTTATAAGGTACGAGATCTAAAGTCAAAACTCAATCCGCCAACCGGCGGACAAAACTCAAAACTACAATCCAAAAGTGAAAAATTACAGTTTGAAACTATAGTTTTGAGCTTTAAACTTTAAGTTTAATTTATGTTTGAATTAATTGCCCTAGTAATTTTAATTGTAAGTTTTTTAGGAATAGTACTAATCTTGATTAAAAAAAAATCAGCGTTTAGCAAATCCGAAGTTTTTCCTGAATCTCGGATTCCTTCAGATATTGTTCCTAAAGAACAGATCGCAAAGACTCAATTTTTAAAATCTCTAAGTTTTTTAAAGCCAGATTTTTGGAATATTTTTATACAAAAAATCCTTTCTAAAATCAGAGTAGTCTCTTTAAAAATCGAATCAAAAAGCAGTAAACTCCTTGAAGGAATGAGAGAGAAAACTAAAAAGAGAAAGGAAAAAGAGAATGAAGGATATTGGGATAAAATAAGAAAGACTTCCAAAAAATCTTTAAAAAATAAAAAGAAATCTTAAAAGCATTATTTATCCCAAACTAGTTCAATGTGCCGACTTAGCTCCCTCCTTCGCCTTCATTTGCATTCGGGCTTCGGAAGGGCAAGATACTTTAAGAAATAGTCCTCTTGCCCATCGAAGCTCTGATACAAATCAGAGCGTAGTTGGGCCGACTTAGCTCAGTGGTAGAGCGACTGTTTTGTAAACAGTAGGTCGTCGGTCCAAATCCGACAGTCGGCTCTAAGGTTCGGCGGGCAGGTAAACAGGATGTCGCTTGCCCGCCCAAATTTGTAAAACAAAATTTTGGCGGGTGAAGGTTCTCAGCCTACGGCTGACCAATCGTAGGTTGGGAGTCCCTCTCTCGGCTTATCTTGACAAAGATTTTCAAAAAGAATATAATTTTAAAAGAATCATGAAAGATACTAGATAAGACAATTTGGAAAAAGTTGATATGAGGACTAAAAAATCACGAGTCTTCGTGGTTTTTTTAACGAACTTTTACAACAGAATAGTTAAAAATTATTCTAAATAAATCCGAGATATTTATTACTGAGCCAGAAAAACACTCATACTTGAGGAATCAAAGTACTTGTGTCAAACAGAGTAAAAGATCAGTTCTTTAGAGTTGTCTCGACTCTAATTTAGCCAGTTTTATGAGAGTTTGATCCTGGCTCAGGATGAACGCTGGCGGCGTGGATAAGGCATGTAAGTCGTGCGGTCTTGTCGCAAGACAGGACAGCGGCAAACGGGTTAATAACACGCAGGCAACAAGCCCCAGAGACGGGTATAATCCGCCGAAAGGCGGGCTAATTCCCGATAGTCCCCTTAAGACGCAAGTTTTTAGGGGTAAAGCTTCGGCGCTCTGGGATTGGCCTGTGGCTTATCAGCTTGTTGGTAGGGTAATGGCCTACCAAGGCTATGACGGGTAGGTGGCCTGAGAGGGTGGTCGCCAACAGGGGAACTGAGATACGGTCCCCACTCCTACGGGAGGCAGCAGCCGAAAATATTGGACAATGGGCGAAAGCCTGATCCAGCGACGCCGCGTGCCCGAAGAAGCCCCGCGGGGTGTAAAGGGCTTTTAACTGGGAAGAATCCGCCGCAAGGCGGATGACGGTACCGGTTGAATAAGGAGGGGCTAATTGCGTGCCAGCAGCAGCGGTAAAACGTGACCTCCAAGCGTTATCCGGATTTATTGGGCGTAAAGCGTCCGTAGGTGGTTAGGTAAGTTTTGGGTGAAAGTCCTCGGGCTCAACCTGAGGAAGGCCTTGAATACTACTTGACTAGAGGGCGTTAGGGGCTGGTAGAACACACGGTGTAGGGGTGAAATCCGTTGATATCGTGTGGAATACCGAACGTGAAGACATCCAGCTGGAGCGGCCCTGACACTGAAGGACGAAAGCCAGGGGAGAGAATGGGATTAGATACCCCAGTATTCCTGGCTGTAAACTATGGATGCTGGCTATTGCAAGTGTCGACCCTTGCAGTGGCGAAGCTAACGCGTTAAGCATCCCGCCTGGGGAGTACAGCCGCAAGGCTGAAACTCAAAGGAATAGACGGGGGCCCACACAAGCGGTGGACCACGTGGCTTAATTCGACGACAAACGGGGAACCTTACCAGGACTTGACATCCACTTGAAATCCACCAGAAATGGCGGACTACCCACAAGGACAGGTGGACAGGTGTTGCATGGTCGTCGTCAGCAGGTACCGTGAGGCGCTCCCTTAAATGGGGCAACCTGCGAAACCCCTGCTCTATGTTTTATATGTCATAGAGGACTGCCCGCGTATAGTGGGAGGAAGGTGGGGATAACGCCAGATCAGCACGACCTTTATGTCCTGGGCTGCACACGTGGTACAATGGCCGGTACAATGAGTTGCTAAGGAGAAATCCGGAGCTAATCTCACCAAAACCGGTCTCAGTACGGATCGAGGTCTGCAACTCGACCTCGTGAAGCTGGAATCGCTAGTAACCGTGCATCAGCTACGGCACGGTGAATATGTTCCTGGGCCTTGTACTCACCGCCCATCACTTCAAGCGAGCTGGGAACAGCCGAAGATTCGCAATAGCGGATTTAAGCTGGGTCCAGTAAGAGGGAAGAAGTTGTAACAAGGCACCAGTAGCGGAAGCTGTTGGTGGATAACAACATTTTATACAAGTTTGTCGACCAGGGTTGAAGAGTAGAATTCTGTCTTTGACTCTGAGGTGTTGATCGGGAGCCTTAAATCTCGATCATTGTCGAGACAGCTCTAAGGAACTGAAAAAGAAAAAAGCGCAGGTTTAAGACTGCGCTTTTTTGTTTTTCAAAACTTAAATCTCGAGGGTAAATTTTTAATTTTAAAAATAAAGGATACGATTTGAGTTATCCACAACTTGACTTGCTTAAAATATGTTAAAATATAGAAATCTTTAGGGTCGAGATATGATCAAGTTTTAAGGATCTTATGAAGGAAATCAAAACAAATAAACAGGGGAAATACATCTCTCTTAAGGAAGCAGCCAAAATCTCGGGTTATCATCCTGATTATATTGGTTTTTTGATTAGGAAAGGCAAACTTGAAGGAAAAAAGACTTATACTGGTACTAGTTGGGAAGTTAATTTAGATGAAATAATGAAATATGGGAAAAAGCAAAAGGATTTTGATATCCGAGATTTGTTTTTGAAAAGAAAAAAGTATGTTTGTCTTAAAAAAGCAGCCAAAATTTCAGGTTATCATCCAAATTATATTGCTTATTTAATTAGGAATGGAGAAGTTAAAGGGAAAAAAGTTCGTTCTGGAATTACCTGGATGACAACTAAAGAGGGCTTAAACAAGTATCAAGAATCTTTAAATGAAAAAGAAACTATTAAAAACATCTATCCTCTTGCGGATACTGCCAATTTTAATCTAATTTCAAAGATTATTTCACCAGTAAAATATGCAAAAGATTTTATTGAGGAAAAAATAGCATATCTGGCGTGGGCCTTAAATCTGTTCTTAAGAGTATCTAAATATGGTGTAATTTCTATAATCTTGGGAATAATTTTCTTTGGGGGATTTACTATTTGGGCAGAAGTTTCCAAAAATCAAATTCAAGTAATAAATGTTTATCCTATTAATATTCAAGGCGATTGGCAAAACTCTCAAAATGTTAAAGGGATAGCGGATATAGGGGAAACAGGAGATTTTAATTCTTTTTCTGACCTAACCTCAGCAGTTTATAAGAAAGGCTCTTTATCTTTGGTTTTGGGAGATTTTAAGGCAACCGAACCTGACTTAGAGACGGAACAAAGCAAAGCAGAAAAAATTGAACAACAACCCCAGGAACAATTATCAGGAGAGACCCCGGAGACAGAACAACAATCAATTGAAGTTCAGCCTCAGGAGCAAGAAATTCAGCGTCAGGAGCAAACAGAACCAGGTCAGGAACCAGAATCTCAAGAAATAAAAAAAGAAGAATTGGAAGAAGGCGGAAATCAAGAGAATACAGAACCCAAAACCGAGATAATACCCGAAATCCAAATTCCAAATGAGAATACAATTCAAATAAATGAAGATAAAGTTCAAGAAGAACAATTAAACCTAGATAAAACTAATGGAACAGAAGCGCAAACCGAACAGACTTCATTTTTTGACAAGATAAAGAATTTTTTTGCAGGCAGAATTGCTAGGGCTAGAGAAATCCCTATCTTTGAAGAACTAACAAAGAATAAATTTTCTTCTGCAAAAATAAAATTCTCTTTTGCAATTGATGAAAAGAAAAATGATTTTGAGCTTATTAAAATAGAAGAACCGATTCCTGAAAGCAAAGCGCCTGCCGAGGGAACTTTGTTAGAAAACTTGCCACCACAAGAACCAAATCCAGAAAATTTACCAGAGCCAATGCTTAAACAAGAGCCAGAGTCCCCCCAGACTATTCCTCCAGAGTCAATGCTTGAACAAGAGCCAGAGTCCCAACCTATTCCTTCTGAGTTGCCAACTCCAAGCACAGAAGAACCAACTAGTTTTTTGAACAAAATTAAAAACTTTATTACAGCATTAGTAATCAAGATAACCTTTACTGTTAAATCTTTAGTTAATGAAATATTTTCAGTGGCAAGAGCCGAGGAGGATGTAGAGAGCCAAGCAAATTCAGAAAAAACAGAGAGTGATATTATTTCTGAAATTTCAACAATTGAGTCTCAAGCTGAAAGCCCGCAAGAAAATCCAGAAAAGACAGAAAGTGATATTGGTTCAGAGATTCCAGCAGATGGATCTCAGGCAGAAACCCCTCAAGAAAATTCAGAAGTTCCACAAGAAGAAATACCTCAGGCCCAAGAGGAACTGCCTCAAGAGAACCTTCCTATTTTAGATTCAAAAATTATTATTTGGTACTCAATAGATGGCGAAACCTGGATAGAGTTGACTACGATTTCAGGTTTCCCGCTTTCAAATGCTTTAAATGGCGATTACTTTACCTACGATGCGCCATTTTTGGAATCTTGGGATGATGTTAAAAATCTAAGAATTAAATTTGAAGGCGTAGTAGGCGGAGAGACTGAAATAGTTGCCTACTTAGACAGTGCTTGGGTTGAGGTTGGATATCAAGAAAAAGAAGAAGAAAAAGAATTTGAATTAAGTCCCCTAAAAAAAGATTGGCGGGCAGATGAAGAGCCGGAATTTGAGGTAGTTCCCACTAACAAAAATATTTTAGAAGAAATAATTACTCCGCTTTCTTCAATTATCGAGGAGAAACCAAAAATTACAGCAGGGCTAAAAAGGTTTGAGGGCGATGTGTCATTACTTAGAGAAGGAGAAAGTTTTAGCGTCGAAACCCATTCTCCAACTAAAATCAAAATCTTTAAACCTCAAAGTTTTCAACCAGGAGTTTATACCTTAAAAGTTGTCTTTGAGAAAAATGAAAAAATTCACGTTTTAGAACAAGACTTTACTTGGGGAGTTTTAGCTATTAATACAAACAAATCAATTTTCTTATCCGGAGAGAAAGCTTATTTGCAAATGGCAACATTAGACAGTTATGGTCATACAATTTGTAATGCTAATTTAAAATTAGAAATTGTAAATCCAGATGGTGAAAAATCTTATCCGGATATCCAAAAAAGCGGAAAATGCGGGCCCGATAACGTAACGGATACTCCGGATTATTTTAGTTATTATCAGGTAGAAAAAGCTGGAATTTACGAGATGAGATTAACTAATTTGGATACCGGGCGAGAAATTACAGATTCTTTCCAGGCAAAAGAGTCGGTTCCCTTTGAAGTAGAAAGAATAGGACCAACGAGAATTTATCCAATTCCTCTCTATGGAATGCAGATTAAAATCAAGGCAAACCAGGACTTCAAAGGCAAAATTATAGAAAAAGCGCCTCTTGGGTTTGAAATCACAGAAATAGGATATAAAAGAAATAACGAAATTTCTGATTTTGAATCTCGCGTGCAAGACAATTCAAGTTTTAAAGAAATTTATTGGCAGGTAGAACTAAAAGAAGGCGAAAATTGCGAGCTAAGCTATCGTTTTGATGCTCCGAATGTCAGTCCTTTCGTATATTTATTAGGGCCATTAGAATTTGAGCAGCAGGCAGAAGCTAATAATATTATAGAAAAGGTAAAACAAAAAATAGAAAATGTTTTAGGTATCAACGAGGTTGGACCTCGTAGTATTTTTCAGGAAGAAAGATATTGGCAGATTGCTTCGGATGCGCCTTCTAAAAAAGGTATGGCAGCTTATCAATTAAGTGCTCAGGCGGCAACTCCAAAACTTATGACCTGGACAACCAGTGCTTGGAATTCTGCAACTGATGCTGGCAGCAGAACCAATACTGTCCAATGGGTAGTAGTGAAAGCCAATCCGCAAAGAGATGAATTTATAGTGGCGACCTTGGACAGCCAGAATGATGTAAAACTTCAAATCTGCAAATACGATTATACTTGCGATTCGGTAAAAACTATGACTCTAACAGCCAGCGTTAACACGAGAAGGTTGTTTGATGTTGGGATAGAAAAATCCAGCGGAGATGTCTTGGTTGTTTATGAAACAGGAACAAACCAGCAGGTTTCGTGGGACCGCTGGAATGGTTCAAGCTGGGCAGGGGTAGCCACTTTGGCTATTGGAACAGCCTCTTACTTAAACAACTACTGGGTTGACCTTTTTGAAGCCTATGATTCTACCTCGCCAAATTATGGTGACAATATGATGTTGTGCGTTGAGACTGATGTTACCTCAACCTACCCTGATTTGTATTGTTCTCCTTGGACCGGTTCTACAAATAGTTTTGGAGCCGTCCAGCAGATTGCTCTTGACCTTGAACCAGTGACTGCTCAGGGATTTTATGGAGCTTTTGAAGATTCAAGCGGAGACTTCATTCTTTTTAGGTCAGCACAGGCCTCGGCTAATATCCAGTGGCATCAGTATAGTGGCGGAAGTTGGACTACTGGGACAGGTTATGCCTCAGCGGCAGCCTATAATTTTAATTTCAGAGCAGCGGTTTATCCAGATACAAATAGAGTAATGGTTTGTTGGAATGTTGAGATGGGAACCAACGACGACTTCGATTGTCAGGAATGGAGTGGGGCAGGCATGCAGACTGGTGTAATAGTTGATACATCTTGTGATGCGCTAGTTCCTCCTAAACGAGCAATTGATGTAGCTCCGGTCTTGGGAACCAACGGCTTTTTGGCAATGTACGGAGATAGCGGTGTTGATTATTTTGATTTTCCTCAATGTTACACTCTAGCCAGGTGCCAGGCAGGAACTTGGGATATAAGAAATCCTGACACGACTATCATTGGAAGCGATACCCAATGGGGGCAATTATACGCTGATCCTGGTGGCGCAGGTCATATGATTTGGCTTGGAGTGAGTGAGACAGCTGCTAATGGTTGGTTCAAGGGAAGATTTACTTGCGATGGAAGCGGATGTACTACATTAAATGAAGCTGGCAATAGCCTTGGCGCCACCAGCTCGGTTTTATATGAAGCCGCAATGTTTGATTTTACTTATTACAATCTTGTTCTCACGCAAAATTATTACCGTTGGTATGATAATGCTGACTCAACTGATGTTACAGATCCTTGGTCTAATTTAAGCGAAATTACCCCCATTACTGCTTCGGATAGCCCGCCGGCCTCAGGTGATATTTTAAGATTAAGAATGTCTGTTCAGGCCTCAAATAATAATATGGTGGCAAGCTATATGGCTTTTAAGCTTCAATATGCGCAAATGGCAGGAGCTGCTTGTGGCGGAGGAGATGAGAGCTGGAACGATGTGGGGGCAATAGATTCTGAAACTATTTGGCGAGGTTATAATAATACTCCTGATGATGGAGCAACCTTAACTGGAAGTTTTAAACTCACAGTTTCTGATGTCAATGAGTCTTATGAAGAAGCAAACAATTCAGCAAGTAATCCAGGCGCCATTAATGCCACTCAAGACGGAGAATGGGATTGGGTAATACAGGACCATGGAGCTTCTTTGGGCATTACTTACTGTTTTAAGATGGTAAAATCATCCGATGGGACTGACCTAAATGGCGGTTACAATTACTATCCAAAGTTAGTTACTGCTGCTCCATATATTACCCAAAGAGCATATATTTTTGAAAACGATGATGGAGCAAATGTCAATTCCAACTCTGATATGGCTGCTGCCAATACTGCAGTAGACAGCATTAAAAAAGGCCAAAGAGTAGAGGCAAGATTTCAGATTGATAATACAGGCGCTTCAGGCAATCAACCCTACAAAGTCCAGTTTGACAGGCAGGAAAGAGGAGGTTCTACCTGGGAAGGAGATTGGACAGACTTAAGGTCAGGAGGCGCACCAAATACTAATTCAGGAGGGATTTTTGGGGATTGGAAAGTGACTACCGTTGACGACCCAGTTGATATAGTGGGTCAATACAATTCAATTGCCATTGGTACAGATGGTTATCCAGTAATTGCTTTTGATGACACTGGCGATGGTAATTGTGATACTCCAGGAGAGTGTGCTCTTAAGGTAGCCAAATGTAATGACCCTGCTTGCACAGGAGAAGACGAAACTATCAGCGAGGTTGATAACAGCGGTACAGGAAGCAGAGGTGCTTATAACTCTATTGCCATAGGTACTGATGGCTATCCTGTAATTTCTTATTGGAGTTCGGAGAATGGCGGCGTTCTCAAAGTAGCAAAATGTGATGACGTAGCCTGTTCAGGAGGGAATGAGACTGTTAACATAGTTGATGATCAAACAAACAGTGTTGGTGGCGTTAGCTCCATTGCCATAGGTACTGATGGCTATCCTGTAATTTCCTATAGGGACACTGCTGCCTATACTCTTAAAGTAGCCAAATGTAATGATATAGCTTGTGCGCCAGGAGGAGAGACTATTACCGTAGTTGACGATCCAAGCGATTCGGTGGCTATATATGGAACCTCAATAGCAATAGGTACCGATGGCAACCCAGTAATTGCTTACGATCAAGGGGGTACTGCCGATGCCCTAAAGGTAGCCAAATGTAACGATACCGCTTGCGCGGGCCAGGACGAAACTTATACCTTGGTTGATAATACGACTAACGAAGTGGGTTGGTATGCTGGAATAGCAATAGGTACCGATGGCAACCCGGTAATTGCTTATTACGATTATACTGCCGGTGCTCTCAAGGTGGCCAAATGTAACGATACCGCTTGCGCAGGCCAGAATGAAACTATTACCACAGTAGCGACTGGTGTTGGCGGTAGCCCAAACTCAATAGTCATAGGCACTGATGGCTATCCTGTAATTTCTTATTATGTTTTCACTAGTAACGTCTTAAAATTAGCCAAGTGTAATGATGCTGCCTGTTCGGGGCAGAATGAAATCATTGTCACAGTTGATGACCAAAGTAATGCATTGGCTATGTATTCAACTTCCCTTGCCATAGGTACTGATGGCTATCCTATAATTTCCTATGATGAGGGCAATACTGCTTATTCTCTTAAAGTAGCCAAAATGTATCCCATTACAGAACTTCAGCCAGCATGGGGTTTATCAGGCTCGTCGGGTGCTGATTTAACAGGGCAGCAAGCAGGAAGCTGCAATGGAGGAGGCACATGGCAGGATGGTAAATGGTATGAAGCAACTGGAACAAGCGGCTCAATCTCTTTGCCTACAAGTTATTGTACAGAACTTGCCTTTATGATTGATACTTCAGAGGCAGTGGTGGGGACTACGTATAGATTAAGATTGGTATTAAGCGATGGCACAGAATTGAATGGTGGATATACAAACTACCCAACCCTTACCATTCTTTCAGATTCAAATAATAATCTAAAAAGATATTCAAAAGAGCCGGTGAAGACTTCTGGTTCGTGTCAGGCTACGGATTATGATTGTACTACTGTTGATGCACCTTCTAATCAAGTTGGCGGAGAGACTTCTATAGCTATAGGCGCAGATGGCAATCCAGTAGTTGCCTACTATGACACTACTGATTCTGCGGTGAAGGTGTTAAAGTGTAATGACCCTGCCTGCGCAGGAGGGGATGAGACTGTTACAACGATTAATGATTCGGGCTGGATTAGCGCATGGATATCGTTGGCCATAGGCACTGACGGCTATCCCGTGATTGCGTATCAAGACAATACTGCAAAATCTCTTAAGGTAGCCAAATGCAATGATCCTGCCTGCGCAGGAGGAGATGAAACCATATCAACTGTTTATGACGTATCAGATTTTGTTGGAGAAGAGCTTTCTATTGCTATAGGCATGGATGGCTATCCAGTTATTTCTTATTTTAATAACACTGCAGACGATCTTGAAGTAGCCAAGTGCAATGACCCTGCCTGCGCAGGAGGGAATGAAACTATCAGTAAAGTTGATACCACGGGTGAGGTTGGCCACGATTCCTCTATTGCCATAAATACAGATGGTTATCCAGTAATTGCTTATGCTGCAGGGACTTCCCCTGTTTTTGTTCTCAAGGTAGCAGACTGCAATGATCCAGCATGCACAGGAGCAAATGAAACTATCAGTACCGTTGATGACCCTACCAATTATGTTGGTGATTATGCCTCAATAGCCATAGGCACAGACGGCTATCCAGTGATTTCTTATTATGATAACGGTGATGGTACTTGCGACTCTTCAAACGAGTGCGCTCTGAAAGTAGCCAAGCAAGTTGCAGCTGATACTGGAACAGGATGTACAGGAAACACGAATTGGACCTGTACAATGGTTGTAGATGATGGCACTCATGACGTTGGTTGGTATTCGTCTATTGCTATAGGCACAGATGGATACCCTGTGATTTCTTATCAAGACTGGTATTATGCAAGCCTTAATATAGTTAAATGCAATGACATTGCTTGCGCCGGGCAGAACGAAAGTGTTACTGAAGTTGATGATTTGACTACTGGCAACTGGGTGGGTTACTACAGTTCTCTTGCTATAG
>Ga0315289_10002176_pt1 | contig 30266 bp, 26 predicted proteins | sample YL17G11_40_MG_FD_203452 | JGI IMG/M metagenome (GOLD analysis project Ga0315289, IMG submission 203452) | Sediment microbial communities from Yellowstone Lake, YNP, Wyoming, USA - YL17G11_40 | ecosystem: Environmental > Aquatic > Freshwater > Lake > Sediment | place: USA: Wyoming | collected... | reverse complement strand
CTCGTCGTCAGCTCAGGTCGGGGCATGCAGATATCAGGAACAGGCTCTCTCGGGAAATCACGACATTCTGTTCAAGGAACTTCTGTGGAATGGATGTCCCAAAATTGTCCCGGATGTACGAAGAGATCAAGGCAAGCCGTGGCCTCGAACTTCCGCTTCCCGAATTCGAAAAGCGTTTTGCGCCGGTACGTCCACAGGTTCTTCGCAGGAATCCGGCCCACCTGACTATCTGCGTCTCGCTGTGGGGTATGCAACTGAAGTTCCCCGAAGACGAACTTGCGAACGACATAATTGAGGGGCTCCGCCTCGCTTCCAACGCTCAGGCTGAATTGAGAAAGTATGAGGGACTCTCGCACTCGGAACTCAAAAGCGAACGCGCTGACATAGCCTCACTGATACGTCAGAAGAGTTTTGCAGCACGATCCACAGTCGTTGGTTGTTTCGATCTTATGGATGCCTACCTTAATGGCCTGGCGTGGGATTACCTCCAGACTCATGGTACTGCTGACGTGTCAAATCGGCAGAGGAAGCTTCTGGATGACTCTTCGTCGGCATCAATCCGCGACAAATTGCTCAAGTATCCGGAGATCATAACGGGGCGCACGCTTTGGAGACAACCGGACCCGGATGTTGACGGCTTTCTCGATATTGTCAAACCTTTTCGTGATTCCCTTGTGCATCCTTCTCCATTTTCAGCGCCGGAGAGGTTCGGCGGCTACAACAAGTTGCGGTTGTTCTACAGGATTGATCAGGACACTGCGCAACTGACTGCACATCTTCTGATTATGCTTGTTAAGCGGATCCACGGGCACGTTCATGCAGGACAAGAAGCAAACCCGGAGTGGGTAGAGAAGCTTGCAGCACATGTGCAGGAATTGCCCGAGGAGCAACAACGATGAGAGTCTCTGCCGTCGTTTGCGAGAGACAGAGGTGAATGCATGAGCAAGGGATACGGGTGTGAGGACAAGGACATCGGGCATTACACGTGCCGTCGCACGAACGAGCGGATCGTGGTCGATGGACAGCTCTCGGAAGCGTGTTGGCAAAGGGCGACGAAGTCACCCCGGTTCGTCGATATGGTGACGGGTGTGCCAGGATTGCTCGATACGCGCATGGCGGCCCTCTGGGATGACAAGAACCTGTACGTCGCCTTCTGGATCGAGGAGCCGAACGTCCAGGCCAGGTTCACCGAGCGGGACTCGCCCGTGTACTTCGAGAACGATGTCGAGGTCTTCATCGCGGGCCCGGACTGCTACTACGAGTTCCAGATCAACGCCCGCGGGACGATCTACGAGGTGTTTTACATCTGGCAGGAAGGGTATAAGAAGGGCGGTTTCTCCGGGAATCCCCAGTTCGATCTGACCGCGCACGCCGTCGATGTCCTGGGCGGCTTCCAGGATGGGATGCGGTACAAGAAACACCCGCGCGGCCGGCGGTGGGCGTTCATGGACTGGGACTGTCCCGGCCTCCAGACCGCCGTACACGTCGATGGGACGGTGAATGACGACTCCGACGTAGATCGGGGCTGGACCGTCGAGTTGGCGTTTCCCTGGGAGGGTCTGCGGACCCTGGCCCAGGGCCGGGCGGCACCGCCCAGAGATGGCGACATCTGGCGGATGGATTTCTCGCGTTTCGAGGCCCTGCACGCCAACGGCCGCCTGATCGACCCTTCTATCGGGTGGTCCTTCAACAAGCACGGGGTATACGATTCGCATCTGCCTGAGTGCTTTACTTACGTGCATTTCTCTCGTGAGGGAGTGTAGGTCCGATGGCGGCGAACGATAGGAAAGCAGAACCGGGCATCATCATAAGGCCGACGAAGCTGGAGGACTTTGACGAGATCCTCCCGTTGCTGAAGCAACTGTGGCCTGCCAACTCGCTCGATCTGAAGGCCGCTCGGGACATCTTCACCAAAGGTCTGGCCTCGGACCGGCGGGCGTGTCTCTGCGCCTGCCAGGGGGACCTGATCATCGGCTTCTGCACGCTGATCGTGCGGGATTGTCTCTGGTTGCAGGGGGATGTTGGATACCTCTGTGACTTGGTGGTCGATCAGGAGCACCGCGGCTCGGGGGTCGGGACCGCCCTGGTGGAGAAAGTTGTGGAGATCGCCCGGGAGCGTGGGTGTCGGCACGTGGAGCTGGATTCGGGGTTTCACCGCACGGCCGCACATCAGTTCTATGAAAGGAGAGGCTTCGAAAAGCGGGCCTTCTTGTTCTCCAGAATCTTGGGTTGAAAGACGGGAGATTTCCGATGCGGAAGCTGTCCCTGGTTCTGACGATGATGCTATGGGCCGCTGCCTCCTGTGCGAGGCAGGAACAAACACGAATCGCGGAGTGTGCCATGGATCAGGAGAGAAAGAGTGCCGGACAGAGCGTGCCTTCGTTCGTGCCGCCGAAGAGTCTGGATGACGAATGGAGCCGGTGGCTGATCGGCGAATGGGAAAGCGCGGCGGAATCGGACCTGCCGCGATTCAAGAGTTGGGTCCGGGGCGTCGGAACGATGAAGGCAGAGATCGGCGTGGGCGGGCAGTTCCTCGTTGTGACGAGGCAGGGCGGAGTCGCCCGCATCTCGGATGAGTACGTGCAACACCTCCGCCAGAACGTGCATGCCCCGGAAGAGGAAATCGAAAAGCTGCGGAAGATGAAGTTCTCACAAGTGGACTTTCGCACGATAGACCCTCGGACGGGCGCGGTCGTTGCCTATCTGTTCGATAGCTGGCGCTGTGTGGCCACGGGCACCGGCCAATGCGACGGGAACAAGGAAGTCATCGAATGGAAGTGGTCGGCGGGTGGGCAGGGGACCTCGATCCGCACGACGGAGCGAATCAGTCGGGACAAGTTCGTCGTCACCGAGAAGTACACGTTGCCGGACGGCGGCACCATGGAAGATCGGACCCAGATGGTCCGCGCGAAATGACGACGGGAGGACGCGAATATGTGCGAATTCTGTTTGAAACACGGCGAAGGAAAGAAATGGTACCTCCAGGCGAAGAACTACTCGGACGATCTGCTCAGCGACATCCGCCGGCGGAAGTTCATCAAAGACTTCATGACCGGCGATGAGGTGACACAGGGCGTGGCAGGTCTGGAGCGACTGGACAAGACGCCGAGATCCCTCCGCCGCCTCATCAGCCGAATGATCTCCACCAGAATGAAGCGCGTCCATTACGGGCAAGTCGTGCCCATCGAGGACATCGAGCGTATCTTCGGCATGGTGAACTACATCGTGCGGACCGCCTGCATCTGCCGGCATACCACGCTTGGCCAGGAGAAGCGCTACTGCTACGGCGTAAGCCTGTCACCCGATGGCGGAGAATTCGTCAGGATCGTGCAGGGACTCGACAAGACGTTTCTGGGGGGGCCCGATGCGCTGGGAGGCGAGGTCTTGAGCCGGGAACAGGCGCTGGCGCTGTTCCGCGAGCACGAGCATGAGGGCCTGTGCCACACCGTGTGGACCTTTCGCACGCCGTTTATCGGGGGCATCTGCAATTGCGACCGCGCGGACTGCCTGGCCATGCGGTGCACGGTCACGCATGGCATCTCCGTGATGTTTCGGGCCGAGTACGTGGCCGAGGTCGATCCTGATGTCTGCGTAGGCTGCCGGCAGTGCATGCGTGTCTGCCAGTTCGGCGCGATGGCTTACAGTCCCTCGAACGGCAAGGTCGCGATCGACCAACGGTGGTGTTACGGCTGCGGGATTTGCCGTTCCGCCTGCCAGAAGAACGCGATCCGTCTGCGGGAACGGGCCCAGGTCCCGGCCGCCGCACACCGCTGGTAAGAGGAAGATGGACCACATGCTGTCCCGCCAGTGGGAGCGGCTGGCGGAAATTCAGGAGATCCAGGTCGAGCGGCTGGCCGATCCGTCCCGTGCCCACACCGTCTGAGAGATCCAACAAGCTCACGTTTCGGCGAACTTTATCAGCCCCTCACCCGTTAAGATCAGGGCATACAGTCTTGCCACCGCGCTGGAGCGACAGGTGAAGCCGGTGTTCGCCAATACGAATTGCCCCATCATGGGGACGCCCATACAGGCCGCGAGTGTTCCCGCGAGCCTCGTGCGGAATTTCAACGGGCAAAAGGTGGCGTTCTGCTGCCCAGGTTGCCCCGCCACGTGGGATCGGCTGTCGCCCGCCGACAGAGTGGCCAAGTTGACGGCTGCGACGCACTCGCCCAACCAGGAACACGCCGGAGCCACCCGGTAGAGGGGCAGGCCAGGATCTTCGAATCGATCGTAGCCGGTGGTTCGTTTCTGCGGGCTCCGCAGACTCGCAGAACCGTCTGAGCTGCAGGACACGTCCGATAAGAGTGTGACGCCGCTATCGGGCAGGGCTGCGTGGCCCCTGGAATGTCCTTTCCACGCCTTGCCCCTTACCCACCCGGCCGCAGTATCTCGGGCCGGGCGGGTAGGGGTATGGATTGTGCTTGACTTGCCCCCCAGCCACGTGGTACAATAATCGCACGGAATCGGGGGATAGCAGTCTCTCCTCTGTTGCGAACAGGAGGTTCTCCATGGACGGCTCGTGATGCCTGGACTCGTTTGAGGGTGAACGTTCGGGGGGCGATGAAAATGAATTGTACGCAACTACAGGGCCAATTTCGCCTTGACGAATCGACTGGGGCACTCAAACGCGGTGTACCATGTTTGGGGATTCTCGCCCGGGCCCAGGTCGCTCCGATTCAGCGTTTTTGTGCTGTCGTGCTGGCGGGCCTGATCATCCTGGCCGGCCTGGCCGACACGTCGCACGCCCAATCCGGCAACGCCAGGAAATCGAACAAGAAGATGCAACCCGGCGTTCTCGCCCCTGGGATTCGAGATCCAATGAATCCGGACGCCTACATGAAGGACCTGGCGTCGAGGATGAATTCACCCCGTGACCAGAATCTGCTGTTGGGTGGCGTGAGTGCCCCAAGAGCCGGCCCGGCGCCGGCGGGGCCAATTGTGCAGGATGCTCCCAGAGTTACGCCGCGTGTTGTGCCGTCCCAACCCGTTGTTGGTGCAGCCAGCCGTCCGGCGTCCGGCACACCGGCGACGCCTACGGTGCCGGCGATGGGCATCTGGAGCGGGACGCCGTCCACTGGTCCGGCGACCCCGGCAGCACCGAGTCAGCCAAGCCGCGTCGTGCCGAACACGTTTGCGACAACCCCAGCGCCCGCCGGGCAAACGACCCCGGCGACGCCGGAGCCGCCGCGTGAGGTTGTGCCGACGGCGTCCGCCGTCGTTCCGGCACTCGGGAGTCAGACCCCAGCGACAGCGCCGAGCCAGCCAATCCAGCCCGCGTCGGCCGCATCCGCCGGAGTTCCGGCACCCGGTAATCAGACCCCGGCGGCAACGCCGGGCCGGCTGATCATGCTTGCACCGACCAGATCCGCCGCAGCCCCGGCGCCCAGTAGTCAGACTCCAGCGGCAACGCCGGGCCGGCTAATCATGCTGGCGCCGACCGGATCCGCCGCAGCTCCAGCACCCGGTAGTCAAACCCCAGCGACAACGTCAGGTCAATTGATCCAAGCCGCGCCGAACATGGTCGTGGGGACACCGGCGCCCGCCCCTCAGACGACACTGATCATGCCCGGTCAGGCGGTCCCGTTGGCACCCGCGGCCTATGGCGCCCCCATGGGGAACTGGACGTCGCCCGTCTACCCGGCGCTGAACAGTTCCGACAGCTTGGTTACCAGCGGGCCGGGATCGGTGGAAAAACTGCTCGTCGCCGGCAGACCCGGTTTGACCCTGTGGAGTGAGCCGGGATCGGCGAACCAGATGGGACCGGGTGGGGTACAAGCGACTCCGCCCCCCGAACCCGAGGGGCCCTGGACCCTCGGCGGCGATCTGGAGAAGTATCGAGCCCATGCTGTCAAAGACGGGTCCCGCAATTCCGGCGAAAACCTCAAGAAGGCGTTGGAGCGGACCGGCATGACCCTCGGCGACGGGGTCAATATTTTCGTGTTGGGCTATGCTTCCGACCGGGCCAAACCGTTCCGGCAAAACGACGGCAAAGGGCTCTTGGACCAACCCGGCAAAGTGCCGGCGGCGGCGGGAGCTACGATTGGCAGTCTGGGCGTGGGCCTGTATTCGCTGGCCGACCTGCTCACTCTCAACGCGTTGCCCGATCCGAACACCCCCGTCTACACGGACAACAATCCCCTCGTCCGACCCGTGGTCTTTGCGGGGCGAACGGTTCACGGCGTGTGGAAAACGACGGAGGAAGTAGGCAACGCCGTGACGTGGGGTCTGTTCGACAACGTTACCGGGTGCATCGGACTGGTCATCGAAGACATTGTGGAGGTCGTGAAGCACGCCGGGGAGGCGGTGACGAACGTGGCCCGAGCGCCTTTCCATCTGGCGGCCGGCAAGAAGAAGATCGAGGGAACGGATCGAGCACTGGACTGGATTCTGCTCGTCCCCCTGGAGATGGCCAGCAACGCCGTGGAGATGAAGGGCTTCGCCAATATGCAGGACTACAAGACGGCCTTTCGCGAGAAGGGCGTCATCGGCTCGGTCCTGGAATTCGGCGGCTCAACCTACATCGTGTACCGTGCCGTGGACGAGTTGGTGGACAGGCATAGAGATAGGCACCACCAAGACCAGAATCAGGACGACGGATCGGGTGGGGGAGATACACCGGAGCCGCCGGCCGATGACATTCCTGTTGACAGTCCGGACGATGTCTGGTTCTTCTGGTCCAGTGACGGGATCCCCGTGCAGGGATAACGCCCAGGTCACTTCTTAAGGACAGGCTGTCGGCGCGAGCGTGGGCCGACCTGTGACTCAGCGCCGCCGTCAGCGGAATCGCCGTGCCTGGCCAGGGGCTGCGGCTCCGCGACCTTGCGGTACCCCAACGCCTTGATGACTTCGAGGACCTCGGTCCACGTGGGGAAAGGTCTGGCGTTGGCCCGCTTGTACTCGTCGATCGCCATCATGAACTCGAACTGCTCGTCGGACATCTGACCCTCCTCGGCGGCCTTGCGCTCATCACTGCGTCGCCGGCCCGGGCCGCGCATCCGGTCCAGACCCAGACGCCGGTCCACCACGCTCTGGCGGCGGTCGGTGCCGCTGCGGCGATCGGTGAAATTCGGATCGTAAGGATTACCGCCGAGATCGTGCTGTCGCCGGTCGTTGAGACTGACGCGACGATCTTTTCCGCTGCGGCGTTCCTCGGCGCTGAAATTTTCATCGGTTTCTGGCATGATACTACAACCTTCGCCTTACTGAGTGTCTTTGGGGCGACCGGAGCCAGGGACCTGTCCCGCGGCCGCATCGAGGCGCGACGAGAGTCGGCCTAATACTCGTCGTCGTCCAACATGTCGCTGCCAAAATCGAGGTCCTCCTCCTCATCCATGGCGTAGTCGCAGAGGTCGTCATAGGCGTCCTGGGATTCGATCACGACGTGCGCCTCGTCCAGGAAGTCCTCGGGCACCATGATCGCGACCGCTTTGCCCTCCGCGCCGCCGTCGAGTTGCTCCCGGATGACGGCCGGAATGTCGTTGAGCCGCAGCAGGGTTTCGTATTCCCTCGCCTGCTCCATGTCATCCACGAAGGCGACCACCACGTACTCTTTGACTTTCACGTTCCCCTTGTTGCCTTTCTTCGGGTGCTTGTTCATATCAGTACTCCGTGATGCACGGCAGCCGCAGGCCCTGCTGCAAGCCCCACGCATGTTGCGGTGCCGGTGTATCCCCGATCCGGCCTCCATATTGTTTTGTCACCCTTGTCCTGCGGGACGGCCCCGGCAAACCGCTTCGGCTCCGTCCGCACCCTTTTTCAAGTCTCAACCCCAACGTGGCAATTGGCGTTGGCGGGCCCGGTCCTTTCCAGACGCAACGGCCAGTTTGGCGGTCCCATTTGCCTATCGGCGTTGGGACTGGAGAGATTTAGTGTCACGGCCCTTTTTTTTGTGGCAGTCCAGCCAGGGGGAACGTCGCAGTGGGTTTCCCGCGGGTCGCGGCGCGAAGGAAAACGTACACCGGGGGAGCAGGTGATGTTCGGTCCGTCGCATCCCGTCGCAGCTATTTGTGCCAACCGTAGCGAACAAGCGGTCTGGCCGGTCGCCGGCAGGGCGTCCTTTCCCCGTGAGGCAGCCGGCAGAAAGATACCGGACCCAGCCAACTCAGAGGCGGGCATAGGGGATGGCATGACGTCGGCACGTCCAGTCCGATAATGTCATGCCGCAGGGCCCTGACGGGCAACCGCATCGGGGCGCCGAGCGGTTGGCCAACAACCCATAAAAACAGCAATAGCAGTATTTTGAGTGGTACTTTTAACCAAGATTTATTGCACTTCGAGGGGCGGAGCATCCGATGAATCAAATGGGTTATCACTGGACGCAGGAATGATTTTTTTGCGCCCGAAAATCAAGAATGGTCCGGCGGCTGCCGATAGCATCATAAGCGGAAACAGCGTTGGGGCCGGCTGTCAAGCTGTGGCCATCGGGTGATGGGCCGGAATAGGGTGTAGGACCCTGAGAGTCTGGTGAAACCGAAGAGTGAGGAGTTATGGGACCCAATGACGAGGGGACACACGTACGAGTTTTCATGCTGGGCTGGGAGTTCCCGCCGTTCATCAGTGGGGGACTGGGAACGGCCTGCTACGGGTTGACCAAGGCCCTGGACCAGCTCGGCGTGAAGGTGACGTTTGTTCTTCCCAGGATGGTGGACAGTCAGTACGCGACCCATGTCAAGCTGTTGACGCCGGGCTCGCGCAATCGCGACGGCGGAGCAGTACGGGAGCAGGAGCTGCGGAACGTCACGTTTCGGTCGATCATGTCGCCGTTGCGGCCGTACGCCACGCCGGCGACGTATGACGAGAAGATCAACGAGATTCTACGCCGGCGCCGGGCGGCAGGGGAAGCCGCCGGGCTGAAGGAGGCGAACGCCGGTCTCGATTATGCGGGTGACCTGTATCGGGAAGTGCATCGCTATGCGTCGATGGCGATGGAATTGGCGCAGCAGGAAGAGTTCGATGTGATCCACGCCCACGATTGGATGACCTATCCGGCCGCCGTGGGGGTGGCCGCGCTCACCGGCAAGCCCCTGGTCGTGCACATCCACTCGACGGAGTTCGATCGCAGCGGCGAGCACGTCAACCAGCTCGTTTACGACATCGAGCGGCAGGGTCTGCAGCGGGCGGACAAGGTCATTGCCGTCAGCCAGTTCACCCGGGGGATCGTGATCAGCCGCTATGGAATCCCGGGCGACAAAGTGGACGTCGTCTACAACGGGGTCGAGCGCAACGGGACTTGGTCGGTCGCGCCGATCAGCATTCGCCGCGAGGAGAAAATCGTGTTGTTCCTGGGCCGCATCACGATGCAGAAAGGCCCGGAGTATTTCCTCTATGCCGCCAAGAAAGTGCTCGAGGTGATGGACAACGTCAAGTTCGTGATGGCCGGGTCGGGCGACCTGATGCACCGGTCCGTCGAGCTGGCGGCCCAATTGGGGATCGGACACAAAGTGCTGTTTACCGGCTTTCTGCGGGGCGGCGATGTCCGGCGCATCTACAAGCTGGCGGACCTCTATGTCATGCCATCGGTCTCCGAGCCGTTCGGGATCGCGCCGCTGGAGGCATTGGACAACGACGTGCCGGTGATCATCAGCAAGCAAAGCGGCGTCTCCGAGGTGCTTCGCCATGCGCTGAAGGTGGATTTTTGGGATGTGAATGAGATGGCCAACAAGATGGTGGCCGTGTTAAAATATCCGCCGCTGCAGATGACGTTGCGCAGCCACGGCAACTTCGAGGTGCGCAAACTGCGGTGGCGGGATGCGGCCCGACGCTGTCTCGAGATTTATCAAGAAATGCTCGTGCCGGCGTAGATCGTCCCGGCACGCTGAGAAGGATCGACGGATTGCGAAAGGATGGGGTGTTGTCATGCCTTCGGTTTGTTTCTACTTCCAGGTCCACCAGCCCATGCGGCTGCGCCACTACACGGTCTTCGACAACGACGACCGGTACTTCGATGAGTCCAAAAACGCGGCCATCTGCAAAAAGGTAGCCAACAAATGCTATCTCCCGGCCAACCGGATGCTGCTCAAGCTCATTCAGCAGCACAAGGGACGGTTCCGAATCGCCTACAGTCTGACCGGCGTTCTGCTGGAACAACTGCAACGGTACTGCCCGGAGGTCCTGAGCACCTTTCATGCCCTGGCCCAGACGGGGTGCGTGGAGTTCCTGGCCGAGACGTACTACCACAGCCTGAGCTTTCTGTACTCGCGGCAGGAGTTCGTCGAGCAGGTAAAGAAGCATGCGGAGACGATCAAGGAGTTGTTCGGGCAGACGCCGCTCGTTTTCCGCAACACCGAGCTGATCTACAACAACGACCTGGGCCTGCTCATCGAGGCGATGGGCTGCTTCGATGCGATCATCACGGAGGGGGCGGACCACATCCTGGGGTACCGCAGTGCGAATTTTGTTTACCGGCCGCGGGGCTGCCGCCGGCTCAAGCTGCTGCTGAAAAACTATTCGATGAGCGACGACATCGCCTTTCGCTTCTCGAATCGCCGCTGGGCCGAGTGGCCGCTGACGGCCGACAAGTTCGGCCATTGGGTCAGCGCCATCAACGGTTGCGGCCACGTGGTCAACCTCTTCATGGACTACGAGACCTTCGGCGAGCATCAGTGGGAAGACACCGGGATCTTTGACTTCATGCGGCATCTGCCGGACGAGATCTTCAAACACCCGGACAATAACTTCAAGACGCCGAGCGAGGTGGCCGCGACGTATGAGCCGCTGGACGTCGTGGATGTCCCGCACGTGATCAGTTGGGCGGACACGGAACGCGATCTCTCGGCGTGGCTTGGCAACCCCATGCAGTCTAACGCCATTCACGAGCTCTACCGGCTGGAGAAAAAGGTCAAAAGGGCCAACGATGCCCGCATCCTCGCCGACTGGCGGAAACTGCAGGTGTCGGACCATTTCTATTACATGTGCACGAAGTACTTTGCCGATGGCGACGTCCATAAGTACTTCAACCCGTATGATTCGCCCTACGACTCGTATATCAATTTCATGAACGTCCTCGATCATCTGCAGGGGCGCTGCGAGGCGTGCGAGGGTGCGGCCGCTGCCGCCGGCTCGTTCCAGCCGGTCGGCGCGTCGCGCGTGCCCGTGACGGCGTAGCGTCACGGCCTGCCCTGGCGTATGACCGGGGCCCCGAACCGACCAGCCGACTGCCAGGTACGAACGGATCCGGCAAAGGAGAGAACACCAGTGCCAGTCACGAGGAGCACGGCTGGGGAGAGATCCGTCATTGCGAAAAGTCGCGACGGGGAGCCCGAGGAAATTGTTCGTGTCACGACACGGGGCAAGAAGGTTGAGGAGCTTCTGAAGAGGGAGTGGCTTCTCACGAATGAGCGGGGGAGTTTCGCCTCCTCCACGATCGTCGGCTGCCACACGAGCGGGTACCACGGACTCTTGATCGGCTCGCCCGATCCGCTGGTCCGGCGGATGATGACGCTGTCGAACTGTCTCGAAGCACTTCTGTGGAAGGGACAAGCTCTCGAACTGTCCATGTTCGAATTTGCCGACCGCTTCGCGCCGCAGGGGTACGCGCACCAGCAGGAGTTCCGCCGGGATACCGGCGCTCATTTTCTGTACCACACGGAACCGGTGGACTTGTGCAAGTCGGTCTACCTGGCTGGAGACAGCGACACGGTCCTCGTCGAGTATACGTTCGAGGAGGTTCGTGAGCCTGTCGATTTTGTCCTGCGTCCGTTCGTCGGGATGCGGGATTTCCATACCCTCCAAAGGTCGGACGCGTCCCTCACCTGCCGGATCGCCGACAGCATGGTGCGCATTCAAAATGGCGCGAGCACCGACTGCGAGTTGCTGCTGAGTTGTCCCGCGACGAGATTCGAGAGTGACCCGCAATGGTGGTTCAACTTCGTTTACCGCGTCAACCGGGACCGGGGGCAGCCGCACACGGAGGACCTGTGGGCCCCGGGGTTCTTCAAGGGGCACGTCGAGGAGAGCGGCCGGATCGTGTTCTGGGCGCATCTGGGGGTCTGCGGCCAGTCCGAACAGGCGGTTGGGGTGGATGCCGACGCCGTCAAGGAGGACCTGCGGCTTCATCAGAAGCGGCTCCTGGAGCAAGCCGCCGCCCAGGAGAAAGCCCACAAGGTCTTGTGCCTGGCCGCCGACCAGTTCGTGGTCAAACGCCGGAGCAGCGGCGGTGAGCGAACGACCATCGTCGCAGGGTTCCCGTGGTTCGCCGATTGGGGCCGGGACACGTTTCTCTCTCTCCCCGGGTTGCTGCTGGCCACGCGGCGGCACGAGGAAGCCGGCTCGGTGCTGAGCACCTTCGCGGCCGCGGCCTACGAAGGGATGATCCCGAATCGGTTCGATGACCGCACCGGCGAAGCCCAGTTCAACAGTGTCGATGCGTCGTTATGGTTCATCCACGCGGCGTTCGAGTATCTGGAGGCCACCGGAAGTGTCGATGAATTCTCCCAGCGGTTGCTTCCGGCCGTCCGAGGGATCATTGATGCCTATCAAGCGGGGACGCATTTCGGCATTCATGCCGATTTCGATGGTCTGATCACGGCCGGAGACCAGAACACCCAGTTGACGTGGATGGACGCCAAGTGCGACGGGATCGCCTTTACGCCGCGCTACGGCAAAGCCGTCGAGATCAACGCCCTTTGGCACAATGCCTTGCTTCGCCTGCAGAAATTTTGCGAGCGCCAGCAGTTACCCGAGGCCGGCCGGTATGCGGTCATGGCTGCGCAGGTCGGCCGGAGCTTCTGCAAGTTATTCTGGAACGCGGAGCTGGGGTACCTCAATGACGTGGTGCTGCCGGAGGGAACGGTGGACGCCAGCCTGCGCCCGAACCAGATTTTCGCCGTGTCGCTGCCTTTCGGCCCGCCCTTGGCTCGCTCGCAGCAATGGGCTGTAGTGAACACCGTCGAGCAGAGACTGCTGACGCCCTACGGACCGCGCACGCTGAGCAGCCGCGACCCGGCGTACAAAGGGCGGTACGAAGGCTCGCCCCGGTGCCGGGATGAGGCCTATCATCAGGGAACGGTATGGCCCTATCTGATGGGTCCATTTCTCGAAGCCTATCTGAAGGTCCGTGGCTATAGCGCGGAGAGCAAGAGCGACGTAGCCGAGTTCCTCCGCCCGCTGCTACGTCACTTGGCCGAAGATGCCTGTCTCGGCAGCATCTCCGAGGTCTTCGACGGCGACCCGCCGCACCGTCCCGTCGGCTGCCCCGCCCAAGCCTGGAGCGTCGCCGAAGTAATGCGAATCTACCGCATGGTCGCCACAAACTGAGGCGCGCTAAGCTACTACCGCACGGTCCCCGAAATCCTCGTAGTTAGCCCGACTTCGCGGATTCGGCCTCGGTTCCGATTTTTTTCGGAGCGGAGATACTGGATTTCGGGTCCACGAGGGCCGGTCGGTACGGTTAGACCCGTTGTAGTGAAGACCTGGCCTATTGGCGGGGGCTCGGCGGTGTGCATAATGGGGTGCCGCTATGTATTTGCGACGCACCCAACGCAAGAAGAACGGCAAGGAACACTCCTACTGGAGCATCGTCGAGAGCCGCCGGCTCGCCGACGGTCGCGTGGTTCAGCGGCACGTCCTGTATCTCGGCGAGAGCAACGACGCCCAAGAGCAGGCGTGCACCCGCTCCATCGAGGTCTTTCAAGACGGCCAGCCCCGGCCGCAAACGATGGCGCTCTTTCCGGAGGATCGCGTCGGTCCGGTCCGGGACGAAGTGCCCATCGTGCGGCTGCGGTTGAACGAGTTGTCCGTGCATCGGCCCCGACAATGGGGCGCCTGCTGGCTGGCGTTACACTTGTGGAAGCAGTTGCAGTTGGATCAGTTCTGGGCCAAGCGGTTGCCACCCAGCCGCAAAGGCACGCGTTGGGAGCAGGTTCTGGCGGTCTTGGCGATCTACCGGCTGATCGCCCCCGGCAGCGAGTGGCGGTTGCCTCGTCAGTGGTTGGACCACAGCGCGCTGACCGATCTGCTCGGGGTAGACTTCTCGGTCGCTGATCCCCACCAACTCTACGGCTGTCATGACCGGTTGCTGGCCCACAAGGCCGCTTTGTTTTCCCCTCTGACGCACCGTTGGCAGGATCTGTTCTGTGCTTCCTTCGAGGTGCTGCTGTATGATCTGACCAGCACCTATTTCGAGAGCGAGCCGCCGTTCGCCGAGAACGACCAGCGCCCGTTCGGCTACCGCCGGGACCAGCGGCCGGATTGCGTGCAGGGGGTGATCGCTCTGATGGTCACGCCGGCGGGACTGCCTCTGGCCTACGAAGTGCTCGCGGGCAACACCGCCGATAAGACCACGTTGCGGGAGTTTCTCCAGAAGATCGAGACGCCGTACGGCAAGGCCCGGCGGGTCTGGGTGATGGACCGGGGGATTCCCACCGAGGAGGTGCTGGCCGAGATGCGGGCCCGCGATCCGCCGGTGCCGTATCTGGTCGGTACGCCCAAGGGCCGGCTGACGAAGTTGGAGAGGGACCTCTTGGACAAGCCCTGGCAACAGGTTCGTCCGGGCGTCACGGTCAAGCTCTTGCCGCAGGAAGGGGAACTGTACGTGCTGGCTCGCAGCGCCGATCGGGTGGCGAAGGAACGCTCCCTGCGGCGGCGGCAACTCCAGGGACTTGGGAAGCGATTGAAGGAGTTGCAGGAGATGAAGTTGCGGCGGGAAGAACTGCTGATGAAGCTGGGGGCAGCCCGCCAGCAGGCCCCCAGTGCCTAGCGGCTGGTGGAGGTCGAAGTGAACGATACGCGACCGACGTTCACCTATCGGCTGAAGAAGAACAAGCTACGCCAGGTGCGACGGCGGGAAGGTCGTTACCTCTTGCGGAGCAATAGGACGGAGACGGACCCGGCCGCCGTGTGGACCTACTACCTGCAACTGCCCGCCCAGCCGCCACCCCGGATCACGGTTGGCTCCGCTCCGAAGGAGGTGGCTCTGTAGTGAAGACTTTCGGCCGAAAAGGCCGTTCTTGACCCCGCCACGCAGGTTTCAACTCTCGAATCCGCGAAGTCGGGTTAGGGATGGCTCACTCCTCGGCTGTTGGCTCCTTGCACTCCGCGATCATCTGGACGCTCCGTTCACGGATGGTCACGAACTGCTCGCCTTGGCAACGTCGGCAGGGATCGTGCCTGTGCCGATTGCGAGACACAACGCAATTTCGTGGACTGCCGCGATGTCTAGCCTGTGCAGGCAGACCCTCTCCTCGTTCCCTGACAGATGTGACCGCCGTCCGCTCCTTCACCCCCGTCGCTTCCACTCTGTCACTATAGAAGGGGCACATGAAATGCTTGCGGTTCCAGCTAATTTGCCTTTGTGGCAGGCTTCTGCGGTTGCGACAGCTTTATTGCCGCATTAGATGCCTCCCCCAAGATTGCCTCCTGAACCCTTTTCATCCCTGCCGAGAGCTTCCCCAGGTCGGTGGCTACGCCTTCAAGGTCCTTGACGGCCTCGCCAATTCCCAGAGCAACTTTTACATCAACATAGAGCTCGCGGTGTTCTCGCAACTCTGCCAGAGTCTTTTGTACAGCATCCCGCTGCGTGCGAATAGTCTCCCATGCTGCCGTCACGCGTTCGGCTTGAACACGCATGGCCTTCGAAAGCGCGTCATAACGTTCCTTCACCGCTGGAGAGGGCTTCGATCCCGCCTTCTCCCGGAAAATACGCTCTTTATCCAGGGCTGCTGTTCTTATCCGCTTCGACGCTTGATGCACTGGACCATCATCCTTGACAAGATTCAGATAATCGGTAATCGCCGCGATAGTCTCGTCAAAGGTCTTCTCAGCCTGGGCCTCGACCGCGTTGACATCCCAGGTGCTCAGACGGCGAGCTCGTTCCGCTGCTGCGCAAACCACATCCTGCAGGTCACGCATGTTGCGATCCAGATCAGACTCCGGGTCCTTCGCGACTCGGGCCAGGACCTCCTTCCCATTCTTGGTGATAGACTGGAGGCGTTCCATGGCCATTTGGGAGTACTCGCGTAGTCTGCTCTTCTCAGGCTCGCCACGCGTTTTTTGCTTCTGCTCCTGAGACCTCTTGACTGCCTCTCGTTGGGTCTGCTCGTTCGCGTCTCGTCCAAGTGCTCCCACGGATGAGACCAGCATGGTCAAGGCAAGAACAATCACAGCCCGAGCACACACTTTTCTGAATCGGATAGCCGCCTGCATTTTTCCCATCTCCTTTCACTTGGTCTCGAGTATTTCCAGGATCTCCCGATACTTGGATAGGCTTTTTTGGGCTGTCAGCAGTTCCGTCTTCCGCGCTTCCCATTCCTTCTGTCTGAGTTGTCTCTCCTGAACTGCCTTAGTAAGTTCAGCGATGATCGTCTTGATGTTGTCTTGGATCTGGAGTTCTTTGATGGAGTCGAGACGGTCCTGTAGAGCTCGTATTGTGGATTCATCTTTCTTGACCTGAGCGTCAATTGTGGCCAAGAGTGCCCGAATCTGCGCGTCAAGCTCAGAGGCCCCGGTTTGCAGGGCATCACAGCCCTTCACTGTGGCCTCTGGCGGTTTCGAATCCATGAATGTCTTGGCGTCTTTTTGAAATCCTTCATAGGAAACCAATAGTTGATCCTCTGCGCCAGGATCGGGTTTCTTTGAAGGTTCTGGTTTTGGCGCGGGTTTGGGACCTGGTTGAGGATCAGCATGAGCAACTCCATCACCCACCCCAACGGCGGCAAGAGACTTTCGTAAGCCATCGATGCTTGAAGCAGGGGGAAGGTGGCGGAACTTCAGGGTGCACGTGGCCGTCCAAGGGTCATACGAGGCCTTCTTGCTTTTCTGCCACTGAAAGTCCAGGATCTGGATCAAGACGATCCGGCCTGAGACTCCGCTCAGCAGGACATAATAGTGCCCGATAAGCATTACTTTAGGCTCTTTGTCGAACCATTCTACCGTAGCGAACTCTCTTGGGAGATCAAGCGAGGACAGCGCCGGCAGTGATATCCCCAAGTCAGCAATCCAATAGCCATTTAATCGAAAACTGGGCGTGCCGTCATCGCTGTACAGCACTTCAAGCCAAACATCCCCACTCGAAGCAACAGGTTTGGCCAGAGCCAACGAGTAGTAGCTTGCGCCCTCCTTACCCTGGATGTATCTATTGCTCTTCCCCTTATACATTCCGGCCAAGACTGCCTCTGTCCAAACGGGACGCCCGGCGACGGCTGCGCCTGTCGCGCCCACGGTATTGTCGGCGAGAGACTTTCGTAAGCCATCGATGCTTGAAGCAGGGGGAAGGTGGCGGAACTTCAGGGTGCACGTGGCCGTCCAAGGGTCATACGAGGCCTTCTTGCTTTCCTGCCACTGAAAGTCCAGGATCTGGATCAAGACGACCCGGCCTGAGACTCCGTCCAGCAGGACATAACAGTGCCCGATAAGCATTGCTTTAGGCTTTTTGTCGATCCATTTTTCCGTAGCGAACTCTCTTGGGAGATCGAGCGAGGACAGCGCCGGCAGTGATATCCCCGAGTCAGCAATCCGGTAGCCATTTAATCGAAAACTGGGCGTGCCGTCATCGCTGTACCGCACTTCAAGCCAAACGTCCCCACTCGAAGCAACGGGCTTTGCGAGGGCCCATGAGTAGCTTCTGTCCCCTTCCCCCATGATGTATGTGTTGCTGCGCCCCGTGTACGTGCCAGTCAACTCCGCCGTCACCCACTCTCCTCCAGATGCGAATCCTCGGCAATTCCAGAAGATGACAGCACAAAACAGGATCAGGGGAGAATACCTACGTTGAAGCGTTCCGCACGGCACCATTACAGTTCTCCAACTGGTAATTGCAGAGCAACCGTAGCTATATATAGCGGAAGGGCGGTTGTGAGGACAAAAAGAAAGTTCGTAGAATACGGGAAACTCAGTGTAGCCGGCGTGGGCCCAGCTGGGGATTCAATGGACCCGTCTTACCAGCTTCGGCAATCACCGGGCGCGCGCCAAAGCGCGGGCCAGACATGTACGTCTGGTGTTCGGCTGATCTTCGCCTGATCTCATAAGTCGTTATTTGGCAATCATTAATCGTTTTGCCACGAGGACTTACATAGACCCCGGGCGAACTTGTCTGTCCGGGTGTCGAGGATGCCAGCTCAGGTCCGCACCACCTGCCCGTCAAAGTCCGAGCGGTCCGGGGATCAGGCAGCCTGCGCAGGGGCAGAAGGCCCGGATGTTCGCCTCGGGGGTGCCGGGGGGGACCTCGCAGCCCGGCTGGAGAATGAAGCGCTGGCCGCCCATTTCGATGTTTTGCCGGGCGGCGTCGGCTACCTCCTGGGGTGTCCCCTGGAGCAGGACCGCCGAGGGGTCGAAGTTGCCGGCGAGGGTGATCTCCGGTCCAACTGCCGCTCTTGCCTCGTCCAGCGCGACCATCCAATCGGCGTCGATGATGTCGCACCCGGTCTGGGCCATGAACCGGATGCTGTTGCTGATGTCGCCGCAGACGTGGAGCTTGACGGCGGCCCCGGCGTCGTGGATTGCCGCGAAGAGCCGCTTCTCGAACGGCAGGACGAACCGCTGATACATCGGCGGGCTGATCAGGCTGGCGACGGAATCGCCGACGCCGACCATGTCCGCCCCGGCGGCCACCTGCGCCCGGGCGAAGCGGATCTGGTTGTCGATGATGATCTCGGCCGCCGTGAGGTACATCTGCGGAGTGTCGATCAGGTCGAGGAACATGCTCTCAACGCCGCGCAGGTCGGCGTAGACCGCCAAAGGTCCCTCCACCCAGCCGAGGACACTGTGCGTTCGGCCGACGGCCTTGGCCATCTTCCGCACGCTCTCGATCCGTTGGGCGGGCCGCTCGGCCTGCTCAAGGTCGAAGGGTCTGATGCGAGAGATGTCCTGGGGGGACTGGATCAACACTCGGCGGGGGCGACCCACGCCGTGCTCAGGATAGTCGAATTCCATCCCGTACGCCGAGGCCTCGCGCCAGGGGTCACTGATGGCACTGACCTGGTCCAGATTGAACGCCTTCATCACGGCTAGTTGTGACTCGGCGAGCGCGTCACCGTCGAGGTAGTAGTCTCGGTAGGTGCGGCCGATGAAGCCGGCGGCCCAGGACATGAAGATGGGCGTCACGGCGGGGCGGTCTACAGGCTTGCCCCGGATGGTCGCCTGAATTCGTTCTTTCGGTGTCATAGGAGAAGTCTAAAGCTCCACGTGGGAAGTTTCAAGTGGGAAGAGAGTGAGGTCGGGACGCCGGACTTCGCGCTCCAAACTTGACAGTTGTTCGGGTGATTCCATTATCGGACCTTCAGCGGAACGCTTTTTCGGCACAAGTGCAAGAAAATCGTTTGGCGAAGTGCCGGGCGGTCTGGTAAAATCTTTCGCCACAGAGAAACTGGAGGCCGAGCCGCATTGAGGTGTGGAGTTGTGGCCAGGCAGAAGAAGACACTTCAAGAGTCGTCGAGGGACAAGACCGGGCTGCCCCGTGCGTCGAAGCGCCGTGGGGAACCCTCCTTGGGATCGCGCTGCGCGCGGGAGGTGCCGCAATGTTAAAGGTCGGGATCGTGGGGTTTGGGTTCATGGGGCGGATGCACTTTCGGCACTGGAAGATGGTGCCGGACGTGAAGATCGTGGCGGTCTGTGACGCGAACCCCAATATCAAAGAGGATACCAAGAAAGCGGTGGGCAATATCCAGGGCGCCGAGGGGGACATCGATCTGGAAAGCGTCCAGCTCTTCCGCGACCTGGAGGAGATGCTCGCCAAGGCCAAGCCGGACGTGATCTCCCTGACGCTCCCCACGTACCTGCACGCCGAGTGCTCGGAAAAGGCCCTGTCCCAAGGGGTCCACGTGCTGTGCGAGAAGCCCATGGCGCTGACGGTGACCGATTGCGACCACATGATTCAGGCGGCTCGCAAGAGCGGCAAGGTCCTCCAGATTGGGCACTGTGTGCGCTTCTGGCCTGAGTATGCCAAGGCGAAGGAGATCGTCGACAGCGGCAAGTACGGCCGGGTCGTGGCGGCGATGTTCCAGCGCCTGGGGGCGGCCCCGGGCTGGAGTGTGGACAACTGGTTCCTCGACGAGAAGCGCAGCGGCGGCGTCGCCCTGGACCTGCATATTCATGACACGGATTACGTGCAGTACCTCTTCGGCATGCCCCGGGGCGTGTGCAGCCACGGGGCCAAGACGCCGGGTGGGCAGTTGATCCACATGGTCACCACCTACGACTACGGCGAAGATCGGTTGATCATCGCCGAGGGCGGGTGGGGCATGACGACCGCCTTCGGATTCGAGATGAGCTTCAACCTCGTCCTGGAAAAAGCGACGATCGTCTACGACCTGACGCGCAAGCCGATGTTCCGCGTCTGTCCCACGACCAGGGAGGCGTTCACGCCGGAGGTAGTGGAGGGCGATGGGTACTTGCGCGAAATCGAGCATTTTGCCAAGGTCGTGCGGGGCCAGCCGGTGGAAGAGGTGCTCACGCTGGAGCAGTCCCGCAACTCGGTGAGAATCGTCGAGGCCGAGAGGAAGTCCATCAACCGCAAGGAAAAGATCATGATCCGGTAAGGAAGGCATTGGGTCAGAGACGGGAGAAAGCAGCTATGAGATGCAAAAAATGGCCGGTGGGGGTGTGCAGTTGGTCGCTGCGGACGGATGTGCCGGGCGTTGCCAAGGCGATGAAGGAACTGGGTCTGCGGCATGTGCATCTGGGGATTCGCCAAGCCGTGGAGGACAGCAGCGGCAAGGTTCTGGAAACGATCAAGGCCCAGAAGTGGACGATCACGAGCACGATGATCGACTTTCCGCAGGAGGACTACTCGACACTCGACAGCATCAAGGTCACCGGTGGCGTTGTCCCGGACGCGCAATGGCAGCAGAATCACAACCTGTTCATGGGCGCGGTCCTCGCCACGGCGGGGCTGGGCGTCAAGTACCTCTCGATGCACGCCGGCTTCATCGACGAGAGCAATAAGGCCTACGTCGAGAAGATCTACTCCCGCATCCGGGACTTGGCGAACATTGCGGCCGACAATGGCGTCATCCTGCTCCTGGAGACCGGCCAGGAAAGTGCGAAGGATCTGCGGCACTTCCTGGAAACGCTGAACCACAAGTCCGTCGGCGTCAATTTCGACCCGGCCAATATGATCCTTTACGACAAGGGCGATCCCATTGAGGCCGTGCGCGTACTCTCGCCCTGGATTCGTCACCTGCACGTGAAGGATGCGACTCGAACGACCCAGCCGGGCACCTGGGGCGCGGAAGTGCCTTGGGGGGACGGCCAAGTCGGCGTGAAGCGGTTCCTGGACGTCCTGGAGGAGGTCGGCTTCGACGGCGCCATGGCCATCGAGCGCGAGGCGGGCGACAACCGCTTCGGCGATGTCAAGCTGGCCATTGAGCGGCTGACCGCCGCGTGCAAATAGGACACCCCTGATGAATCAAGGAGAGTGACATGGATGCGGGTCTGTATATCAAGCTCAGCGCAATGATGTTCTTGGAGTATGCCATTTGGGGGGCTTGGTACCCCATTTTGGCCGCGCGGCTCCTGGGGCCCCTGAAGTTCAGCGGTAAGCAGACCGGATGGATCTACGCGACGCTCCCGCTGGGTTGCATCGTCTCGCCGCTGATCGCGGGGCAGATCGCCGACCGTTGGGTGAACACGGAGTTCATCCTCGCGGCGTGTCACCTGATCGGCACTCTATTGCTGTTCGTGGCCGGCTGGAAGAGGAAGTTTGGCGCGCTTTTCGGGGTCCTGCTCGTGTACGCCCTGTTCTTTGCGGCGACGCTCCCGCTGGTGAATTCTCTGATGTTCTACCATCTGGGAGCGAACAAAGCCGATGCCGCATCGCCCTATATCTTCATGTGGGCCCCCATCGCGTGGGCACTGGCCGGATACTTTCTGACGGGCTGGCGCTGGATCTTCAAGACGGGAGAGGAGGGGCGGGACTGCCTAGTCCTGGCAGGGGTGCTGTCGGTTGTTATGGCTGTGGTGTGCGGTGCCGTGCTGCCGGCCACACCACACGCCGAGGCGTCGGCCGGGGGATCCTCGATCGGCAAAGCCCTTGGTATGCTGCAAGACTCGAATTTCCTGATCTTCATCATCATTTCGTTCGTCGGCGCGGGCATGATGCAGTTCTACTTCCTGGGTACAGCCCAGTTCATGCAGGATAGGGGAATTGCCCCGAAGAACGTCCCTGCGGCGATGGCCGTAGCCCAGGTGATGCAGGCGGTTGCGACGCTGGCCGCCCTCGGCTGGATGGTCCAACACGCCGGGTACAAATGGACACTGACAGTTGGGGCGGTTTGCTGGCTGATCCTTTATGTCATCTACGTAGCCCGAAGTCCTAACGGATTGATTGTGGCCGGACAGGCTTTCCATGGGCTGGCGTACGTGTTCTTCATCATTGCCGGTCAGATGTTCGTGGCCGCCGTGGCGCCGAAGGATGTGCTGGCGACCATGCAGGCCTTGGTCTTTATGGCGCAGAGCGGCATCGGACTGTTCCTCGGGACCCAATTCGCCGGCATCGTCATGGACAAGTACCGCGTGGAGGGGCGATTCCAGTGGCAAAAGCTCTGGATAGTGCCCGGCGTCGTCATGCTGATTTGCGTGCTCGCACTGGCTCTGCTGTTCAAAGGAGCCGCTTGAGCCGACCGGTCAGCCGGTGAACTTCTGAAATTCGGCCATGAGCGCCTTTGTGCAGGGGCCGGGGCGGCCGTCGCCGATGGTGGCCTCGTCGAAGCGGACCACCGGCACGATGTCTTTGGTCGTGACCGCAATGAATAGCTCGTCCGCCGTAGCGGCTTGCTCCGGCGTCAGGCAACGCTCTTCGATGGCCAAGCCGGTGTTCCTGGCCGCCCTGGTGACGAACTGACGCGTGATCGACGGCAGAATATTGGCCGATAGCGGGGCGGTCTGCAATGCCCTCTTGATGATGGCAAAGAAGGCGGAACCGGCGCCCTCGGTGATGACGCCGGCGTCATCGACCAGAATCGCCTCGCTAAAACCCTTGTCGGCGGCTGCCTGCTTGGCCAGGATGTTGGGCAGCAGGTTGAGGCTCTTGATATCACATCGTTTCCACCGCTCGTCGGGCTGCGTGCAGACGGCAATCCCTCTGGCCTTCTCCTGGGGATTGTCCACCAGTTCACTGACCGTCAGGAAGAAGGTCGGTTTGAGGTCCGGCTTCCAGGTGTGGCTGCGGGGCTCCGAGCCCCGGGTTACATGGAAGTAGATCTTGGCATTGGCGAAGCCGGCCGCTTGGAAGGCCCGCTCCACGCGTTGGCGGATCACGCCGATATCGATACCGGTAATGCGGATCGCCGCCAGGCTCCCCGCGAAGCGCTGCAGGTGCTGGTCCAGGGCGAAAATCTTGCCGTGATAGCTGCGCAGGACCTCGTAGACGCCATCCCCGAAATAGATCCCACGGTCAAAATGGATGGGGTCAAGCTCCTCGAAAGACGCAATCTTGTCATCCACCATTGCCAACTTCATGCCGGGCACTCCAAAAACATCATTGATATCGGCCACCAGGGTACAAAAATACTACAGAAAAATCTTTACAAAAGGACTGTCCGGCTCTATCGTAGAAGTTTTCCCAGGATTGAAATCTTGGACCGGGAGTCTCCGAATGTACGCGATCATTGAACAAGGCAGCAAACAATATAAAGTGGCCGAGGGCGACAAGATCGAGATCGAGCTGACCGATCTGGCCCCGGATGCGAAGACGATCGAACTGAACAAAGTGCTGTTCATCGGCGGCGACGGCAACAACCGGATCGGCAAGCCCTATATCGAGGGCGCCAAGGTCGTCGGCTCGTTCCCCTCACCGGAAAAGGCGGTCGTCAAGGGCAAGAAGCTTTACGTCACCACCTTTCGCAAGCGCAAGAGCAGCCAGCGCCGGATCGGCCACCGCCAGAAGCACCTGCTGATCACCATCGACAAGATCGAGGGGTAGCTCCCTCCCAGCCAGCCCTGGGTGTGGCTAACGTTTGAAGTAGCAGATCACCTTCTGCTCGAACGGATCGGCGTCCAGAAAGATGCTCCCGGTTTCCCCGGATGCTGTGGCTACCTCGATGAGTCTGATCGTGTCCACCCACCTGTCCGCCTTCGGCACGACCTCCAGGAGCCGGTTGGGCGAGCTTTCCAACCACGCCGTGTTCAGGTAGTTGTTTCCGCGCTGCGGAAACAGGGCCAGATAGAGCATATCCATCTCCACCAACTCGTTGAGGAAGTGCGTGCCGAGGGAGACATCCGGCATCAGGTGCTCGTGCATGGTGACAATCTCGCACAGCACGGCGGCCCGGTTGATGTCCGCAAAGGCGACGGGAACGCCCAGGAAGGGATCGCTGGTACCCCAGCGGCCGGGCCCCACGAGCATCAGACCGCCTGCTCCGGGTATCGCAGAGGCATGGTTGATCTGTCCGATCAGGCGAGCCACCTCGTACCGATCCTGAATTGCCAGCCGGCTATAGGCAGAGGGCACCACGTAGATGAGCCGGTCGATCCGGACATGGCGGCCGTGGCCGATTACGGCACCGGCCGCCTCAATGATCGTATCGGCCCGCGCCACCGCAGCGGCGGATGGCCTTGACGCCTCGATTGCTCGCACGGGCAGAGGCCGGCATTGGACGACGTGGACCTTGTAGGAACGATCCTCGAGGAAGTTCAGCGTGAACTCCACGTCCACAGGGTGCTCATAAGCCTCCTGGAGCACGTGGAGGATTTCGCGCATGTTCGCGACAAAGTCGGTCGTGGCCAGGAGATTGTCGAAGGTGGGCACCCATGTTCTACGTGAGCTCTGAGGGGCTGCCTCGGTGGATTCGTCGAGGGAGGCGAACATTTCCACCGGCACGTCGGCGCTGTCCGCGATGACATCGAGAAAATGGCCGGACATCAGCCGGTTGGCCTGCAAGTCCAGGTAATCCACCCGCCGCTGGGCGTACTGACGGACCTCGTCGAAATTGGATTCGGGCCGCCTCTGCGGCGCGTTGAGGGCGACGAGCCGGGTGTAATCGTCGTCCGAGCGGTCCACGGCCCGGGTGCCCAGGCCGAACACCAGCCGCAGCACGCCCGCCTTCGGATCGATGGTCTCATGCCAGACGTACGGATTGAACGAAAACCCCACGCCCGCCGCGTGGGGATAATAGTATCGGCCGTGCATCGCGCCGGAGACCCGCATGACCAGCAAGGCCATCTGCTCGTCCTGGTTCAACAATCCTCGCTGCTCCCGGTAGCGCAACGCCTTCTCACTCATCGTGCTGGCGTAGATCGTGCGCACCGCCGACAGGAAGTCCTCCAGCCGGCGCTCTCGCGGCCCCTGGTTCGGGCAGAAGACGCTCTCATACTTGCCCGCAAAGGAGTTGCCGAAGTTGTCCTCCAGCAACGAACTGGAGCGGACGATGATCGGCGACTGGCCGAAGTAATCCAGCATCTGCTCGAACTGCTCGACAATGTAATCGGGGAACTGGCCCATGAGAATCCGCTGGCGGGCTTGGACCGCGCCTTCGAGAAAGGTCTCGGGATTGCGCTGTTTTTGCCGCAGCCACCAGACGCCGTTGCGCACTAGGTACGTGTAGAACACATCAGAGCCGACGTAAAAAGAGTCGTGCTCTTCGAGCAGCTCCGCCAATCGAGGCGACTGGTGCTTGAGAATGTTGCGCGCGACGAGCATGCCGACCGTCTTGCCGCCGATGAGTCCCGACCCGATCATGCGCCGCCAGATGTTCAGCACATCTTCGAGCGTGAGATAGCGGGAAACGAGCTTGAGCATTTCCGGGTCGCGGGAGATGGCCATCCGACACAGATGGTAGAACGTCGCCTGCTCGCGCGGCGGGGGACAACGGCCGGCCTGCACCGCCTCGTGGATGCCCTGGGCCTCCAGGAACGTCCGCTCCCAGTAGCCCGGCCGGACCTCCGAATTCAGGTCCGACCAGTTCACGGAGGCGAGAATGGACGAGATCAGCACGCTGGAGGTCACGGGCCTGAATTCGTCGCCATCCCACGCGTGCAGCATGTTCATGGTGGGCGAGTAGCGCAACTGCACTTTGAGCGGATGGACGTACAGAGTGCCTGCTTGGCGGTACAACTCCAGGAACAGTTGTGTCGTCTCGGTGATGGGGCGGATGGCCTTGGAACTGTGATAGTTGCGAAACAGCGCGAAATAGGCCACCGTTTCCAGGTCGTAGAGGTACGGGCAGGTGAGCGTGAAGAAGTCGCCCAGCATCGAGTCCGAGTACCAATCGGCGGCCAACTCCGACATGCAGTCGAAGACGTACAGTGCCCCCCGGCCGGCGTTTTCGATCACGGCATGGATCTTGGCGATGAAGGTCTCAAAACCCTCGGCAGGGTCCAACTCGTGAATCTCGGCCCCGCTGTCGGGGCCGACGAGCGGAGGATGGCTGGCAAAGTGAAAGTAGACGACCTTTCGCCCGGCTTGCAGCCCCGCCTGGCAGAAGGGCTCGACCATGGCCAGGTAGCCGCCGATCGTATCCACCTGCCAAACCACATTGTCGCCGGGCAAAATGCCGTTCAAGACCTGGTCCAACCCCGGCAAGCCGGTCGTCAGTGCCGTCGTATGATCGCTCACGCCGTCCCATCCTTTCTCCCCAGGAAGATGTCCATACCGCAGGGGCCGCAACGGAATCGCAGTTCAAACTGGCGGCCGTCTTCGTCCTCCAGAATCAGCGGCTCGGCGGGTTCCGAGCCCTCGCGCCGGCACAGACCCAGCTCTTTGCGCAGGCAGTACTTCGTCGTCATCACGACCTGCCCGGACAGGTCCAAGCCCGACTCGGCGGCCGGCGCGATACTCTCCACGCCGTGACGATAGTAGAATGCCCGTGCCTTCTCGTTCAGCGCGTTGCCCAGGTAGGTCAGGTGTTTCTCCGGATAAGGAACCGTGTTCTTTTGGACCCCGCCGGTCGGATGCGGGCGATTGGCTTGGCGTGTTCGCAGAAGCTGCTCGACCAACTCGCGTTTGGCGGCATTGAGCCGCGAGACTGGCAAGAAGTACGTGTCCGCCGTGCGCAGTTGGACGTCGGAACACTCGAAAATCGTATTGCCGAGCTTGGTCAGTTGAGCCAGGATCGTGTGCCGGGCAGCTTCTTTTTTCTGGGCGGGCTCTCTTTCTCCCGCGATCTCTACCCGGGCTTGATTTCCGTCCTCGTCGGTCCCGGACAGGACCAGACCCTGGGCCGATTCCTCCAGGAGCAGGGACAGGCAAATCTTCCGCTCCGCGACGCGACCGGCGAGCTTGCGGGAGAACGCATAGTCAAAGTTGCGATAGATCTCCTGCCCGACATGGATGCCGTGCATCTTCTGCGGATAGACTTGCAGCTCCTCGACACGATTCACGACCGTCCCCTCGAGATTCTTCCGGTGGTCGAAGAAGCAGATTCCATCAGCGTTGTGCAGATCGTGCGCGTTTTCGAGCGCAAAACTGGACTCTTCCACGCGTGCGACCGTTCCCACGTATTCGCCGATCGATTTAGGCGTGTCCAATGAAGCGATGGACGAGAGTTTGCCGGTCAGGCCGTAATCAGTGAAACCACGATTGAACGTCTTCTCGGGAATAGGCTGAAAGGCCAATCGTACCGAGCCGGAGGAGCCTCGTTGCAGACCCTTCCCGGGCAGGATCGAATCGAGTTTCTGCCGATAGAAACCCACCGTATTGGCAACGTAGGAGATGTCCTTGAGCCGTCCCTCGATTTTGAACGAGGTGATCCCCGCGTCAATCAACTCCTCCAAGTGCTCCGAGAGATTCAGGTCTTTCAGAGACAGGAGGTGGCGGTCCTCCGCCATCAATCGGCCGTGTTGGTCCTGGAGACGGTAGAGCCGTCGGCAGGGCTGGGCGCATTGGCCCCGATTGCCGTTGCGGCCGCCGAGGGCGTAGCTCAAGTGGCACTGCCCGCTGGCTCCGACGCACAAGGCCCCATGAATGAAGCACTCCAATTCGATTCGGGTCCGGCTGCGAATCTGCCGAATCTGTTCGAGTGTCAGCTCCCGGGCCAGGATGACGCGCGAAAACCCGACCTCCTCCCAGAATTTCACTTTCTCCACCGTGGCGTTATGCATCTGCGTGCTGGCGATGAGCGGCAGGGGCGGCAGATCCAGTTCCAGCAGCCCCACGTCCTGGACGATCAGGGCGTCGACGCCGATGTCATAGAGTTCGTGAGCCATCTTTTGTGCCGCCGAAAGCTCACGATCGTAGAGCAGCGTATTCAGCGTCACGTAAACCCTGGCATGGTACTGGTGGGCAAAGTCCGTGACTTCCTGGATGACGGACATGGTGTTGCCGGCGGCCTCGCGGGCGCCGAAGCGGTCCGCGCCGAGATAGACCGCATCCGCGCCGCACAAGATTGCGGCATGTGCTGTGGGGCCATCCTTCGCCGGAGCCAGTAGTTCAATTCTGCCGTTCATCCACGGAGATTATACTGATTCCGGCGCATTGTGGTGCGCTACTTGGCGGGGGCTGCGCCCAAGTCGGGGATTGTGCAGGCTCTCAGGTCCGCGAGGCCACCATCGTTTGGGCTCTTTCGCGCCAGGCGGCCGGACCATTCGCGCGGAAGTATTCGAACGATTCATCGTCCACGAGCCTGCCCAGCATCGCTTTGCGGTCGGGTTCGGGAATCTGCTCGATGATCTCCCGGCGCACTCGCTCCAACTCAGCCAGAAACCGGCCGTGCTCCTCCGTGAACAACACTTCGAGCTTCTTGCGAAGGTGGCCGGCATAGGCCGGACAGTTGCCCTCCGTCCCAATCGCAATCTGCAGATCGCCGCGCTTGACGACGGCCGGGACGAAGAAATCGCACAGTCGCGGCTCATCGACGACGTTGCACAAAATCTCCAATTCCTGGCAATCCCGGTACACCTGCTCGTTGACGGCCGGATCGTTCGTGGCGGCGATGACGATAACGGCCTGAGCGATGTACTCTTTGGAGTATTTAGCGCGAATCAGCTCCGCGCCATGACGGGTACACAGATCGATGATGGCGTCGCTGGCCTTATGGGCGATGACCACCAGGCGCGCACCCGCCGCCAGGAGAGATTCGGCCTTGCGGACGGCCACCGGTCCGCCGCCGACGAGCACGACCCGTCGGCCGCCCAGTTCAAGGAAGATCGGATACTTCGCCATGCAGACGATTATAGCAGACCGGCACACACCCAAGCGACAGGAATCTGCCAAAATGTTTTGAGGGAAGGGCAAACATGGTATACACTCCACACCTGTGGGCTCCGCCATTTGCCGGTGGATGAGTCGATATGGACAGATTTCAGGAGGTCAATCGCGTGAAAAAACTGTGTGCGCCGCTGACCGAGGCCGAGGTGCGCCAGTTGCGGGCGTCGGACGAGGTCGTCATCAATGGGACCGTGTATACGGCGCGCGACATGGCCCACCGGCGTCTTTGCCAGACCATCGACCATGGCGAGCGTCTGCCCATCGATTTGGGGGGAGCAATCCTATACTTTGTGGGGCCTACCCCGACCCGTCCGGGCCAGGTGATTGGGGCTGCCGGACCGACGACCTCCGCCCGCATGGACCCGTTTAGCCCGAAACTCATCGCGCACGGCTTGCGGGCGATGATCGGAAAGGGCTATCGCAACGAGGAAGTCCGTCAGGCCCTCATCCAGTACGGCGCGGTGCACCTGTCCACGCTCGGCGGGGCAGGCGCCTTGCTCAGCCGGCATATCGTTCGGGCGGAGATTGTCGCATACGAGGATTTGGGCACGGAAGCCATTCGAAAGCTGGAGGTGGTTGATTTCCCCGCTATCGTCGCTTATGATGCTGCCGGCGGCAGTGTCTACGACGGTGCAACAGCGAAGGTACGGGCTTAAGAAGAATGGAATATTGGAATAATGGAATGTTGGAATATTGGGGAACACGCCGCTGGCTCACCCATCATTCCAATATCCCATTATTCCAGTATTCCATTCCTCGTCTGATTGTCTGGAGTGTGAGATGAAAGCAGCGTTGCTCGGACTCATGCAATCTGGCAAAAGCACGATTTTCTCCGCCATCAGCGGCAAGGCCATCCCCATGGCGGGCCTCAACGTCATCGAGGAGGCGATCGTGCCGGTGCCCGACGAGCGGTTACTGTGGCTGGAGAAGTTGTACAAGCCCCAAAAGAGGGTCCATGCGACGATGGATGTCCTGGACCTGCCGGGCTTTAGCTTCACGGATGAGCATGGGCGGACCGCGGCCCGGCGGCTAATCGGCCAGATCCGGACCGTCGATATGCTGGTGCTGGTGGTCCGGGCCTTCGAAGACCCCTCGGTGCCACCCTATCGCAACAGTGTCAATCCCAAACGGGATCTGGCGGAACTGCAGACGGAGTTGCTGTTGGCCGACCTGGAGCTGGTGACGACGCGAATTG
>Ga0315289_10002175_pt1 | contig 30275 bp, 26 predicted proteins | sample YL17G11_40_MG_FD_203452 | JGI IMG/M metagenome (GOLD analysis project Ga0315289, IMG submission 203452) | Sediment microbial communities from Yellowstone Lake, YNP, Wyoming, USA - YL17G11_40 | ecosystem: Environmental > Aquatic > Freshwater > Lake > Sediment | place: USA: Wyoming | collected... | reverse complement strand
GGATGCCGCCGCCACGGAGATCATCGCGCAGGTGTTTGAGTTGCGCCACGTCGGCGGCGACGCGATCGACAAGGGCATTCGTCCCCTGCTGAGCAAGCCCGGCGGCAACAGTTTTGTCATCCCCAACTCCAACCTGATCCTGATCACCGACTACGCCGACACCCTGCGCCGGGTGGCGCAGATGGTAGAGCTGCTGGATCGACCGGGGGCGCCGACGACCATGCGGTTCGTGCAGGCCCGGCACCTGGAGGCCGCGGAGCTGGCCCGTCAGGTCAGTGCCTTGCTGGCGGACTCGCAGCGCCTGGCGGGGGTAGACCAGCCCCCCCAACCCAAACTGGTCCTGACGGCCGAGCCCAGGACCAACCAGGTGATCCTCCTGTCGGCCGGCGGGGATGAGCGGCGGGCCCTGGAGCTGATGGAGGCGCTGGATGTGCCCACCAGCGCCGAGACAAAGACCTACCGTCTTCAGTACATCGACCCGGCGCGGATCGACAACCTTATCCAGAGCCTCATTGGTCCTGCCGCCGACCAGCAGTATCGCTCCACCACGGATGCCCAGTCGGGCCTGCTGATCGCGACGGCCCCTCCCTGGGTGCACCAGAAGATCGAGGCGCTGCAGAAGGAACTGGATGTGGCGCAGGTCTCCCCGACCGCCCGCCGCGTGCGGTTCTACCGGCTGGTGAACACCACGGCCGCCAGTGTTCTGGCGACGATCCGGGCGATGGAGGGCAGACAAGACGGACTGGCGTTGGCGGCCACTTCAACAAGAAGCGCCCGGACGGCGGACCAGGGCCCGTTCACCGGCCCCAACCGGCCGCCCGCCGGGGCGGGCCAGGAGCCTCCGCCTCCGCCGTTCTACCAGCCGACGACCACCCAGCCGGCCGATGTGCCGGCTGTTGCGGATGGCGCCTTAGCCAGCGTCGCCACCAAGGACGCGGTCCTGACCGCGGATCCCAACACCAACACGATCATCGTGGCGGCCTCCCCGGCGGCCCAGGAGACCTACCGCCAGCTCATCGAGATGCTCGACAAGCGCCGGCCCCAGGTGATGATCGAGGTCAGCCTGGTGACGCTGGACACCTCCAACAACTACTCGCTGGGGGTCGAGCTGGCGCGGGCCGGCAGCGCCGGCAAGGACAAGCAGTATTTGACCTTCAGTTCGTTTGGGCTGTCCGCGATCAATCCGGAGACGGGGGGGCTGACGCTGAAGCCCGGGGTGGGCTTTAACGGGGCCCTGGTGGGCCCGGATGTCCTCAACGTGGTGATCCGCGCCCTGGCCGGCAGCGGGCGGGGCAAGGTGCTCTCGGCGCCCAAGGTGCTGGTCAACGACAACGCCACGGCGGCGCTGTCCAGCGTGGCCGAGGCCCCGTTCGTGAGCATCAACGCCTCCCAGACCGTCTCGACGACCAGCTTCGCCGGCTACGCCTCGGCCGGCACCACGGTCAACCTCACCCCCCACATCAGCGAGGGAGACCACCTCCAACTGGAATACACCATCGAGCTGAACAGCTTCACCGGCAGCGGCAGCGCGGGCATCCCCCCGCCGCGACAGACCAACACGCTCTCCAGCCAGGTGACGGTGCCCGATGGTTACGGGGTGATCGTGGGCGGCCTGACCCGCCGCGACCAGGGCGCCACGGAAACCCGGCTGCCGCTGCTGGGCAGGCTCCCGATCCTCAAGTACCTCTTTGGCAGCTTCACCTGGACGGATTCCCAGAACACGTTGTTCGTGTTCATCCGCCCCGTGATCCTGCGGGACGACCAGTTCGAGGACCTGAAGTACCTCTCGGAAGTGGACCGCGAGCTGGCCCAGGTGGATCCCAGCCTGCCCGAGAGCGCCCCGCTGGTGATGAACTAGACCAGGATGACCCAGGCCCCAAGCAACTCGGACCTACAACCGTCCCCGCCCGCGACGGAGCGGGTGGCGGGGGACTTGTCGGGGTTGGCATCGTTGCTGGGGCTGGCGCACGCGGACACTCTGGCGGACCGGAAGGCCAGCAGCGAGTTTGTCCAGAAGATCCCGATCGGCTTTGCCCGGCGTTTTGGCCTGCTGGGGCTGGACAGCCGCGACGGCCATCTGCCGGTGGCCTTCAGCGATATCCGGCACTGGCCGCAGATTGGGATCCTCTCCAAGCTCCTGGGCAAGCCCATCGAGCCGATCTTGCTGCCCCGCCCGCAGGTCCTGGCGGCCATCAACGCGGCCTACCAATCCGCCGGCGGCGCGGCTCATCGGTTGCTGGAGGACCTGTCCAACGGGGCCGAGATATCAGAGGCGCTTTCCGGGGAAGACCTGCTGGACCTGGCCGCCAAGGCCCCGGTGATCAAGCTGGTCAGCCTGATGCTCTTTGAGGCGATCAAGCGCCGGGCGAGCGACCTGCACGTCCAGCCGTACGAGGACCGCCTGGTGATCCGCCTGCGGGTGGACGGGGTGCTCTACGACGTCTTTAGCCCGCCCAAGGGCCTCCAGGACGAGATCGTCAGCCGCATCAAGGTCATGGGCGGGATGAACATCGCCGAGCGGCGGCTGGCCCAGGATGGCCGGGCCACCGTGCAGATGGGCGATCGGCTGGTGGACCTTCGGATCGCCAGCCTGCCGACCAGCTTCGGCGAGCGGATCGTGGTGCGCCTGCTGGACAAGAGCCTGCGGCAGTACCGGCTCACGGAACTGGGCATGTCGCAGAGGGTCTTCGAGCGTTTTGGCCGGCTGATCCGCCTGGACCACGGGATCATCCTGGTCACCGGCCCCACCGGCAGCGGCAAGACCACCACGCTCTATGCGGCCCTGCGGGAGCTCAACTCCAGTCAGCTCAACGTCCTGACGCTGGAGGACCCCATCGAGTACCGCCTGGAGGGCATCAGCCAGACCCAGGTCAGCGACAAGAAGGGGATGACGTTTGCCAGCGGACTGCGGCACGTGCTCCGCCAGGACCCCGACGTGATCATGGTCGGGGAGATCCGCGACCCCCAGACCGCCCACATGGCGATCCAGTCGGCCCTGACGGGGCACCTGGTGTTCAGCACGCTGCACACCAACGACGCGGCCGGGGCGGTGGCGCGGATGCTGGACTTGGAGGTCGAGCCGTACCTGCTGGCCAGCAGCTTGCTGGGCGTGCTGGCCCAGCGCCTGGTGCGGCGGGTCTGCCCGCACTGCCGCCGGGAGGCGCTGCTGGATGATGCGCAGCGGCGGCTGTGGAACGGGCGCCAGCCGCCGGCGGTGCTCTGCGTGGGCCAGGGGTGCCCCCAGTGCCTGGGCAGCGGGTATCACGAGCGGCTGGGGATCTTTGAGCTGCTGGTGGTGAGCGAGCAGATCCGCGAGCTGATCCTGAAGCGTTCCAAGGCCTCCAGCATCAAGGCCGCCGCCTTGACGGAGGGGCTGCTGACGCTGAACCGGGATGGGCTGGACAAGGTGGCAACGGGGATCACGACGCTCGACGAGGTCGCCCGTGTGGCTGGCCTGGAGAGTTTTTGACAGGGCTGACAGAGCTGACGGAGCTGACAGAACAGGACGAACAGGCGTGGCGGGCGGCGGGCCCCGCCGTGCCCCAGGCAGCGGGCTGTTAGGCGCGAAGACTTGACGATGGCCGTGTACGAATACAGTGCGACGGATGCGACCCGGCGGCTCCTGGCCGGGACGGTGGTCGCCGACACGCCGGGCCAGGCCCGCTGGCAACTGCGACAGCGCGGGCTGGTCGTCACCGGCGTTCGGCCGGCGCGGCTGAGGATGGGCCTGCTGGGCCGCGGCAGACCGCTGCGTTCTGTTCAGGTAACAGCGGCCATTCGCGAGCTGGCCACGCTGATCAAGGCCGGCATTCCATTGCTGGAGGCGATGAATACGCTGATCCAGCAGCACCCCGGCGGCTTGCGGACGGCCTTGCAGAAGCTAGCCGATGCCGTGGCCGCCGGCGCGAGCCTGGCCGCGGCGATGGAGCAGTTGCCGGGCACCTTCGACCGGCTGAGCGTCAGCATCGTCCGCGTGGGCGAGAACAGTGGCAACCTCGAGGACGCCCTGTCGCAACTGGCGGCCTTCCAGTCCAAATCCCACCGGCTTCGCAGCCGGCTGACCACCGCGCTGGCGTATCCGGCCGTGGTGTGCGTGGTGGGCCTGGCGGTGACGATGTTTCTGATGACCTACGTGGTGCCCAACCTGCTGGCGACGCTCCAGCAGGGCGGCAAACCCCTGCCGACGTTGACGCGGCTGGTTAAGAGCGCCAGCGATTTACTGATCGGATACTGGTGGCTGGTCATCGCCGTCGGCGCCGCGGTCGCGGCCGGCATTCGTCTGGTGCTGGCGAGCGACCGGGGCCGGTGGCATTTTGACCGCCTGGTGCTGCGCATCCCGCTGATCGGGCAACTGGTCCGCAAGGAGAACACCTCGCGGATGGCCGTGGTGATGGCGGCCCTGCTGCGGGCGGACGTGGCGTTCGTCGAGGCGGTTGAGATCACGCGGGCGACCCTTCGCAACCGCCCCATCCGTGCCGCGCTGGCCGACTACGCCGCCGCCGTGACGGCCGGGCAGGACATCGCGGAGCCGCTGCGGGCCAGCGGGATCTTTCCGCCGATGGTGGTCCAGATGCTCTGCGTGGGCCAGCAGGCCGGCAACCTGGAGGAGATGCTCGAGCAACTGGCCGGCGCCTACGAGCAGGAAGTCGATATCGCCACGCAGCGCCTCTCGGCCGTGCTGGAGCCGCTGTTGATCGTGATCCTGGCGGTGGTGGTCGGGGCAATCGCCCTGGCGACGCTGCTGCCGATCCTGGAGCTGGGCAATGTCCTGTAACCGACGACGCGCGCGACACCGGGCCTTCAGCTTGGTGGAGATCATGGTGGTCATCGTGATCATCGGGCTACTGGCCGGGATGGTCAGCCTCAACGTGCGGGGCTATCTCAACAAGGCCAAGCAGAACACCGCCCGCCAGGAGATCGCCACGCTGTGTCAGGCCCTGGAGACCTTCTACGCCGCCTATGGGCGCTACCCCACCAACGAAGAGGGCCTGGCCTGCCTGGCCAAGGCCTCCGAAAAACTCCCCGAACCGCTGATCAACAACGAGCCGGTCGACCCGTGGGGCAGGCCATATCAGTACAACAGCCCCGGTTCAACCAATCCCTTCGAGGTGATCTGCTACGGCGCTGATGGGCGCGAGGGCGGCAGCGGGGCCGACGCGGACGTATCCAGCGACAACCTTAAGGAGTAATCGCAGGCATGCGGGGCAGGTGGGGCTTTAGTCTGATCGAACTGTCGGCGGTGCTGCTGATCGCGGGGATCGCGGCCGGCGCGGTGGCGCTGCGGCTGGGTGGGCCGCTGGCGCGGGCCAATGCCGAGGATGCGATGGGGCAGATCCAGCAGTTCGACCACCTGGCGCGGGCCTACGCCCGCCGGCACGACCAGGAGCTGGTCGTGGTGATCCAACTGGATCGAGGCCGGCTCTACAAGCGCGGCCCGGACCGCAAGGAGCTTGGGGCGGCGCTGAAGATGCCCCGGCGGATCCACCTGCGCCAGGCGTGGGTGGGCAGCGGGCGCGCGGCCTCAGGACAGGTGGAGATCCCCATCAGCCGCCTGGGGTTGAGCCCTTCGTATGCGATGCAGGTAGTCACGGATAAGCGATCTGAGACGTGGTTGCTGGTGGCGGGCCTGACCGGGCAGATGAGCCAACTGGACCATGAGAAAGATGTCGAACATGCGATGGCGGCCATCGCGGCGGCCACACGGGCTGACGCTGATTGAGGCCCTGGCGGGCACGGCCATCCTGGCGACGGTCTTGGCGACCAGCCTGGTGGCTGCTGGCAGGCTCATGGCGCAATCCCGCCGGGCCGGGCAGATCAGCACGGCCTGCCGCCTGGCCGAGGACCTGCTGGTGGACTGGCGGGCCAAGGGCCAGGACTCGCCCGAGGACAAGGCCGGCCAGGTCGCCGGGCCGGATGGAGCGACGTTCTGGTGGCAGGTCGCGGTGGTGGAAAACCCGGATGCCCAGGCCCTGGGCGCCAAGGTGCTGGAGCTTCGCCTGGGCGATCAGCCCCCGCCGGCCAGGCCCTTGGTGAGCGTGCAGGTGCTGGCGGCGATGCAAGAGAAGAAGAATGGATCAGTCGCGGACAGTTCGACGACCCTGGCGGGCGATGACGCTCATTGAGACCGTCGCGGCCCTGGCGGTGACGGCGTTGCTGGCCGCTGGGGCCCTGTCAGCCACGCGGGCGCTGGTGCGGACCCGGATCACCGTCGGCGAGCTGGGCCGGCAGGACCAGCTGGCCCCGGCACTGGCCAGACTGTTGGAAATGGACCTGATTCACGCCCGCCAGTACCGCTGCCGCGATGGTTGTCTGGAACTGGAAAGCCTGGCGACGCTGGAGGGCGCGGACCTTCGGCTGGCCCATCGGCCCGTGGCGGTGGCCTACCGGGCGGTGGTCGCAGAGGGCCAGTCTAACCTGGTGCGCATCCAGCGGCCCGCAGACGGCCGGGTGACGGCGGAGCTGGTGCTGCGCGGCGGAAGGTCGATCCAGCTTCGTAAGGTCGCCGACAAGGACCTGCCGCGCGACTGGCGGCCCGTGCCGGATACGGCGGCGATCAGCGTGGCCATGGACGACCAAGCCGGCGTGAATGTTGAAATGGTGCTGGTGCTTCGATGACGACGCGACGGCGACAACGCGGGGTGGCCCTGCTGATGGCCTTGCTGGTAGTGGCGCTGGTGGGCGGGGTGCTGGCCGTCTGCGCCCGCCGCAGCGCGCAGGCGGCCTTGGCGGCCGGCGAAGACCTCCAGCAGCTCCAGGTCCGCTGGGCCATGATCTCAGCCCGCCAGGTGCTCCTGCCGCGATGCCCTGAGCTTCTGGACCAGGTGAAGGTTGAACATCAGCCATGGCCGCGGCTGCGGGCCGTGAAGCTGGCGATGGGGAGATTGGACCTGGAGCTGGTGGTAGCTGATGAGCAGGCCAAGGCCAACCTGAATCTCCTGGCTCGTCAGATGGACGATCCATCCCTTCTACAGGTCCTGCAGGAGTTCCAGGGGATGTGTCATCAGCCGCTGGGCATTGAGCTGTCGGCCCCGGCTGCAGGCTCAAGGATTCCCCCCGAAGATCGGTTCGCAAGTTACGAACAGTTCATTCGGTTCGACCATCCCCGTCAGCTCCTGGCGGACCTTGAAACCTCGCTGGTCGGTCAGGTCAGCTGCTGGGGCGACGGCAGGCTCAACTGGCACAAGAGCACCGAGCTGGCGATGAAGACGGTCCTGTCCAGGCACCTCTCGGCCGCGCAGATTCGAAAGCTCCTGGACCTGCGTCAAAGGGACGGCCTTGGCGCCAAGATGGCGATTCGAGAGCTGACGTTGCCCAAGGAAAAGGCCCAGGCCGTGGCGGAGCTTCTGACCGACGGTTCAGACTGCCACAGCCTCTGGGTGGTGGCTCAGGACCCCCAGCGGCAGTGGCATCGGCTGTTGGTGACCCAAGGGTCGCGCGGAGGACGGGAATGGACCTTCGCCTGGTGAGACTGCCTATCCGCCAGCAGAGACGCATCCTGACGGGCCTAAGCGGCGCGTTAGCGATGAGCCTTCTGGCCGTCGTGCTCCTATGGGCGCTGCCCCTGGACCTTCCCCGCACGGATCCAGGTGCTGTCATGCAGCCCGCGACCGCGCCATCCGCCCAGGCCCCGGGACCCCTGGAGGGCTACGCGATCATCTGGCAGCGCGACCTCCAGCAGCCGCTGTTTGACATCAAGCCGCCGGTTACGGCCCCCGCGGCGCCCGCGCTGAGGGTCCAGCTGCTGGGCACGGCCATCGATCCCGGCTTCACCTACGGGATCTTCCAGACCGCCGCGGGAGAGTCCAAGCTGCTGTCGATCGGCCAGAGCATCGAGGGCGCCACCATCGTGGCCATCACCGCCGATTCGGCCGTTCTGCGTCGGGACCAGCAGGAGTTCCACCTCAATGTGGTGCGAAAGGAGAATCCCTGATGCCCCAGCGCGGGGTGCTACTGGCGATTGGGGATCAGGACTGGCGCCTAGTCGCGCCGGGCCGGCCCGCGGAGCCGGTGCCCGTGGCGAGCCTGGAGCCGGTGGAGGCCGCCGGCAAGGTACGGCAGCGCCTGATGGAGCTGGACCCGCGGGCACAGCGTGTGTGCCTGGGCTTGCCGGCCGACTGGGTCCTGGCCTGCCCCATCGCCACCGCCGATCTGCCGCGCCGCCGGCGGTCCTTTGCCATGCTGTACCGCCTCGAAGAGGCCCTGCCCATGGAGGCCGAGCAGTTGACGGCGCAGTTCGTTGAGTTCTCCCCTGACCGCGCGATGGGCCTGGCAGTCCAAACCCAGCAGGTGGCGCCGCTGCTGGAGGCCTTGGAGCAGGCGGGGCTGGAGGTGCCGGCGATCTGCCCCACGGATTGGCTGGCGGCCTGGGCGTACGTGACGAACGATGTCTCCGCGGCGCCTGATTACCTGATCCTTGTTCATGACCAGCAGGCCCAGGTCCTTCGCCTAGTGAGCGGCCGGCCCGCCGGCTGGTACAGTTGCCCGGCTGATGCACACCAGATCCTCCAGTCGCTCCGCGTCGACCGAGTGCTGGCGCCGCTTTCGTCATCCCAGCCCAGGCTAGCCTGGATCGGCCAGGACGTGGCGGGCCTGGAGGGCCAATTGGCTGGCCAAGGATACCAGCTACAGCGCGATACCGGCATGCAGGTCCTGGAATGGGCGGCGCGGGCGGCTGCGCAGAGGATCGCCAGCCAAGCCGGCTGGGTCAACTTCCGCACAGGGAGGCTGGCCCAGACTCACCTGGACCGGCAGACCCGCCGCCTGGCGCGCCTGACCGCCGTGGCCGCCGCCGTGTTGGCGGTGGCGCTTACGGGCTCGCTATGGGGCCGCGGCCTCCGGTATCAGGCAGCCGCCGGCCAGTCCATCCGCCAACAGGAAGCCCTGTTCAGCGGGGTATTCCCAGGCCAAGGGATTCCGGTCAATGTTCCTAGCCGCCTGGGGAGCGAGCTGACCCGTCTGGAAGGCCTAAGCGGCGGCGGTGGCGACCTGCCCCCAACCCCCAGCGCCCTGGACACCCTTGCCCGGATCGTGGCCGCGATGCCCGGCTCGGTTCGGCTGCGCCTGACGAACCTCCAGGTCAGCCCCACGCTGGTGCACCTGGAAGGCCAGAGCCGCACGCACGCCGACGCCGAGGCGCTGGCGGCGGCGCTCCGCTCGGGGGGCATGTCCTGCGAATCCCCGCGGACCGAGGTGCTTTTAGGCGGGGGCGTGAACTTCCTGATCGCCGGGGCGCCCTCGGACAAGGAGGCGGTTCCATGATCCGCCGTCCCAAGCTGTTTGGACCTGGCATCCTGGCGGGGGTCATCCTGGCCGCGGGCATCGTCTCCAGCGGCGGCTACCTCGGTTCCGCCAGGCAAGCCGCCCAAGCCGCCGCGGTGGACCTGGCCCGTTGCCGCCGGATGGTCGAGGAGATCCGGGCCTATCGCCGCCTGCCGGCCAGGGTTGCGGATGAGGAATGGTTGGCCTCGCAGACCACGGCGATGATCGAGGCCGCCGCCGCCCAGGCGGGTCTGCCGCCGGATAGCCTGGTGCGGATCAGCCCCGAAGCCCCCCAGCGCCTGGGCCAGAGCCCCTATCAGGAAAAGCCCATCCAGGTGGCGCTGAGCAACGTCTCCAGCCGCCAACTGGCCGGGCTGCTGCACGGGCTTTCCTGTCAGGCCCGGTCCCTGTCGCCCAAGTCCATCCACCTGACCTCGCCGCGCCAGGAGTCCGCCGCCGGCGCCTGGTCGGCCCAGGTCGTCCTGACCTACCTGATCTACCAGCCTTCCAAGGCCCAGCAACCCGGAGCATACCCATGAGTCGCGCAAAAACGCTTTCGCTGTTGATCATCCCAATCCTCTTGGCCGGCTGCGGCGGCCGCGGCCGATCCAACGGTTACGTCACCGTGCCGCCCGACCCCCGCCGCGACAGCGAACAGGCCCGCCGGCTCAACGCCCAGGCCGTCGAGAAACTCAGCCAAGATGATCTGGAGGCCGCCGAGAAGCTCCTCAAGCAGTCCCTGGAGGCCGACGTGTTCTTCGGCCCCGGCCACAACAACCTGGGCACGGTGTACTTCAGGCAGCAGAAGCTCTACCTGGCGGCCTGGGAATTCCAGTACGCCGCCAAGCTCATGCCCAACCAGGCCCAACCCAAGAACAACCTGGGCCTCGTGTTCGAGCAGGTCCGCAAGTACGACCAAGCCCAGGAGAACTACGAGGCCGCCCTGGCCCTGGAGCCCGACAATCCTGAGATCATCGGCAACCTGGCCCGGCTGTACGTGCGGACCAACCGCAAGGACTCCCGTGCATACGAGCTGCTGACCGAACTGGTGATGAAGGACACCCGGCCGCAGTGGGTCAACTGGGCCAAGCAGCGCCTGGCGACCATGCACTACCTGCCGGAATGCAGCAGCCAGCCGGCGGCAATACCCCCTGAGGCCACGGCGCCCGGCCCCTAGCGGTGACGCAAGTTGGCGACAGAGATGCTTAGGCAAGCAGACCAGCATGAGCCTTCGATGCAGCCGCTAAAGGCGGCAGCTGCGGAGGCAGTTCGCGCGGATGTGGTGGTGGTCGGTGCGGGACTGGCGGGCTTGGCCACGGCCTACACCGTCGCCTCGCGCAGCGACCGGCAAGTCATCGTGATCGACAAGGCCCTGAGGGTCGGCGCGCATAGCCTCTCGGGGGCGCTGGTGGACCGCAGGACGTGGCTGGAGGTTTTTGGGAAGTTGCCGGACTGCGCCTGCCCTATCTCGCGCCAGCGCATGGCCTGGCTGACCCAGCGGGCCCATGTCTCCGTGCCGGCCCTGCCGCCGATCCGCGGCAGCGGGTGTTTTCTGGCATCGTACGGCCGGCTGTGCCAGTGGGCGGCCCAACGTTGCGAAGAGCAGGGTGTGGAGGTGCACACGGAGCTCTCGGCCCAGGAGCCGGTCGTGGAGGATGGCCGTGTGACGGGCCTACGGCTCCTGGGGGCAGACACGGTGCGGGCCGACTGCATCGTGCTGGCCGAGGGCGCCTGCGGGGTGGTCACGCGGCAGGTGCTCGAAAACCTGGGTGACGGCGCCCGTAGCGGCCGGCCGCACTCTTACGCCCTGGGCCTGAAGATCCTGGTCGAGGCCGGCGATGACTCCCTCAGCGGCCAGGTCTACCACAGCATCGGCTATCCGCTGGGACTGAGGCGCTTTGGCGGAGGGTTCATCTATGGCATCGGCCGACAGCTTCACGTGGGCTTGGTGGTGGGGCTTGCCGGCCATGATCCAGGGGCTGATCCGCAGGACCTGTTCGAGAGGTATCTCCGGCACCCCTTCGTGCGAAAGTTCATGGAACGAAGGACCCTGGTGGGGTTTGGGGCCAAGATCCTCGATGAGACGGGTTACTGGGGCATGCCCGCGCCCAGTGCGCCCGGGATGGCCTTGGTGGGAGAGGCCGCGGGGCTGCTGAATTCGATGAAGCTCAAGGGCATCGGCCTGGCGCTTGTTTCCGGCCAGGTATTGGGTCGGGTGCTGGCAGAAAGGGCGCCGCTGGAGGAGTATTCCCGCCGGCTGCGGGCCACCCGGGAGTTCCGGGCCTTCTACCGCGCCCGCAACGTGCATAGCTACTTCCGCCGGGGCGGCCTGCCGGCCGGCATGGCGGCGACGGGCCTGGCCATGCTGACGGGCGGCCTGCTGCCTTGGAGAATCCGACACGATGCGCCAGCCGAGGGCGCCAAGGGCATTGACCGCGAAGGCTGTGCCAGACCGCTGGACGTCTCACGTGCGGCCAAGCCTGGTCACGGCAATGGCCGGTCCCACGCGTTTCGAAGTTCCTTGATGTATCTGACGCAGGTGGTCAACCGCGGCCCGACTCATATCCACCTTCCATACGACGACAACGGCGTGGCCTTGCGTGTCGGCCGGCTATGCGAGCAAGTCTGCCCTGCGGGGGTTTATGCATCCGATGGGGAAGCGGACGAAGTGATCATCTCCCCCGAAGACTGCCTGCACTGCGGCGCCTGCCGAGCTGTCACCTCCGGCCAAGGCCTGCAGTGGTCGCCGCCCGTGGACGGGCCGCGGTACAACATGATGTGACAGGCCGCACCGGCGCGTTGACCGCCCAAGCCCCGGAGGGGATTACAGGATAGGCCTCCGCCGGCGCGGCGAAGCCGAGGCCAGCAGCCAGCCTGCCGTCGAGGCCGGAAAGGTTCTGAGGTTCGATGGGTTTGAACCCATTTGGGCTCTCCCAGCCGCCTACTGGAACAGTGTGAGCCGCTGGATGGGCTTCTCGGCCTCTTGGGGGAACATGAAGGCCTTCTACGGCCAGGTCTCCCCCGCTTGGGCTTGGTCTTCCCCTGGACCAGGCCACTTTGTTCGGCTTACAGGCTCAGCAACCTCTTCACCTACCATGCGCATCGCTTTGCTGCTGGCCCACGACCTCCTGGGTCCTGATCTGCTCATAGATATCCTTGAGCAGGTGCTGGCTAACGGCCTCGCGGAACTGGTCCTCGTTCATGAACTTGGCGATGATCTCTTCGTTCTGGTCCATGCGGTCGATGAAGAGGCCCTCCAGCGCCTTGCGGAACACATAGCCGAAGTTCTCCATCGTGTTCGCCAGGGCGGCCTGGCGGAGATTCCCATCGGCCATGGCGTCCTCGCGGATCGAGTCAAAGAAGAGCTGATCGCCGGGCTTGAACTCGGTGCCGAACCGCTCGTTCAGGATGTCGATCAGCCTGGAAAGCTCGATCTCGTCGCCACGGGCAATGCCTGTGCCCACCGCCGTCGGCCCGGATACGGGCTCCGCCTTGCCGGGCTCCAGATCAATCGATCCCTCGCCGATCTTCTGGAGGCGATAGTACTTCAGCGCCACCTCGTCGTCGAAGTGGTACACCGGCCCCCGATCACCGCGCGGCAGCTTCGCCAGCAGGAAACGGACGTAGGAGTACAGCTTCTCCAGGTCGGTATCCTGGAACGGGATCACCTGCGATAGGAAGGAGTAGAGGTTACGGTAGGCCACCAGCGTCTTGCGGAACTCCTCGCGGTCCTCCTCGTTGAGGGCATTGTATCGCCTCACAGCCGGATCAATGCAGGCGTTGATCCGGGCATGGTCGGCGGGCGTCTGATTGCGCTTCGGCTTGTAGAAGACCTTGCAGAACTCCTCGACCTCCGCCTTGAAGTAGACCTGCTGGGCGTCCAGCTTGGCCTGAAGCTCGTAGAGCTGCTTCGGGTCCGCCCGCTCGCCGATGAGCGTCTGCTCGTAGTACGGCTGAAAGGCCGCAAGGATTTCATCCGGCTCGTTGACAAAATCGAGGACGAATGTGTCCTCCTTCCCCGGATGCGTGCGATTCAGGCGCGAGAGCGTCTGGACGGCCTGTATGCCCGCCAACCGCTTGTCGACGTACATCGTGTGAAGCAGCGGCTGGTCGAAGCCAGTCTGGTACTTCTCGGCCACGAGGAGCACCTGGTATTCCTCGGTCGCGAACCGCTCGGGCAGCTCCTTCTCGCCGATATGTTTGCCCCGGGCGTCCACGTTCATCCCGGGTTCGGTGTATTCGAGACTCGGCGCGTCGGGGTCGATGACCGTGCCCGAGAAGGCCACCAGCGTCTTGATGCCCTTGTAGCCTTTCTCCGCGATGTACCTGTCGAACGCCTGCTTGTACCGCACCGCGTGCAGGCGGCTGGAGGTCACGACCATCGCCTTGGCTCTGCCGCCGATCCTGTGCATCGTGAAGTGGCGGAAGTGCTCGACCATGACCTCGGTCTTCTGCGCGATGTTGTGCGGGTGCAGGCTCATGAATCGCGCCAGGGCCCGGGCGGCCTTGCGCTTGTCGACCTTCGGGTCGTCCTCGATGGACTTGATCAGGCGGTAGTACGTCTTGTACGTCGTGTAATTCTGGAGCACGTCGAGGATGAAACCCTCCTCGATGGCCTGCCGCATGCTGTACAGGTGGAAGGGCTGCGGCTTGCCGTCCGCGCCCGGCTGGCCGAAAACCTCCAGCGTCTTGTACTTCGGGGTCGCGGTGAAGGCGAAGAAGCTGATGTTGGGCTGACGGCCTCGCTTGGCCATGGTGCGGAGGATTTCCTCCTCGTAATCGGCCAGCCCCCCTGCCTCGGCCTTGGCCCTGGCCTCTTCCTTGATCGCCGCACCCGCCAGAATGCCCTTGAGTTCCGTCGCGGTTTCCCCGCCCTGAGAGCTATGGGCCTCGTCGACGATCACGGCGTACCGCCGCTGGAGCAGGTCGCCGATCTTCTCCGTCACAAAGGGGAACTTCTGGAGCGTGGTGATGACGATGGGCACGCCCGCGCCGAGGGCCTCGGCCAACTGCGCCGAGTTGATGTCGATCTTGCGCACCACGCCTTGCTTGTGCTCGAACTGGTAGATCGTGTTCTGAAGCTGCTGGTCGAGCACGACGCGGTCGGTCACGACGATGACCGAATGGAAAACCTTCTCATCCTGGTCGTCATAGAGGCTGGCCAGCCGGTGTGCCAGCCACGCGATGGAGTTGCTCTTGCCGCTGCCGGCCGAGTGCTGCACGAGGTAGTTTGTGCCAACCCCGCGCTGCCGCGCATCGGCGACGAGCCGGCGCACGCAGTCAAGCTGGTGGTATCGAGGGAAGATCATCGTCTCGCGCTTCACCTTCTTGCCGCCGAGCTGCTTCTCCTCGACCTGAAGGTGGATGAACCGGGCCAGGATGTCGAGGAAACTGTGCCGATCCAGAACCTCTTCCCACAGGTAGGCGGTCTTGTAGCCCCCGGGGTTCTCCGGGTTGCCCCCGCCGCCGGCATAGCCCTTGTTGAAGGGCAGGAAGCGCGTCCTGTTGCCCGACAGCCGCGTGGTCATGTAGACCTCGTCGGTGTCCACGGCGAAATGCACCAGCGATCGCTTCTTGAACTGAAAGATAAGGTCCGTGGGGTCGCGGTCGTCCTTGTACTGCGTAATCGCGTGCCGCCAGGTCTGGACGGTCATCGGGTTCTTCAGCTCGGCCGTGACCACCGGAACGCCGTTCAGCGCCAGCGTCACGTCGAGCGTATTGCCGTGGCGATTAGAGTACCGGAGTTGTCGCGTGATCGTCAGGCGGTTCGCGTCGTAGAGCTTCTGCGTCTGGGGGTTCATGCCGCTGGCCGGGGCGAAGCAGGCCACGCGGAACCGCTTACCGAAGCACTTGAACCCGTGCCTCAGGACCGACAGGCACCCCTCGTGCTCCGAATCCAGCGCCCGGCAGAGGTCGTCCAGCAGCGTTTCCCCCGCCCTGTCCTTCTGGAGGTTGACCAGATACGCCCACTCGTCAGGCTGGGTCCTCTGGACGAAGGAGACCACGTCGGCCGGAAACAATCCCCGGTCGCGGTCGAAGGCCTCGCGGTCGCCCGCCACGTACCCGCCTGCGGTGGTCAGATGGTGCTCGATGGCCGTCTCGAAGGCCTTTTCCATGTATTGACCTGGCATCAGCGCCCCTCCCTGCCTGCGCTGCTTTCGTTGCGGCAGGCAGGCGTCGCAAACGGCATCGCGAGCCTGTCGCGATCCATGTCGCAATCTGTCGCGATTCCCTGTCGCGATATGTCGCGATAACTCATAAGCCCTTGCCTTTCAGGACGTAAAGCGACTGCCTGGCCGCTCCCTTCCGCCCCACGAGGCCCAGGTCTTCCATCTGCCGCAAGTCCCGCTGGAGGGTCCGTCGGTTCACCCCAGGGCACAACGCCTCCATGTCCCGGATATGCATCTCGGCATGGTCGAGAAGGAACCGCAGGGCCTTGGTCTGCCGCTCGTTCAATTCGTGTTGCTTGGCGATCAGGTCAGCCTTTATTGCCTTCTTGCCGCGCTCGGACACTTCGTGGAGTTGCGTCGCCAGAGCCTTGGCGAAGTACTCGAGCCAGCCGGTCATGTCCATCCCGCGCTGCCGCACGCTCTGAATCGCGCCGTAAAACGCCACCCGGTCCCGGTCGTAGTACTCGCTGATCGTGAACAGCCGCTTGAAGTCGTACCCCGCCCGATACAGGCACAGTGTCGACAGCAGCCGCGACGTCCGCCCGTTGCCGTCCAGGAACGGATGGATGTGGACCAGCTGGAACTGCGCCACGCCGCTGACCAGCACCGGATGCACCTGGCCCGGCCTGTTGAGCCACGCCACCATCTCCGCCATCAGCACCGGCACGTCCTGCGATGGCGGCGGGGTGTAGACCGTCTGGCCCGTGGCCCAGTTGACCACGTAGTTCTGCACCTTCCGGTACTCACCCGGCGCGGCCCGGCCGCCGCGAACGCCCTCCACCAGCCGCTTGTGAATCTCCCGGATCAGCCCTTCGGTCACGGGCGCACCGCTGTCGAGGTACTCGGACACCAAGCCGAACGCCCGGCGATAGTTCAGCAGCTCACGCGCATCGTCCGGGTCGGCCTCGGGCACCGGCTCGCCCGCCAGCAGCCGCTCGGCCTGGTCCAGCGTCAGATGCGTGCCCTCGATGTGCGTCGTGTGGTGCGCCTCCAGGACCAGCGCCCGTTCGCCCATCGCCCGCACCCAGTCCTCTGACAGCGTCGCGGCCTCCAGGAAGCCCCGGGCGCGCTCGATCCGCGTCAGCCCCGACGTGATGGCGTTGGTGATCGTGAGCTTCCGCCCCAAGCCGCGCTTGGCCATCATGCCACCTCCCCGCGCACGTCGATCTTGCCCGTCACGGCCGCAGAGATGAGGGCAGTGCGGTACTCCATCAAAACATCAATTGACTTGCTGATACGTTGCACAAGCGGGTCAAGCCCTCCGAGTTCCGTTTCTATGTACTGCACGATTTTAAGCTGCTCATCAATTGATGGAGCAGGAATACGAACCTCACGCAGATCGTCTTGACTCAAATTCGGTTGGCCTCCTCCGGCTGATAATGCAATCAACGTCGGACGCCGCATCCATAGCCAGTAGTAGGTGAATTTCGTTGTAAGGTGCTTTGGACCAACAAAGGCGGCACAGGCTTGGTTTACCGTTGCGGGGACGCCAAGAATACCCATACGTCCGATGGTTGCGCCATACATGGCAAAGAGTAGCGTACCCGCCGGATAAAGGCGCAGCCCCGGATAGTCACGCAAGGCGGCGTCAGTGACTTCGTTCGCCGTATCCTCGATGACATTCTCACGAAGTTCAGAAGTAGTCACCCAAGGAATGTCCCCACCGTAGTAATCCATGTTGTCGCTCTTGGGGGTTGTTCCACTGCCGAGGCGTTGGAATCCATGAGTTACCTTCCAAGTGTGCCAATGCTCCGGCACCTCGCCCAGCCATTCGATGCCGGAGTCCTTTAGGGGGGCGTTGGGGTCGAGGCCCTTGGTGACGGCGTGGCTGATCAGGGCGGATCGCTTCTCCTGGAGTAGTTCGACCTGCCGCCGCTTCTTCTCGATCAACGCATCCATCCGCGCCGTCTCCCGATCCAGAAAGACCGCAATCGCCCGCTGCTCTGAGAGGGGAGGCAGGGACAAGGTCACATTGCCAATGATCTCCCCATTGAGGTTGGCGAGACCGGTTGTTGTGCTCGAGAAGTAGTCGAACTGTTTGCGCCCCAATTCGCCGTTCAGGACATACCACATGAACTGCGGCACCGCGTTCGGGTCTACCCGCAGTCTTTGCATGAAGTTTGAGTAACAACAGTTGAGCGATTCCACTTCCGTCGTGACGATGGACGTCTTACCGATATGCAAAGACGAGCCACTCGATTTCGTGACTACGAGGTCTCCCTCCCTGAGGCGACAAGCGGCGTATTCAGTTGCAGTGAGCCTTCGTTTCGCGGGGTCAACGATATTCCATTCGCCGCCTACTGTCTGCTCGGTTGACCGGAGCACGATGACACCATCGTCGTCGAAGTCTTCGCCCCACACGCCGCCATCATTTCGCGCCAATATCGCCTTGGCCCGGTTGACCTCCCAATGCTCGGGCACGTCGCCCAGCCATTCCACGCCGGACGGCTTGTACGCCGGGTAGGTTGCCCGTTTGCCTTGTTGTACGGCTGCATTGTCCATGCGAGGTCGATCCCTTTCAGAACGTCAACGTCGTGCCGTACCGGCCTTGCTGGCCGGAGTCGTCATCCCACGTCGCCTCGAACTCGAACGGCGGATGGCTGGAGGAGCTGGTAATGGCCATTAAGTAGGATACCTTCGATTCCGGCCCGATGATCTTCGCCTCCTTCTGACCGCGTGGAATGGTGTCGTGCTCCAGGAGCGGCTTGCCATCCAGCGTGATCGCCACGTTGTGGGCAGTGCCCTGACCGGTGTTCGTTACGGACAAACACCAACTGCGCCGTTCCGTCCTGCAAAGCCCGGCGCGGATTACCGCCTGAAGTGACTGGATCAGCTTGGCGTGCTCGCGCGACTGCTCGATCTGCGTCAGTCGGTCCTGAAGTGCAACCTGCCGCGCGAGCAGGTCATTGGCCTCTCGCGCGGCCTTCGCAACCTGGCGTGTGGCGCGCCAGCTCTGCATCAAGGCCAGGCCCGCAACAACCACAGCCACGATGGCGATGGCGTCCGAAACATTCATTCGGTCACCTCCGCGAGCATGTCGGCGATCTCGCGTTCGATCCGCTTGAGGTCGGTCTCGATCTCATCGAGCGGTCGGGGCGGCGTGTACGTGTAGAAGTAGCGGTTGAAGTTGATCTCGTAGCCGATCTTCGTTCTGGACTCGTCCACCCACGCATCGGGCACGTGGGGCAGGACCTCCCGCTTCATGTACTCGCCCACGTCTTCCTTGAGCGGCACGTTCTCGTAGTCGCGCAGATCGGGATCGGGTTCCGGGTTGCCCTTGGCGTCGGTGCAGACGTCGGCCGTCTCGTCGCGCTCTGCCAGGGCCATCAGGATGGCCTTGGACAGGACAGCGGGCACCTTCATGACGGCCTTCTTGAGCGCCGCCCGCATCATGTCCGCGAACGCGTCGCGGTTCTTGACGACCCCCTGTCCCGCGAGCGTCCGCAGGGCGGCGAGGATGTCGTCCTGCTGCCTGCGCCCGGCCTCGACCTCCGCCTGGACGGCCTTGGTGTTCCTGCGCTTTCGGCTGGCCGCCAAGTCGGCGAACGCCCCAGCCTCCCTCACACGGGCTAGGCGCTCCTCGGTGCCGGCGAAATTGAGCCGAAGCGGGCGCTCGACGGTGATGCGCCGGTAGCCGAAGTCGGCATTGTCGAAGATGCGCACGTGCTCGCCGTCGGCGAAGCTGCCGCACAGACGCGCGATCTCGTCGCGCTGGCCCTCGCATATCTCGTTCCGCTTGTTGCCCAGGCTCTTGCGCATCTTCTTGAAAAAGCCGGTGGCATCGACGAGCTGAACCTTGCCCCGGCGGTGAGGCTCCTTGCGATTGGTGACGATCCAAAGGTAGGTGTAAATGCCGGTGTTGTAGAAGAGCTGGTCGGGCAGGGCGACGATGACTTCAAGCCAGTCGTTCTCGATGATCCAGCGGCGAATTTCGCTCTCGCCCGAACCGGCAGCGCCGGTGAACAGCGGCGAGCCGTTGAAGACGATGGCCAACCGCGTGCCGCCTTCGGCGGGTTCCTTCATCTTGCTGATCATGTGCTGGAGGAACAGCAACGACCCGTCGTTGATGCGCGGCAGGCCCGCGCCGAAGCGTCCGCCGAAACCCTGTTCCTCGTGCTCGCGCTTGATGAAGTCGGCCTCGGGCTTCCATTCAACGCCGAATGGCGGATTGGCCAGCATGTAATCGAACTTGTGGCGCGGGAAGCGATCGTCCGTGAAGCTGTCGCCGTAGGCGATGTGCTCGATGTCCTGGCCCTTGATCATCATGTCCGAGCCGCAGATGGCGTTGGCCTGGGCGTTGTAGTCCTGGCCGAATACCTCCAGCCGGGCGTCGGGGTTGAGCTCGCGGACGTAGTCCTCGGCCACCGAGAGCATGCCGCCGGTGCCGCAGGCCGGGTCGTAAAGGGTCTTGACGATGCCCTTGGTGGTCAGCACGTCGCCGTCGGGCATGAACAGCAGGTTGACCATCAGGCGGATGACCTCGCGCGGCGTGAAGTGGTCGCCCGCCTCCTCGTTGGACGCCTCGTTGAACCGCCGAATGAGCTCCTCGAAGATGTAGCCCATCTCGATGTTGGAGACCCTGTCGGGGTGCAGGTCGATCTGGCAGAAGCGGGAGACGATCAGGTACAGGCGATCCGCCTTGTCGAGCTTGGCGATGTGCTCCTCGAAGCCGAAACGCTCGATGATCTCGCGGGCGCGGGCCGAGAAGCCCTTGATGTAGTGGGTGAGGTTGGCGGCGATGCTGTTCGGGTCGCCCTTGAGCTTCTCGAAGGTGAAGCGGCTGGTGTTGTAGAAGGGCACGCCGGAGACCTTGCAGAGGATCGGTTCGACGTTCCTGACCTTGCCGCCCTGGAGTTTCCTAAGCCGGTCGAGAACCCTGTCCTTGGTGGGCTCCAGCACGCAGTCAAGCCGGCGCAGGACGGTCAGCGGAAGCATGACGTCCTTGTACTGGTTCGGTCGGTACGGCCCGCGCAGCAGGTCCGCGACCGACCAGATGAAGCTGACCTTTTCGCCGAAGTTGTTCACTTCCCGGCCCCTTTCTTGGGGTGCTGTTTCAACCACTCGTCGATGGCCTCCCGGTGGAATCGCCATCGCCTGCCGACCTTCTGGCCTGGCAGCCTGCCGTCCTGGACCAGCTTGTAGAGCGTGGACCGGGAGATCTTCAGGTACGCCGCCAGCGCCTCGATGGTCATGATGTCGTCAGATGGTGCCGCCATGGGCATCTCCTGGGCCAACCCGAATCACCTTGCCAAGCCGCAACGGTGGTATTGTCCGCAGTTGGCGGATTTTTGCAAGGAAGAACCGAGCCCGGCGTTGCCGCTTGGCGGCGGGCCTGGCCAGGCTGGCGCGCATGGGTGCGGCGCGAGACCGGTCTTGAAGAGAAGCTTGAAGGCTCAACGGATTGCGTGGCGCATTTGCATGGCCCCCCACATGTTGTTATGCTCTTGGGACGGGTGAGACTATGGCAAAGAAGAAAACCCCGACAATTCCCGAGCCGGTAAGGTGCATGCTGTGGGGCAGATCTGCTGGCCGCTGCGAGTTCGAGGGGTGCAACAGACCGGTCTCATATCATTCTCGTACCAAGGAAACGGTCAACCTGGCCGAGTCCGCGCATATCATCGGGTTCAGCGAAGCCGGCCCGCGCGGGGAGCAGGATTTGTCGGCCAAACTCGCCCAGGACATCGATAACCTGATGTTGCTGTGCCGGCTCTGCCACAAGACCATCGACACCAACAAGACCCAGTACCCCGTTGATCGGCTTCGGCGGATGAAGCGCAAGCACGAACAACGAGTCGAACGGGTGACAGCCATCGGCCAGGAACGGGAGAGCCACATCCTGCTCTATGGCGCCAACGTCGGGGACCACAGCTCGCAGGTGTCGTACCGCACCGCCGCCCCCGCGCTCGTCGCCGACGAGCGATACCCCGCACGCGATGTGCTGGAACTGGGCATGGTGAACAGTTCGTTCCGCGACCGCACGAATCAGTTCTGGCAGGTCGAGGCTGAACACCTCCACACGATGATCCAGCAGCAGGTGCGTCCGCGGCTCTCAACCGGGCACATCCACCACCTTTCGATCTTCGCCCTGGCCCCACAGCCGCTCCTCACGCTGCTGGGATACCTGCTGTGCGACATCAACTACGAGGCCCAGGTCTACCAGCTTCATCGGGAACCCCCCGGCTGGTGTTGGCAGGAGCATCCCGATGGCTTCGGTTACATCCTCGAGGAACCCGCTGGAGCCAAGGGGCCGCCCGCCTTGGTGCTGGCGCTTAGCGCTACCCTAACCGACGACCGCATCTTCCCGGTACTCGGGGACGATGCCGCCATTTGGCGGATGACCATCCCCGAGCCCAACAACGACTTCCTCAAGTCGTCTCGGCAACTTCAGCAATTCCGCCAGACGATCCGCCCGCTTATGGACAGGATCAAGGCCCGACATGGCCAGGGAACACTGCTTCATGTATTTCCGGCCGGGCCAGTTTCCACCGCTGTCGAACTGGGGCGAATCATCATGCCTAAAGCAGACATGCCGCTTCGCATCTACGACCAAAACAACGACCGGGGTGGGTTCGTCCATGCCCTTGACATCGGCCCCGCTCAGGGAGGTGCAAAATGACTGAGGTCATCAATAGACAGCACTTGAGCCAGATACTCCGCGATCTCTCGGACGAGCTTGACGTTCCGCCGTGCAAGTACGAGGAAGCCAAGGAGCACTATGATGCCGTGGGCGACTGGCTGGGGGAGGATGACTCGGAACTTGCCCCCTATGAGCCCGTCATTTCCCCGCAGGGGTCCTTCGCGCTGGGCACCGCCGTCCGGCCCTTGGGGGATGATGACTACGACGTCGATGCCGTCTGTCTGCTTCAACTGAGCACAGATGAGGTCACCCAACAGAGGCTCAAGGCGATGGTTGGGAATCGGCTGAGACATCCAGGCAGCCGCTACCGGGAAATGCTTGACCCCAAGGGCGGGGGCCGACGTTGCTGGACCATCAAGTACGCCGACTCCTCCAAGTTCCACCTCGACGTACTTCCGGCCATCCCAGACGATTACGGTTGGCTCGTCGCCCTCGGCGTGCCCGAGGAACAGGCCCAAGAAGCCATCTGCATCACGGACCGAGAGACGTGGGATACGGACATTGATTGGCCTCGCAGCAATCCCAAGGGATATGTCCAGTGGTTCAAGGTCCGGATGCGGGTTCGGCTCGAAGAAGAGCGACGGGCGATGGCGCTGGCGAAGAAGGCCGATGTCCAGGCGATTGAGGACTACCAGGTACGCACGCCGCTCCAACGAGTCGTCCAGCTGCTCAAGCGCCACCGCGACCTGCGTTACAACGGCGATGATGACAAGCCCATTTCGATCATCATCACGACGCTCGCAGCCCGGGCCTATAACAACGAAGCTGATCTTCTTGACGCGATTCTGAAGGTCGTGCCCGGCATGCGCAACGCCATTGAAGACCGTGGCGGCGTCTTGTGGGTGTGCAACCCGGTCAACCCGCAGGAGAACTTCGCCGACAAATGGGCGGATCATCCCCGCAAGCGAAGGCTCTTCTTTGAATGGCTCGATGCCGTCGAGCGCGAGCATCGGCACCTGCTTACCGACCAGGGCTTCGAGAAGGTCGGCGAGTACCTTGCAGAATCCTACGGCCAGCGCGACGCCGAGAAGGCGATGACCAAGTACGCAAGCCGCCGAACCGCCCAAGGCGGGTCCGTACCAGGCGCGCCGGTCATCCTCGTACCGCGCCGCTCCGACCCGTCCAATGAACCGTCCTACGCCAAGATCGAGATAGCCAAGCCGAGCAAGCCCTGGAAGCCGTAATGCCAAGAGAGGGAGTCGTGTCACTCATCATCGACCAGGTAGCCGAGGCCCAAACCGAACAGCCGGACCTCGAGCTGGTACTCGACTCCGCAGGCAAGATGATCGTCCAAGGGACGCTCCGCTTCTGCATCGAGCACGATGGCCGCGCCTTCAAAGATGCCTATCAGGTTGAATTGACGGTCCCGAGCGACTACCCCGATTCGCCCCCGACGATCCGGGAGACCGGCAACGCCATCCCCGGCAACTTCCACAAGTTCCCGAAGACCGGCAACCTTTGCCTCGGAGCGCCGGTCGAGGTCCGCCGTGTGTTTGCCCAGGACCAGACACTTCTGAGCTTCATCAACCGCCTGGTAATTCCATACCTGTTCTCGCACAGCTACTTTCACGACCACGGCGAACTACCCCACGGTGACCTTTCCCATGGCCTGCTGGGGCTGCTGGAGCACTACAAGGAGTTCTTTGGAGCAGACGCACTGACCGTTATGAAGCTTCTGAAGTTGTTGGCCGATGCTCTTGCTCCACCACTGATGAGATGCCCATGTGGCAGCGGGAGAACGCTCCAAGACTGCCATGGCCCCAAGCTCGATGAGCTACGGCCGCACTATCCGGCGAATTGCTTTGCGGCGGAGGTCCGCGAGATGGTTACGACTGCGGCAGCAGCCGGCATCTGCCTTCCTGATCGCGAAGTCATGCCCAAGCGGATGTGGAAGAATCGCCAGAAACGCCGGAAGAAGGAGGGGCGAGGCCGATGACAACTTCGCAGATTATCTGGTTGCCGTGGCGATATTGCTACCCTTATGACCATCGTCATGGGCTGGGATGGGTTTATGAAGGTGCTGGGATCGTGGCGCAAGTGACAGTCGTGGCCAGTCGCTAACAGTGCCAACTGCTGGGTGGACAGCAACTTGCGGATTGTCTATCGTTTGAAACCCGTCCGAAGCGGGGAGGTTGACGGGCTTTCTCGAATGAGAAGGCCCGTTCTCGTTAACAGCCAACGGCGCGATGCGGACCCGAGGACAGGTCCGCTATATCTTTCTGCCAGCAAAGGCTTACGGCGATTCCAGCCGCGACCAGCCGCGCTCTCGGTTCGTGGCCCGCATGTTCGGGGTACGACTGCAACCCCTGGGGTTGTGATCGGTGCCCCTTGCGGAAGCTCTCAAACTCTCGCGCTCTCTAGTTTACACCGCCTGTTAGTTAACAGGTCAAAAACGTTCGGGACCCCGAATGGCGCAGTTACGAAATCGCCGGACGGGCAGGACTCCTGACCATGCGCAACAGAACGGGCGGCCGAGTGGACCGCCCGTCTGGGTACACCCTATTTGATGAGCCTGCTTCAGGCCGTTCGGCGACGGCGAATCGCCAGTCCACCCAGGGCCAGCAGGATCAGGCTGGCGGGCTCGGGAATGCTGCTTCCGACCCCGGCCGGGCTGCCCGACCAGCCCCAGTTGGCTGCCAGCACGCCCAGATCGCCCACGTTCACCACGCCGTCGCCGGTGTAGTCGGCCGAGGTCCATCGGTGTGCCTGCGTGTCCCAGTTCGCCGCCAGGATGCCCAGGTCGCCCACGTCGACCTTGCGGTCCACGTTGGCGTCGCCGGGGTGCGCCGCGATGATCGAGCCGTTGATGACCATGCCGCCCAGGTCCTCGAATTGCCCCAGGCAGTAGAGGTTCATCCCCGCCAGGTCCAGCGTCGAGCCGGCCGCCAGCGTGAGCCCGTACACGTACACCGCGTCCGTGCCGGCCTGGTTCTCGTGGTCGTTCTTGAGTCGCAGGTTCGTCGGCCCCGACTCGCCCACCACCAGGCGATCCAGCGCGAAGTTGCTATCGAACGCAGCCTCGGTGAACCCGCGGTCCGCCCCGTCGGCCTCGTAGGTCGACCAGTCGCCGGTCCCGCCCGCGAACGCCATCGTCAGATTCCCCATACCCGACAGGTTCGCAGGCGTGGGCGAGTAGTTGTCCCACGTCGCGGCCGGGCCCGTCATCAGGACTTTCGAACCGGGTTGGCAGTTCAGCCTCCCCGTGTCGCGCACAACAAGCATGTCCCGCACTTCCAGCCGGGCGGCGGGGGTCAGCGTCAGTTCGCCCGCGCCGACCACCCCGACCTGCATCACGCCTGCCTTCAGGGTTCCGCCGGTCATCTCCAGCAGGCCTGTGCCCGCTGGGACGTATCCTCCCACCTCGACGAAATTGATGCTGCTGCTCCCGCCGGACTGTCGGAAGCTGCCCGGACCTGCCTGGCCGATGCTGGCCGACGGCGAGGTCATCGTGCCCCCGGAAATCTGGTACTCGCCGCTGGCGGCTTCCTCGATGGCGATGTCCAGGCTGAAGCGCAGGCTCAGCACTCCACCGCTCTGGATGAACACGCCACGGCTGGGGTAGGTCGCGCTCGAGTAGTGCCCCATGTGCAGGCGATTGGCGACCGTTGTGCCGCCCGACATCGACCAGGTCCCGCGGCCTCCCTGCCAGCTGCCCAGGCAGATGTTTCCCTGGATGGCCACGTTGCCGCCTGACTGGTTGATGGTGCCCTGGCCATAACCGGTCTGGACATCGTGCCGGACCCGCACCTCCCCGCCCTGTATGTCGAACACCCCTGTCGAGGAGGTGTATGGCCCAGCGAGCATAAGTCCGTATCCGATGTTGTGGTACCCAGTCACCTGGACCAGTCGGCCATCAATGCGTTCCATGTTCGTCACGTCCAGGACGCCGTTCTCCAGGCGGTACTGCCCGCCACGTTTGATCTGCAGCCCGTTCGTGCTCTCGAAGCCTCCGGTGCTCGTCACCAGGACCGTTCCGCCCTGCTGGAGGGCGCTGCCTCCGCCATAGGTGCCCACGGTCAGGGTCGTCGAACTGGACAGGCTGCCCCCCTCTACCTTGAGCAGGCCCAGTTCCTCCACCGAGATGCTGCCAGCCTGCGTCGACCCGCCCAGCAAGTGGAGCTGGCCGCCATACACGTATAGGTACTGAGATAGGAACGACCCTCCGGTCTGCTGCACCGTACCCGTATCGATATCAGCCTCGCCGGCCGTCAGGGCCGCGCCGTCCGCGATCCGCATGCCGACCTGCCCAGCTTGGCTGTAGACGTACAGGCTGATGGCGGCGGCGGGACTGTTCACGTTCACCGTTCCCTCGTTCATCAGGAACACGTCCGCATAGTCGGCCGCCCCGGGCAGCGTTGAGACCTGGCCCCAATTGGCCGGCTGGTTCCAGTTGGTGGTCAGGTCGGCCGGATCGGTGGCGGTGTTCCCGCCCGTCCCCGCCCCCTGCCACGTGAACTCGGTCGCCGCCAATGCCAGCGTCGGTGTCAGCAGCAGCGCGATAACGGCCACCCGAATCATCCCATCGACCCTTCCATTCAGCCGGGATTTCCCCGATGACCTCTCGCTGACGACCGCCGCCAGCGATGTTAATGATTGTACCTCGGTTCGGTGTTCCGACAAGCCAATTCCAAGTGCTCCAGACCGTTACGGAACCCTCCGGACAGCATCGCAACTTCGAACGCGGGCAACTGCGGCTCCCCCGCGGTAGCTAGGGAATAGACGGACGCACCGCGTCCCCAGGAGCCCCATGAACTGCGACGACCCCGCCGACATGCCCAATGAAGATCGCCTGGAGGACCTGGCCGCGCTGCTGGCTGCCGGGTTTCTGCGCCTCAAACGCCGCACCGGCTGCGTCCCGTCTGAGAGCGCCGGAAGTTCGCTACCCCCGTCGGATTCCGCTTGGCAACCTTCGGAAACCACGGCCCTGTGTCCCCCACGTTAACGGCCGATAGAGCCGGGAGAGCGACATGAACACAGGGCTGAACATGGTACGGGAGGTGGCCGCCCTCAAGCGGATGACCGTCAAGGAGCTGCGTGGCCGGTACCTGGACGTCTTCGGCGAGGCCACGCGCTCGGGTAACAAGGACTGGCTCTGGAAGCGCGTCGCCTGGCGCATCCAGGCCAACCTGGAGGGCAACCTGTCCCAGCGGGCCCGGCGCCGCGCGGAGGAGCTGGCCAACGATGCCGATCTGCGGCTGCGACGCCCCCCGGACACGCCGGGCCCATCGAATACAGCCACGATCCAGACAGCCAAGGTGGACCTGGGCGGCCGGGCCGGCGAGCTGATGCCCGGCACGGTGCTGACACGGCCGTACAAGGGCCGGATGGTCACGGTGACCGTCCTGGACAAGGGCTTCGAGCACGAGGGCCAGGTCTACCGCAGCCTGTCGGCGGTGGCTCAGGCCGTCACCGGCTCGCACTGGAACGGCCACTACTTCTTTGGGCTCAAGGGACGCGGTGACGCATGACTCGTGCGACGGACGACAAGAAGCCCACGACGCTCCGCTGCGCCGTCTACACGCGCAAGAGCACCGAGGAGGGCCTGGAGCAGGACTTCAACACGCTGGATGCCCAGCGCGAAAGCGCCGAGGCGTACATCGCCAGCCAGCGGCACGAGGGTTGGGTGTGCCTGCCGGGGCGATATGACGACGGCGGGTTCACCGGCGGCAACATGGACCGCCCGGCGCTCAAGCGGCTCCTGGCCGACATCGACGCCGGGAAGGTCGACTGCATCGTGGTCTACAAGGTGGACCGGCTCAGCCGCTCCTTGATCGACTTCTCGAGGATCGTGGACGTGTTGGAGCGCAACCACGTCTCCTTCGTCTCGGTCACCCAGCAGTTCAACACCAGCACGTCGATGGGCCGGTTGATGCTCAACGTGCTGCTGTCGTTCGCCCAGTTCGAGCGCGAGATCATCTCGGAGCGGACGCGGGACAAGATCGCCGCCGCCCGCCGCAAGGGCAAGTGGGTCGGCGGCCGGCCGATCCTCGGCTACGACATCGTCTCGACGTCGCAAGGCGGCCGTGTCGCGGTCAATGAGGAGGAGGCCACGCAGGTCCGACAGATATATGAGCTGTACCTGCAGCACCACTCGCTGATCCCCACGATCCGGGAGCTGGACCGGCGCGGCTGGCGGGCCAAGCAGTGGACCACGAGGAAGGGTCATGCCCGGGGCGGCCGGCAGTACACGAAGGAGGCCCTCTATCGCCTGCTGACCAACGTGGCCTACATCGGGAAGGTTCGCTATCACGAGGAGGTCTACCCCGCCGAGCACCCGGCCATCGTCAGTGAGAAGCTATGGCATCGGGTGCACGATGCCCTGCGCCACAATGGCCGCACGGGCGGTGCGCACTCGAGCTTGGTGCGGAACAAGTATGGCGCACTGCTCAAGGGGCTGCTTCGCTGTACGCCCTGCGACTGCGGCATGATCCATACCTACACCAGCAAGGGCAACAAGCGGTACCGCTACTACGTCTGCATGAACGCCCAGAAACGCGGCTGGGCTAACTGTCCGACCAAGTCGGTGCCGGCGGCGGAGATGGAGCGGTTCGTCGTCGAGCGCATACGGGCCATCGGCCGGGATGATGAGGTCGTGGCCCGCGCGCTGAAGCAGGCACGCAAGCAGAGCCGCGAGGGCCTGGAGGACCTCCAGGCCGAGCGCCGCCGGCTGGAGCGCGAGATGGTCCAACACAGCGCGGAGGTCCGCAAGCTGATGGACCAGGCCGGGATGCCGGGGGAGTCTCCGACGGCGGCGCGACTGGCGGATCTCCAGGAGCGCATCCGCGCTGCCGAGCGGCGGGCGACCGAGGTCCGCGAGCAGATCATCGCGGTGGGCGAGAAGACCGTGGATGAAGAGGAAATGGCCCGGGCCCTGTCGCTGTTCGACCCGGTCTGGGACTCCCTGTCGCCCGGTGAGCAGGCGCGAGTGCTGCACCTGCTGGTCGAGCGCGTCAGCTACGACGGCGCGGAAGGCAAGCTGTCCATAGCCTTTCGGCCCACGGGGATCAAGGCGCTGGCCGAGGAGCTGCAGGCCAGCGGAATGGAGAAGTAGGCATGTTGGTCGAGTGCACAGTCCACTTCCAGGTCGGACGCAAGACGCGGAAGACGCTCAAGGTCGGCGGCGCGCCTCCTGACGTGCCGGCGTCCGTCGATCTGGGGCGTGTCCCGCGCGTCTCCCGCCTGATGGCCCTGGCGATTCGCCTCGACCGGCTCCTGCGCGAGGGCGTAGCCCGCGACTACGCGGACCTGGCGCGTCTGGGCGGCGTGACCCGGGCGCGGCTGACGCAGGTCATGAACCTGCTGCTCCTGGCCCCGGACATCCAGGAGGAACTGCTCTTCCTGCCAAAGATCACTCATGGACGGGACCCCATCGCCGAGCCCCGAGTGCGTCCGGTCGCCGCCACCCCGGACTGGCGGAAGCAGAGGAAGCTATGGGAGGAGCTGAAGGGCTGATCCAGTAAGGCCCAAGGGCATCCCGCCGTGCCAAATGCCATCGCTCTGTGTGGCCACAAGTATGCGTTTTGCAGATAGTTATGATCTTTCTGCGATGCTGGCCGATTTGCCATTGAATGCCGCCGAAGTTCGGGATATGTTCCATGTGATGGACTGGCCGGGGGAATGGGATGCCCCATGTCGGCCTCTGGTCCAGGGAAGGACAAAGATTCGTGGCAGACGAAATCACATCAGGGATCGGCGAATCAGCACATCGCGAATTCTGGGAAAACGATCTGGAAATGGGCCTGGAGCCATGGCTGGACCTGGCGGATGACCGCAACCACATGCGCGGCTGGACCGAGGAACTTACAAAGCGGCAAGTCCAGGTGCTTTGCGATAGCCTTGGCGTGGGCGGGGGCGGCCGGCTCCAGGACCAACGTGAAGCCCTTCTTGGTTGTGACGGTCAGCTCACCCCATACTATCTCGTAGACCGCTTCAGGTATCGCCGCTCGAAGTTCGCCACGGTCGACTATGCTGCGGCGGTTCTGCCAGCCAAGGTCGTGGAGGCATGTCAAGCGGGGGAGGACGGCTTTGATACGTTGGCCCTCCTGTTTGCGCTCTACCGCAACAACCCCGCCCACCTTCGGACGGTCTACCACCTGGAGAGGATTCATTCGACCGGCTTTGCGCGGATGAAACTCAAGGGGAGCGCGCGACGGCAGGAGAAGTCGTTCGTGGAGTTCCTGACGCAGAAGGTGGCCGAGCGAGCCCTGCTT
>Ga0315289_10002174_pt1 | contig 30283 bp, 21 predicted proteins | sample YL17G11_40_MG_FD_203452 | JGI IMG/M metagenome (GOLD analysis project Ga0315289, IMG submission 203452) | Sediment microbial communities from Yellowstone Lake, YNP, Wyoming, USA - YL17G11_40 | ecosystem: Environmental > Aquatic > Freshwater > Lake > Sediment | place: USA: Wyoming | collected... | reverse complement strand
TCGCAGGGCGCGGGTCCATGCCCCGCCCGAGAAGGGGAGGCAGGGAGCGAAGCGACCGTTGGAAGGGGGAAACGCGAAGCGGGTTTCCCCTCCAAGTTGACAATAGGGCTATGGAGTCCTGTATGATAAATGGCGAATCAGATAAGAGGAGGATCTTTCGATGAAAAAACTGACGCGAAAGGATTTCCTGAAGACCTGTCCGCTGGCGGTCTTATCGGTTTTTCATTTACCCGTCTGGCTCCGAGGAAAAGAGGCGGCTAGGGCTGCCGGAAGCCGGGGAGCGCAAATGACGGCCCCTGAACAGGAGAAGATGATTGCCTTTTGCGGGATCGGGTGTTCGGAGTGCCCGACGTTCATCGCGACCCAGAAAAATGACGACAAGATGCGGGAGGAGACCGCTAAGAAATGGTCCGAGATGTTCCATGGAGACATCAAGCCCGCCGATATCAACTGCGACGGCTGCACCTCCCAATCGTCAAGGCTGTTCGATTATTGCGGCAAATGCGAGATCAGGAAGTGCGGGAAGGAAAAGGGCGTGAAAAACTGCGCCTATTGCGACGAATACCCGTGCGAGAAATTGTCCGCTTTCTTGAAAAACGTGCCTGAAGCCAAGGCCACTCTCGACGAAATCAGGAAGAAAAGATAACAAATACGCGTCCGTAGACAAGGTTCTCTTTCATTCCATGTGGGCTAAGCCCCAAGCCCATAGGATTACGTTCTCACGGCTTGACATCCCGGCCGGACCGATCTAGAATCTCGCTTGAAGCTAAAGGGTTCAATTGATTTTCTCCTATAATCCACGCGCCCCGAAGCTGCTCGATTGTCTTTGCGAGGCGCTCCTGCCGCGGGCTTCGGAGCTGATCTGGGTGTTGGGCGGTATCGAGCAGTTAGGGCTGATTTGCCGGGGTCTGGAAACGCCGGCAATCGTGAGTCTAATCCCGAAAGGAGGATCCAATGATCGGAGCACTTGTCGCCAAGAAAGCGCTGGCTGACACTTTCGATGCCTTGAACCGTCATGACCTGCCAAAGTTCATGTCGGCCTGGCGGGATGACGGGGTGTTCATCTACCCTGGGGACATACCTGAAAGCGGCACTTTCCAGGGAAAGAGCGCTGTCGAAAATTGGTTCCAGCGTTTTTTCGAGCAATTCCCGGGAATCCGATTCGATGTTCAAGACATTTGTGTCCGGAACATTTTTGATCTTTCCGGAACCAACGTCGTCGCTGTGCACTGGAATATCGAACTCACGAACCGAGAAGGCAGGGTAGGCCAAAACAGCGGCGTAACGGTGGTGAGTATCAGACGCGGCAAGGTATTCCTCGTAAAGGACTTCATGTTTGATCTTGGTGAGAATTTCAGGCGTAATTGGAGTGCGGCGTAGCACGGTCGGGGCCGGTGCAGCGCCGCCGGCTCGGGGAGACTGCTAAACGCGATCTGGAATCACTCTTTCAGCTTCGCCCGAAAACGGGGCGCCTTTCCCGCGATCGGCTCCTTGCAATTGATCTATGTCAGGGTGCTGCATTGCATGACATCGACCAAAAAAAGGTGTGAAGAGCTGCCGCAGAGAAGGGTTGATTCATCGCCGCTAATGTGATACTTAAATAGTTCACTCATCAATAAAGGAAGCCGTCATGAAAAGGACCCGTTTGTATGAATTCCATAAAAAATCCGAGGCCAAGATCATCGAGTTCTTCGGCTGGGAGATGCCTGTCGAATACAAGGGCGTCATCGACGAGCACCTCGCGGTCCGCACCCGGGCCGGGCTCTTCGACGTCAGCCACATGGGCGAGGTCATGATCGAGGGCGCGGATGCCCTGGCCTTCGTCCAGCACCTGACCCCCAATGACGCCGGCCGGCTGGCGCCGGGACAGGTGCAATACACGGCCCTGACGACGCCGGCGGGGACCTTCGTGGACGACATGCTCGTTTACTGCCTGGATCCCGAGAAGTACTTTCTGGTCGTCAACGCGTCAAACGCCGACAAGGATTACGCCTGGATTGTGGACCACAAGAAGGGGTTCGCGGTGGAAACGGAGAACCAGAGCGACGCCTATTCGCAGCTTGCCCTGCAGGGGCCGATGGCCCTGACGGTCCTCCAGCCGCTCACGGAGCTGGATTTAGCGGGCATGAAGTCCTTCCACTTCGCCTTCGGCAAGGTCGCCGGCATCGATACGCTTGTCTCCCGCACGGGATACACCGGCGAGGACGGTTTCGAGATCTACACCCTCGCCCCGAACCCCGGGGTCCTCTGGGAGGCCATCCTGGAGGCCGGGAGACCCCATGACGTCCTGCCCATCGGGCTGGGCGCTCGGGACACCCTCCGGCTCGAGGCCAAGCTCATGCTCTACGGCAACGACATCAGCGACAAGACGACCGTCCTCGAGGCGGACCTGAAGTGGATCTGCAAGTTCCAGAAGGGCGGTTTCCTGGGCAAGGCCGTCCTCGAGAAACAGCTCGCGGAAGGACTGACCCGGAAGATCGCCGGCTTCGAGCTCGTCGATAAGGGGATTCCCCGGCCGCATTACCCGGTCTTCGTTTACGGCCGGAAAGTCTCGGACGTGTGCTCGGGGACCTACGCCCCGTTCCTGAAGAAGTCCATCGGCCTGGCGTATCTCCCCATCGGGGCAACGGCCCTGGGAACGGAGATCGAGATCGGGATCCGGGACAGGAAGGTCCGGGCGAAGGTCATCCCGACGCCGTTCTACAAAAGGGAAAAGAATTAGCCCGAACGGGACCGCGGGAGATCGCGGGTCATCGCGAATATAAGAACAAGATCAACAGGAGGCTTGGATGTATCCGAACGATTTTCGCTACACGAAGGAACACGAGTGGATCAAGATCGAAGGCGGCGAGGCCGTCGTCGGCGTCACGGATTTCGCCCAGAAACAGCTCGGCGACATCATCTACGTGGAACTTCCCGAGGTCGGGAAGGCCCTGGAGGTCCACCAGGCCGTCGGCGTCATCGAATCCGTCAAGTCCGTTTCCGACGTCTACTCCCCGGTCGCGGGAGAGGTCGTCGCCGTCAACGAGGAGCTCAACAAGGCGGCCGACCTCGTCAACAAGGACCCGCACGGCAAGGGCTGGATCGTCCGGCTGAAGGTCAAGGACAAGGCCGCGGTCGAGGCGCTGATGACCGCTTCCGATTACGAGAAATACCTGGAGGGTCTCGAGGCTTGAGCGTTCGCCGCCCCTCCTTCATTGAGGTTTGCCTATGAGCTATGTTTCTTTGAGCGACAAGGATCGAAAGGAGATGCTGGCCGCGATCGGCGTCTCTTCGGCCGACGAGCTTTTCGGCTGCATCCCGGAAGGGGTGAGGCTTAAAAGGGCGCTCGACCTTCCGGGGCCGGAACCGGAGCCGGCGCTCGTCCGGCATTTTGCCGGGCTCGGCGGGATGAACACCTATTCGAACCACCTCTCCTTCCTCGGGGGCGGGGCCTACGACCACTTCATCCCCTCGGTCGTGGACTACCTGAGCTCCAGAGGGGAGTTCGTAAGCCCCTACACTCCCTACCAGCCCGAGGTCAGCCAGGGGACCCTCCAGGCCATCTTTGAGTTCCAGACGCTCATCTGCCAGCTCACGGGGATGGACATCGCCAACGCGTCCCTCTACGAAGGCGCGACCGGAGCGGCCGAGGCCGTCCTCATGGCCCAGCGCTTGAAGAACAAGCCCAAGGTCCTGGTCGCGCGGACCCTCCACCCGGAATACCGGGACGTCATCCGGACCTACATCAGGAACCTCGGGGTCCGGATGGAGGAAGTCCCTTATGACGAAAAGGGAGGACTGGACAAGGACACCCTCGCCCGCATGCTCGACGCGGAAACCGGCGCCGTCATCCTCCAGTCGCCCAATTACCTCGGGGTCTGCGAGGACGTCCGGGCCGTCGCGGACCTGGCCCACGGCCATCAAGCCCTGTTGGCGGTCGTCGTGGCCGAGGCTTTGTCGCTCGGCATCCTCGAAGCTCCGGGAAAGTTGGGGGCGGACATTGTCACCGGCGAGGCCCAGTCCTTCGGCATTCCCCTGAGCTTCGGCGGTCCCTACCTCGGATTCATGGCCTGCATGAAGGACTTCGTCCGCCAGCTGCCGGGCAGAATCGCCGGCCAGACGACCGACGTCGATGGGAACCGCGGCTTCGTCCTGACCCTGGCCACCCGGGAGCAGCACATCCGCCGGGAGAAGGCCACTTCCAACATCTGCACCAACCAGGCTCTCTGCGCCCTCCGGGCGACCATCTTCCTGGAAAGCCTGGGCAAGGACGGGCTCAGGGAAATGGCCTGGCAGAACGTCCAGAAAGCGGGATACGCCCTGGACGCGCTGACCCGAATCCCCGGCGTCCGCCGGAAGTTCGCCGGTCCGCACTTTAACGAGTTCGCGATCGAGCTCCCGAAGCCCTGGGCTTCGGTGGGAAAGGCGCTCAAGGACAAGGGTATCCTGGCCGGGCTCGGGCTCGGGGAGAGCTTCCCGGAACTCGCGAACTGCGTCCTGGTCTGTGTCACCGACAAGCACGCGAAAGAAGACATCGTTAGACTGGCCCTGTCCCTGCGGGAGGTGCTCAGATGATCCGCCGGCTGCGCGAACCCCTGGCCTTCGAGATCAGCTCTCATGGGAAAAGGGCCGTCCGGATGCCCGAGCTGGATGTCCCCGAAAAAAAGGACATCTTCGGCGGCCTGCCCGTTCGGAAGGAGATCGAAGGGTTCCCCGAGCTCTCCGAGGTCGAGGTCACCCGCCACTTCACCCGCCTGTCACAGACGAACTATTGCGTCGACCTGGGGCTCTATCCGTTGGGCTCCTGCACCATGAAATACAACCCCAAGGTCAATGAGAAGCTGGCCTCCCTGCCGGCCTTCACCGGGGCGCACCCCAACGCCCCCCAGGATGTCGTCCAGGGCAGCCTCCGCGTTCTCAAGCAGACCGAGGATCTCCTCTGCGAGATCGCCGGCATGGACGCCTTCTCTCTCCAACCGGCCGCCGGAGCCCACGGCGAGCTCACGGGCATGATGCTTATCCGGGCCGCCCTCGATGACAGGGGGAACCCCCGAAAATACGTCCTCATCCCGGATTCGGCCCATGGGACGAACCCCTCGAGCGCCCATATCTGCGGATACACGGTCAAGGAGATCAAGTCGAACGAGAGCGGCACGATCGACCTCGAGGGGCTGGCCGCGGTCATGAACGACGAGGTGGCCGCCTTGATGGTCACCAATCCCAATACCCTGGGCGTTTTCGAATCCGACATCTGCCGGATCGCTGAGATCGTCCATTCCAAGGGAGGATTCCTCTATATGGACGGGGCCAACATGAACGCCTTGACCGGAATCGTCAGGCCGGGCGATATGGGCGTCGATGTCCTCCATATCAACCTCCACAAGACGTTCTCGACCCCGCACGGCGGGGGAGGCCCCGGTTCCGGCCCGGTCGGCGTGAAGAAGGCCCTCGTGCCTTACCTCCCGGTCCCGGTGATCGGGGAGAAGGACGGGAAGCTTGTCCTCGACTCCGGCAGGCCGAAGACGATCGGGCGCGTCCGGAGCTTTTACGGAAACTTCCTGGTCATCCTCAGGGCCCTGGCCTACATCCTGAACCTCGGGCCCGAGGGCGTCCGGGAAATCGCCGAGACGGCGGTCCTCAACGCCAACTACATCCGCAAAAGTCTGGAAGGCGAGTTCCACCTGAAATACGCGGCCCCGACGCTCCATGAATGCGTCTTTTCGGACAAGTTTCAGAAGGAGTTCGGGGTCTCCAACCTCGACATCGCCAAGAGGTTGATCGACTTCGGGTTGCACCCGCCGACCATGTCCTTCCCGCTCATCGTCCATGGCGCGCTCATGATCGAGCCCACCGAGACGGAGAGCAAACGCGACCTGGATCTTTTCATCGACGCCATGAAGGCGATTGCCAAGGAGGCTAAGGAAGACCCGGAGACTCTCCACGCGGCCCCGCACGTTACCTACGTCCGGCGCCTGGACGAGACGGCGGCCGCCCGCAATCCCGTCCTGAAATGGGAAAAGAAATAAATGGCCCTCCAAGACCTTATCCTGAAGCTCCATGCCTACTGGGCGGGCCAGGGATGCTACCTGGCCCCGACCTATGACCTGGAGGTGGGCGCCGGGACCATGACCCCGGACACCTTCTTCCGTGTCCTCGGCAGGAAACCCTGGAAGACCGCTTACGTTCAGCCGGCCCGCCGGCCCACGGACGGCCGCTACGGGGAGAACCCTCACCGCGTCCAGAAACACTTCCAATATCAGGTCATCATGAAACCCGCCCCGGGGGACATCCAGCAGATCTATGTCCAAAGCCTCTCCTCACTCGGGATCGTCCTCCAGGACCACGACCTGCGATTCGACGAGGATGACTGGGAGTCGCCGACGATCGGGGCTTGGGGTGTCGGCTGGCAGGTCATGCTCGACGGGCTGGAGATCTCCCAGTTCACCTACTTCCAGCAGGCCGGCGGCATCGAGCTTTCGCCGGTCCCCGTCGAGATCACCTACGGTTTGGAGAGGCTGGAGATGTTCCTCGAGCAGAAGGACGACATCTACGACCTCGACTGGTCGAAGGACGTGACCTATCGCGACCTGCGGCATGCCGAAGAGAAGGAGTTCTCCGAGTACAACTTCAACGCGGCCGACACCGCGATGCTCCGCACGTTCTTCCAGGCCTGCGAGAAGGAAGCGGTCTCGCTCATCGGAAAGGGCCTGCTCCTTCCGGCCTATGATATGTGTCTCAAGTGCTCCCACCTTTTCAACCTGCTCGACGCCCGGGGGGCCATCAGCGTCACCGAGAGGGTGAAGATGATCGCCCGGACGAGGGCCCAGGTCAACGAGATCGCCCAGAGATTCATAGCTTCGGGGAGGGGCTCCTGATGGAATTCCTATTAGAGATCCTGACAGAAGAGCTTCCGGCCTCCCACGTCAAGGCCGCCCTGGAGCAGTTGGACGAGAAGTTCCGGGCCGAGTTCAAAAGCGCCGGCATCGCCATCCAGACATTCGAGATCCTCGGCACGTGCCGGCGGCTCGTCGTTCGGGCGGACACGGCCGCCGGGCAGGAGGACAGCACGAGCGTCGTCACAGGGCCGCCCAAATCGGTGGGCATCCTGCCGGACGGGACCTTTTCTCCCGCCGCCAGAGGATTCGCCAAGGCCCAGGGGATCTCGGTCGAATCGCTCGAGATCATCCAAACCCCCAGGGGAGAATACATAGGGATGCGGAAGACAAGCAAGGGGAAGCCGGCCCAGGAGGTCCTCGCGGTCATCGTCCCCGCCGTCATCGCCTCGATCTCCTTTCCCAAAGCAATGCGCTGGAGGGAGGGCCCCTTCAAGTTCTCGAGGCCCATCAAGAACATCCTCTGCCTCTGCGACGGGAAGGTCCTGCCCTTTAATCTGGAGGGGTTGGATTCTAACGACACGACGTCCGGACATCCCATCTACGGCCCTCAGCCGCTCAAGGTCAAGAGCTTCCAGGACTACCGGGACCAGTTGAAAAAGGCTAAGGTGATCGTGGACCCCGGCGAGCGGCGGAAGACGATCCTGGCCCAGATCGAGGAAAAGCTCGCTTCCCTCAAAGCCAGGATCTACACGGATGACGACCTCCTCGAGAGGCTCAGCTTCAACGTCGAATATCCCTGCGTCATTTTTGGCGTCTTTCCCGAAAAATACCTGAACCTGCCCATCGAGGTCCTTGCCACCGCCATGCGGGAGGGCCAGAAGCTCTTCTCCGTCGTCAAGGACAAGAAACAGCTGCCTTGTTTCCTGGGCGTGGCCGACGCCTTCAAGGACTCCAAGTCCTTGATCCGTAAAGGCAACGAACGCGTCCTCAAGGCGAGGCTCGAGGACGCCCGGTTCTTCTGGCAGCAGGATGTCAAGAAACCCCTGGCGGAAAGGGCCGCCGGCCTGAAGAACATCGTCTTCCAGGAGAAGCTGGGGACATACGATGACAAGGCCCAGAGGCTTAAGAAGATCGTTGGCTACCTCAGCGAAAGGACGGACGCCGCCAAGGTCAAGAAAGAGGCCGTCGAGGCGGCCGGCCTGTGCAAGGTCGACCTTCTGACCGAAATGGTCAAGGAGTTCCCGTCCCTCCAGGGAAAAATGGGAGGGCTGTATGCCAAAGCCGAAGGTTATCCTGCGGCCGTACACCAGGCCATTTATGAGCATTATCAGCCCGCGGGCCTCGAGGACGACTCGCCATCCTCCCTGACCGGGGCCCTGGTCTCGTTGGCCGACAAGATCGACTCCATCGTGGGTGTCCTCGGAGTCGGCATCCAGGTCTCCGGCTCAAGCGATCCCTTCGGGCTGCGCCGCAACGCCCACGGGGTCGCGAAGATCATCCTCGACAAGAAACTCAGCCTTTCGTTTTCCCTCCTCATCGACAAGGTCATTTCCATATACGGGGACAGATTGTCCAGGCCGGCGAAAGAGGTCAAAGCCACCTGCCTGGATTTTTTCGCGGGCCGTCTGCGCTTCATTTTTGAGAGGCAGGGGTTCCGCTATGACCACATCAACGCCGCCCTCGGACCGGGGATGGAGGACGTCTACGACGTTTATCTTAGGGTAAAAGCGCTGGCCGCGCTCGGCACGGGCCCCAATTTCGAGCCGTTCATCCTCATGGCCAAGCGGATCAACAACATCCTCAAGGACGCGCCGGCCTGCAGGGTCAATCCGGAGCTCTTCCTCGAGAAGGAGGAGCGGGACCTCCACTCGACGTTCACCATCATCAGCGAGAACGTCAAGCCGATGATCGAGAAAGGGGACTTCGGCCGCGCCCAGAGCATCATCTTCAGGGTCCAGCCCCTGCTCAACGCCTTCTTCGACAAGGTCCTGGTCATGGCCGAGGACAAGAAGGTGCGTCAGAACCGCCTGGGGCTGCTGCAGGCCATCCGGAAGCTCCTCCTCCAGGTCGCGGATTACTCCCAGGTGGTCGTCGAAGGGGACAGGACGGCGAAGCCGGGAAACTCCCGCTAGATACTGAACTCGCTCTTGTTCCCGGGGCTTTCGGCCTCGCCGGGTTCGATGAACTTCTGCTCGAGGGCGATGATCTTCACCAGCGATCCGGGATAGTTCTGGTCCTTCTTTTCCCCGTAAGCGTTGAACTGGACGCCGGCCTGGTATTTGTAGCTCTTTCCAGGATTGAACGAGGACCAGCGGATATGGCCCTTGAGGTTCAGGGGGACGCGCTCGCCGGGGATGGAGATCTGGAGGACGACCTTCGCTTTGAACTTCAGGGGTTTCTGGGTCAGGAAACGGACGCCCCCCCGGCTGATGTCCAGGACGGGGCAGAACTCTTCGTCGAAGCCCTTGGGGGAGAAGAGGAACTTTTGCTTCGTATAGGCGACGGTCGAACCGGGGATCTTAAAACGGTGGCATAAACGTCTTTCTACCCCCTTGTCAGACATGTCGAACCTCCCTCATTCCATAGCCGAAGCATCGATGCCTTATTCCCTCGAACCATCGGGTATCTGATGTTTAGGATATAACAAAAGCGGCGAAAATGTCAAAAGGATAATTTGTCGGGTCTGCATTTCCTTTCGTGTGGGAAGGAATTCTAGGCTCCGGGCATCGCCCCTGCGCCATTGCCCTAATCACACGAAAGAAAATGCTCCCTTTTGGGGAGGGGTTAATCTCGTAAGACAGTTGCGGCGGCGGGTTTGATGGATACGGTGCCCCTGTATACGACCTCTCCGCTGTCCGGACCCTCCCGGGCGAAAGAGAAGGCGAGCTGCTGGGTCTTCTGGTAAGCCGGGGGGGAAGCCGGCCCGGCCTTCTTTTTCTTGACGAGGTCCTTTACGGTCTGGTAGGCCAGGGCGAGGGCATCGAGGATCGAGCCTGTGTTCAACATGGGATCGTCCTTTTTGGGCGCGAGATAAGGCTTCGTCCCGGGGGCTGAGGGCCCGGGGATCTTGAACTGTATAGGGGCGGGCTTGGATGAGAGCTTCTTGCTCTTGAGGATCAGCTTGTCGCCGACGTAGAGCGAGACCTCCCCTTCGACGAGCCTTGAGGGGGGCGGAAGCAGCCGGCCCGAGGCGGCCGCCTGGACAGGGGGTAAGGAAACGGCCGGTCCCGTGGTGCGGACGTCGACCTCGACCGTGATACGCTTCCTGACGACCATCCCGCCGGTCTTGAGGTCCAGGTTGAACTCCAGGCTTCCCGGCTTATCGTAGCCCGTGGAGAAGGGGAGCTTCAGGATGTGGAATCCCCGCTGCCAGAGGCCGCCCTCAAGGACGCGGTCCGAAGCGGAAACCTTGTAATAGGCGCCGTTGAGGATCTCGAGCCCGACATCCAGCCTTGCCGGGGGGGAAGGGTCGCCCTTGCCGGCGCGTTCGAGGAAGACGAGGCCCGTGACCAGGGGATAGACGGACTTCCATCTCGCCCAAAACGTCACGAAATCGCGTCTGAGAAGCTCGTCCGGGAGGTCGAAGGCGGGATCCGTGTCGCCGTAGGTCTCGAAATACTCGACGATCCGGTCCTGTTCGTCCCGGCTGTCGCCGGTCATGCGGGCCAGATAAGCGATAAATCCCAGGGCATTCGACTTGTCCAAGGGATCGATCCTGGCGTAGTTCTCCCGGAGGTAGGCCCGGGCGGCCGGATAGTCCCTCTGCGGGCTCAAATGACCAAGGACGTCCTGCCTCCAGTCGGCGGAAAGGTCCAGGGCGAGAACGAGGAGGACGAGTCCTGCCGCGTATGTTCTTTTACTCATGATATTTGAACACGAAGAGGGCGTTGAGATTGGAGGCGGGGAAATCGTCAGGAAGCGGGGGGAGGGGGGAACTCGATCTCAGGGCGTTGGCGGCGGCCGCGTTGAAGACCTCCAGGTTCACACCGCCGGCGATTTCGAACGCGGAAAAGGTCCCGTTCTTCTCGATGGTCACCGAGATGCGGACCTCGCTCTTCTCCAGAATGTTCCGGATGTCCGGGATTTTCCAGTTAAACTGGACGAGGTCGATCACTTTTTGGGCCCAGGGAGAAATGTCGTAGCCGGGAGACTGGAACGTCGCGGCGGCTCGCTGGCTTCCGCTTCCCGTCCCCGCGCCGCGCGAGGCGCCGCTTCCGGTTCCGGCGCCCGTCCCAAAGCGGTTGGGCCGGACGTATCTCATGAAGGAACGGCGGCCTTCCTTTCCGTTCTCGAAACCGAGCGGGGCTTCCACGACGTGGTCCGGAATGGCCGAGAGGTTGATCCTGAGCTTTCCGTCCTCTTCTTCCTTGTATCTGGAACCCAGGGCCAATTCGCCGCTGAGGGAAGGAGCCGAGGACGGAGGCGCGCCCGGCTGGTCCTTCATGAGATTCTCCGGTGCGAGGCCGGATGCCGGACCGGGTTCGGGGCGGTTCGCGGCGTTCCCTTCGGGTCGGCCGCTTTTTTTCGCCGGGCCTGGACGGCCCCGGTCGGATCCCAGGCCGAAGGGTCCGCCTGAAGAAGGGTAGTTCTGGATGTATTTCTCAATGGGTTCGGGGAGGGTCAGCGTGACCGGGGGAACGAGAAGGACGTCCCGGACGGCCGATCGGACAGGAAAGACCTTCACCGTCAGGCGGGCGTGGTAGAGCCCGTAGACCAGGAACGCGTGGAGGACCAGCGAGACGGCAAAGATCGCCGTCCGCTTCCTGCGTAAAAGCCCGCTCTCTCCCTCTTCGGGCAAGAATCCGTTTCTCAACGTTCATACCTTCAGCAATATTATATAGAATTCCCGGGCCCTCGACAAAGTTGCATGTCGGGGCAAACCGGATCAGGCGGGACCTGCGGGCCTTTTCCATGAAATGATGACGAAAAGGAGGCCGAAGGAATTCATCATGAGGAGGCCGTCGAGGAGAGCCACGATTCCCGCGAGGGGGATGATGATCGCCGAGGCCGCCAGGGCCCCCAGGAACGATCCCATAAGGTCCACCCCGTAGCCCAGGCCGTAGTTCACGTTTTCCTTCAGGAGGAGCCTGTTGGAAGCGACGAACAACCCGCCGCCGAGACTCCCGAGGGCCAGGAGGAAGAGGAACAGAAGGATCTCCGGAGGCCTCCCTCCAAGAACTCCCCGGAGGAGGGCGATGAGAAGGAGGAATCCGCCCTGGGCCATGAGAAGGTCGGCGCGTCCGGCGGCCGGTCTTTTCCTGCCGAACCACGACCCGAGAGCCAGACCGGCCATGAAAGCCGCGAGGAGAAGGGAGATCTTGCCATAGACGTATCCGTAAAGGGACTGGAAGGCGATGACCACGACCAGCTCGACGACGATGGTCGTGAAACCCATGGTCCCCAGCGGGACCAGGAAGGTTCCGACGGTCCGTTTCCGGCGAAGCGCCAGGCACAGCAGGAAGATGATGTAAGCCAGGAGAGGCGCGTCCAGCAGCCAATGGGCCGGCAGCCGGGCGAACGCCCGAAGGAGTGTCGCTTCGAGCCCTTTGAACTGGCTGCTCCAGAGGACGGAATGGAAGTAATAGCTCACCGGGACCAGGTCCCGGTTGATGCGGGCGGGCCGCTCCCCGATCCTTCTCTGGAGATTCCCCGTCCGGAGAGGATTCAACCTGGATGACAGGAGGGCCGCGTTGATCGAGGTCAGCTTGAGGCCCAGTTTCGTGATCCGTTCATCGAGCGTCTTGGGATCGAGAGTGAGGCCGGCCGCCGAGGCCAGGAAAACGTTCGTATCTCCGGGGACGATGCCGACCTCCGGAAAAACGGTTTGCAGTGTCCCATAGAGTGAGGCCAGAAAATCCCGCAGATCGGGACCGATGTAATTCTCGGAAGAGGGGACGGTGAAGGAAAAGACTCCGCCCAGAGAGAGCCTGGATTTCGCCAGCTCGAAGAACTCCAGTGTGTAGAACCTGTTGACCTGGGCGGTCGCCGGCTCGGGCAGGTTGAGGATGACGGCGTCGTAGGCCTTTCTGCTTTTTCCCAGGAACGCCCGGCCGTCATCGAAATAGACATGGACCCGTCCGTCCCCGAGGTTTTTCCTTTCCTTCTCAGGCAGGGTGTCCTCCGCCAAACGGATGATCCCCGGATCGAGCTCGACGTAGTCCACTCCGGCCCTTTCATACTTGAGGACCTCGCCAAGGCCGCCGCCCGCGCCCCCGCCGATAAGGAGGACGTTCTTCGCGCCCGGGTTCTGAAGCATCGCGAAATGGACGGCCCCTTCGGACGCGGCCGGGTCCGGGCATGAAAATACGGGGAGACCGCTCGAGTAAAGGGAGATCTGGTCTCCCGTCCGGATCAGCTGCAGCTTCCCGTATGGAGTGTCCCGGCTGCGGATGAGCTCGAAAGGCTTCCACCAGGCTTTCTGGGAAGGAAGATCGAAGAAGGCGAATGCGGCCAGCCCTGCCAGGACGGCCAGAAACCAGGCGGACCGCTTTCTCCTCCCGAACGTGAGAAAGACGGCCGCGGCCCCGGCCGCGGCGATGAGCGAAGTCCCTTCCCAATTGGAAACGAACGGGACCACACCCAGGGCGACGACGAGACCGGCGAGCGCAGCACCCAGGGACTCGAAGAAAAAGACGCGCGAGACGTCCCCGCCGGCCGCTCCGGCGTTGAAGACGAAGAGCCCGCCCAGAGGAAGGCTGGAGAGAAGGCATATCCCCAGGGAGAACAGGAGCGCCGGCCCCATTCCCGTCAGCTCTCCCGGCAGGACCCCCAGGGCGAACCGCGAGAAGCGCAGGAGCACAAGGCTCGCTGGGAAGAGCAGGATGACGGCGTAATAGAGCCGGTCCAGCGCTTTTTCGGAAGGCTTGAAGCGCGGGGCCAAAAAGCTGCCCAGTCCGGCCCACAGGAGCCAGGAGGCCAGGACGAACCCGAATGTCAGCTCATTCCCGAAGAAGTGAACAGAGAATTCCCTCAGAAGGAAGATCTGAAATGATGTTGCCAGGAAGCCCAGGAGAATCGCGGAGATGTTGACCATCAGGTCCAGATCCCGGGAATGGGGACGCCGCAGAAACCGCATTTCCCATGCTTGACCTCATTGGCCCGGACCTCGTAGCCCCGCCTCAGGACGATGACCTTGCGGCAGTTCGGACAGGATGTGCTCTCCGCGTCGTGACCCGGGACGTTACCTACGTAGACGAAGCGCAGGCCTTCCCCGAGGGCGGTTTCGCGCGCCTTCTCCAGCGTGGAAACCGGGGTCGGCGGGAGGTTCTTGACAAGGTACATGGGCTGGAAGCGGGAGAAATGAAGGGGGACGTCCGGCCCGGCCTCCGCCCGCAGCCACCGGCTCATGTCCCGGATCTCCTCCGGGCTGTCGTTAAGGGTCGGGATGACGAGGTAGACGACCTCGAGCCAGACCTTGCTTTTAACGACGGTCCGAATGGCTTCGAGGACCGTGTCGAGATCTCCCCGGACGTATTCGGTATAGAAGGATTTCGAGAACGCCTTGAGGTCGATCTTGATGCCGTCCACGACCTTGACGAGGTCCCGGAGCGGCTCGGGTTCCACATGTCCGCCGGTCACGACGAGGTTGCGCAGGCCTTTTTTCCGGGCCTCTTTGGCCGTGTCGTACATGTACTCGAAGAAGACGATAGGCTCCGTGTATGTATAGGCGACGGACGGGCAATGGTGCTTTTCGGCCAGCTCCGCGACCAAGGCCGGCTCCAGGTCGAAGTGTTCGACCTGTTCGGGCCTGACCTGGGAGATCTGCCAGTTCTGGCAGAACTTGCAGTTCACGTTGCAGCCGGCCGTCGCCAGGGACAGGGCGTTCGTGCCCGGAAGGAAATGAAAGAAGGGTTTCTTTTCCACGGGATCGGCGTTCAGGCTGCAGGCCTTCCCGTAGACCAGGGTGTAGTACGTTCCCCCCTGGTTCTCCCGGACACCGCAGTAGCCCCGCTCTTTGTCGCCGAGCTTGCAGCGGCGCTGGCAGAGGAGGCACTCCGTCTCCCGGTCGGGGTGCTTCTGATAATAGCGGGCTTCCACTCTGGAGAGGTTGGCTCTCTCCCCGAACGCGGCCAGGCTGGAGCAGAGGGAGGGCAGTCCCGCACCCAGGACAAGACCGGTCCCAACGGAGTTCCCGAGGAATTGGCGCCTCTTCATTTCAAACGTTCTCCTCGATGACTTCGATCCTCCCGGGGTCGGCGGTTCCGAGGCCCATGCGTTCGGCGGTCGCAAGGTAGAGCGGCTCCCTCTGTTCTTCGGTCAGGGAGGGAAGTCCTTTTTTTGCCCGGATCTCCTCGATGATCCGCCAGCCGACGGCGTCGGTGGCCACGGGATCGGCCCCGAAGACCAGAGCCCCGTACTTTTCCGCCCATTGCGGGTGAAAGGAGGGGCCCTTGTGACATTGGACGGTCAGGCAGTCCAGGATGGAGAGCCGGTGTTTGCTCTTTACGGACGGCGTGTCGAAGACCTCGGCGACATAGGGGTCGCAGCGGCCGTCGTGGTACTTGTTCGGGTTGTGGACGGCGCCGAAGTAGTTCTTCATCCCGGCCGTCACGCCTGCCAGTCCGTGATCCTTCAGGATGGCCAGGCTGACGGAGGCCGTCACGAAGTCCTCCTGGATCGTTGAGAACAAACTGCCTACGTTCCCCCGGACAACGAGATCGCCGCCGTAGCCGGCCCCGTCGGTATCGGTCCCGAAGATCCTCGGGCCGCTCTTGTCCTCTGAAAGCCTGTAACCCGCGTCGCGGAGCTCACGGTTCGTCCGGTCCCAAATGACGACGTTCCCGGGCCGGACGTTCTTTTCCCCGAGCCATAAGGCGAGCTGGAGGGAAACATCGGGGCGGGTGCTGATGTTCTTTCCGCCGATGGTGTTGACCTTGATCCCCACCCTGTCCTCGGTCCGGAAGAACCGTCGCAGACTCTCATAAGGGTCGTTTTCCCCGGTCAGGAGACGGATCCCGCGCTCGAACATCCTCCGGATCCCGGCGGCGTCGATGTCGCCCGAAGACGCTGGGACGGCCCGCGACCTTACGATCACGACTCTCGCCTTGCCCATAAATTCCATGATGGACCAATTTGAAAAACCTGTCAATAAAACGCGGCTTGATACCGCCCTTGAAAACATTTGACGCCGCCGCTATAGTGGAGTCCGGAAGCGAACATTGGAGGCATGACATGAAGACCCGCGGACAAAAGCATACACGGATCGCCCTTGGGCTTGCCGGCCTGGCCCTCATCCTGGGCACGGCATGGACGGGGACGTCCCGGAGGGCAGGGAGCCCGGCGCTCCTCGGCCTCGTTCCCGAGATCGAAGGCTGGAAGCTCTCCGAGAAACCGCAGAGCTTCTTCCCGGAAGACCTCTACGAGTACATCGACGGGGCGGCCGAGAGCTACATCGGCTATGACTTCAAGGAACTTGTCGTGGCCCAGTTCCAGAAGGCCGGGAGCGGGGCATCCGTGACCATTGAGATCTACGACATGGGAAACGGCACCAACGCCTTCGGGATCTTCAGCGCCGAGCGGTTCCCCGAGAACAAGGTCGTGGACGTCGGGACCCTTGGCTATATCGAAGGAGAGGTCCTGAATTTCATCGTCGGGAAGGACTACGTCAAGGTCATAAGCTTCGACAGCGGCGACGCGACGCCCGCCGTCCTGGACGCGTTCGCGCGGAAGGTCGCCTGGAAGGCGGGGGAGAAGGGCACGCTTCCTTCTCTGCTGTCTGTTTTTCCCAGGGATGGGATCATCGCCAACAGCGAGAAATACGTCCTGCGCAACGTCATGGGATTCGAGTTCCTTCGCAACGGTTACCTGGCCTCCTACAAGCTCGACGGCAGCGAGTTCGAGTGCTTCTTCATCGAGGCTGATAAAGGCCGGAACCCCGCCGCCTTGCTGAAACGGCTCCTGGACTTCTATGCCAAGGACCGGCAGCCCGCCGAGGCCATCCCTCTCGGCCACCACGTCCGGAACAAGTACGGCCAGAACTTGTATGTCGGAGTCGCGGGAAGGTTCTTGTGCGGCGTGAACCGGCTCCCGGACGGGGCAGGGACGATCGGAGACCGGTATCTACGTTCCCTGGCCGAATCGCTGAAAGGGCGTTCCTGAGGAGGGCGTCCTCCCTAATCGCACTTCACCGGAAGAAGGGTCAATCGCCTTTGGTGGTGATTGCGGGGGGTAGCGGATCACGGGGCCGTTGTGTTTTTTGTCTGGAATGTGATAATGATTAAGGACATGGATGACAACAGGTTCCTGAAGTTCTCGGCGGCGTTCGTGGTCCTCTTCCTGACCGGCGTCATATTGAAGCTGGCCAGGCCCGTCCTCTTTCCCTTTTTCCTGGCCCTCTTCATCTCCTACGTCATCGGGCCCGCCCTGGAATTTCTGACGCGCCGGAAGGTCCCGAGGCCCGTGGCCCTCATCGTCATCGTCCTGGTGACGTTCTCGCTTATGTACCTCCTCGGCGCCGTGTTCTATTCGAGCGGCAAAGCCTTTGCCGCCGAACTGCCGGATTACACCGAGCAATTCCAGTCCCTGATCAAGCAGCTCGAAGCTTCTCACTTTCTCGGCGCCAAGTGGAATGTCGCGACCCTGCTCGGCAACATCAACGTCGGGAAGATCGCGTCCATCGCCATGTCGGCCCTCGGCCCGTTCTTTGGCTTCCTGTCCAATCTCTTTCTCGTCCTCATCTTTCTGATCTTCATCCTGGCCGGGAGGGGACGGCTCCGGGGAAAGGTTGAGCGGTCGTTCAGCCCCCATCAGGCCGTGAAGATCAACGAGGTCGTGGAGAAGATCAACCGGCAGATCCAGAAGTACCTGGCCATAAAAACCGTTTTCTGCGCCATTAACGGCCTCATGGTGGGGATCGTCCTGGCGCTCTTCGGCGTCGATTTCGCCATCGTCTTCGGGTTCCTGGCCTTTCTGCTGAACTATATCCCCAACGTCGGTTCGACGATCGCCACGGCCGTCCCCATCGTGATCGCCTTCATCCAGTATGGAAGCGTCTGGAGGTGCCTCTGGATCCTGGCTATCGTCGTCGTCCTCGACAACGTCGTCGGCAACGTCCTCGAGCCGCGGTTCATGGGGAAGGGGCTCGGGTTGAGCCCGCTCGTCGTCATCTTTTCCCTCATCGCCTGGGGCTGGCTGTGGGGCATTCCCGGCATGGTGTTGGCCGTCCCCATAGCGGCCGTCATCAAGATCGTCTGCGCCAACGTCCCCTCGCTCCGCTTCGTCGAAGTCCTGATGAGCAAGTAGACCTCAAAGAGGCTGTTCTGCCCCTTTCATCAGGCCGTGAACCGGATTATCGCCCATCTCAAGCTGACCTTTGGAGCCGCGAAGCCTCCGCCCTCCTATTATCTTCGAGCAGGTCGCGCTCACGGCGGCCCGCTTTTCTCGGTTGTTGACATCGCCGCGCGGCGGCGGTATATTTTCAGCGTGGTCAGATAAGGTAAAAATCCATGAAAAAATTTTCACTAAAAATAGTCATGGGGACGATCGGGATCGGTCTCTGCGTCTGGGGATTGGCCTTCGCCATCGAGACCGGCGAGATCAAGGGCAAGGTCGCCGACGAGAGCGGCGCGGGGCTTCCCGGGGTCGAGATCACGGTCGCCGGCCCCTCGCTCCAGGGCGCCCGCACGATCCTGTCCTCGAAAAACGGCGATTTTCATATCCCGCTTCTGCCGGTCGGAAGATACACGCTGACCTTCAAGCTCCATGGCTTCAACACCGTGAAACAGGAGAATGTCGTCGTCCGCCTGGGCATGACGACCAGCCTGACCATCGCCCTGCCCCTGGCCTCCATTCAAAGGGAGATCGTGGTCACGGCTGAGACCCCGCTCATCGACAAGACCTCGACGGACACGTCCTATAATCTCAGCGCCTCCGACCTGCAGAAGGTCCCGGCCATGAACCGGACCGTCGTCGACGCCGTCAAGTTCGCGCCGGGCGCGACCGGCGTCCGGATGAACACCCGGCGCGGCACAGCGACCGAGGGCCAGCCGAGCTTCCGAGGCGAAGGCGAGGAAGGCAATACCTGGATCGTGGACGGCCTGGCCATCAGCGGCGTGCGCCTCAAGAACTCCGGCATCAAGCTCAACTACGATTCGCTCGACGAGATCCAGGTGATCTCCGACCCGTTCAGTCCGGAATTCGGCTCGGCCACCGGCGGCATCATCAACATGGTCACCAAGAGCGGATCGAACGAGTTCAAGGGCGAGGCGAGCCTCGTCTTCATGAACAAGAGCCTTCAGGCGGGTCGGGAACCCCAGCTGTCGGTCATGAGCGAGCCGGAATATTTTTCCAACGGCAACTGGTATCTCAACTTGGGCGGCCCGATCCTCAAGGACAAGCTCTGGTTCTTCCTGTCCGAGAACTACTTCACCAGCACCGAGCAGACCCGGGACGGCTACCTGGATTACCTCTTCATTCCCGGAGGCGAAAAGACGATTGGCAGCAACAACATCTTCGCCAAGCTCGCCTACGCGATCACCAGCAACCACAACGTGTCGCTGATGGCGATCTACGACAAATCGTTCCGGCAGAAGGGCGGCACGGGCCTCCCGGAGCTGAACGAGGGGAAAAAATACGAGGACTTCATCGTCCGGACGAACTACAAGGGCATCCTGAACGCCACGACGTTCATCGAGGCCGGCCTGGGCCTCGTCAAACGGGAGTCGCTCCGGTATCCCGTTTCCGGTCTTCTGGGCCCGGCCCAGTACTTCATCGCCGACTTGGCCCAGAACATCCACAGTTCCTACGGCAACGTCGCGGACAACGAACAGCGGTTGGACTTCAGCTTCAAGTTCACCAAATATCTCGAGAGTGAATCGTTCGGCCGTCACGAGATCGGCCTCGGGCTCGAATATTACGACATGTCCTCCGACTTCCGTTCGGAGTTCAGCGGACGGGACGAGGATCTCTTTCCCGGGGACGGCTTCGACAACGGGACCAAATATTTCTTCGACACCTGGAAGGGCGGCGCGGGGACGCCGATCACGCTGCGCGAGTACGGTTTTTTCGCCTTCAACAACTCGTCGAGAGGCATAGGGATCTATCTCAAGGACAAGGTGAGCTGGGACCGGTTCACCCTGATGGCCGGCATCCGCAGCCAGACCCAGCTCTGCCTGGACGGGGAGGGCCAAAAGATCTGGGCCTGGAACCTCTCCGACTTCTTTTCCCCGCGGCTGTCCTTGATCGCCGACCTGACCAAGGACGGCGCGAACATCCTCAAGCTCGCCTGGGGCCGCTTTTCGGACCCTATTACGACCATGCCCCTGGGATTCTTCAATCCGGGGGGCAGCTTGACCTACCGCGATTTCGTCTGGGCCGGGCCCGCCCACCCCCCGGACGCGGAGATCCATAATCCCTCGAACTGGGTCAAGAGCTGGGAACTCCCGATGCAGCGCTTCGCCGTCGGCGACGACCTCGCGCCCAATTTCCAGACCCGAGTCCTCATCGAGTTCGACCGCCGGATCGGCCGGGGCTGGGCCGTAAAGGCCCGCTACGTCCATTCCAGCGCCGAGAAGCTCCTGGAAGCGCTGATGCTCTTCGATCCCTTGTCCTCCCAGGGATATAAGTTCTCCTATGAAAATTTCGAGTTTAAAAGACGATCCTATGACGGTCTCGAGATCGAGCTCAACGGAAAGATCGGCCGGGGCCTTTTCCTGAACGCGTCCTATTCCTACGCTATGGCCAAAGGAACGAATCCCGGCCAGACCGAAACCGGCGCCTGGTCCCAGGAAGAAGGCAGCACGAACTATGTCGGGCTTTTCGGCAAACACATGTACATTCCGGCGTTCCCGGAGCTAGTGGCTTTGAAGGCGGAGGTTGACCGGATGTTCGGCGGTTTGGGCGGCCGGGGCATCGGCGATGAAGGTTGGTATGGAAAGCTGCCCTATACGGTCGATCACGACCTCAAGGTGAACGCAATCTTCAACGGGCCGTTCGGCCTCATGGGCTCGGCGGCGTTCGAATATATTTCCGGCTATTATTGGGAGAAGCTGGGCTTCGTCCCCGGCTTCGGCGGCTATTATTCCTTCCCCGAGGGCCGCGGAACGCGAAAGACGCCGGCGCACAGCTACCTGGATCTGTCGCTCGAGAAATCATTCGCGGTGCCGGTCAAAGGATTTCTCAAGGACGCCGCGCTGGCGGTCCGGCTGGACGTCTTCAATCTCCTCAACAGCCAGAGCCCGATCTCCTATGTCAAAGAGGACGTCCCGATCTTCAGCACGGTTTGGGGACGTCAGCAGTCCCGCCAGGCCCGGATCTCCGCCAGGTTAAAGTTTTAGGGGAAACAGGGATCCGCCGGCCCGCATCCAGGGGCGCCGTGCACCAGCCCGGTTCCTGAGCCAGCCAATAATTCCAATAACTCGGTGACACACAAGCCATTAACGAATTACCCTTTTTTGCGATTCCTCATCGGCCTCCGAATGTCGTTGAATTTTTCTGAAAGTCCGAATTTCGGTAATTGGTTGTGTGTCACCGGATATTTTATTCGACGGTCACGCTGCAGCTGTGAATCTGCGGGTTAGTTCTCCAAGGACAACATAGAAGGAATTTCCTTTTTCTATGGCGTCGGGAAAAGCCGCTCCGGGTCCTGAATCCCTCCTCTTGACCGCGCTGGTAATATACTTCCGGCCGTGCGGCATCGTCAATCACGGCGACACTTATTTAAGCCTCCGCCGTCCCATGTCTTCGAGCAGGTTGCGTTCGCGGCGGCCGAGGAGAGCGGGGAATATTTCTAAGCTTTCGAAATCACGGGGAGCGGGAGCCTATCGTCTTTTTAGCCCGTGGGGCTGGGTTTCTTATCCCGATTGGATCTTCGGGCAATCTTTTCGCGACTTTTCGCGGGGGGAAATAATAGTTGACGTCGATCACCTGATACCGGGTTTTCTGGCAAACATGCGCAAGGATATAATAGAAATAGGGAAAATGCTGATGACATATGACTACGAGAGCATGGAGAGACTCGGACATTCAATGAAAGGAGCAGGGGGGCCATGGGTTTGAGGAAATCACCAATATAGGAATGCGCATCGAGCAGGAATCAAAAGAGCTGAACCCCGCAGAAATTCGCAGGCAGCTTGGAGCTCTTTCACGTTATCTTGATTGCATCGAGGTGGTATATGACTGAAATGAAACCCTTGATTCTTTGCGTTGGCGATAACAAAGATAACCTGAAGTTGCTTGAACGAAAGATAAGCATTTCGTTTTCTGGTGTGCCGGCTGAATGAGCGTTCATGCACCGATTTTACCTCATCCCATCGTTGGGGATGATAAATCGCAGCGTGATCGGATGTCAAATTGAGCTCAAAATAGTGTCATTTAAAGATTGAAAGTGGACTGGGGGGTTCGGCTGTGGTTTAACGTTCTGATAAACAAGGAGGTTATCCCATGGCCAAACAACGGCACAAGTCGTTCAGCGACCAACAGGTTCGAGCTCTGCTCAAGAGATACGATGACCGGGAGGTCGAGCTGCGGCACATCCTGGGGGTCTTGGGGATCGGGAGGAGCGGAGGGCGAGGTTGACTTTGGACGGCCGGCGTGATAGCGTGTCTCTCGGAAATGGTTCTGTTCCGCAGGAGAGGGCAAGGTCCATGAAAAACAACCGTCGTTTTTTCGTCGCCGCCGCGTTGACCGCCGGCCTCGTCCTCGGTCCCGGCCTCTTGGCGGTCGTCCAGGGCACCGTCAAGGGCGTGATCAAGGACAAGAAGGGGAACCTCCTCGAAGGCGCCAAGGTCACCGTCGTTTCCGTCCAGTATTCGGCCGTGAGGTACACCCTCAAGACCAACGCCAAGGGGGAGTACATCCAGATCGGCCTCCAGCCCGATTATTACCAGATCAAAGCCGAGAAGGACGGTTTCCTCCCCGCGTTCACCGAGAAGCACGTCGGCATCATGGAGGTCGTCGAGGTCGTCCTGGAGCTCGAGGAAGGGAAATACTTCATCGGGGAGTCCCCGGGCGACAAGACTTTCAAGCTGGGCAACGACCTGTTCAAGGCGGGGAAGTTCGAGGAGGCCGCGGAGGCCTACAAGGCCGCCATCGGCAAGGAACCGGGGGAGCCCGTATATCACGGCAACCTCGGGTCGAGCTACCTGAAACTGGGGAACAGCGAGGAGGCCCTGGCCGCGTTCAGGAAGATGCTGGAGATCCAGCCGGAGAGCTACAGCGCCAACAAGAACATCGGCGAGATCCTCGGCGCCATGAAGAAGTACGAGGAGGCGCTCCCGTATTTCCGGAAGGCCTCGGAGCTGAGCGCGGCCGACCCGGACGCTTTTTACAACCTCGGCGCGTGCCTGATCAACCTCCAGGACTTAGAGAACGCCGCCGCCGCCTTCGCCAAAGCAAAGGACCTGAAACCGGATCACGCCCTGGCCTATTATCAGCTGGGCATGATCTACGTCAACCAGAACAAGAAACCCGAAGCGATACAGAACCTGGAAAAATTCGTCGAGCTCGCGCCGGAAGACCCGAACGCCTCCGTGGCCAGGCAGGTCCTGGCGTTCCTGAAATCCCAGTAGGTCCGGGACGGACCGGAGGAGGAGTGATGACCTGGCAAGGACGAAGATGGGCCGTGGCGTTTCTCGTCGGAGCGGCGTTCCTGTCCGCCGGGGCGGTCCCGGGGCCGGGGGCGGAGGACCCGCCCGCGGCCGGGCTCCAGAAGCCGCAGAAAGAGGGCAAGGCCCCGGCGCTCGCCGAGAGATTCCGGAAGTGGCTCAACGAAGAGGTCGTCTACATCGTTTCCGAGAATGAACGGGACGTCTTTCGCAGCCTGAGGACGGACGCCGAGCGTGACAATTTCATCAAGATGTTCTGGAAGAGGCGCGACCCGACGCCCGAGACCCCGGTCAACGAGTTCCGGGAGGAGCACTACCGGAGGATCGCCTTCGCCAACGACACCTATTTCGAGGGGAAGGTGGGATGGCGCTCGGACCGGGGAAGAGTCTACATCATGTTCGGGCCTCCGGATTTCTTTGAGACGAACCCGGGCGGGGGAAGGGGGTTCCTCTTCGGCGCCCAGGCGCCCACAGCCGAGTTCCCGTCCGAGGTCTGGACCTACAGGGAGATCCCCGGGCTCAAAACCCAGGAAAGCCGCGTGGATTTCACGTTCGTCAATTACTACGGTGCCGGCTCCTACCAGCTTACGGACAACCCGGCCCTGGCCAACGCACTCCGGAACGTTTCGCTCCCCGCCCGCTACGCCGGCTACAACGATTACCCGTCCGACGGGGCCTTTAAGTCCCCGACCGAGGTCGCCCAGATGTCCCAGAAGGCCTATCAACGGCCGCTCCAGCAGCTCCAGATGATGGCCGAGCTCACCAAGTCCAGGGGCGAGGTCCTGGAGGAGCTCGAACGGAGCTCCCGACAGAGGAAGCTCAAGGGTATCGTCGAATCCAAGGCTTCGTTGAGCGGGCTGGCCCTATCTTCGAAGGAGAGCTACCTCCGCGGCGCGGACGGGCTGACGTACGTCCCCATGGTCCTCGAGGTGGCGGCCAAGGACCTGGAATTCCGGCCCGCCAAGGACAGGTTTCAGGGCCTGGTGAACTTCTACATCGAAGTGAAGGACGCGAACGGGCCCATCTTCCAGAAGAGCGACAGGCTCGAGATGAACCTCAAGGAGGACAGTTACCGGCGCCGCCTGACGGAAAATTATCAGTACCTCCAGGGGGCGAGCCTGAAGCCCGGCAGGTATTTCCTGCACCTGGTCGTCTGGGATGAGCTGAGCGGGAACGTCGGCTACGCGGACAGGTGGATCGACGTCCCGAGCCTCGCCTCCGGCGATTTCGGCGCCAGCGAGATCATCCTGGCCCGGGACATCCGCAGGGTCGAGACGAAACCCGCGGAGATCCTGATCGAAACCAAGGACCTCCCGGCCATGCAGACGCTCCGGGGCACGGACCTCAAGGTCCCCGACAAGCTGAACATGGCCCGGCCCCGGGGCGGGCCCTACACCTTCGGGGACTTGGACGTCAATCCCGCCACGACGTCCGTGTATTCCAGGAGCGACGAGCTGGCCTATTTCTATCAGATCTATAGCGCGACCTTCGACGAGGACCTCGGCGTGGCAAGGCTCCGGGTCGAGGAGAAGATCCTCAAGGGAAACGAAACGGTGGCCGAGATTGGAGAGCCCGGGGACGTCCAGGTTCCCATCGCCCGGCGGTCCGAGGGTCCCATCAACCGGGGCAACCGGTTCCGCCTGGCGGACCTGGCCCCCGGGAGGTACGAACTGCTCGTCCGCGTGAGGGACGTGTTTTCCGGAAAAACCTCGGAGAAGAGGACGCATTTCGAGCTGAAATAAATCCGGAAAATTGGAAATGATTCAATAAATTGGATAGTCCCGCCGGTCCGGGAAACTCCCGGGAATCCTAAATCATTCATTATTCAACGGGTTGTGCACCGGCTTGGACCGTCTCGGATGGCACATAACTTGCATATAATTCTATAAAATAAAATAAGGTAACTTGAGAGGGGAGGAGAATACAGCGGATAATCACACAGGGACAATCTGAAGGGCGGAGCGTCCGTGCGGGGGCACGGCGTTCCGGAGGGATTCCCGCGAAGCGGTAAGGCGTTTCGTGGGAGGGGGAAAACGAGAGATCCCATGTCTATGGGATTCGGAGGAGTTGAATGACCTTAAGGAAGCTATTACTGATTTGTGTCGCTTTGCTCTTGTCCGCTTCTCTGGGGATGGCCCAGTCCAAGGACACCGGCACCTTCATCGGGACCGTCTTCGACATCGAGGGAGCCCCGCTCCCGGGCGTCACGGTGACGGCGAAGAACATCCAGATGGGACTGGTCCAGTCGACCGTGACCAACGACCAGGGACGGTATAGGATGGAGAAGCTGCCCCGCGGCATGTACACGCTGACCGCCGCCATCGAGGGATTCAAGACGACGACCCGGGAAGGGCTTGAGCTCATGATCGGGTCGGAAATCAAGGTTAACTTCAACCTGGAGCTCGGGAAGCTCGAGGAGAGCATTACGGTCGTCGGCGTCTCGCCTCTGGTCGAGACGACGCGCGCCCAGGTGTCCACCGTCATCACCGAGAAGGAGTTCCTGAGCTATCCGCAGGGCAACCGCGACTACACATCCCTGATCGGATACGCTCCGGGGACCCTGCCCAATACCGACCTGGCCGGCAACAGCTCCAGGTCCGGCTACGCCATCAACGGGATGCGCGGGTCCTCGAACAATTTCCAGATTGACGGCATCGACAACAACGACAACGGCACGGCGTCGAACGCCGTGACGAGCATGCCGCCCGAGGCCATCCAGGAGTTCCGCCTGGTTTCCAACAATTTTTCGGCCGAGTACGGCCGGAACTCCGGTGGCGTCATCAATGCCGTCATGAAGTCCGGAACCAACGAGCTCCACGGCAACGCCTGGGTCTTCTATCGGGGGGGCAGCTCGCTGTTCCAGACCGAGGACTGGCTGACCCACGACCTGCCTCCGTACAAGAGATATCAGTACGGCGGGACGGTCGGCGGCCCCATCAAGAAGGACAAAACGTTCTTCTTCGCTTCGTTCGAAGGCGTCATCCAGGACGACGAAGCCCGGGATCCGTTCCTCTTCTTCACTCCCGAAGCCATCGGCCGCGCCACGGGATCGTCCAAGTACTTCTTCGACAAGTACGGCGCCGCATACCCCAAGCCGACGTACGATTTCGAGGACCTCGACGGCGACGGTCTCATAGACGTCGGCAAGTATGTCTGGGACGGGACGGCCAAGACCAGAGGCTACAACTTCGGCCTCAAGATCGATCACATCTTCTCCGAAAAGGATCGTCTGGCGTTCCGTTGGCTTTTTAACACCTACACTTACGAGTGGGATTTCGCCAATCTTCCGGGCAACATCAAGAAGAATCCCTATTCCTATCACACCGGCGGATTGACCTGGCTCCACCTCTTCAGCCCGACCATGTACAACGAGGTTCGGGTCGGGTATCACCGGGACTTCGCGGACTGGCCGCGCCTCGCCCCGGAAGTTCCCTCGTTAGGCGGCTACACCTACTTCAACGACGGCGTCCATTCCATCGGCGACTGGTCCAACATGCCCCAGAAGTTCGCCAACAATACCTATCAGTTGGTGGACGTCCTGAACTTCCAGATCGGCAATCACAGCATCAAGCTCGGCGGCGAGGCCAGGCTGTGGAACTCGGACTCGACGTTCGACGCCAACGTCGCGGGGGGCTACTACTTCTTGGATTCGACATGGTTCCTCTACGACCTCGGCGCTTACTATCTGGTCATCGGGGCCGATCCGCCCGATCCGCCCGAGGGCAATCCCTACGTCACGGGCAGCGCTTTCGATCCGTGGAAACAGGGTGACTCCCACAGGAAATGGAAAGGCTTCGAAGGCGGCCTGTTCGTCCAGGACGACTGGCGCGTGACGGACAAGCTGACCGTTTCCCTAGGTCTGAGATGGGAATACTACGGAGTCCCCAAAGAAACATCCGGAAAGGGCATCAACATGCCCGCCTTCGGGACCAAGGAAGGCTTTGACTCGAAGACGCTCATCGAGGGGACGTACGGCGAAGAAGGGATCAAGTACCTCATTTTCGACGGCCGCGAGAAGCTCGGCAAGGGGCTCTGGAACCCCTATTACAAAGCCTTCGCGCCCAAGGCCAGCTTCGCCTACGACCTGACAGGGGACGGCAAGACCTCGTTCCGGGCCGGGGCGGGCATCTCCTACGACCGCACGTTCAACAACACGTACGAGAACGACAGGTTCAACTATCCCGACTTCACGTTCCTCTCGCTCGCGGGCTGGGATGCCTATTACGGCTATGACGTGGGCAGCCCTGCCATCAAGGTCACCTATCCTGGAACGGTTCCCCAGGCGAACATCTCCGGGTACAGAGCCGCCCTGCGGTGGATGTTGCCCGACCTCCTGCCTCAGAAGGCCTATAACTGGCTGGTCGGGATTCAGAGAGAGCTCTCGCCGAACGTCTCCATCGAGCTCAATTACACGGGGTCCAAGGGTGCGAACCTGGGCTCCATCCAGCGGCCGAACCGCTTCACCGGGGACAGGCTGGACGGCATCCCGAACGGGATCAACGCCTACACCGCCATCCGCGACCTCAACCTGCGGACCCAGAACCTGAAATCCGATTACCACGCCTTCACCGCGACGCTCAACAAGAGGTTTGCGGACGGCTGGTCCTGGTACACGGCCTACACCTTCGGCGTCGCCAAGGACCAGAACTCCGACTACTTCGGCGACAGCACGTCGATGGAAGCGGTCTCCAACGAACGGATCATCGACGAGTACGGCTACGCTCAGTTCGACCGGCGGCACAGGGTCGTCGGCGGCATGATCTACGATCTGCCCTTCTTCAAGAACTCCAAGAACTGGTTCCTGAAGAACGTCGTCGCGGGTTGGCAGATCTCCAGCAACTTCCACTTCACGTCCGGCGCCCCGTTCACGATCCGGTCCACCTCCTCAAGCTATGATTGGAACAAAGACTACGACTACAACGACAGGCCGCTGTGGAACGGAGGGGCCTATTCGGACCTCATCTCGTGGACGAACGGAAAGCCCGGCTGGGACAAGAGCCACTTCGGGATCCCGGTGGCGCCCGCGGCCGCAAATGACCTCACCTACTACGACCAGGACTTCGTGCCGAGGAACGGATTCCGGTGGTTCCCGACCCACAACATCAACGTCTCCCTGCAGAAATATTGGACCGTCCCCATGGCCGGGAGGGAATTCACGGTCCAGGCCATCTTCGAGGTCTTCAACGTCCTCAAGTCCTACTTCTGGGACATCCCGTCCACGAGTTGGACGTCTGTGACTTTCGGCCAATCGCTGAGGATGAGCGGCCGGAGGACGTCTCAGGTATCGCTCCGGATCATGTTCTAAGGTTCAAGCACGCGCACACGCTCAAAGCCCTGCCCCGGTTCGCCGGGGCAGGGCTTTTCTTTTAGGGCGGTTGAAGCCGTGAGGGGATTCTGATATATTTTTTGTATGGCGCCCATGGTCAAGATCATCGGATTCGGCCTTCTCCTGCTCCTCCCGAGCCTGGACCTTTACCTTTTCCCGGGCCCCGGGGCCAAGGTCGCGAGGGACGGGAAGCTCAACGTCCTCCTCATCACCCTGGACACGACGAGGGCCGACCGCATCGGGGCCTACGGATGGGGAAAGGCGAAGACCCCGAACATCGACGCCCTGGCGGCCGGCGGCGTGAGGTTTGCCAATGCCTATTGCTCGACGCCCCTGACGCTCCCCTCCCATTGCTCCATCCTGACCGGAACATATCCCCTCTACCATAAGGTCCGAAACAACGGGTCCTACTACCTTGCCCCGGAAGCCGTGACCCTCGCCGAGAGGCTCCGGGACCGGGGATTCCGCACGTCGGCCTTCGTCGCTTCGTTCAACGTCGATTCGCGGTTCGGGGTCGACCAGGGATTCCCCCTGTACGACGACCGGGCCGACGACGAGCAGATGCTGAAGACGTTCCGGTCCGAGCGCCGGGGCGACAAGGTCGCGGACGCGTTCATCGGCTGGCTGGAGGGGAACGCCGGGAGCCGGTTCTTCTCCTGGGTGCACTTTTTCGACCCCCACATGCCCCACGACCCGCCGTCTCCGTACAAAGAGGAATTCTCCAAGGACCTCTACGACGGCGAGGTCGCGTTCATGGACCACGAGCTGGGGCGGGTCATCGACGCCCTGCGTGCGAAGAACGTCCTGGACAGGACGCTCATCGTCGTCGCCGGGGACCACGGAGAGGCGTTGGGCGAGAAAGAAGAGCTCGATCACGGCATCTTCATCTACGACGGGACGATGAAGGTCCCGCTGATATTCTACGCGGACAAGCGCCTGCCCGGAGGCCTGATTGTCGACTCGCGGGTGAGGCTCATCGACGTCATGCCGTCGATCCTGGACATGCTTGGGGTCCCGGTGAACCGGGAGGTCCAGGGGACGAGCCTCCTGCCCTATATCGAAGGAAAGAAGGACGGGGACCTGACCTGCTATCTTGAGAGCTACTATCCGCCGGAGACCTTCGGCTGGTCGGAGCTCGTGGGGATCATCGACGGGGACTGGAAGTTCATCCGGGCCCCCCGTTCGGAGCTCTACAATCTGAAGACGGACGCCAAAGAGGAGAAGGACCTCGTGTCGCGGGAAGCCCGGACGGCCGCGCTCCTCAACAGGAAGCTCGAGGAGATCATCAAGGCCGGAACCTCGAAAACGAAGCCGGGCCGGAGGACGCTCTCGAGGGAAGAGGAGGACCGTCTGCGGTCGCTGGGCTACATCGGGGCCGACGCGTCGGTCAAGGTAGGGAAGGGCCCGCTTCCGGACCCCAAGGACAAGATGGGGGAGTTCAAGATCCTCTTCAAGGCGAAGCTCCTGGAATACCAAGGGAACTTCGAGGAGTCGGAGAAATATTATCGGGAGATCCTCCGGCTGGAGCCGGACGTCTCCTGGCACTACATCGGGCTGGCCATCCTCCTCGCGAAGGAGCGGAAGGTCGGCGAAGGCAT
>Ga0315289_10002173_pt1 | contig 30292 bp, 28 predicted proteins | sample YL17G11_40_MG_FD_203452 | JGI IMG/M metagenome (GOLD analysis project Ga0315289, IMG submission 203452) | Sediment microbial communities from Yellowstone Lake, YNP, Wyoming, USA - YL17G11_40 | ecosystem: Environmental > Aquatic > Freshwater > Lake > Sediment | place: USA: Wyoming | collected... | reverse complement strand
GGTAGAACTTGGCTCCCGGACGCTCGTCGCCTGTGTCCAGCCTGACTCTGACGCAAGCCAGAACAAGCTTCTGGTGCAGATCCCGGCAGACCTCCAGCACCTTCTCCTTGTCCCCCAGCAGGATGGGGACTATCGCCACCTGAACCGGGGCCACCTCCCAGGGGAGGGCCAGGCCGCGATCGTCCCCGTGAACAGAGATCAGGGCAGCGATGCAGCGTTCAGAGATGCCATAGCAGGTCTGGTTAACCAGACTCTGCTCCCCTTTTGAATCCTCATAGGTTATCCCGTAGGTCTCTGCAAAGTTGGTGCCCAGATGATGCGCCGTTCCCACCTGCAGCGTCCTGCCGTCAGGCATGACCACGTCTATGGCCATGGTATAGTCCGCTCCGGGGAACTTGTCCCAGCTTGGCCTCCTGCTCACCAGGAAGGGGATGGCCAGGCGCCTGTAAAACTGAGAGTACCTTTCAATGGCCGTTTCCACCTGCAAAGCAGCCTCATCCCAGGTGGCATGCGCTGTATGAGCCTCCTTGAAGGAGGTGATCTCTCTGACACGGATCAGGGGGCGGGTGTGCTTGGTCTCGTACCGAAATGTGTTGACGATCTGGTAGATCTTCAGAGGCAGATCGGCATGAGACCTTATCCACAGCTTGAACATGGGATAGATGGCGGTCTCACTGGTGGGCCGCAACGCCAGCTTTACATCCAGGGGAGTTGCCCCACCGTGCGTTACCCAGTAGACCTCATCCTCGAATCCCTTGATGTGCTGGGCCTCCTTCATGAACTCGTTCTCGGGGATCATCAGGGGAAAAAGGGTCTCCTGGTGGTCTACATCCAGAAGCTCGCGGATTATCCCGTAAACGCTCCTGCGTATGGCGAAGCCGAAGGGGAACCACACACCCATCCCCTTAACGGGATAGCGGTTGTCCATGATCTCCGCCATCAAGAGCAGCTCGTGATACCATTCGCTGAAAGCTTCCTTTGAAGGGAGTTTGCTTTGATCCATGGAATCGGTCATGAAACCACCGATATGGCTATAGGAGTGATAAAAGTTTCAATGAAGGCAGCCAGCAGGAGCAAGGGCATTGCCCACCGGTACAGAAAGCGCGCCGCCTTTCTGGCCTCCCCGGCCAGATCTGTCTTCTCCCCCAAGATGCTCAGGGCCAGGAGATGGCCCAGGCGAATTCCCAGGGCGATGCATACCAGCACAGTGGGAAGCTCGATTATGCCGTGAGGCAGTATCCCTGCCAGAAGGTACAAGGGTCCCTGCTTATGCAAAACCCCGTAGGATACAATTCCCAGGAGGAAACCGTTGGAGGTAGCCACCAGAAACGGAATTATCCCCAGGCCCAGCCCCAGAAGCACGGACATGACGCAGGCCAGGAAGTTCTTGAGAAATATTATTATCATTATGAGGATTGCAGGCAGACTCATAATCCACTTCAGCATCTGCAGCTCCTGTAACCAGCTAGATGCCAGCTCGGGATTGTTCTCCGCTTCGTAGTAACCCATGACGGCCGTCGCCAAGAAGATAAAGGCAGACAGAGCTATGTAGACGCGGACCGACTTGAGGTATTCCTGATCACTCGCAGGGATGATTGCCATCTCGGTTCTATGGGAGGGACTGTGGCTTATTTAAGTTTACCGAGCTGCCATCCTGCAAAGCCTCCTCTACATTCCCGGGTTCCGCCAGCAGAGCAGAGGAGCGTGGCCAGAGGCCGCGGGCGATAGATATATATTCATAAATTCAAGTGCCGAGGCGGCAGGCTTTCTGCCCTATCCCAGGACTAGCTCGAGTTCTCGGCATTTTCAGACGCACATAGAGTTGGAAGCACCGAGATGAACCATGGAAAATCAGGTAGTTTCAGCCTGAAATGGCACTAGCTCGATCTCGTTTCCCTATTGTATCGCGGCTGACGGCCAGAAGATCCCCTTTTTAAAAAGTGGCTATCGGCATGAGAAATGAGATTTCTTCACAGGGATCTATTTACCCTAGTCGTCTATACACTGGAGAGATAATAGATGCCGAAGATTATCAAGAAGCAGCCGCAGAGTGCCAGCACCCTACGGTAGTTTGCCTGAGAGAGGACATTCTTTCCTCGATCCATGCTGGCTGATACCAGGGTATACCATCCGAAATCCGCCCCCCAATGGCCTATCATGAAGAGGCAGGCCAGCAGTAAGCCTCCTCGCAAACCATCGATTACCAACGCGCTCCCTATGCTCAGCCACCATATCCAGAAGTAGGGGTTGGCAGCACTGGTGAGAACCCCGGCCAGATAGGGATTTGACGATCCATTGGAGGATGCTTCAAGGGAGGCGCTTCTGCTCTCCTTCAAAGTGAGCATCCCAAAGGCTATCAAGGCCAGGCCGCCCCCTAAGGCTAGATTACTAGAGTGCTGGGTTGCCACAGCGGCCAATCCCATGACTATGAGCAGAAAGACTAGCAGCTCCACTAGGGCGTGTCCTGCCGCTACCTTTGGTCCTGCCGTCCACCCTTCCTTAAGAGAGGAGTTTACAGTGGCCACCAGAGTTGGCCCGGGAGCAAGGGCGCCGCTCAGGCCGATGGTGAAGGCCATAACCACCATCTCCAGCATCTCATACATAGACCGGCCAATTTTGTTCTGCTGGCAAAAAAACTTTTGCTTTCAGGGTAAAGATGCGGAAATATCCCCCCATTCGATGAGAACCTAGAGATGGACAGGTCGGGATTTGAACCCGAGGCCTCTACCATGCCAAGGTAGCGATCTTCCAGCTGATCTACCTGCCCAGCGGAGATCAAGTAGACAGATAGGCATGATAAACGTATCGGTAAGTGGGAGATATGCGGGCAGGAGGAGAACGGAATCTTCCGGGATAGATGATCCTCCCCGGCTGGGGGCAGGTGCCTGGGAGTGGATGCCCTGTCTGGGGGGATGCGAGAAGGATGGCCAGTCCGAAGGGACAACATAAGACGGATGATGATGTTAAAAAATTATGAAAAAAAATGCGCAAATCTCTAAGAGCCTGCCGACCGCTGGGAAGGAGCCCATCCTTTCCGCATCAGAATAGCAAAAGGCGGCAGGCAGTCCTTTTCTTGCCGCCCCAGAAGATGGGGCCTTTCCGTCTCCTCCAAGCATAAGAACCTATTTTACCTTGAACCGCCTCATGTCATAGCGGTGATGCCATGACAAATCGCCTTTTGCCTTTGCTTCTTGCGTCGCTCTTCCTCCTCGGGGGCCAGAGCAAGCCGGAGCTATCTGGCTCTTCAGACGACAAGGCCAACCTTTCAATTGCCCGGCTTGAGGCCACCGTGCCTGAGGGGAGCGTCCTTTTCGTCGACACCCACCTAAATATAGATGGAAAAAGAATTTCCGGGAAAGGAGGTTGCGGCTTTATGTTCATAGATTTTCCCACCTACTACTACGACAATGAGACCAGCCAGCTGCGCACAGGCATCAGGACGAACTTGACGGAAAAGACGTTGCTCATCCTTGGCCGGGGCACAAGCCTGAGCGGAGACAAGGGGAGCGGTGCGGGAACAGCGCTCGAATATTATGATACTCTAGATCCTTCGGTCACTGGTCTCGAGATCGTCGACCTGGCAAGGGACGGCACCGTCACTCTTCAAACCGAAGAGGGAGAGAGAAGCCTCAAGCCCGGCGAGCGCTACCAGCATGTGGAACTATTGAACACCACTGAGGGCGGCTGCGTTATAGAGGAGACACATACCCGTTCCATTGCCAACTGGGGATTCATAAATAAGAGCAGAGTCATGCCATGGGATTCGCTCGTTGGCGGGGAGGAAATATAGCATTAAGAAATCTCGATCCGAGAGGCTCTTAAGAAAAGCGCATCTCCCAACGATGGCCTTCGTCCATGGGCTGGAGCAAGGGCCAAGCCTATTTTTCGAGCCAGGATGGCATAACCAGGACAGTATCTTCAATCTTTAGGCAGAAATTCAATGCAATTATCTCAATTCCATGCCATCAAGCGATGATCCAACTGTCGGCAAGCTCCACTGGATTTTAGGATGGGATTGAGAAGCGATCCTCTACTGCCTGACGGTGAAGGGTATTGTAGGAGCAGAAGGGAATTATTCGACCGTCCGGGGTGGCGTAATGCACTCCGCATCGTCTTAGACGCTCCAGGTCCATGTTGTAGGCATCCTGGAAGTGCATTGATCCCAGGAAAAGCGTTTTGCTGTGGAACTCAGTTAGAGACTCTCGCGTCCCATTTCTAAATACGCTGATGAGCATCTTGGCCACTTTCAGATCCTTGGGAGCTTTATCTTCATCGATGAACTTGGGCAGCTCCTTCAGGATCATGCCCTTCATCTTTAGCTTTCCCAGGCTCGATCCATCAAAGCTCTCTACCTCTCTCTTTATCCTCTCCAGAAGTCCCTCTACATCTATGAACCTGGTTATGGGGATCATGTGGCCGCTACAGCTGTAGACATAGGTGGCTGCACCGCAGCAAGGGTGGACAGCAAAGACGGGCTGCGGGGAAGAGGATTCAGCCTCTAAAAGCTGAGATATCGGGACCACGACCGGGACAGGATAGAAATCTTCTCGGGCGATCTCGCCTTCTGTCTGCTCTTCTATCAATCTAAGAAGATCGGGTATGGTGATCCTTTTTTTCGCCCTCTCCTCATATGCAATCCTTCCTGCAAAGGACACAGGCTGAAAGTTGACTCCTCTGACCAGGTCCAGGTTCTGGGCAGCGAACCTGATGATATCCCCTACCTGAGAATCGTTTACTCCTCTGACGAGCGTCGGCACCAGCACCACGCTGGCCTGGCCGGAAGCTCTCAGATTATCCAGCACTTTGAGCTTGACGGGGAGATAGTCTCGCCCTCTCACTGCCATATAGGGCTCTGCCGTCACGCCATCGAACTGCAGGTAAACGGTATTTAGGCCACTCTTCCGCAACGCTTGACATAGCTGTAGGCTAGATGCCAGCCGCAGACCATTGGTGGCTATCTGGATCTGTGCAAAGCCCATCGCCTTGGCCATGGCCACTATCTCGGGCAGATCCTCTCTCAGTGTGGGCTCCCCCCCTGAGAACTGGACGGCTGGGCAGGATACAGGCTTCTCTTTTCGCAAGTTGAGCATCATGGATTCAACTTGCTCTAAGGTTGGCTGAAAGCTCCCTTGACCGGCGTCGGCAAAGCATACTGGGCAGGCCATATTGCATTCCCCGGTCAGGTCGATGATCCCAAGCAACGTGCCAGTAAGATGGTTCTCGCAGATGCCGCAATCGTAAGGGCAGCTCGAATTGCCAGGAAGGGAGTTCTCCAGACCTTGGCCGTTGCTCCAGAATCTGTTAAATCTCATGTACAGAGAAGCGTCGGACCAGTAGATGTCCTTAAAATAGCCGTGCTCGGGGCAGGTCTTCTCCATGAAAACCTTATCGTTTTCCGAAAAAACATGGGCCTGGACTACCTTGAGACATTCGGGGCACAAAGAGGAGACGATCTTGTCGACGGTAGTCTGCGATGGAGCCACATATTCATAATTCTTCACCTAGACATATAAAGATTATGTTTAACGATGGAGCATCAAATTTAGAATTCATCAAATCAGGCAAGGTCTCCTATGGCAAATAGCACCGCATACTCTGCCATCATGGCTATTTCCACCGCCATTCTTTGCAGATGAATTGTGCTCATCAATGCATAAACCTGGATTTTTGCAGAGAGCTGTGATAGAAGAGGGTCTCTGGCCTAAAAGAAACCTTTTTCGCTCGCTTTTTCAGTCCGGTCAAAGGGAAATGTATCAGACTGGGAAAAATGATCGGGATCATTTTTAAGGAGTTGCCTTTGAACTTTAAGGGTTCGTATTCAATTTCAAGAGCCTCAGAATTCAGGTAGCCTGCCATCACTTGAGTTGACCGATCTTTCGCGGAAGGCATAGCTAGCACGAGCGTCAGTTGATTGCATTCGATTAGCTCTACATAAGTGCAATCTAGGCAGACAAGGTCTTATGGTATGGTTTTCATTTTCAATAGCTAATTGTGGGCAGGCTACTGGAATTCATATGCATCAAATGGCTTACAGGCCGGGTGCGTGCCTCTAAGACAATTCCATGACTTTATCAAATTCTAAAAGGGCTTTACAGGGCTACCTGCCAAGATAATTTTAAATTCCTTCAGAGCTAAAAGAGGATCTGGAAATGTCTGCAGGGCACTATCAAGAAGCTTTGGCATAGTAGCAAAGCTAAGGCCGCCGAGAGCTTCGAATTATGCTTTCTGCGATAAGGGCCTTATCTCCCCGAATCATGGCTCTAATCTTGGATGTGCTCTGCTAGAGGAAGTGTAATTATGGCAAAGATCTGGATGGCATTGCTCCTTTCGGCCATGGTTTTGATGGGATGGCATCCCTCTTCTGGATCGGATGTCGCTGCCGATAATGAGGTAGCATGGTATAACATAAGTGCTCCTGCTGATGCCGGCAATCTGACGGTGGAAGGATGGCAGCAGGGAGAGAATGGCCTGTGGATCGTGGATTCTGCGGGAAGAGAGAAACGCGACTATTCAGATGTTCCCATGGGCGTATGGGCCAGGCTGAAGCTGATCCCGGCCGCCAGCGGCGAGCTTAAGCTCTACTGCAGATATCCGACCGAGTCTGTTGACCTGCTGCTCTCAGGTCAAGTTGAGATGGGGCATGCCTATGGGGCCTGGTACCATACTGAGCGGGAGGGGGATTACGAACTCTGGTACACTTTGCAGGGGATCAGGAGCAACTCCATATTTCTCAATGTAACAGGCGAGCCCGTTCTGGAGATGGCAGTGCCTTCCGGGATGTCGAATGTAACTGGGATAGCGAATGCAACTGCCATGCCTGCGACCGCACCCATGACCGCTCCCGCGCCCATGTCCAAGATGGCAGGATCCGGCATTGGCCTGTCTGTCGGCGGGGCCAAGGATATCAATAACTTCCGGGAGAACATAGAACAGGGCTACCTCCCTCTGCCTTCAGACATCACTTACGAAGGACTATTTTATGATTACTACTTCGACATCGGCCAGGGCAAGGAATGCCACAAGCTCTTCTGCCCATCTTATAGCTATGCCATCTCCAAAGATCCCTTCTCCGGAGTGCCTCAGCACTACCTTTCCGTAGGCCTGGATTCTGGGATACAGGACTTCCAGCGCCCGAAGCTCAACGTCGTCGTTGTTCTGGACTACTCCGGCTCTATGGGCAGCCCCTTCGACGAGTACTACTACGACCGCTTCGGCAACCGAGTAGAGGTCCCGGCTATAGAGAGCTCGCAGCAGAAGAAGATTGAGATAGCCGACCAGGCTGTAGTCGATCTTTTGGGCCACCTAAATGAGGACGATCGATTCGGCCTGGTGATCTTCAGCGACGATGCCTTCCTGGCCGATCCCCTGACTCCCATCAATGACAAGAACATCACTAAGCTGAAGGAGCAGATCCTGAAAATTCAGGATTACAGCGGAACCAATATGGAGGCCGGCATGGAAAAGGCCAGCCAGCTCTTTGAGGGGTACTTAGAGGCTAATAAATCGGAATACGAGAACAGGATCATCTTCCTCACCGATGCCATGCCCAATATCGAAGAGACGAGCGAGACGGGCCTCTCAAAGATCCTGAAGGATAATGCCGATGCCAGGATCTATTCCACCTTAATTGGAATTGGAGTCGACTTCAACAGCCAGCTGGTGGAAAGCATTACAAAGATCAAGGGGGCGAACTACTACTCAGTCCACTCTGCCGGAGAGTTCAAAGAGCGCATGGACGATGAGTTCGACTTCATGGTGACCCCCCTGGTCTTCGATCTGCTGCTCAAGCTGAACGCCACTGGATTCGAGATAGAGAAGGTCTACGGCTCTCCGGAGGCAGACGAGGCCACGGGAGAGATCATGAAGGTCAACACCTTATTCCCCTCCAAGAAGGAGGCTGGTGAGGTCAAGGGTGGAGTGATACTTGTAAAGCTGAAGAAGCTCTTCCCCGAGGGCCGCATGAAGCTAAAGGTCAGCTACCAGGATCGATCCGGCCGGGTGGATAGCGACGAGGCCGAGGTGGAATTTAACGAGACCAGCCCAGACTTCTACCAGAACACGGGGATTCACAAGGCCATCCTTCTCACCCGTTATGCCGACCTGCTCAAGGATTGGATTGTGGACGAGAGGAGGGGCCTCGAGGCGAGCAAGGTCGTGCCCACGGTTACTCTGGAAACAGGCATCGTAGTTCCTGTTGAGCTGGGCCAGTGGGAGCGCCAGTCGCTCTCCCTGCAGGTCTCAGAGCCCTACAGCAAGCTATTCTCTCTGTACTCCTCTTACTTCGAGTCGGAGAGCAACGCCATAGGGGACGACAATCTGCAGCAGGAGGAGGTCGTTCTGAAGAAGCTGAGCAATGCCAGAGAGGCGGCAGGGTATCTCAGTTCAATTAAGGACAGCATCTTGCAGGCATACAACAAGGCCAGGGAGCTGGGTGGTGGGTGACTCTCTTATTTTTATTTGAGAAGCCCTTAGGATTATTTGGCTCAGTAACATCTCTCTTTTTTACGATTGTTCTAAAATCTAAGCATCTAGCGTAGCTTGGAGACTGTAGCAACATTTTGCTTCCGCCTCCAATAGCTGACGGCAAAGCTTTTAGTTCATGCAGGATAACTGCGTGATGAGGGAAGAACTATGACTGGGCCTCTTGACATGACGATCACAAACCTAGACCTCATAAGAAAATCACTGACCAAGGAAGGTTCGTCCCTGATTGACAGAATCTTTGACATCAGAACCGCCGAAGGAAGGCTGATTTATCCAGATAGCCCCGAATTTATTAAGCGTCTGGGTGAGATAGATCAGGTCAAGAGGCAGAAGATTATCAAAGTTACCAACATCGTAACCTGGGAGAGCGCACTCTTCAATGAGCTGAGAAGCAGAAGGCCGCTTCTAACCAGGGATAAGGTCGAGCTGGAGGAGGAGATAAGGAGGCTGGATGGCTGTCATTTTTGCATTCCCAAGGCCTACTTTGTCACGCCGGGTGACACTTTCATCGGAGATCCGCAGCATGAGAGGGACGTATCCAACAGAGGACGGATACAAAGAGAGGCATGCTTTTCAGCCAGCAACTTCGGAAAGTATGACGGATACCATGGCCTTGTCATCTTCAAAGACCACGATCCCTTCTCCTTTGAACTTCTTCCGGACTACGTGGATTGCGCTCTCGAGTGGGCGAAGACGGCTCACGAAAAAGACCGGGAGGCCATTTATTTCTTCCTGATGTGGAACTGTCTGTGGAAGGCCGGCGGCTCGATAATACATGGGCATATCCAGATGAGCCTATCCAAGGGATTGCATTACGGAAAAGTTGAGCACCTCTTGAGAGCGGCAAAAGAGTACCAAGGCGACTACTTCCGGGATCTCTTCAGGATCCACGAGCTGCTTGGCCTGGGATTCAGGGCAAAGGGAGTGGAGGTCATGGCCTATCTGACGCCCATCAAAGAAAAAGAGACGCTACTGTTGGCCGAGGATCTGGATGAGATAATAGAGGTTCTGCCCAAGGTTCTGAGGTGCTTTTACGACAGATTGGCAGTCAGGAGCTTCAACCTTGCCCTCCTCGCTGCGCCCCATGCCGTCTTCCAGGATGTCGAGGAGGAGGAAAAGCGTAAATGGGATGGCTTTCCCATTATGGTCAGAATAGTTGACCGGGGAGACCTGACCAACAGGACGGCCGATATGGGAGCCATGGAGCTGTATGCCAGCAGCGTGATATCAAGTGATCCCTACAGGGTGATAGAGGAGCTGAAGCAGGCTCTGCAGCAGAGTTGAGATGCAGGATGATCTGGGCGTGCCGCTGCGCCCGAGCATAAAGGCAATGCTTTTTACCTTAAGATGCTCAACCGAAAGTCATGAAAGATTACGCCAAGATCGTTCCCTGCCTGGACGTCAAAGTAGTCGACGGCGTGCCCTCCGTGGTGAAGGGCGTGAAGTTCGTTGACCTAAAGCGCCAGGGCGATCCTGTGGAGTTCGCCAGGGCCTATCAAGCACAAGGGGCGGACGAGCTGGTCTTCCTGGATATAACCGCCTCTCATGAGGGGAGAAAGACCATGGTCGAGGTAGCGAAGAAGGTGGCGGATGCCATCTCCATACCCTTCGCCGTGGGAGGCGGGATAAGCAGCATTGAAGGCATGAGGGAGATTCTGGGCGCGGGAGCGGACAAGGTTGGCATCAATACCGCCGCCGTGAAGGCTCCCGATCTAGTGGCTGAGGCCGCTTCAGCCTTCGGCTCGGAGCACGTAGTTGTAGCCGTGGACGCCAGGCGCAACTTCCAGATTGCGCCCGGCGTTAATGTCTATGAGATGGAGGATGGGAGCAAGGCCTGGTTCGAGCTGGTGATTTACGGAGGACGCAAGCCCATGGGCATCGATGCCATAGAATGGTGCCGCAACGTGGAGAGCCTGGGCGCGGGAGAGATCCTTCCTACAAGCATGGACAGGGATGGGACCAATATCGGCTACGATCTCCCCCTCACCCGGGCCATATGCCAGGCCGTTTCCATCCCTGTGACGGCCAGCGGCGGAGCATCTAACCCCCAGCACATTCTGGAGGCCTTCACTGTGGCAGGAGCGGACGCCGCTCTGGCGGCAGGGATGTTTCACCGAGGCGAGTACACAGTGGGCCAGGTCAAGGAGTTCCTGAGATCCAAAGGCATCAAAGTCAGGCTTTGAGCCAGCACTGAAAGGAGATGCCCTAAAATCTTTTTTTATGGATTCAACCTCAGTTCCCCATAATTTTAGGCATTGAATTTTGATTTACAGCATCCTCTACTGAAATCCCATAGATATTGACACGAGGCTGAGGGTGGGGCGAGCTATCGGAAAGAACGAAGAAGAGGTTGCTCTCGCTATGATGTCTCAGATTAGAGATCGTAGCAATCCCATTGAACCTCCGGCGATAGCGATGGATGCGATAGTTATCCGGAAGCGATGCTTGAGACCTGGGGAAAGTTGCCGGAATACTCTGGTCGGGGACGCCCTCCAAACCGCAAACAGCCACAGCCTGAATGGAAAATCCTTCAAATAACAAAGCACCGGTCAGGCGGGCGATTTATCAGCATAACTTACAGAGTAGTCTATGGCGATCCAAAAGAAGTTCCAGGTTTGCTGGGTATTAACACAGCCTACGTCGAAAGAACTAATCTGACTTCACGGCAGATGAATGAGCGAGTGGTTCGAAAGACCCTATCATTCTCCAAAGAGGAGGAGATGCTTGAGGCATCTTGCGCTTGGGAGGACTGTGTCTACAACTTGACGCGACCCGTTAAATCATTGCACGTTGATGTTAATGATGGCCAACGACGCTAGAAACCCAGATCCGCTGCTATGGCGGCAGGGTTAACAGATCATGATTGGACGACTGAAGAACTTATGAGGGAAGTCGTGGTTCCTAATCGCGACAACACAATATAAGGAGGACTACCCACTTCTTAATGCAAAATGTAATTTAGTAATAAATACCATCGAGAAAAAATGGTTCTGAAAGAAAAATTATTAATTATTATTTATGATATTATCGAATTTGATATTCATTTCCCCCCTAAATCATCCAAATTATTCTTAGATCTTTTCGCGATATAGGAGAAACTATATAACCTCATAGTATTATTCGCGCCGCTTGGATGAGATCTGGATGATAATGCCATTCCTCGTAGTCGGGATAGTGATTGCGTGCACTATATTGGTGTGCTCATACAGAGCCATCTTTGGACCAGGAACCTTCAATCGTCTCGTAGCTGCAAACGTGATAGGAACGAAGGCCATTGTGCTCTTGATTCTCGCAGGCTACATAATCGAGAGACCTCATTTCATTGATGTCGCGCTAATGTATGCCGCGATAGCCTTTATCGGAACGCTAATTATAGCCAAATATGTTGAGAGGGGTGAGCTATGCTCGCGATAGATATTATAGCAACGATATTTATGGCTGCGGGAGCCTTCTTCATGATAACCGGAACTGTGGGGCTGCTGAAATTTCCTGATTTTTATACGAGGATGCATGCCACAGGGAAGTGCGACACCCTCGGACAGGTTCTTGTAATCCTCGGCTGTATGATCTATGAGGGATTCACCTTTATTACCATAAAGCTTCTGCTGGTATCTGCATTCTATATATTAGCTGGTCCAGCGTCAACGCATGCGTTGATGAAAGCCGGTTATGTTACTGGAGTACCGGTGTGGAAGAAGGGCGATAAGAGGATGTGATGGAGATGATGGAGACAAGGCAGAATCACAGGACATTTAAATTTGCCCTGACTTTTTGCATCATGTTCATCTTCTGGTTGCTCCTATCGGCTTGGACCATTTATCTTCCTGAACCCTACGACTTCACCAAAATATCAAGAGGTGTATTGGTCGCTTTAATAGTTACATTTCTCACATACGAAATATTTGTTCCGAGCAGGGGAGAAAAGGTACTCTTTAAGCTAAGAAGATTTATCGCCTATGTGGCATGGGAGCTGTGGCAAATTTATCTGGCTACCATTGATGTGGCCAAACGCGTCCTCGGCATTCTGCCGGTCGATCCCCAAGTAATAACATTTGATACAACCCTAAGAAGCGACTTTGCCCTAGTCACATTCGCCAATTCCATCACTTTGACTCCCGGAACGATAACAATAGATGTGGAGCCAGAGATGGGACGATACACAGTGCATGCCATAGCTAAAGAACCAGCGGATTCTCTAACTGTGGACCAGACCATGCAGAAGAAAGTGGGATACGTTTTCATGGAGGAGTAGAGGGAGGGGAAAGAGATGATTGTTCCTATTGACTTATTGCTTCTATTATTCCTTCTCATAATAAGCATAGCCGCGTTGTGGGTAAAGGACCTCTTGGCGGCCATCGTCCTGACCGGCGCCTATAGCTTTATAATGGCCAATGTATGGCTGCAATTAGGATCAACCGATGTAGCGTTCACCGAGGCAGCAGTGGGAGCGGGAGCGTCAACTGCTCTGATGATGGCCTGTTTGTCAAGGATCCCAAGGTGGGAGAAGTGATGAATATTCCTAAAATGAATCCCTTGACTTGGACGGCTGTTGGCATTGCCATCCTCCTGATCGCTCTATCGATCTATGCAATTGAGGATCTGCCTGCTTTCGGTGATGAGAACTCCGCTGTAAATAAACAGATAAAGCTATTCAGCGTCGATGCCGATGGCTTAGTAGAGAGCTTGGATGCAGGCGTCCTTCCCTTAGAAATCAAAACAAAGATAGAAAAATTGGGATTTATTGAAGGCCCGACATGCCCAGGCTGCCAGAACGAGAACTATCCTTCCCTGACTGAAGGGAACTATGAGATCCAGAAGATCGAAAAGGGGACCTGGGAGGGAGGACGGCTCTATACAGAAGGGGGATGGGATGTCCTCATAAAAGAGGGAGAGATATTTTACGACGAATTTCAGCAGTATTATTTTATTGATGAAATAGATGGAGAGCTGAACGTCTACAGGTACAACTGGCCAGTCAGGGTCGTTGAGAGAACCGAAGAAGAGACTGCTATGATAAATGCCGTGACCTCCGGCCTTGCGGATTACAGAGGCTATGATACGATGGGAGAAGAAACTGTCATTCTCACTGGTGCCATTGGGGTTATACTACTGGTTAGGAGGAGGGGAAGGCTGTGACTCCAGAGAAGAAAGAATACAAAAGAGACGTCATAATTGAGGTGACTACGGATCTGATGTTCCCCCTGATCCTATTGTTCGGACTTTATATTATGATAGGAACTGGAGGAACGGGAGGAGGATTCCAGGGCGGAACTATATTGGCAGCGGCATATATTCTATATATTACAGTATATGGCACTGATAAGGCCAGAGAGAAAATGCCAGAATCTGTAAATGCCCTATTCAAGAGCCTCGGATTGTTTCTATATAACGGTGCTGGCTGGATATGTGTCCTCTTCAGCCTCGCTGCCGCGCAGTGGCTGAACATGCCTGCATTTTGGCCAATAACGGATTTTGTGGGCGTTCCCGGATCGCGGTCGTTCCTGGTAAGCTACATGGTCTCTGTAGGCATAGGGTTGACTGTAATGGCCTCTTTCGTCTCGCAGTATTTTGACCTGGCCTGGAAAGAGGAAGGAGAGAGGGGAGGGCGGTGAAGAATGGTCGACTGGATAGTTCAGCACATACTTGAGAAATATAACTACTGGCTCGCCATGCTGATAATCATCATTAGTCTTTCCGCCATAGTTGTAAAAGAGAATCTGCTAAAGAAGCTCATAGGTCTGAGCATATTTCAAACTGCCTTTTTCCTATGGGTCGTATCTCTCGGCGATGTTGGAAGAAATATTTTTACCACATGGGGATTGAAAACGGGAACGCCCCCTATTTTGTGGAAGGAAGCGGCGGAAAAGGGATACATATACGTGAATCCCCTACCCCATGTGCTTATGCTGACAGGGATTGTGGTCAGCGCGGCAACGACAGCCGTTGCCCTTGCTATTGTTATTAGGATATATCAGAAGTATGGGACGGTAGAAGAGAGCGAGATAATCGACAAGGAAATTGAATTCGAGCGTGAAGGGGGTGAAGTGAGAAATGCAACTGATTGAACAATTTCCGGTGATCATTGTCGGAATATCGATGTTCACCGCATACACCATGCTGCTAGCTGGATTTCTGAACAAGAGGCTACCCTTCATAATAGCCATGGTGATGAATTCCTTCTTCCTAATCCTATCCTTGTTCATCCTTAATCATGTCCTAACTGTGGGACCTATACGTTACTGGCAGGGCGGGTGGAGGCCGCCCTGGGGAATAGAGTATGTCGTAGATGCGATGAATGCATACCTGTTGATAATTGTCATATCACTCATCATACTGGGACTAATATATTCAAAAGAAAACGTTAAACATGAGATAGAGGAGAGAAAACATACAACATTCTATACCCTTGTTCAGCTCATGGCCGCCGGGTTATACGGAATAACCATTACCGGTGATCTGTTCAATATGTTCATCTGGTTGGAGATCGCATCGCTTACTGCTTATGCATTGATCGCAGTGGCCGGCGGGAGGGCACTCCGACCTGCTTTTAATTACGTGATAATGGGCTCCATCGGCGCCTGTTTCTATATCTTTGGTGTTTGTTGGCTCTATAGCGTCACCGGAACCCTCAATATGGCGGATATGAGGCTCTTGCTGCCCCTCCTGTATGACAACAAAGTAGTTCAAATGGGCTTTGCCATGATCGTCGTCGGGGTGATGATCAAGGCGTATATATTCCCCCTGCATTTATGGCAGCCTGATGTGTATGCCTATGCGCCTTCAACGATAAGTTCAATGATGGCCTCAGTTCATGTCAAGGTGATGTTTTACATACTCTTGAGAATGTTCTTTTCGGTATTCACAATAAATTTCATCACCCATTATATCGGGCTTGACATGCTGATATGCTGGTTTGCGGCAATAGCCATATTGGCAGGTTCATTCTGGGCTATAAAGCAGCGAAATCTGAGGAGGATGCTGGCCTATTCTTCGGTATCACAGATGGGTTATATACTCCTGGGAGTGGGGCTGTCTCCCCTCTCCCCCTGGGGGCTAATCGGCGCTGTTGCGCACATATTGAATCATGCAATCGGCAAGGGCTGCCTCTTTATGACTGCCGGCGCCATTCTTCAGCAAGAGGGATTGAGGAATATAAAGGATCTTGGAGGCCTGGGAAAGAAGATGCCGTATGCAAGCGCAGCCTTTACGATAGCTGCTCTCTCGATGATAGGGATTCCGGGCACTGCGGGATTCGCCTCCAAGGTGTTCTTGATCCTTGCCTCCCTAGATGCCGCTCAATATCCCTTCGTGGTGATATTGCTGCTGAGCGGCCTTCTCAACCTGGTATATTTCTGGAGGGTTATTGATCAGATGTACTTCGTGAAGACCGAGGAGCCGAAGGAAGCTGGAGTGGGCAGAGAAAAGGGCAAGGCTCTTCCGCTCAGCATGATTGTGCCTATATTGATTCTGGCATCTCTTTGCATCATCATGGGCATCATTTGGTTCACAGATATTCCCTTGCCTTTGATCAATCATATATTATCGAATCTAAGAATGGGGGTGACGGTGTAATGGAGCTGATGACGCCGTTGTTTGTTATCCTCTGTCCAGCAATCGCAGCAGCTTTGATCCTGCTATCCAGGAAACAGCCGAATATAAGAGAGGCCTGGACGATAGCGGCAAGCGTAATTATGTTCCTGCTCGTCCTATCCATGGCGCCAGAGATTATAAAAGGAGAGACAATAAGATACATTTTATTCCAGTCGATGATCAAGAATATCTATATTGGATTCAATGTCGATGCCTTTGGGGAGATATTTGCCATAACCGCATCATCCCTCTGGGTTCTGGTGTCCATATATTCTATTGGATATATGCGGGCTCTAAAGGAGCACGCCCAGACGAGATACTTCTTCTGCTTCTGCTTTGCGCTGATGGGGGCATTAGGGGTTGCGCTATCGGCAAATCTGGTCACATTTTTTATTTTCTTCGAGCTCATAACGGTATCGACTTACGCCCTTGTCATCCACGAGCAGACCCCTGAGGCTCTGCGGGCCGGGCATAAGTATTTTGCCTACCTTATGCCTGCAGGTGCTATCCTTCTCTTCGGGATAATGACCACCTATTACCTCACAGGAACTACGGATTTCACTCCCGGTGGGATAAAAGCCCTGGTCTCAGTATCACCCTTGATAATCACAGTGCTATTCTTCGCCTTCCTTCTGGGATTCATAAAAGCTGCATGGATGCCCTTCCACTCCTGGCTCCCTACGGCAATGATTGCACCCTCGCCTGTGAGCGCATTATTGCATGCCGTAGCAGTGGTTAAAGCAGGCGTCTTTGGAATAGTGCGCATAGTTGGATACGTAATAGGATTGGATCTGATGCATCAGCTGGGGCTGTGGTTGATTTTGGCCGGCATCGCTGGATTCACCATGCTCGTCGGATCCTTCTTCGCCATCACTCAGGACAACCTCAAGAGAAGGCTCGCCTACTCCACCATAAGCCAGCTATCCTACATAATTCTGGGAGCGGCACTGCTTAACAAGGATAGCATACAGGGGGCGATGATTCACATACCCTTCCACGGATACATGAAGATAACCCTCTTCCTCTGTGCCGGTGCCATACTGGTGGCCACAAAGAAGACGAACATAAGCGAGATGGCGGGCATTGGGCGGAGGATGCCCGTGACAATGCTTGCCTTCAGCATAACAGCGATAGGCATGGTCGGCCTCCCACCCGTGGCAGGTTTTATCAGCAAACTGTATCTCTGCTTCGGAGCATTGGAATTGGGATCTCCCTATGCAATGATCTTCTTATCAGTTATCCTGATAAGCTCGCTGCTCGACGTCGTGTACTTCTTCCCCATAATACATTCGGCATTCTTCGGCAAGCTCGAAGCTGGGGGAGTGGAAGAAAGAAGCGAGGCGCCCCTCCTTGTGCTTCTGCCCTTGGCGATCACTGCAACATTCTCAGTTGTATTCTTCTTCTTCCCTAACACGTTTTACATCATGGACCTGGTGAAAACGGCGGCTGGAAATCTCTTCGGTGGTGTATGAATTGATGGAGAAAGACTCGCCACGCGAAGCGTCCAAATACGCTCTTGGGGCCGCGATTCGCTTGACAAAGACGATCTGCCTTTCTTACGGGACTAAGGTGGCAGCTGAGGCTCAAGATAATGGTGGGCTCATGATGAAAATTCGAAACTCGCTGCAAAAGATGCGGAATTGTGGCTATTTTGTCACTGGAGTTACAAAGTCTTCCGGTGCTGGCAAAGAGGATGTGTGGATGATTAAAGTAAGAGGAGTAGATAATAGAGATATTATTAAACTGGAGGGGGCATGAAAGAAAGATGCTCTGGCTTTTGGCACACATATTACGGGGCGTCTTCGGAGATGCTTGGGTGGGCCCTTCTCCTCCTGACGTTATTATATGCTGCATTTGTGATTTCAGTAGCTTTAGGCGTACAATGATGATAAATGGGTGAAAAAAATGAATGACGAAATACTGATCGCAATTCTCGCCTTATTAGGTGCCATCGGATACGTTCTTCTCCTCTTCGGGGCCAAAGAGCCCCGTCACAAATATGGGAATCTATTTCTAGCACTCTATGGCGTTTGCCTCATTATAGTGGTTGTAGCAGGTTTATTTGTTCAGTGGCATATCGTGTTCTCGTGGCAGGATCTTACTTCATTTTATGCGATATATGGCTTCTCAGCATGCGTCTTTCTTATTTATTTTGCGAAGGGATTGCGCCTCTGGCTCCCGAAAGAAGAGGATTATTATGAAACGAGGGGGGTGAAGAACAAATGATTGAGTGGGTCCATCCTGGACTTATATTCATCATAGGAGCTCTCCTAGTTCCGGTTTTTAGGGGCAATTTGAAGAAGGTATATTTGATTATACCTCCAGTGCTAGCGTTAATAGACGTTGTTCTCATGTATATGGGCTCATTTGGGAGTATTCCCGCATCAAGATGGCAGCTACCGTTTTTGGGATATGAACTTATCTTCGGAAGAATGGACAAGTTGAGCTTGCTTTTTGGACTAATATACACCTTGGTCTCAATTCTTTTAGTTCTCTATGCACTTAATGTAAAAAGCAATGGTGAGCTCATGTCCCAGTTCTTTTATGTAGGCAGTGCTCTTGGAGCAATTTTCGCTGGTGACCTAATTACCCTATACATTTTCTGGGAGTTCATGGCGATCGCATCCCTGCTGGTTATCCTGCATGGAGGGACGGACAAAGCCCTCGGAGCTGGATTCAGATACATAATGTGGCACGTGGCTGGGGGCCTGATCCTGCTTGCAGGAATCGTCTTGTACATTGAAAGCACGGGCTCGATCGCCTTCAATGCCTTCAGCTGGGGTACGACCAGTCTTTACTTACCCACTTTATTAATTTTTATAGGTTTTATAATAAATGCTGCTGTTCCTCCGTTACATGCCTGGTTGCCCGATTCCTATCCTGAGTCGACCTATGCAGGAACAGTGTATTTGAGCATCTTCACCACAAAGACTGCAGTATACGTTTTGGCAAGGGGCTTTGCGGGCTTTGGGCCTCTGATGTGGCTTGGGGTAATAATGACGGTATACCCCATCTTTTATGCTGTTCTCGAGAACGACCTAAGAAAGGTCCTTAGTTACAGCCTCATTAACCAGGTAGGATTCATGTTATGCGGGATAGGAATAGGCACAACTTTGGCCGTTAACGGCGCCGTTTCTCATGCCTTTGCTCAGATACTGTTTGAAGGTCTCCTCTTTATGGCCATTGGAAGCGTGGTATATAGAACAGGAACGGCCAAGTGCACAGATCTGGGTGGATTGTACAAGAGCATGCCTTTAACCTGCATCTTCTGCATTGTAGGTGCTGCATCCATATCCGCCTTCCCCTTCTTTACCGGTTTTGTTACTAAATCGATGATAATTGATGCAGCTTTAGGCCAGACGGGGGGTGCTCTCATGTATGTTCTTTTGCTGCTCGCCTCAGCAGGTGTATTCCACCATGCAGGCGTAAAGGTCCCCTTCTTTGCGTTTTTTGCCGAAGACCGGGGCATAAATGCACGGGATCCACCCCTGAACATGTTGCTAGGCATGGGCATAACTGCCTCTTTATGCATTCTTATCGGTGTTTATCCCCATCCGCTTTACCAGATTCTTCCCTATCCCGTCGACTTTGTGCCCTACAATGTGCCCCATGTGGTAGCTCAGCTACAGCTTCTGCTGTTTGCCTCATTCGCCTTCTTCGTTCTCATAACTTCTGGGATATATCCACCTGAACAAAGGAAAATCAATCTCGATACAGATTGGCCGCTCAGAGTCATGGGGGCAAAGTTCATGTGGTTCCTTCATGAACCGCTGACGAACTTAGCCAAGGGGTTGGATCATGCCCTGAAGAGCCTCGCCTCCTTGTTCGCCGGCTATGGCGGGGAGAAGGAAGAAAGAATACTAATTGGAGTCTCTGTTGGGATAGCACTCCTATTCCTAGCCTTCTATCTGTTCATGCAGATGGCATACACATGGATTTTCCACTGACCAGGAATGGAAAATTGAGGTGAAAATAGGAGAGAAGCCCGAGGATAAAAGGGATGGGCTCAACGAGAGATCCATCCCTCTTCTTGCTGGGCGGGAAAGAGCTCATTCCGTGCTATAAAACGAAAGGATGGAACAAGAGGCAAAATCGCTTTAGGGAGATAACGTAAGATCAAGTTAAATAAGAGTAATGGAGGAAAAAGCTAAGGCCAAAAGAGCTACCTAATCGGGGCAATTGAAATGGAGGATGAAAAATGCGAGATCAGACGATTGGCTATATCTTGCTGGCGATCATGACCCTGTGGCTATATGTAACTTACGTGCTCGATGCAACTATCATCTGAAGATTGAATTATGAATAGCAGCGCATATAGAAGTGTGATTGCTGGATGATGAAGAAAGAGGTCTATGCACTCCTTAGGGGTCCATCTCTGCAAAGCAGCTTGGCAAGAGACAGTCAAAGTAATCTAGGGTCCAAGAAAAGAATCGCGCATAAAGTATTAAATAAGTGATAGAAAAGAAGATAATTATCTAAATCGGATTTCTCTGAAGGTGAATCACATGGATGCGGACGAAGGATTGGTGTTTGCGGGAGCGGCACTTGGAGCAAGCATGCTGGTTGTTTGGATTATTTTTGTCTTTTCTCTCCTATGGAGCAGAGGGATAGGGTGAAGCGACCTCGCAAAATCAATATCCATGGCGTGACCAGCATGCTGAGCATATCTATAGAATCGATCTCGATTTCGCTCTCGGTGCCGCCACTGGGGGCCCTCTTCACAAGGGATGAGACAAACTTTAAATATAAAAACCAATTTTTTTATATATTGAAATCATGTTTCTCAAGCCTCGGCAGGGTGTGATGCCTTGGCTGATAAATGCAGACCACATGATGAAAGCAATGCCTGCAAAGAAACCCCTCATGAGAACTTATTGGTGATTATCGTCCTCACTTTTTGCTTTATAATTTTTATATTCCAGCTCTATATGTGGTTCGGGGGGTTTACAAATCCTTGACAATCGGTCATTTCATGCCATTATCTGAGGTGGAGATAATGCATCGGCCTTCGGTTAAGGATCATTCAATAAATATCTGAATTTAATATTTGCAAAAAGGTGAAGAGTTTGGATCGCTATTCTTTTCTGGGGGACCGATTGCAGTGATGATAGGTCAATAGTTACCATTGGCAAAGCTCGGATTTTTTTTCATGCGCAAAGTGATTCTGCGCTTAGCCGAAGACGCATGTAGTCGTTTTACGAGCTAAGGCAATCCTGGCACATTTGGAAAGAGAATCTGAGCCAAAATAGCCACGCATAGTGTTCCAAGCAGAAATAATATTGCAAGGTTTTTATCGCTCATCTTAAACCCCTCTTAGAGATGATCAGCATATAGCCTTAGATTCTTCTCCTGACCTTTCGAGTATCGTCGACTCTTCATAAACAGCCTAACATTTATAACCGGACATATAGGGACATATCATTTTCTCGCCCAATCTGCTTCTGCGACCATACACGTTTGCTGCTGTTGTAGCTTGGGAGATCTATCTATTAAATATTGCGGTTAAGCTAAGAAGCTATCATGTAGAGTCCTTTGGGTTCTTCGCAGCCTTCTGGTAGTGGTAGCCATCAGATACATTAAATTCATGCCTTATCGTAATCCAAACAACCTGCGGCCAATGCCAAATATTGACTCAAGAAGTATCTTTTGCCAGAATGCCTTCTTTTGGGTCTCAAGTCAATCGGCGATACCTCACAGAAGATAAATTGCCAAGTGGCAGCACTAAAAATATTTCTTATTTAAAATATTAACAAATTCCTTTTATCCGCTGGTAGGCCTACCACTTCCCCGACTCAATAATCCCCAGCTTGTCCATTATCTGGGAGATGGCCTCCGGTGGAAGGCTGTATTTCCGGCAGATATTCAGGACGCGCATTAGCTCTGTGTTCTCATCTGTTCCTGTGAGCTGGCCAGCATAAAGCTGTGCGGCATCGATGCCTTTCTCCATGGCGATCTTCTTTACCGCCTTGATCACCGGTTCGGTGATGCAGGTCTTTCCTGAGCCGATCTCTTCGATGGCCTTCCCCATGTTCTCAAGATCTTTGGGCTTAAGCAAATACCTCACCTCTAAAAGCTTACCAATCTGACACCTTAATATGTGGATTCTATCCAATAAATATCTTTTGAACCGAAGGCAATCTCCTTTTCGATTCGGCCTGCCAACATGAAGTTCCAATCTCCCGTTTGCTTCTAAGACATTCATTCGCGGCAGAGGCGCAAAATCAGTTTCCAGGAATGTAAGCTGGAGGCCTCAGACACGGCCTTTCCCGGAGCGCCAAAAGGCATTTTTGAGGGTATGGTGACTCGAGCAAGGAAGGCAGTGCCTGGAAGGAAGAATTGCAGCGATAGAAATGATGGCATGAAAGCCTGAGGAATCTTTCCAAAGAGACCTCGCCGACATCTTCCCTAGTGATCGAAATGCAGATGCAGCTCAGTAATCTCTCCCTTCTGGCTGAAAGCTATCCGGTCGGCGTAGCGGCCCATAGTGAAGGCTGCCATTTCAAGGGAGATATCTCTGGCATCCTTCGCGACATCCAAACGGGGGAGAGCAGCCGGGATCTCAAAAGGCCTTCCTTCGTAGATGGCTCTGACATCCAGGTTGAACTCATCGAACTCCACAGTCATTTTAATCTTCTTTCCGATGAGATCAAGCGATGGAGCAGCATCCAGGAGCTCGTTCATGGCCCGTATGGCATTGTTTATCACATCCCGCCTTGCACCCCAGGCTCCGCCCTGGATTTCCATAAAGGCAAAGACCTCTTCAGAAGAGTCCCTACCCGGCACAAGCTCGAGAACAGCCCTCTTGCTTATGCCTATCCTGAAAAAGACGTTTAGCACGATGGCGCATATTGTGGCCACTGCAAGCGGCGAGGAGAATAAGGTCTGGACAGAAGGAGCCATGCCCGCGTAGAGGCTGCCTGCAAAGCCGAAGCTCAGGCCGAACATTATGGATATGCCTACCACGAAGGTCTTTCGGGCGTCCATCATGCGGGAGGTAACGATCTGTATACCGGTAACGATCATGAAGCAGACCGCAAAGACCAGAGCGGCCCCCATCACCGGGGTGGGCATGACTACGAAGACGGCGGAGAACTTGGGAAAGAAGGCCAAGAAGATGAGGATGCCTCCGGCGGCGTAGCCGATGGTCCGGCTGGTCGCTCCCGTGGCTATGGAAAGGCCGATGTTGCTTGAAGAGACCGACTGGCCCAGACCACCCAGGATCCCTGAGGCAATATTGCCTGCCCCGCAGGCCAGGATGCCTCTGCTGATGGAGCCCATCTCCATCCTCTTCCAGTCGGCATCGTTTATCTTCTGGCAGGTGGTCAGGTCCCCCATGGTCTTGAGGGCTGAGGAGAGGGCGGCCACTAGGAAGGGCAATAAAAGAGGCAGCTGGAAGGCCATGCCAAACCTGCCGATCTCAGGGAGGGAGAACCAGGGAGACTCGAAGAAGATCCCGACCTTTTCAGAGGTGAAGAGGCCTGCCGCATAGGAGGCCGCATATCCAACGGCTATCCCCAGCAGGAGTGAGTAGAGGCGAAGATTTCCCTTCCCCCAGACGTTGAAGCCGACCATGGCCAGCAATGTGAGAAGGGCGACTGAAAAAGAGGGGGCGTCAATTGCCGGGTGCGACCTATCGATGCCGAAGAACATGGGGACGGCTATTGGTATGACCTCCACGCCCACCATGAGGATTACAGTTCCCGTTACCTCGGGAGGAAAGAACTTGCGCATCTTCCCGACCACGCGAGAGAACAGGGCCTCAAAGATTCCTGCAGCTACAGTCATGCCGAAGATCAGAGGCAGCCCTCCAGCCTTCCCTGCCAGGAGGGAGGCGGGCACGAAGGCCGGCCCATTCACCATCGGACATAGATATCCGGAGCCGATGGGTCCTCTGCTCACCGACTGGAGTATTGTTGCAAACCCAGTGGCCAGCATTGCCATGCAGATGAGGTTCTCGGCGTCCTCAGGTGTGCCTCCGATCTCGTTTATTATTACTACTGGGAAGATGAAGGCAATGGATAGTATGAAGATGTGCTGGAAGCCCATGAGCAAATTTGTTATGGCCGGAGGCCTCTCGTTCACGCCGTAGATGAGGTTGGAGGGTTTTCGGGCCATATCTGCCCATAGAACAGGTCAGCAGGGATTTAGCGGCTTTGGTTGAAGTGAGGGTCGTAAGCCGCACTGCTTGATGCGCTCAAGCCTGGTGTGGCATTACGAGGAGCTATCCATGCCGGTTTGGCTCGGCTCTCTGCTCCCGGGTCTGGCTGTTCTAAAGTGCTTCTCACTCAAACTAACAGCTTACTATTGTGCTCTTTCCTGTGTCGCACCGATGCCTTTTCGCTCCCGCTCAAGGCCGCGGGCGCGGCTCCCGCAAGCGTCCGCGGGGAACACTACCCGATATGAGCACGTCGAGAACGGTTGATAGGTCGATCTGCCCTTCACTCTCGCGGAAACACCACACGCGGGGGGAGGCCGAAAACGGTTGATAGATCGATTAGCTCTTCACTCTTGCGGGAAACACTACACGGGGATTCGAAAACAGTCTGGGGCATCTTCTCCACCCTGGCCTCCACTGAGAGGCCAAATCTCTCCTTCCCCCCCCCTCACCCCTTGATCACCATGGCCGTTATATCGTCGAACTGTTCCTGGTCGGCGCTGAAAGCAAAGACCTCTTTCAGAATCCGATCCAGGATCTCCTGGCTGGAGAGATGATTGGAGGAGGCCACCGCAGATGCCAGTCTATCCAGGCCGAACATCTCGCCGCCGGCCCCTTCCGCATCTGTAATCCCGTCAGTGTACAGGACCAGGATATCTCCCGGATTTAAGGATATTTGGCGTACTTGATATTCCATACCTGCCGCCATCCCTAAGGCAACGCCTGTCACCTCCAGCTTGCTAAAAGCGCTTTCTTTAGCTCGGAAGAGCAATGGCGGAAAGTGACCAGCATTGGCGTACGTCAGAGTGCGGTTCTTTTGATCCAGGCATCCCAGAAATAATGTGACGAACATCATGGATCGTGAATTGTCAGCTATGATGTTGTTTGTATCTCTTAGCACCTCGGCTATGTCCTTGCCGGGAGCCATGCTCGCCCGAAGGATGGTCTTGGCCAGGCCCGTGAAGATCGCCGCTGGCACGCCCTTGCCGGACACGTCGGCTACCACCAGGCCCAGCCGATCCTCCCATGGAATGAAGTCGTAGAAGTCCCCACCCACAACCCTGGCCGGCATGCTGACTGTGGCCAGATCAAAGCCGGAATCTGCGGGCACGGCATCCGGAAGAAAGCTCTTCTGAATATCTGCAGCCACCGCCAGCTCCGCTTGCTCTCTATCCAGCTCTCTTTGGATTCTTTCTCTCTCTGCCTTGTTCTCTCTCTCGGCGATGAAGTTGGAGACAATATAGGCGAACACCAGCATGCCTCCGGCATTGGCCAGCATCATGGGCACCACGCCGGCCTCCGCCACATCCAGGGCCACAGAGAAGGGCCTGGACAGAGCCAGGGCCAGAGCCATGTGGAAGAGCTCAAACAGGGCCGCCAGGGCCACAGAGAAGGCAATTGCAGGAAAACGCCTGGTCTTGAGATATATCAGCCCCCCGGCCAGTCCGGCCAGAACTGCTGCAAGCGAGCAGGCATCGGCCGTGAACCCTCCCATGGTCATGCGGACTGCTCCGCCGATCAGGCCGGCGCCCAGGCCTATAATGGGACCGCATGCCATACCTCCCGCCAGAGGCCCCAGGTCGCGAACGCTGATCACTGCGTCGCTGTAGCTGATGCCGATAACGGAGCCGTAAACAGAGATTGCTCCAAAGAAAAGAATTAATGCAAGCTGGTTTTCCCATGTTCGATGCCCATCTAGCACTTCTACGAAATATCTGCTCCTGGTGATCAGATAGGCGGACACCAGTATGACGCAGGTGGCCTGCAGCAGGACCAGGGAGTGGCTGACGATGGAGTAGGCGTCCATAATAGCCGGAAAGATCTACGATTTGTGCAGCATGTCCTTCAGGGCTTCTCCTTGGCTCGGGTAGATGGAGAAGAACTGCTTTAATCCAGTGATCTCGAACACCTCCCTCACCAGAGGCTGTAGCGAGGCCAGCCTTAGATCCCCATGTCTTTGTCTGAGCTTCTCTTTGGCCACCATGAGTACACGCAGCCCGGAGCTGCTGACGTACTCCACCTCTCTAAGATCCAATAGCATCATCTTTGCATCCAGCTTCAGCAGCTCATCGATAGCCGACTCGAGCTGCTTTGAGGTTACGGCGTCGATCTTGCCTGATACATTGAGAATCGGAGTATCATAAATAATGATCTTGTTGATCTCCATCTTGCTCATGCTGCCTGGGCGATCATGCAACTTAAACCTTTTGTGCAATTAAAGTCAATGCTAGAGGCTCTGTGGTTTTTAAAATAGCTCCAATCGTTAGATGATCAGATCCATGAGATTCTACTCTATAGGTTGGTCAGGATCAAGGAAAAGGTTTAGTAAAGCCCTGCCCAACCAGGGAATATGTTTGGACCCAAGGTGCACCTGCGATCTGTCGGGAACCATCTCTTCATAGAAGGCGTGGACTGCCTCGAGCTGACTGAGTTGTTCGGCACACCACTTTATGTCACCTCTGAGACCAGATTGAGGGAGAACTTCAGGGCTTACCGCCGCGCATTTCCCGATGCGGATATATATTTCGCCGTGAAAGCCAATGGAAATCTGACCCTTCTGCGCATCTTGGCAGGCGAGGGCGCCGGAGCAGACGTCTTCTCGAGGGGAGAGCTTTTCGTGGTGGATCTGGCCGGAATGCCCAAGGACAAGATCCTCTTCAACGGCAACTCCAAAGGGGATGCCGAGCACAAGACCGCCCTGGACTCCAGGATCAAGATATCCCTGGACTCCCGGGAGGAGCTGATCAGCCTTTCAGAAGCAGTGCGGCAATCAGGACAGGCGGCAGATGTGCTCTTGCGCATCAATCCCGACATCTCACCCCAAACTCATCCCAAGATCGCCACCGGCCTGCGAACCTCCAAGTTCGGAATACCTTCCGAAAATGTGGCAGCGACGTACAAGCTGGCAGCGGAGATGGGCGTAAATCCCGTGGGATTGCACTGCCATATAGGCTCTCAGATCCTGGAGATATCCCCCTTTGTTGAGGCCATGGCCAAGATAATGATAGTGGCAGGGGAGATCCTAGAGGCCGGCGGTGATATCAAGATGATAGACATGGGAGGGGGCCTGGGCATCCAGTACCACCCCGATCTGCCCGCTCCCACGCCCGCCGATCTGGCCGCCGGCGTCCTGCCCGTCTTCCAGGATGGCTGCACGGACCTGGGCATTTCGCCCCAGCTGGTTCTTGAGCCGGGGAGGAGCATTGTGGCGGATACTACCATAATGCTTTCACGGGTGAACGTTGTCAAGAGGGCGCACCTCAACTTCGTGGCCGTGGACGCCGGCTTCAACGCCCTGGCCAGGCCAATGCTCTACGACGCCTATCATCACGTAGTGGTGGCCAACAAAGCCGGCCGCCATCCTGAGGAGACCTGCACCGTGGTGGGCCCTATCTGCGAAACGGGCGACGTGCTGGCCAGGGAGAGAAGGCTTCCAAAGGTGGAGCGGGGAGACATTCTGGCCTTCCTGGACGCTGGAGCTTACGGCTTTTCCATGGCCTCGCAGTACAACGGCCAGCCGCGGCCTGCTGAAGTTCTGGTACTGGGAGATGAGGCCGAGCTGACTCGCGGAGCGGAGGACTACAGCGCGCTGCTGGAAAGGCAAACCATCCCCTCCAGGCTTCTCTGAGTAGGAGTCTTGAACCTGGCAGAGCCGGCATTTCCGCCCTTCTCCTTCGGTAGTCTTCTTTTCTTCTGCCATTTTTGTCTCTTTGGACCTGCTCTGCATTGCTACGGTTCTGCATCACTTTCGCTCCACCTCCTGATCTCTTTTCTAGATCCTCGCATCCTCACCTCTCTGTTGAAGCCTGGATGGAACGCATTTTTCTTGCCGGCTAATTGTATAGTTATACATACTTTTATTAGCACTTAAAATCTTTTACTGTTATCTTTTGTTAGGGTAATGTATTTATACTTACACGTAGTATGTGCATATTATGGCGGGAGTTCTGGAACATCTGAGATGGCCTTGCTCGGGAAGGAAGAAAGCAGAGCTATGGGGAGGCGGGGTTGATCTCTCTGCCCAGGAGCTGGAAGCGGCCAAGGAGATTCTGGAGGAGATCTTTGCCGTCTCCTCCCCGGATGTGGAGGAGATGATCCGCCAGAGGATGGCGGAGCGGGACTGGTTTGAAGAGCCTTCAATTCGGCAAAACTGAAATATCAATTGCTCCCTCTGAGGCTCTATGATAATTGGCATATGTGGCAGCCCCAGGAAGATGGCCACAGAGCATGTCCTGACCCGGGCCCTGCAGATGCTGGAAGAAAGGGATTTCCAAACTCAGCTCTTCACAGTAGGAGGCAAGAGCATCAGTCCCTGCCGGCACTGTGATTACTGTCTCAAGAATGCAGAGTGCATTGTAAAGGACGACATGTACCAGCTCTACCCTCTTCTCCGCGAGGCGCAAGGGCTAGTTATGGCCACGCCCGTCTACAATGGGGGGATCAGCGCCCAGATCAAGGCGGTGATGGATAGAACGCGGGCCACCATGGCCGCAGACCCGAGAGCGCTCCTGCGCAAACCTGGCATGGCCATTGCCGTGGGAGGCGACAGAATGGGAGGACAGGAGCTGGCCATACAGCAGATCATGGCCTTCTACATTCTTAACGGCATGATACCCGTGAGCGGCGGCTTCTTCGGCTCCAACCTGGGAGCCACCTTCTGGTCCCAGGACACACTAGAAGGGGTGCAAAAGGATGAGGAGGGCTTCCGGAGCCTGCGAAAGACGGTGAAGAAGTTTGTCGAAATCTTGCAGTGGATAGAGAAGATGGAAAGATAATTATTCTTTTGCAGCCGTTAGGATTCCTATGGCAAGAGGATTGCGCAAGAAGATCGCATGGGGCATAACCGGCAGCGGTGACAGGATTGTGGAGACTGTGGAGATCATGAAGGATCTGCAGATGCAGTACCAGGACTCCGTAGACATAAGGGTATTCGTCTCCAAGGCCGGGGACCAGGTGATAAAGTATTACAGGCTCTTCAACGACCTGGAAAAGAACTTCGACAAGGTCTGGGTGGAGGTCAACGCCAATGCCCCCTTCCTGGCAGGCCAGCTGCAGGTCAAGAAATATGAGTTTCTCCTTCTGGCCCCGACTACCTCCAATACCGTGGCCAAGATAGCCCTGGGACTGGCAGACTCGTTGCTCTCCAATGCCGCCATCATGGCCCAGAAGGCTTTCGTTCCCACGTATATCATGCCCTGCGACTACAAAGAGGGCATCTTGACCACCAGGCTTCCCGACGGAAGCGAGATGAAGCTCAGGATAAGAAAAGAGGATGCCCAGAATGTGGAGAAGCTCAGAAGGATGGAGGACGTCAACGTTATAGAGACGCCGCAGGAGATACCGTCCATTTTCGAGAAGCACTTTTCACAAGAAAAAGGAATAAAATAGAAAATCCGAATCGGCGCTCCCCTCCTCACGCGGCCTGACGGCACCGAAAGTGAAGGGCCAATCGATCTATCAACCCTTTCGCCGTGTGGTGTTCCCCGCGACCGCTTAGGGGAACCGCCCGCGGCCTCGCGCGGGAGCTAAAGGCATCGGGGCGACACATGAAGACGCACGTCAGTAAGAAAGCAGTAGAAGCAACGAGGACAACCAGACCCGGGAGAGGAAAGCCGAGCCAGCACGCTCGCCATGCCACACCACGCTTGAGCAGATGGGCCCGGGCTTCGGATTGGTGGCTCTGGATTTCAGCCAGATATCCCCGGCAGGGGGGCTCTTAGGCTTCGTATGCATGTACATCGGACGGCTGGATATCATCCCCGTGCTTCTGCTGATCTTTCCGGGTCTTTGGAAGAAGTGAGAGGGATAGCGGCAGTCCTTCATTTTTAGAAGATGTGCCGAACTTCAATTGTCAGGCAGCTAAGGTCAAGCCCTTGAGGAGCCCTGGATACATAATCAGTACCTGGAAACAGGCCCTGGAAACGGCTATAACAAACCGTCAACTACCACGGCCTAAAGGCCGTGGCTTGTGCCTGAGCAAAAAGTCTCGGACACGTTTGGCTGGTTGACAGGCAGCCTGCTACGATCAGACCTGCTGAAGGTAGCAATATTTCTGGATGCGTT